>ENA-UOVV01002662-UOVV01002662.1-compost-metagenome-genome-assembly--contig:-NODE-2662-length-9941-cov-3.988469_pt1 | contig 9941 bp, 5 predicted proteins | sample MGYA00238155_ERZ761577 | MGnify/ENA primary metagenome ERZ761577 (study PRJEB28898, sample SAMN06268775) | compost metagenome | isolation source: Emeryville, CA | place: USA:Emeryville, CA | collected... | reverse complement strand
GGTTTCATAGGACGAAGGAGGAGTGTTCATCACCATGATGGGCAGCGTAATGCCATTTTGCCGCAGCATGACGCCCTCATCGGGGTAAGCAACGCCGAGGTAGTCGACGTGGTTATACTGCAGCACCGAGGCAATTTCCGCACTGCCTGAGCCGTAGGCAAAGGCTTTCACCATGGCCATGATTTTCGTCTGATTGCCCGTCTGGCTTTTGTAATAGTTGAGGTTGTGGGTAATCGCGTCAAGGTTGATTTCAAATACCGTCAGGTGTTCCTTTTGCTGGAGGCGGTTGACGATACGTTCAAACAGGAAAGGACGGGCTCCCTTGACGAGCAGGGTGCTGTTGGCCAGCTCGCCGATATAATGGCGGTCGAGGAAATCCTGCGTAGTCTCATAAAAATAGGCTTTTTCAACCTGGATGTAATGCCTGTTTTTGCAGAACTGTTGTCCGATTCCGATGAAGAGATCGATGCCGGCCGTCGTCAGCAGCTGCCCAATGGTAGGGAAAAGCTCTTCCGGAGGCAGTCCCGACTGCAGGATATCCGAAAGAATGACGGCCTTCCGTGGGCGAAGATGCTGGCGGTTCAGGAAACTGAGTGCCATGGTAAGGCCCTGTAGGTCACTGTTGTAGGTGTCGTCGATGATGTAGGTCTGGTAAATTCCTTCCTTAAGTTCCAGGCGCATCGAAACGGGTCTCAGTTTTTCGAGCTGGGCCTGAATGTAAGCGGGCTCAAAGCCTAGTTCGAAAAGACAAAGGATACAGTGCGTAATATTTTCCAGGGAGGCGCCATCGGTGAAGGGTACCGTAAATTCATGGGCACCGAACATCCCGTCGATGTGTATCTGTGCGGTATTTTCACCGGTAACGAACTTAACTCCTACCGGAGCAGGCTCATGGGTCGACCAGGAGATGAGTTTCAGGCCAGGGTTGACGGGCTTGAGCAGTAGGTCGATTTCAGAGGAAATATCCCTGTAATCGCGGCGGTAGATCAGTTTCTCGGACTTGATAAACAGCTTCAGTTTTTCCGAGATTTTCTGACGCAGGCTTTTGAAGCCTTCGTTATGGGCGCTGCCTATGTTGGTGAAAATGCCGATTTCGGGCTGGATAATTTCCTGCAAAACCTCCATTTCCATCGGAAGCGATATGCCTGCTTCGAAAATCCCCAGCTCATGGTCAGGCCGTATATTCCAGACGGAAAGGGGGACGCCAATCCGGGAATTGTAACTTTTCGGACTGGCTACAATACTTCTGGCGGGCATCAGTAGTTGGGAAAGCCATTCCTTTACCACTGTTTTACCGTTGCTTCCGGTAATCCCGATCACGGGAAGGCTAAAACGGCTGCGATGCTCTCCGGCCAGCTTTTGAAGTGCTGAAACCGAGTCGCGCACCACGTAAAAATGGGCATCCGGCCAGGTGTCCAGGTCTTTTAGCTGTTCTGCTGAAAAGGCATCCTCCTGAATGACAAAATGCCGTAATCCCTTCTGATAGAGGTCAGAGATAAAGCGGTGGCCGTCGTGCCGGACACCTCTGATGGCAAAGAAAATACCGTTTTCGGGAATGCTTACCTGGCGACTGTCGGTAAGAAGATGTTTATGGGGTGTATAGGGTAGTTCGTAATGTAACATGCGATGCTTTCAAAAAGGGCAAGTTAGGGATATTTCGAATAAACTGGTTTCAGTTCAGGATTTATCCCCTGTCTGCCACTATCTTTATAGGATTAATCGAAAAGAATTCCGAATTATATGAAGCTGGTGGTCAAGTTCCTCAGTAAGAGTCTGTTTGTCTGGGTTGTGTTAATGTCAGCCATATCTGTGGCGGCCCAGGAAAATGCCTCCTTTAAGCTGGCACAGAAAGAATTCAATCGGCTCGAAGAAAAATTTGACAAAGGTGAGCTGACCCGGGACAGCTACATGAAAAATGCCGATTCCCTGGTTTTTAAGTTTCTGTCCAACGGTCATCACTTTACCCGGGATGAACTGACAGAGCTGCTCAACCTATATCGGGAAATGGCCTGGTCTGCTAATCGATTTAGCACCCAGCGTAAAAGTTATTACGAGCATTTCATGAATAATGCCCTTCAGCGCAATAAGGGGGGAGAAGCGATTTATTTCTCAGAAAAGGTCGCTTCGGAAATAGAGAAGGCTACAGACCGCGCATCGCTGGTGGAGGTTTATACCAAGAGCCTGTTTTATATCCGGAATAAAAATTACGTCAAAGCCCGGGATCTTTACCGTGAAAACAAGGATTATATCGAGGGTTACCACGAAAAGGTCACTTCGGGTCGGCGGCCGGTAGAGGCCGGGATGAAAGCACTGCATTTGATCTCTGTCGTGAGCAAGGCATTCATCGAACTGCATGACACCACAGCTATCAATGAAAGCCTGCAGGCAGCAGAAAAGCTCAGGGAGGTACTAATGAAGTATCCGGAGATGGATTCCCAGCAGGAGCTTCAGGCGGCTCAAATGATGACGGAAATCCGTATCAACCGCTATCTTTTCTTCAAGGATTTTCCCAAGGTCGAGACGATCATCACCGAACTGGAGCAAATGCTGGAGGGTAATAAGGAAAGTTCCGATCCGGTGATAGCCGCCACGGAATTCAATCTATTGAAGTGGTGGACCCTCTATTACCTGGAAGCAGGGAATTTCGAGAAAGCCGGTTCTTATCTGGAGCGTCTGTCGGCATTGCCGCAACTGACGGAAGATGAACAAAGCACGGTTCTCCGCCTGAATGCCCGACTCAGATCAGGAGAAGGAAATTACAGGGAGGCTTACGAAATCATGCGCCAGGTAGAGAAGGAAGACGAAAAGTATTATGCCCAGGTCATGACCGAACTCGATGAACTGCTGTATTCGCACACGGCCTCGGAAGTCACTAACCTGGCCCTGCAGAGAGCTGAACACCAGAAAAGAATTCAGGCAATATGGATCGCCGCCCTGGCAGTCCTGGCTATCTGCATTATACTGCTGGTGTATATGTGGGTTCTCCGCGAAAAAAGGAAAACCCGCTTCATCATTGCGACCCTTAACAGGGAAACCAATTTCCAGATAGCCCTGCTGGAGGAGGAAAAACGACTGGCCCGCCGCATGGAACAGGAACGCCTGGCCATGGAGTTGCATGATGATATCTCTGCCTCTGTGGCGGCTGCCCTCTATCAGCTGGAGGGAGTCGATCCGGCCGCAGAATATGAGGAGCGTTGCAGGCAACTGGATAAACTAAAGAATACCCTCGAAGGGGTATACCATTCGGTTCGGGACAAAAGCCACAAGCTGCAGGAAAGTGCCTTGGAGGTCGACGGTAACTGGTTTAAGGAACAGGTCGAAAAACTGGCCACCGTATTACCTGAAAAGCTCTATTCCAAGGAAATCGAAATTGATCCGGGAGCGGTGAGTAACCTCACCCCCGACAAGCGTGTGGAGCTGCTCCGGATTATTCAGGAGTCGGTCGTCAATATCCTCAAGCATGCCCGGGCGAGTATCGTAACCATCTTTGTTTATAAAAGCGGGAGAGAAATAGTCCTGCACGTCAGCGACAACGGGAAAGGATTTGATCTGGAAAAGGCCCGGAGTAAAAAAGGCATGGGCCTCAAGTCTCTTGAAAAAAGGGCTGCCAACCTCAATGCCCGGCTTATCATTAACTCTGACAGTGATGGAACCAGTATCGAGGTAATCCTGAACGAGGACGTTCACGTGCCGCTTTACAATATGCACTGAAACGGGGATCAGATCCACTTCATTTTCCGGGCCAGTTCCAGGAGCTCGGATACACTGGCACATCCGGTCTTGGCGAGGATTTTTCTGCGGTGGGCAGCGACCGTATGACGGCTGATATTCATTTTGTCAGCGGTGAGATTAACGGTCATCCCCTGTGCAGCATACTGTACAATTTCCAGTTCCCGGTCGCTCAGGGGGATTTTGGTAGCAGCGTTTCCTTCGCCCAGAATGTCCTTCAGGTAGGGAGAAATGAATTTCTTATGATTGATGACCGAATCGATGCATTCGTTGACATCATTCGCTCCGGAATATTTGCTCAGGACACCTTCCACTTTTTTATGGTCCATCAGACTTCTCAGTAAGGAAGGACTGGTAGCAACACTTACGATGACGATGTGCGAATGGCTGCAGATCCTTTTTATATCACTGATAACCGGTAGGGCGGTGTCTTCTCCGAGGTAATAATCGAGGAAGAAAAATCCGTGTGTTTGCGGCGGTAATTTGATCAGAAAAGAAATGAGATGTCCTTTGTCGGTAAAAATCTGCACATCTTCAAAGAACGAAAGGCTTTCTATCATCTTGCCGAATGAGTCAGCAAACAAGCCGTGATTGTCTAATACAACGGCGATAAATGGGTGTTTTGGTGTGGGTAGGGGAGGTGTTGGGCTATTTTTCATTTATTGTATTTTGCCGCCATAAATTTGAAATAAATCTATCCAGAAAGGGCGCTTAAACCGAGTGGCCAGCAAAGTTAAATTTTCCTGGATATCCCTAGGATCGGTATACAAACGTATAGAGAAAATAGTTCAAAATCAACTATCAGTGTTCGAAACGGGGCTAAAAATGCAGAAATGTGAGGGCTTATGAAGGGAATTACCGGCACTCAGGCTTATACGCAGATCGGTCAATTTGGCGGAAATGTATTTGGTGTCGAGCTGTTTTAGTGACAAAATTTCTGTTTTCCTGTAAGGGTACACAGTTTTTAGAAAGTGAAAGTGCAAACCAAGTTTAACCACCATGAATTTCAACCAGTATACTATAAAGGCGCAGGAGATTATCCAGCAGGCCGCAGAAATGGCTCAAAGCAGGAGCCAGCAGTCTATTGAAACGGGTCATGTATTGAAGTCGATCCTCGAAGGGGACGTAAATACTTCCCGATTTCTGCTGGAGAAACAGAACGTGAATATTGATAACCTCCGTAACAGGCTGGAGGGCATCATCAACGGATATCCCCAGGTGCACGGTTCGCAGCAGGTTTTTCTGGGCAATGACCTTTCAAATGCCCTGACCAAATCGCAGACCTATCTGAAGGAATTTGGGGATGAATATGTGAGTGTAGAGCTGATGCTGCTGGGAATTCTGGTAGGTCAGGATGCAGTAGCCCGGCTGCTGAAGGAATCGGGCGCAACAGAAAAAGGACTTAAGGAAGCAATTAAGGAATTAAGAGGAAAGAATAATCCGGTGAAAGATCAGAATGCTGAAGCAAAATATCGTTCCCTGGAGCGATATAGCAAAAATTTGAATGAGCTGGCTAAGGCCGGCAAGATAGACCCTGTGATTGGTAGAGACGAAGAGATCCGAAGAGTATTGCAGATTCTGAGCAGAAGGACCAAGAACAACCCTATTCTTCTGGGTGAGCCGGGTGTGGGTAAGACGGCAATCGTAGAGGGACTTGCGCAGCGTATTGTGCAGGGCGACGTCCCCGAAAACCTCAAAACCAAGACCATCGTCTCGCTGGATATGGGGCTCCTGATTGCCGGTGCCAAATACAAGGGGGAATTTGAGGAACGTCTGAAGGCGGTCATCAAGGAGGTAACCGATTCGGAAGGGGAGATCATCCTGTTCATTGATGAGATCCACACACTGATTGGAGCCGGTGGTGGCGGAGAAAGCGCCATGGATGCCGCCAACCTGCTGAAACCAGCCCTGGCCCGCGGTGAACTGCATGCCATCGGTGCAACTACTACCAAGGAATATCAGAAATACATCGAGAAGGACAAGGCGCTGGAGCGTCGTTTTCAGGCGGTCATGGTCGATGAACCCACTACGCAGGACGCCATCAGTATCCTGAGGGGTATCAAGGACAAATACGAACTGCATCACGGTGTGAGGATACAGGACGATGCAGTGATTGCGGCCGTGGAGCTGTCGAACCGCTATATTACCGATCGTTTCCTGCCCGACAAGGCCATTGACCTTATTGACGAGGCAGCTTCGAAACTCAGGCTCGAGATGGACAGCGTACCGGAAGAGCTTGACGAGCTGAATCGTCGGATCATGCAGCTGGAGATCGAGCGGGAAGCGATACGTCGGGAGCATAACGTCGATAAGGAAGCGGTCCTGAACAAGGAACTGGCTGAACTGGGTGACAAACGCAGTGCCCTGAAGGCGCAGTGGGAGCAGGAAAAAGGGGTGGTGAATGAAATCAGAACCATTAAGGAAAACCTCGACCAGCTCCGATTTGAGGCAGATAATGCAGAAAGGGCTGGTGACTACGGAAAGGTAGCCGAGATCCGGTATGGCCGAATCCCAGAGCTCCAGAAGAAACTAGAGTCCCTGCAGCAGGCCCAGGGCGAAAGAAGTCTGCTCCAGGAGGAAATTACGGCCGAAGACGTGGCCGAGATCGTGGCCCGATGGACGGGTATTCCCGTGAGCAAGATGTTGCAGAGCGAAAGGGAAAAGCTTCTGAAACTGGAAGAAGTACTTGGTGAAAGGGTCGCCGGTCAGAAGGAAGCCATTGAAGCAGTCGCAGACGCTGTCCGCAGAAGCCGTGCAGGGCTCCAGGATCCCAAAAAGCCCATAGGCAGTTTCCTGTTCCTGGGGCCAACCGGGGTAGGTAAGACCGAGCTGGCCAAGACCCTGGCAGCGTACCTGTTCAATGACGAAAATGCGATGGTCCGCATCGACATGAGTGAATACCAGGAACGTCATTCCGTCAGCCGTCTGGTGGGACCGCCTCCCGGTTATGTAGGGTATGACGAGGGTGGCCAGCTGACCGAGGCAGTCCGCAGAAAACCTTACAGTGTAATCCTGCTCGACGAGATCGAAAAAGCTCACCCTGACGTATGGAATACATTACTCCAGGTACTGGACGAAGGCCGGTTAACCGACAACAAGGGTAGAACCGCCAACTTCAAGAATACCATCATTATCATGACTTCAAATATTGGTAGTCATATTATCCAGGAGAAATTCGCAGAGGACGAAGGCTGGAACCATCACCTGATCCTGGAAGAGACCAAGGAGGCCGTACTCGAGCTGCTAAAGGCATCCGTACGTCCTGAATTCCTCAACCGGATCGACGAGATCGTGCTTTTCGAGCCGCTGAGCAAGGAACACATCCGCCAGATTGTCGAGATCCAGTTCCGGGGTATCCAGAAACTGCTGGCTGAACAGGGAATTACGCTTGAAGCCGCCGACGAAGTGCTCGATAAACTCGGCGAGGAAGGATTCGATCCGGCATTCGGTGCAAGACCGTTGAAGCGGGTCATCCAGCGCCGGGTTCTCAATGAACTCTCGAAAGGAGTGCTTTCGGGTGAGGTAACCAAGGACTCCGTAATTATGATGACGCTCAATTCCAACGGGGACATCCGCTTCGAGAATGTCCTGCCCGGGAATGTGGAAATATAATCCAAAATACGAGTAGTATGAAGAGGCTGCTCCCCCTGGGGGCAGCTTCTTTTTTATATAGCATTACAGAATTTCTTTTCGCTTCCCAAGCGTTTGTCTCCAGGCTTTCTCTGGTGGCAAATTCATGAAATTTTCCCTCATTTTCTGGCGTTCCGTCCCTGTAATGGTAACTTGGGACCCGGTTAAGTTGTGCTACCATGAAGTTTTGGAAAAATGCCGGCCGATACGGCATTGACGGATTCTTACTCGGGTTAATGGGGGTCATACTCGGGGCCTGGATTTATCCCTACCCCGGAACCTCGTCCAGTCCCTTTTACCTGGATGAAATCGCAGGTTACGGCATATCCCTGATTTTCTTCTTTTACGGGTTGAAACTCGGATTCCGGAAGCTGCGCGACGGTATTGCCAACTGGCGCCTGCATCTTTTTGTCCAGGCGGTCACGTTCGTGATATTTCCCCTCATCGGCATTGTACTGAAGCCGTTTTTTACGGAGGAAACCGGCCGGATGCTCTGGATGGGCATCTTTTTTCTGTGTGCCCTGCCGTCGACGGTTTCCTCATCAGTGGTCATGGTCGGGATTGCCAAAGGAAATATCCCCGCCGCGATTTTCAATGCCAGCGTATCGAGTCTGGTGGGCGTGTTTGTTACACCATTGTGGCTGGGGCTGATATTTATCGGGTCGGAAGGCGCCATCGCGCTGGATGTGGTGATTACCAAACTGGTCATTCAGGTGATGCTTCCGCTGGTCCTGGGGATGCTTCTGCACAATCGCTTTGGTGCCTGGGCCGTGCGAAACAGCAACGGAATACGGGTATACGATCAGACGATCATCCTGCTGATTGTCTATTGTTCCTTTTGTCAATCATTCACCGACCGCCTGTTCGAGGGGATGTCTACCACCGATATCCTGTTGCTCGGCATGGGCATGTCAGGGCTTTTTTTTCTTGTATTCTTTTTCACCAAAAAACTCGGGCAGCTGCTCGGCTTTAACCGGGAGGACCGGATCACGGCCATTTTCTGTGGTTCCAAAAAATCGATGATGCAGGGCGCTCTTATGTCTAATGTCATGTTCGCGGGAACGCCCCTGGCCGGGATCATCCTGTTACCCGTGATGATATATCATTCTTTGCAGTTGGTGTACGTCGGAATAATCGCGCGTAAATATGCTGATCAGTAAAATGTTGAGTATCAAATTTTGTAAATTGCGCGCATTCGTTTTCATCAACCTAACATTTCTCTATGAATCTGAAAAGATTTTTCCCCATTGTAATGTCCATGAGTGCAGCTATGGTCGCATGTGAGGGGACAAAAACAGCGTCAGACAGCAATCCACTGCTGGCCGAGTTTAACACCCCCTTTGAAGTACCCCCCTTCGACAAAATTCAGTTTGAACATTTCAGGCCTGCCTACGATGAGGCATTCAGGCTCCACAATCAGGAGATTGAGGCTATCGTCAATAACCCGGAAGCGCCTAATTTCGAGAATACCATCGTCGCCCTGGATAACTCCGGCGAACTGCTTACGCGCGTTTCCCTGGTATTCTACAACCTTAACTCTGCCCATACCAATGATAGCATACAGGCTTTTGCCAAGGAGCTGGCCCCCAAAATGTCGGCCCACCAGGACAATATCAGCCTGAACCCCAAACTCTTCGAACGCATTAAAACCGTTTGGGAGAACCGGGAAAAGGAAAATCTGGATCCCGTACAATTGCGTCTGCTCGAAATCACCTACAAGGATTATGTAAGAAAAGGGGCCAACCTGAGTGAGGAGGATAAGGAAAAGCTGAAGAAAATCAACGCTGAGATTTCAGTTCTTACCCTTCAGTTCGGACAAAACCTCCTGGCTGAAACCAACGCCTATGAGCTGGTTATCGACAGGGAGGAAGACTTGGCCGGATTATCCCCGGAGCTGAAAGCCGCCGCCGCCGAAACAGCCAAATCGAAAGGCAAGGATGGAAAATGGGTTTTCACCCTTTCCAATCCCAGCGTGATGCCGTTCCTTCAGTTTGCCGACAACCGCGAACTCCGCAGACAGATCTGGGAAGCTTACAAGAACCGCGGAGACAACGGAAACGACAAGGATAACAAGGAGATCCTGATTAAAGTAGCCAACCTGCGCCTGGAAAAGGCTAAACTCCTGGGCTATCCCAACCACGCGGCTTATGTGCTCGAAGAAGCCATGGCGGAAAACCCGGATAATGTATACAAACTGCTGAACAGCCTCTGGAAGCCTGCTTTGGCGAAAGCAAAAGTGGAAGCTGCCGACATTCAGAAGGAAATTGCCGCTTCGGGACAGAATTTCAAGGCAGAACCTTATGACTGGCGTTATTACACAGAAAAAATCCGTCAGAAAAGATATGCCCTTAGCGACGAGGAAATTCGTCCCTATTTCAGCCTCGACAAAGTTCGTGAAGGTGCTTTTGCCGTGGCCAACAAACTGTACGGGTTGACTTTCAAGAAACTCGATAACATGCCCGTTTACCACGAAGAGGTAGAGGCGTATGAAGTGATCGATAACAACGGCGAGCACCTGGGCGTCCTGTACACCGATTTCTTCCCAAGACCCTCCAAAAGAGGAGGTGCCTGGATGACTTCCT
>ENA-UOVV01002660-UOVV01002660.1-compost-metagenome-genome-assembly--contig:-NODE-2660-length-9948-cov-3.774992_pt1 | contig 9948 bp, 5 predicted proteins | sample MGYA00238155_ERZ761577 | MGnify/ENA primary metagenome ERZ761577 (study PRJEB28898, sample SAMN06268775) | compost metagenome | isolation source: Emeryville, CA | place: USA:Emeryville, CA | collected... | reverse complement strand
CGTAGCGTCATTGTAAATTTCGACATCGGTGTATTTCCGCCGGGGAGCTCTTACGCCCGCCGCTACAAATTTTTCTCTAAGGGCAGTCAGTGCTGTAAAATCCCCGAAAAAAACATTATTCATTACCTTCCAGTAACCCTGGAGGTGTCGTTTAGCCTCTTCCCACTGGGTTGGGTTACTTTGCGCAATCTCCTTATAGAGGTCCAGACAGATAGCCGTATAGGCAGCTTTAGCTTTTTCTGCTGCGGTGCCTTTCAAGATAGCATTTTTTATCTGTTCCTGGGTGTAATCTTTCAGTAGATCGGCCCTTAATTGTGCCGGGTCACCGGTCTTGACGACGGCTGCGGGCGATTCGACCGGGATGTTATATACCACACGGTTGCCGGCAATGCCCTTGCTGCCGCCATTTGATTCGTTGACCATCTCGAACAATTCGATGAGCCGGTCGGCAAAGCTGGTAATGGTCTCATCCATGGGCATGTTGTCGCGCGTGGTATTCTTGTAGCGGTCGACAATCATCCAACCATTGGCCATCATGCTGCGGTAACCGTAGATTACCCCCAGAATGGTTCCTACCTGCGCGGCGTTGTTATCGGCATCCCAGCCAAAATTGAAGGCCAGTTTCACCGTTTCGGAAAAATCACCTTCCCCGTAGAGCATGGCTCCCAGAATAGCACCGGTATTGAGTTCGCTGCCATTGGTATCCCGGATTTTCCCATTTTCCCGGGTGTACTTTTCCCGCAGCAGTTGTCGGGTTTTCCGCCAGTCGCCGGGGTATTGTGCATGCCACTGTTTCATGTCGGCTGCCAGCTGATACATCCTGCTCTTGGGGTCCAGCGCGGCAATTCCCGCTTCCATCACCTTCCGCACGTCGTTTTCAACATAGGCTGTGGCAATCATGGTGGTAAACATCTGTGTGGTCTGGGCGGGTTCTCCGTCTATGGCTACCCGGGTGTAATGCAACCCAATCCTGGCAGCGGTCTGGGGCATTCCGGGAGCCAGTAAGCCAAAGGTTTCGCAAAGAAACTGTCCCGAAATGTTGAAGTCAGCCCAGGGGTTAAGCAGCACATTGCCGGTCTGGGGCGGGGAAAAACCCATATCCATCAGGTGGCGGGCATAGCGGTTGGCACACCAGATATTCCGGTTGATCCGTTCCTTCCAGAGGGCAGCGATTTCGTCGTAGGGCAGAAAAACTTTACGGTTCTTCTGCATTTCAATGATATAGACCCATTCGAAATCGGTATCGTCGTCGGTCCTCGCTCCATCGGGCAGTGAGGGTACGTAGTTTTTTACCTGTCCTGGCTCATCCCCATACTTGAACTCGTGGGGGATCCCGTTCAGATTTCCCAGTATTTGCCCGAGGAGTCCGCCCCTGATTTTGTCTACGACAATTTCGGCCGGAATCTGCTTCAGTCCCGCTTGCTGGGCGTACAGGGGCGTCAGCCATCCTGTGAAAGTGATAATACTAACGACTAAGGCGGAACTTAGGTAGCGGGCAAGTGGGGGTGATTTTTTCATATTCATGACGATTCGTATGCTGGATTTTATTTCAGGTGACTCGAACGATTAATAGCCTTCATTCTGCGGGAAATCGTTATCCGTCCGGTCAATCTGTTCCTGGGGAATAGGCCGAAGTACATGGAACGGCTGAATATTGGATGCATCGGGGTTGTGTTTTTTCACCCGTTCCAGAAGCTTACCGGTCCGGACGAGATCAAACCAGCGGGTCATCTCTCCGAGGAGTTCCCGGGATCTTTCGTCCAGGATAAAATCAATATCCAGCTGGTCGGCGGTGATTTCCATGGCATTTTTGTTGGCCAGGGTTTCAGCTTCGGTGGTTCCTTTTTTGGCCGCTCTGCGACGGATGATATTGATATGTTCTACCGCTTCTTCTTTCCTGCCGTCCATCATCAATGCTTCCGCAGCGATAAGATGCGTTTCAGCAAGGCGGTAAAGAAGATAATCCCGGGATCCCCGCATTTCCTGCACGTCGGTACGTTCGGGATCGAGGAATTTGGTGAGGGTAGGGTAGACCCTTTCGTTCTGACGGCTGGGTGTCCAGACAGCGTAGTTCGCCCGGTTGATTTCCTCCTGGGTCCATTCACGATCGGTGAGGTAGAGTGCTGTATCTCCCATGGCCAATGTGATCTGCCGGCCATTGATCGTATAGGTGCCCGGCCGGTTGGTGTAGAAAACCCGTTTGAAAATTTTCTCGTAACGGTCATCGAGTTCCCGGTCAAATATCTGTTCAAGCGTATAGCGGGTTGGCCTGAAACGTGCCCAGGGGCGGCCGTTTTCGGTATCACGTTCCATGCCGGGGAGGTCGTCGTACTTCATGAGGAAATAGGAATGCATGGTGTTTCCTCCGTCACAACAGCCTACCTGTCCGGCCGTGGCCATGTTTTTGCTGTTCTGAACCGACCAAACCACTTCCGCGTTTTTCTCGCCTTCTCCCTGTTCAAATACCTTGATGTAGTCGTCAAGGAGCTGAAAGTTGTAGTTGTTGATCACATTCCGGGCCAGGGTAGCAGCTTTGGAATAATCATCGGCTTCTTTTGCCGATGAACCTGCTTTTGTCAGATACACCTTGGCCAACAGGTGTTCGGCAGCGGGTTTGGTGGCACGGCCATATTCGGAATTAACGTTCGGGAGATTCTGGATGGCGAAATTCAGGTCGTCGATGATGACCTTGTAGACTTCAGGAACCGGAGCCCGAGTGGCTGATGTCTCCACCCCCTGCACTTCTGTCAGGCTCAGGTGTACGGGGCCAAACATTTGCACCAGCAGAAAATAATACTGGGCCCGCAGGAACCGGACTTCAGCTACCCGCCGTGTTTTCAGCGACTCTTCAACACCCTCCACAATCGGAGCCCGGGTGATGACTGCATTGCAGGTGTTGATGGCAATATACAGATTGCTCCAGAGACCAGTGACCACGGCATGTCTCGGGTTGAGGCCAAAGTCGTAGAAATTGAAACTCTTCTGGCTGCCGTCGAAGCCATTCGTAAATTCATCGGTCCCGAAGACCGTCGCTGTCGGACCGTGTTCATTGAATCCATAAAAGGACCGAATAAAGCTGTAGGAAGCGTTGACGCCCTCGTTGAATCCGGTAGCGGTATTCAGGTGGTTATCGGTAATCTGGGAACGGACGTCTTCGTCCAGAAGGTTATGGCATGCCGTAGACAACAGCATCGCTGCGGCAAAAAGGAATATTTTAATCTTCTTCATGATTCCGGTCAATTAAAAAGTGACATTCAGACCAACAAGGAACATTCGGCTGGGCGGGGCATTCGTAGTAGGGTTCTCAGGATCCAGCCCATTATATTTTGAGACGTATTTCGAGAATACCAGGGGGTTCTGCAGGCTGACATAGGCTCTCAGTGACCTGGCTCTGATATGGTGCAGGATATCGGCGGGTAGGTTGTAGCCCAGATTGATATTCCTCACCTTGACAAACGAACCATCAAAATAACTCAGCGTTGAACCGAACAAAGGGGTCTCATAATTACTGTTCGGTTGTGGAAACTCATTGGTCGGGTTATCCTTTGTCCAATAGTCGATACGGTACTGGTTAACCCTTCCCGAATTGAAACGGAAGTTGCCAAACTCAGGACTTTTGATCATGCTTCCCAACCTCGCAAAAACAAAGACGGATAAATCAAAACCTTTGTAGTTGAACCGATGGGTCATTCCGCCGGAGATTTTGGGTATGTCACTACCGAGGATCTGCCGGTCGCCGGGGTCGATCACTCCGTTTTCGTTCACATCCTTGACCTTGATACCACCAACGATAGAGCCATACTGTTTGGCGAGATCTTCTTCGCCCAGCTGCCAGATACCCAGTTTTACGTAATCATAATAGACGACTGCAGGATGACCGATGAAACGCAGGTTGCCGATGTCATCTACTTTACCTTGTGACAATTCTACAATTTCCTCCTTGTTGGAATACAGATTCAGGTCGGTGCTCCATTCGAATCCGCCCTGGGTATTGGAAGTGACGTTGAGGGTGGAAACCGAAAACTCGATTCCGCGGTTGCGCTTGACTCCTACATTGGAGAGGATGGAATAGAAGCCGCTGGTAATGGGCAGCAGACGGGGGAGAAGCAGATCCGTTGTTCGGGATTGGTAAAGCTCCAGGGTACCGGTGATACGGTTATTGAGGAACCCAAAGTCTATTCCGATGTTGGTCGAGGCGGTGGTTTCCCAGCGTAGATCGTTGTTCCGGATGGAATTGGGCCGGTAACCGAATGCGCTGGCGCCATCGTAATCATAAACCGTCCGGGCCAGCAGGCCATTGGTCTGGTAGGGTGAGATCCCCTCGTTACCGGTTTCTCCGTAGCTGGCCCGGAGCTTGAGGTTGGATATGACTTTGCTGTCATTCAGGAACGATTCGTTCGCAATGTTCCAGCCGAGAGCCACCGACGGGAAGTAACCCCACTTTTTACCCGGTGCAAACTTGGACGACCCGTCTGCACGACCGGTCAGCGTAACCAGGAAACGCTGGTCAAAAATATAGTTGATCCGCGCCATGTAAGAGACGATGGACCATCGCTGGAAATTGCTGTTTACGCTGTTGATGATGGAGGCCGCACCGAGATTGTAATACTCGAGTGATTCCACGGGAAGGCCTGTTACATTGATGCCTGAGCTTTCCGACTGTGAGTTCTGTACACTGTGCAACCCGGTGATGTCGATGCTGTGTTTGTTATTCAGGACCTTCCGGTAGGTAAGCATATTCTCCCAGGTATACTGGAAATTCAGTGTTTCGCTGTTGGAAGCTGCCGGCTCACCACCCTGGCGTTCGTTGGTATATTTTCCGCGGAAATTTCCTACGCGGTTCTGATTCATATCGGGTCCGAAATTCATCCGGAATTTGAGACCATCCACGATTTCTGCTTCCCCGTAAATACTGCTAAACACCCGCAGGACCTTACGTTTATTGATATACGCCCCGGGGACCAGTTCCGCCAAAGGGTTGGTACGCAGTCCGTCACTGGTAGGCCTGAAAATCAGATTACCGTTTGCATCGTAGGGAGCCCCCAGCGGATTTTCGGAGAATGCCCCATAATCCGCGAAGCTGTTGTAGGGGTTAAGGGCTTCTCCGTTGCGTTCACTGAAGGAACCCAGGGTAGACATACCCACCTTGAACCGGTTTCCGATTTTGTGGTCGATATTGATCCGGGTAGAATAGCGTTCAAAATCCTGGCCTTTTATGATGCCTATATCATTAAAATAGCCCAGGGAAATGTTGAAACTGGTATTTTCTGTACCTCCCGAGACACTCAGGCCATGGTTCTGAACTTTGCCGTCATGGATCAGCAGGCGCTGCCAGTCGGTGGAACGACCCGTAGCGAGTCCCTCCAGTTCCACGGCATCGAAGATACCGGAATTGACGTCGGCATTAGGGTCGCTGTCGTCGTAAAAAGGTCTTCCCGTTGCCGGGTTGATGTTGGCCCTTCTCGATTCGCGTTTATATTCGGCAAATTCCGCACCGTTCATCAGATCGGCGAACTGCATGATCCGCGACTTACCAAAGTAGGTTTGGTAATTTACCTGCGTCTGACCGGCCTTGCCTCTTTTGGTAGTGATGATGATGACTCCGTTGGCGCCCCGTGAACCATAGATAGCCGTAGCGGAAGCATCTTTCAGAACTTCCATGCTTTCGATGTCATCGGGGTTGATTTCGTTGAATCCGCCGGAAATGGGTATTCCGTCCACTACGTACAGGGGATCGTTTCCGGCGTTGAAAGATCTTCTTCCCCGAACCCTGACTGTCATGCCGTCACCGGGTCGGTTACCCGAATGTACTACATCCACGCCGGCAGCCCGTCCCTGCAGCATCTGCTGGGCATTGGTGACCGGAACTTCCCGGAGGGCCTGTGTAGAAATGGAGGCAATCGAACCCGTCACATCGGCCCGTTTCTGGCTACCATAGCCGATAACGACCAGTTCTTCGAGAGCTCTTTCGTCGACCACCAGTGCGACGTCCACTACATCCCGGTTGCCTACTTCCACTTCCTGGCTCACATATCCAACGAAGGAGAATATGAGCACGGCGCTTCCATCGTCCACGTCAATACGGTATTTGCCTTCCGAATCAGAGATGGTCCCCTGCTGCGTACCTTTTACAAGAATGTTCACCCCTGGCAGAGCTTCCCCCTTTTCGTCCGTAACCTTTCCGTTTACCACCCGGAACAGGGAAGCCTTCCCGGAATGATTCCGTACGTGGCGGGTTTCCAGCCCCTCAGAGGGACGATTAACGGTGCTGGTATACGTTGACGGGCTTCCGGAAGGAGTTGCAGGGTTTATTCGGTCAGTCTGACCGTTGCCGGCAGGAGATGGTTCTGATAGGTGGACGGGAATGGAGCTGGCGGTATTTACACTTACTGCCGGGGAACTACCCGGATACAGCAGGGCCAGTAATATCACACCCCCGGAAAATAATTTGACCGGGGTTAGCAAAAAGTCAAGGTGTTTCATATTTTTGATTGGTATTTGTTCGAAAATGTCAATGACGGACAAATGCTTTCCTTTCTCCCATTGGGGAGGATGGAACCAAAGGATTACCAGGAGCAATGGCGGGTCGAGCGCCATTGCTTTTTTTATACTTTCGACTTAGTTACATCATAGGCTCAACAGGGGTTAATGGCTAACTGACAACATATTTGCGAAGATCTCCGGGTTAATTGCCGGTAATGGCAACACTTCATCCATTCACTTTATCCGCGGCTCTTAAAAGCTGGGGCCAGCTGGCCAGACGCAAAACACTTCTAATGAATAGTACAAAATTATCGCAGAATGTTACATGTAACTTAAATAGTATTTGCAGATAGTTAAAGAATATTAGCAATCATATCCCCGAAATTGCCGTCTGTTAGGGAAAAATAATAATTCTTTCGGTATTTACTCGCCGGTAGGCGGTATGGGCGGTTTTCCGAAGGAGGTAACCAGGCCGCCATCTACATAAAGGATCTGTCCATTGACAAAGTCGGAAGCTTCGGATGCGAGAAATACGGCGGCACCGATCAGGTCATCCGGGGTACCCCAGCGGCCTGCGGGCGTGCGGCTGACGATATAATCATTCAAGGGGTTTCCGGGCACGCGGTATTCCGTGTTGATGTCAGTTGCGATATAGCCAGGGCCGATGCCATTCACCTGAATATTATGGACAGCCCATTCGGTAGCGAGGTTTCGGGTGAGCATCTTCAGGCCTCCCTTGGCAGCGGCATAGGCCGAAACCGTATCCCGACCCAGCTCGCTCATCAGTGAACATATATTAATAATCTTTCCACGTCTACGCTGTATCATACCTTTTCCCACATATTTGGACATCAGAAAGGGAGCCGTCAGATCGGTCTGGATAACGGCATCCCAGTCTTCCTCCTGGAGCTCTTCAGCAGGTGCCCGGCGTATGATTCCGGCATTGTTGACCAGAATGTCGATGGGACCTCCCTGCTCGATAGACGAGACTGCCTCCCTGACAGCACTAGCATCCGTGATGTCAAACAAAACCCCTGTAGCAGAGAAACCTTCCTGGCGGAGATGGTTGAGGGCGTTTTCCAGTTTATGCGGGTTGCGGGCATTCAGGATTACCTGTGCGCCTGCCTGAGCCAGTCCCCTGGCAATGATGAAACCGATACCCTGCGCTCCTCCGGTGATCAGCGCACGTTTTCCTTCGAGTGAGAATAATGACAGAGCCATGTAAAACAGAATTTGGACGGTCTGACGTGTCCGTCGTTTGGTAAGCAGTTAAGGTTGACAGGGTTCAAAAGTAGTAAGGGCGGGGCGGGTAAAATTAAAGGCTCTTAACATTTGCATAAATTATTTTAGCCAGTTGCCCGCTGCTGCACGGGTCTGATATGCTGGTACTGATATTTCCGGGGACTGAGTCCTACAATGCGTTTAAACTGGGCGTTGAAATGAGGGAAGTTATTGAAACCCGTTTCGAAACATACCTGGGAGATGCTGAGTTTCTGGTCAATCAGCAGTTTACAGGCATGACCTATCTTGATTTCGTTGAGAAACTGAATGTAGGTTTTGTTGGTCCGGGTTTTAAAGTATCGGCAAAACGCAGTAGTACTCATATTGGCGACTGCCGCGACTTCATCGAGACTGGGATTCCGGTTGTAGTTGTCCATGATGAATTGGTAAACGCGGTTCATGCGCACGCAGTCGTCGTGATCGGCATATTTGGCAAAGGCGTCACCGGAAAGATAGGTGAAGTCTTTCGTATTGGCCATGATTTTCAGGATGGTCAGCAGATCGATGATATTGTCTACGCCGTCTTTGTGGTTATCCAGTTCGAGGATGTAGCTTTTCAGCTGTTCCTTCACCGGATTACTGAATTTGACCCCCTTTCGCGACTGACTCAGAAACTTTTTGATGGAGATCATCTCGGGAAGTTCCCAAAAATCTTTACCCAGAAAATCTTCCTTGAAATATACTACCTTGGCGCGGGAGCGCAGGCTGGAATCCTTATTGTAATAGGGCGGATCGCTGCGGTAGAGATGGGGGATGTTGGCCCCGTAAAAAACCAGGTCGCCTTCTTCAAATCTTTCCATACTGTCACCTACAAAACGGATTCCCGAACCTTCCAGCACCAGCATGATCTCGTACTCCGGGTGGAAATGCCAGGAAGGGAAAAAGTAGGGCTCATCCACGTGCAAAATCTGATAGGCCCTGTCTTTCTGCGTGTGGACAATCTTTAGAAGCGGTTTCATAGCGGAAGCAAGTTGATGGGTTACCAGCCCGCTAAATTACTAATTTATCCCCGCTCGGTCTAATTAAATGAAATTCTTTGCCTGTCAGCTGCCGGTAACACCTGTGGTGAGATCGTGGAATACGAGCAGTAAAGTGGCAGCAGGAGCTATCAAAGGCATTTTCCGCCGGGATGAATATAGTGTCGATCGGATTCAGGTCCCGCATATCACGGCCATTGATCATTCCGGTATAAAACCCGGGATTATTACCGCTTAGTATATTGGGGGAAAGGCCTCCCCAACCCCGGGAGCAATTTACATCACAGAGCGCAAACTATCCAGCATTTATCCGTTTACAAACGGAAGTATACGGTTGTATACGGCTTTGGGCAGCCGGCGTGACGCTGTGTGCGCAGTTCTTCTGGAAGTAATCAGATTATCGGAGCGAGATATGGGCCAAATCCGTCCGACTGCGCTGAGGTCGTGCGGCGATCATTGGCATATTGGTATTTGGAGTATCATGGGGGTAAATAAGCCCTAAAGTCGGTGCCGAATTTCCCTCGGAACCTATGTTATATGTAGGGTAAGATCGGTACTATGTCTGACCTTTGATGTCATGTCTTCCTGAAAACCACCCGAAATTATTACCGCTTAGTATATTGGGGGAAAGGCCTCCCCAACCCCGGGAGCAATTTACATCACAGAGCGCAAACTATCCAGCATTTATCCGTTTACAAACGGAAGTATACGGTTGTATACGGCTTTGAACCGATTCGCAGGGGAATACGATCGGGAATTGTCTGTACCTCCGGTTCAAGGGTGAAAAATGGCATACTAAACTGTTTGTGTTCGTAGATGGAAGAATGTCAGGATGTTATGCGAATGTCAAACTCATTGCAACGAGCCCCGAGTTGTCTGCTACCGCGTGAAAATTGGAACACATCTACCCATTAGCAGTTCCCGCATTATCCCTCAGGATTTTACTTCCCAAGTGCGGCATAAAGTGCCATGCAGATCTCTCCGCGGGTAAGGGGATCATCCGTCTTTCGCTCTTCATACAGCCAGCTCTGTTCGTCCGGGACCGGATTAATGATATCTTCCAGCACACGCACAAAATCTTCCTTGCTAACCTTATCCGCCTCCGGGATGGCGGGAACCTGGGCAATCTGAGCTATGCGCGCGAAGATTTTGAGCCATTTACCAGCCAGTGCCCCGGAAACCGGTTGATGAAGGCCTGCCACGTAGG
>ENA-UOVV01002659-UOVV01002659.1-compost-metagenome-genome-assembly--contig:-NODE-2659-length-9948-cov-5.113110_pt1 | contig 9948 bp, 9 predicted proteins | sample MGYA00238155_ERZ761577 | MGnify/ENA primary metagenome ERZ761577 (study PRJEB28898, sample SAMN06268775) | compost metagenome | isolation source: Emeryville, CA | place: USA:Emeryville, CA | collected... | reverse complement strand
GGAGCCGGACCGGACGCCAGCTCACGGAGCCGGGCGGTCACGGCAGCGTGCTCACGCTCCAGGCGGTTTTGCTCGGCCTCAAGCACATGCCTACGCTCAAAGGCTTCGCCGCCTTCGCGGCGGAAGGTTTCTTCTGCTTCGCGCACCGCTTTGCCTAGCTGGGCGGCCTCGTTCATCAAGCGGCCCTGCACCATCAGCGCCTTGCCCTGTTCCTCGTCAGCCAAGCGCAGCTCTTCCTGCAGGCGAGCGAGCTTTTGCGCAGTCTCGTCATCCATCGCCTCTGCACGCTTGCGGCGCTCCAACACCTTGAGGTCGCTTTCCAAGCGGTCGACGATATCGAGGCCTAGAAGCGTTTGAATGGCGGTGCCGAGAATCTCGGCGGCGTGTGCTCCCTCGGCGAGTTCCTTGATCTGCTCGCCGTCAAAGAAGAAGAGGTGGGCGATGCCGCTGGGGAGGTATCCTTCGATGTATTCCGCCCAGTTTTCAGTCAGCAAGGTATCGACCTCACCGTCGCACCATACCTGAAGGAACTCCTCCAGTCCCTTGGCCCCCACGCGCCAGCTACGCTTCACCTCGTAAAGACGGGTCACGCCTTCGACGATGCGGCGGAAGCGCACCGTGATAGCCGCGCCTTCGCCAAGGTCGGCGCCGCGATGGATCGCCTCGAGCAGGTAGTCTTTGTAAGGCGTGTTGCCGCGACTCGCGAGACGAGCTTTGGGACCATAGAAACAGAGCTGCAGACCTTCGAGGATGGTCGTCTTGCCGCCGCCGTTAAGGCCACCGAAGAGAATGACGGGCTTGCCCGGCTTGGGGGCCAAGTTGGCTTCCTGACGGCCGGCATAAACGCCGACGTTTTCGAGAATGAGGGTTTCGAGAATCATGAGATCCCCCCCCCGGCGACCGACGCTTCATCGCCGCCGTCTTCGGCCACCGCCCCGCTGCGATCTTTGGCGCGGGTGCGGTCGGCGAGCAGGCGCTTCGCGCGGTCAAGCGCGTCGGCCTTGTCGTCGTAAAAGTGTTTGCCGAAGGTTTTTTCCAATTGGTCGAACAAGCCCGAACGCCGGCCGCTGCTGCGCTGCTGGTTGGTCACGCTCAGCAGCTCGCGGGTGAGCTCGTAGTGCAGACGGTCTTCGCCACAAAGCTCTCCGAGTGTCTGCATCTGCTCGGCCCCGAGCACGAGGTTGTCGTCGAGAGGCTTCCCGGGATAGGGCTCGCCGGTTTCCTCGCGGTAGATTCGCGGCAACACGTCCTCCATCTCGTGTTTGTCCACCACCCAAATGCGACGGATCTCTTGTAGCTCCTCCAAGGTGATCAGCGTGATGTTGCGAACGTCCTTGGGACCGTTGCGCCGGATCCAAGTTTGGGCCTTCAGAAGCTTTCGTAACCATAGCTCGCGTGCTTCTTGCGTGTAGGGGCCGGGAATCGCCTTTTCGCCATTCGACATGACGTTCACCACGCCGTTCATCCGACGGAAGTCGCGGAGATGATGATCGTTATTTTCTTGGTCGGAACCGCCGTCGGTATTGCTGCGGAAGTCTAGAGCGTTCCGTAAATCCAAAAGGGGGAGCATCCATTCCTTCTCTTGGTCGTTTTGTATCATCGCCGTCATCGACTTGTCCTTCTCGACCAAAGTGCAGACCCAACAACCAAAGCGTGAGTCGCCGCAACTGGGCGTGCTGGTATCCACGACGAGCGGACACTCACCATCAGCCGATGCGCCGGCATACATCCCTAGTAGGTCTCGATTAGAATGGCCCCATGGGTTTGGTGACTGCGTGAGGAAGAACCAAACGTCGTCGTTCGACCATGCTTCGATGGGCGTATAAATGGAGCATCCCGGCAGAGTCGCACTTGGACTCAGGCGGTCACGCACGCGATATTTTTGGTTTTTCTCCAAGACCCTAGCTCGGGCAGCGCTCTCGGCTTTTCGCGCACCTAAGCATAGTATCGCCTCACCGTTTTTCGTGACGACATCGTTGATGTAGCGATTCGAGGGCTTGATTTTAAGGCGCTCCGTGCACCAACGAAACTTGTGACGAGGGGCGGGGTAGCCTTTCCCTATGAGATTGACCCAATAAGTTTCTTCCACGCGGGGATGCAGCAAACGCGCGTGAATGGGCATACTCGTTTCAGCTGCGGCCTTCTTCATCGACGTGATAGAGCGGCCCACCCAAGCCGACACCACGGGGTTTTCGACGAGCGTGTCGGTGGAGATGACGTGGACGGTTTTTTTGCGCTGCTCAGCGGGAAGACCGGCGATGGCCATCCAGACGAGTTGCAGGGTGGCGGTGGAATCTTTGCCGCCGGAGTAGCCGATGATCCACGGCACCTCGTCGGCGAGGTAGAGTTCACGGATCTCGGCGCAGAGCGCATCGATCGTGGCTTTAAAACCCTGTGGCTTGAAGGCCGAGGCTTGGGCAGCGGGAGCGGGCTTGGCGGAAACGGACATGGAATAAAATCAGGAAATAGAAACGTAGTGCGGGAGTGAGGTGGCGGGCGATATCGCCAGCGAAAGCTCGATGTCCTTTCGCCTCTCGCGGCGACCAGTCTAAACGATGAAGACCTTCATGCCTTCTTTCGTTTGCCGGCCTTGTGGGAAATCGCCTCTTCCACCCGCTGCTCTTCCTCGGAGAGCGGCAGCCCAAGGGCCGCTTTGATGACGTTGGTCGTGAGAATGACGCTGTTCGTCATTTTCGAAATCCGGCCGCCGATCATGGCGCGTCCCTCCCAGAGCGCGGTGTTGGAGCGTGACCAATCGATTTTGGCGAGCTTGGCCAAGCGCGTGCGCCACCCCTTGCGGTCGGCCTGCAGAAGCGCGTTGCCCGCTATGCCGAAGGCCTGAAGCGCGATGCCGTGACCGTGAATGAACCCTTCACGGACCTCACTGGCCGGCTGGCGACCGGCCTGAACCTGGCTCCACGCGGGAAAGTGTTTGGCCAGCTCGTGCCAAAAATCGCGCGCGAGATCGGCGTCCTTTTCGAGGTTACCGTCAGCCATGCCCTGCACGAGATCCGCGCAGGCGTTGAACATGGCGGAGAGGGTGAACAGTTTTCGCGAGCGCGCCGCGAGGGACGATTTCTCCATGTCCACGATATCGCGAAAGAGCGGAGATTTCAGCACGACCATCTTGGCCAAGCGCGCCTTGTCGTTGCGGTGGTCGTAGAGCAGGCCGATGGAGCGGCTGGGGCGGATGGCGTAGCGGTTCAGGTCGGCAAACATCTGCTGACAACGCTCCAGCCCGATATCCAAGAAGAAGACGACCGCGATGGTCTCGTGCGCCAACTCGGGGCGCTGCTTGATCGCCTCGATGATCGCGGCGCGGCGGTGCTGGCCATCGTTGATGATGAACTTGGCGTCCATCGGCACGGTGAGCGCGCCCAGCTCTTCCTGTCCGGGCAACGGCTGGAAACTCACTTGGGAGTCGATGGAGACCGTAAGCGCCGAGAAGACGTAGTCGGACGGGTTGTCGAGAATGTAGCCGGCAATCTCCGGGATGCGGGCGCGGTTCAGGATACGTTGCGCGCGAAGCTCGGGCGGCAGCTCGTCCTCGTTGAAGATGGAGATCTGGCAAAGCGTGCGCAGGCTCCACATCGCTACGTAATACTCGCGCTGGGCCTGGAGGCCACGAATGACGGGAAAGGTGAGCGTGGGCTTCATGGCGTATCAAGCAGCCTTAAAGGTTTGATACTGGAGCGCCTCACACGAGCGGAGCATCAAATCTACTTTCCCCAATGTAAGAAGCGCCTCAGCTTCGCCTTCCACATTACCTCGCAGGGTTTCCAACGTGAGACGGTCATAGGCATCTCCGCCCAACCGAAAAACGCGCCGCCATGCCGCTTTTGCCCCCTTAGCCAAAGCCGCATCAGATTCTGCTGAGAATCCGTCAAGAAAAATCTCGGACGTCACGATGCGCACGACAGCAGGCACCAACGACTCAGGCGCTCCGGTCTCAGCCCGCACAACCTGCTGTAAGGATTTACCGAAGTCGGCAGGAAGTTCGTTGGACATGGCAGAAGCGTTGAGTTTACGAGAAAGATGTTCGGATGATTCAAAGAGCCTGTTCGTTTTTATTCGCACAAGAAAAAACAAACATCGATTTCCATTTTCATGCCTCCCCCCATTTATCTCGACTGCAATGCCACCACCCCGTTGGACCCGGCCGTGCGCGAAGTGCTGTTTCGCTACCTTGATGAAGAGTATGGCAACGCGGGTAGCCGCACCCACGACTACGGAACGCGGGCCAAGGTCGCGGTGCAGAAAGCGCGCGATCAAGTAGCGGCCGTGGTGGCCGCGAAGCGCGAAGAGGTGGTGTTCACCAGTGGCGCCACCGAGAGCAATAACCTCGCGATTCTCGGTCTGCGCGAACATGGCGAGAAGGCTGGCAAGCGGCACATCATCTCCACCGCCATCGAGCACAAGGCAGTCCTGGAGCCTTTGGATCAATTGGCCGCGCAAGGGTTCGAAGTCACCCTCCTTAAAACCGACGCGCAAGGGGCAGTAAGCGCGGAGGCCGTGCGCGCGGCGCTGCGCCCCGACACGCTCCTCGTCTCGGTAATGCACGTGAACAACGAGACCGGCGTGGTGCAACCGCTCGAGGAAATCGCGGCGGTGCTGCAAGGCCACGAGGCCTTTCTGCACGTGGACGCGGCGCAGAGCTTCGGCAAGGTGATACCCGCGCTGCGCAACCCGCGGGTGGAGCTCATCAGCATCAGCGCGCACAAAATTTATGGCCCGAAAGGTGTCGGTGCGCTCATCACGCGGCGACGGGGCTACGACAGGGTTCCTCTCAGCCCGCTGATTTTTGGCGGGGGGCAGGAGCGCGGTCTGCGGCCAGGCACGCAACCAGTGGGTTTGATCGCCGCGCTCGGCGAAGCGGCGGAATGCGCGGAGAAGGAGCACGCGAACCGCGAGAAGCGATGCCGTGCGATCAAAGAGGCTGCGGTGAAGGCGCTCACTGCGGCGGGCGGCGAACCGGTGGGAGATCAGACGCGAGCGCTGCCTTCGACGCTGAACATTCGTTTTCCCGGGCTCGATTCCGAGGCGCTGATGGTCGCGCTCAAAGACATGATCGCGATCTCCAACGGCTCAGCCTGCACGTCGAGCAGTTACACCCCCAGCCACGTGCTCTTGGCGATGGGCTTCGACGAGGTGACGGCGAACCAGTGCGTGCGCCTAAGCTGGTGCCATCTCACCCCCGACGTGGATTGGGAAGCCGTGGCGGCGCGGATCGCAGAGCTGAGAGGATAGACATCTCCATGAAACTCTTCGATTACCACAGGACCGTGATTGCCTACCATGGCTGTGACGAGAGTGTCGCCGAGAGCCTATTGAACGGAGGATCGTTCGAACGTAGCCGCAATAAATACGACTGGCTCGGCGAAGGCATTTACTTCTGGAATTCGGCCCCGATCGCGCGTTGGAATGGGCTCACGAAATTCACAGGCGTCGGCCGGAGCGCATCAAAAAGCCTGCCGTCGTGGGAGCCGTGCTGCAGCTCGGCACGTGTTTCGACCTCTTGGATGTTCGATTCACGCGTTACCTCACCGCATCGTTTCCACAGCTGAAGGCAGCGATTGAATCCACTGGAGCGGAGCTTCCCGTAAACCGGGACGGTGGCGGCAAAAGCGGTGACCTCGTCCTAAGATTTCGCGACTGTGCCATGTTGAACTGGGCCATCCCCAAGCTAGAACGGGAACGGGGAATCCACTTTCACACCGTGCGTTGCGCGTTTATCGAAGGAGATGCGGCATATGAGGGCGCTGCGATCCGGGAAAAATCGCATATTCAAATCGCAGTAAGAGACCCAGCGGCGATCGTTGGCGTTTTCAGACCCTCGACTTGACCTGCCGCTTGGCCGGTCCGACACTCGGGGATGGTCAAGTCCGCTCGAACTATCCGTTCCGCCAAACAGCGCTCGGAAAGCGTGGCTGTTCGTTATGTTACCGATGAGGATTTTTCCAAGACGATCGCCTCGATTCAGAAGATGAGCCGTTCCGAGGTAGTGCAGTCTCTGAAGGAGGTCGGCATTCTCACACGTGGCGGCAAGCTTTCGGCCGGCTATCGTCAAGGCTGACAACGAATCACCGCTCACGAGACGGGCGAAGTGTAAGATCGGCACGCAGTCCGCGTAACCTGAGGAGGTCTTGAAATTCCGCCTTGGTGGGGCCGTAGCCCATGGTTTCACGTGAAAAGCCTAGCGAATTGAGGCGCTTGGCCAGTCTTTCAAAACCGGCTCGCTCAGGATAGTCCCCCCCCCCACGAAACGCTCCTTGAAATAGAGGAGTTGCTGCTCCCGGGCATGGCGCTGGTCTAGCACCGTCACAAACATGCGGGGCAGGTCGATTTTTATCCGAAACTTTAACTCCGGAAATGGAGCCCCGTCGAAATCGTCGTAAATCTGGAAGGTAAGCTTACGGGAACGCAGGTGAAACTTTATGAGGTCGCTTTCGCGAGGGTTGCCGAAAAGCCGGGCACCGCATTCGACGTAAACCCGGAGGATCACCGGCAGATCGTCGAGCAGGCTTCGGTGCACCGTGAACTGCTGCTCCTCGGCATCCCACCAGCCGAAGCCTAACTGCTGCACAGCGAGCGCCAGCTCATCCACGTCACCAGCGGCGAAAAGCAAGTCGAGCGCGTGGCGCTCAGCCTCAGGGTAAGAACCGAAAAAGCTCTGAATGTCTCGCTGAAGCCGAGGCGAGAGCTGAGTGAAAGGCACGCGCTTCCGCAGGCGCGCCGCAGCCACATAGACGAGCGTGTCTTCTCGGCGTTTGGCACGCGCGGCATCGAAGGTAGCTTGGCCAAAGCGCTCGATGAAAAGCGTCATCGCTTTGGGCAAAGATCCGCAGGCCGCGCGAACTTCTCCTAGCCGGCCGAACTCGTCTTCGCGAGGCACACGCCCAAGTCCGATAGCGCTCGCCCAGAAGTCGTCGAGCAGATCGCGGTGCGTATCGTAAGGATCGGCCTTCTTGCGCAAGGCCCTGCGCAACCCGAGGCGAGAGGACAAACTCTCCCAGTCAATGAAGCGCTGCGTGCGCGCGGAGAGAAAATCCTGCAGCTGCGAGACCTCGCGGAAGACAAAGTAGATTCCCATCGCGACCGGCACTGCCTCAGCGTCCACGGTATCCTCGATCAATGACTGGATCTCACCCGGTTCGAAGTATTTTTGAAAAGTATTGCGCGATGTGAGCACTCCATCGCCGAAGCATTGAAAATCCGAGTAGGCTTCCTGCCCGCGGACCAAAGTGGACACGACCAACAGGCGACGGGTAAGAGCCCAGGCGGACAACAGGACCTCTACCCGCTCGGCAGGATCCTCGATAACATTGAGCACAAACCCTAGGTTCACGACGTCGGCAGGTGAGCGCTGTTCGTTGGGCACATGAACGGGGTCCCATCCAGATGCCTCGTAGCCCATTGCGCAGAGCGCGCGAACGTCGCCGCCCAGCCCGCACCCATAGTCGAAGACCGATTCTCCGGAACGAAGTTGGTGATATTCTAAAAGAGTCTTGATCGGCTTCGAGACATCGGTGCGCGCAAGCGCAGTGCGATGGCGTTCTATTCGAACCGATCGCGCACACTCTTCATCGGTGAATGGCGGGGATGGAGCGGCGGACGCCGTCGCAACTAAACGATGCCCTTCAATAGCAAACCCGCGGAGACTAAGTAGTCGGTCCCAATTGAGGCGAAATCCGATACGGGAAGTCTCGGTAAGTAACCCAGCCTCTTCTTCGCTCTTCGTCAGCACCGCGAAGCGCTCCTTTGCAGGATGGTCCGGCGGCAAGAAAGATTCCTTGCGGTGCAGAATAGGCGGGTTGGCCCGACGCGCGTAGTTATGATGGCGCACTTGGCCGGTGGCCAGGTTCACAATGACAGAAGTCGTCAACGCCGGATGCGGGTCTTCGAAGAAGCGCGGATACGACAGGAAGGATATTTTTGGCTGATCCGAATGAAACTTAAGGACGTTGGCTTTGGAGGTGATATTGAGTCGTCGTCTTAGCTCCGCACAAATGGCCCGCAAGTTGAGTGGGAGATTCTCACCCGTTTCGTCCCAGACATAGACGGCGGTCGGCAGACGTTTGCCAAAGGTAAGACCAGCTATGGCCGCGTGCAGAGCTTTGATGTCCATGCTCAAGAAGCCTACAGGCTCACTAATCTCGTTAGGAATTGTTCCATGAGCAAGCCCTCCAACGTGAGCGAACAACTAACCACGCCCACCGGGGGCGATTGAGAACGACTCACGAAGGTTTGCAGCTCGGGGGCACACCCGACGACGAGAGGCGACTATCCGAGTGTTCTCCTAGAAATTTAGCTCCAGCAAACACGCGAGCTAGATTGCCCACCTCAACCTAGCGGGGCAGACATGCGGACACGTGAAGGGAAAAATTGTCTTCGGTTAGCCGCCGAGTTCGAAGTCCACGGCGTAGGGAACACCAGATTGTCCGAACATGCCAACATGCCGAAAGCCTTTCTCCACTACGCAGCCTCCCACGACACAATCCGGTGCAGAATTGCCGGCCTGCGACGTGCCAGCTTGGTCGACCGAAACCCGGCTTGGAGTTGAAGACCGCCAACCAAGCACCGCGACCGCATCGCCTTCGTTCGCATCTGCTCCGGCAAACTTCAACCGACGAACAGCTTCGATCGACGCCGTTCCAAAACGTGGCCGAATTTCCCCGCACTTATTGTCACCTACATTGTCACTTCAGCCGCTCCCGCCCAACAGAAAGCCCGCAACTCACTCGGAATTGCGGGCTTCTGAAATTGGCGTCCCCACGGGGATTCGAACCACTAAAACGGCAGCAACACAACTCGTTCACGAACCGGCTATTTGTGTTGTTATGAGTGAGTTAGAACAAATAAGAAGATATAACGAGTCTCAACGAAATCAAACCGGAAATAAAGTTTGGCCAAATCTTGGCCAAATTTTTCATGCACTATTCCCAGCCGATCAGTTTTCTCAGAACATCATAGGTGAGCGAAAGAAAGATCGTTCCGCAAAAAACACTCCAGCAAGCGCGGTGCACACCGGCCTTTGAGCCTTCGCGTCGATACTCGATTAACGGCCATAGCCATCGCGCATAGTGAAACGCCGCCCGGAATAGCCAGAGCGTAAGCAGCCAGACGTAGAGATACAGGCCAGCCCGCAGGAATTCCGAAGAACCTACACTTTGGATAAGGGGAGAAACCCGGTATGCCGCCCAAAACGCCAACGGAAATCCGAGGAAAAATAGTAGGACATCATACACGCTATGACGGTGTAGCAACCGGGCAGTGATGGAGCGTTCACGAACAAAACTCTCAACCTCGTGATAGACTCCACGCACCCAAGTAGCATCCAGTCCTCGGGCCGAAAAATAGCTACCATTCTCCGTCGCATGTGACGGCATCAGATTAAAATCAAAAATGGGAGGCCGACGAAAATCGACAAAGAGTGCCAGCGAATTACGTGGCGCGTAGTTTTGATTCCTCAACTTGGTTGCGCTATCTACAAAGATAGTAGCGACGTCTCGCGGGAAATTGGGTGAGTCAAAAACCTCGGCAACAGTGCCGTTTAGTTGGCTACCATCAAATCCGGTTACTGTAATGAAGAAGCCATAACCATCACATATGGCGACTCGCAGTTGCGCAACTTCATTAGCGGGCTTCCCAACGAGGAGCGGATTCGAGAACTCAAATTCAGCAGCAGAGTAGGCCCGCTCTTGTAGAAGTTCCAACAGCCTTCGCAGCTCAGCACGATCAAGTTGAAGCGACTGCCCAGCTAAATTAAGCCGTTGTTCGTTGAGCAGTAGTGCGGCTGGCTGCGACATCAACCGGGGATCGTGCGCAGGTTACGCTAAGCAAGCAATTCCAGAACGCTTTGCGTTGGAGGAAGTATGAAAAAAGCGGCGGGCGCACCGATGCACCCGCCGCCAGGGTCTCAGTTCAGACGCAGACCGTCAGGCGCGCATT
>ENA-UOVV01002658-UOVV01002658.1-compost-metagenome-genome-assembly--contig:-NODE-2658-length-9952-cov-5.500859_pt1 | contig 9952 bp, 10 predicted proteins | sample MGYA00238155_ERZ761577 | MGnify/ENA primary metagenome ERZ761577 (study PRJEB28898, sample SAMN06268775) | compost metagenome | isolation source: Emeryville, CA | place: USA:Emeryville, CA | collected... | reverse complement strand
TCGGCGGTGATCTTGTCGATTTGGGCGGCGGTCAGCTGCTCCCCGGTTGCCGCCCCGATGCGGTACGGGGCCAGCGCCGCGTCCGCTTCCGCCCGCAGCTGCGGCCCGTGATCCGGTTCGGCCGAGAGCAGCAGCCCCGCCCCCTGGAACGCCGCCGCTGCCCCCTCCTCGCGCCGGCGCAGGCTCAGGACGTCCGCGGCGATGAGCTTGCCGATGTTCAGAACCAGCAGCGGAATCACCGCGCTGTCCACCAGGTGCTCAGGCTGGATGCTGGCTTCGTAGCCCGGCTGGAGCGTCAGGCCAAAATCCACGTCGTCGCTGTGCTGGGTGTCGCCCAGGTCCAGACGCGCCAGGCCGGCGATGAGCGATGCACTGATAGAAAGGGCCACGGTGTTACCTCGTCACCTCACGTCACCTCGTCACCCCGTCCTGAAAAAGCGGCCCCCGGCACGCGGCGGGGGCCAGAGTCTCGGCAATGGTAAGAATCGGGAAGAATCGGGAAGAATCGGGAAGAATCGGGTGCCGTCTCTCCGGCTGCCACGCACTGACGACGAGCGGGACCACGGCAAGGGACAACCAACGAAGCCGCTCCCCTCCCTGGACCGGGGGCGGGCCGGCGTTCACCCTGTCACGGCGGAGCCGTGACTTCGCCCCCCTGTGAGAATCCCGGTTACGAGGCGTCTCCGGTCGAGCAGTAGGCATATTGCCAGAGACCGAACCCGGCGTTGTCCCTCGACCGCACGCCATACAGGAATTCATCGCGCATGAAGCCGCTTTCGCTGTTCTCGGTGAGCTCGCTCAGTTCGGCCGCCACCCGCTGCTGCACGATGAAGGGCTTAACCGCGTGGGTGCAGTCCAGCACGTGCCATTCGCTCGAGGAGGCCAGCCGCGCACTCACCACCACCTTCAGGCGGCCGTGCAGCGCGTTGACCCGGTTCTGGCCCCCGCTCGAATCCGGATTCAGCGCGCTGTTGAGCACCTCCAGCGCCGTAAACTCCAACTCCGGCGGAACCAGCAGATGCGAGGGGCGCACGTTCATCGGCTCGCCCGTGCTCGGCGTCACCTGCCGCTGCATCGCCGCCAGGACCGTTTTCAGGGCCGAAGCGGAGAACGGCAGGTCGGTCAGATTGTCCCCGCCGCCGGGGTGGCTGTTGCCGTAGAAGGGCGTCCCGTCGTAGCAGTTAGCGCTCCCGCCGGACGCGATCAGGTTAAAGAGCAGTTCGTCATAGTGCGCGCTGGCGGCCTCGGCCAGGCCCATCACCCGCGCCCGCAGCTGGCCGGTCTGCTCGTCCTCCAGGGCCTCGCGCTTGACCCCGATGGTCGCTTCCCACGTTTTGTTCCGGATCGTAAAGCCGTACTCTTTAAGCGCCTTGATCGTGCGCTCGTCCAGGAACTCGCGCATGGTCGGAATCTCCCCGATCCACGCATACGGCTCCTCGCTCTGCGTGCTGGGCATGACGGTGGCGAGTTCGCGCCACACCCCGGCCTGACTCGCGAACGCTTCGTCATAGACGCTGCGCACGGTCGCGTTGAGCGCCCGCACGAAGTCTGCTGTTACCGTGATCCCCATAGCTTACGCTGCCCCTCCTGCTGCCCGGTCGATGCGGACCCAGGCCACCCCCGCGGCCTTGAGGCCCACCACGTGCCCGCAAAGGACGTCATTGGTGGTGGTCGCCGCGGCCGCCACCGTGTTATCGTCCACGATGTAGCACTTCGTCCCGATGCTCGCCTGATTCAGGGTGCCACTGTAGGCGAAGGCATAGACGCCGGTCGTGCGTACCCGAATCGAGATAGCGCCATCGGCGCCGGCGGCGTTGTCGGCCGTCTCGTCCGCCACGCCCATAAAGACCCCGCCGCTCGTGTCCGCGCCTTCCACGGCGTAGCCGGCGCTGTTGAGCATCACGAGCGCGCCCTTGTAGATCGTGTCGCCGTCGTCCACCAGGAGGGTGATTAGCTTCCCCTCCTTCATGTCCCGATCGGCAGCCGCCGTGAGTGCCGCCATTACCGTCCCCCTCCTGCGGCCAGTTGGGCCGCGATCGTGTCCGGGTCGGCGCCCAGGCTCGCCACCATGCGCCGGACCTCCGGGGCCAGGTCCGAGCCCCGGGGCGTGTTCGCCGCCCGCCCGAAGTCCAGGGGCGGCACGCCGCCCGCCGCGCTGGCGCGCGGCTGCACCACCGGCAGCGCGCTAAGGAGCGCCTGCACCTCCGCGGCGACGCTGACGGAGGAACCATCGGAGAACGTCACGGTAGCCGGAGCCGAGAGCAACGCGCGGACGTGGGGGACCATCGCCGGCGTGAGCTGGCCCGAGGCCGAGAACTTCGCCAGGACCGCGCCCACCTGTTCCTCCGTCAAAAAACCGGCGCCGGGAACGCGCGGCTCCAGGACGATGGACGCCTCTTTGATCGCGAAGCGCACTTCGCTGCCCTCGGGCTGCGCGAGCAGCGAAAGGGAGACGTGCTTGGCGCCGCGCTCGACCAGGTGCGAGTACAGACCTTCCGAGAAGACCAGCGTCCCGTACAGGTCGCTTCCCTCGCGGTGGAAGGCGACCACCTCGCCCAGAGGGTCCAGCGCCGTGGGGATGTGCTCCACCTGAACGGGCACCGGCTTGCGGCCGTTCGCACTCCAGTGCGACACCAGGCCGTCCAGGTCTTCCACGGTGATAGTGACGCCCTTGTCCGGGTAGTCGCCCGCGCTAAAGAGCAGCGCCGGCACCCGCACCCGGCCCCCCGCGGCCGAACCCGGTGCCGCGAACGCCGCCCGTGCCGAGGGCAGCGGCAGCGCCGGCAGTTCACGCCGGAATACGATGACCCTATCCTCCATGCTGCCCGCCTTTCTGCCCGCCTTTCCTCGCGTCGTCCGCTGTGGCCGCGGCGGCAGCGGCCACAACTCGGGCCTGGTGCGTCTGCGCCGCGCGGCGCAGGGCGAAGTTGACCTGCTCACGGGCCGCCTCCGCCGCCTCCTCGCGGGCGGACGCCGCCTCGGCCCGCGCTTCACGCGCCTCGCGCCGTCCCCGCACCGCCACAATCAGCGCCCCAAGCGCGGTGAGTATAGCCGGTACGCTGGCGATGATAGCAACCACATCCTCTCCGTCGAACCGCATGACGAACCTCCTTCCCCGCCCTGGCCCACCCCTGCCGACCGGGGCCGTTCTTCCCCTTTATTGTAACCCGAAGGAAAACATTTGTTTGTAGTTCTGGCTTCGCCTTCGCTTGCAAGGGGGGCAGGGGAGTGGGCGCCCCTGTCATGGTGCCAGGTTTTTCCCTCGTTTGAAGGAATTTGCCGCAAATGGCGGGAATGCCTTACGGGCACCTACGTAGCAGGCAGGCAGTTCCGGGGTTACCTGTTAATAATCACAATAATTCTGGTATAGAGTCTCCCCGGCGCCTCGCCAATACAATAATGCCTGTCGGGAGCACTCGCCCAGGAGGCGGGTGCCAGGTTAAACAAAGTGGTTGAGATTCAGTTGGGGATCGTTGCAAAGAAGCGGGCAGTACCATGAGTACGACGCGCTTTGTAGGGTAGGCAAGTCGTGGGCGCTCCCGCAGGGTCGGGCGTGTTCCGCGGCGGTGCGCCTGCCGTGAATATCGCACCGAGTTGAGTTAGGAGCCTTCAACGCATGCACACCAATACTAACCTTCGCCGCCGTTCCGCCTTCACGCTGATCGAACTGCTCGTCGTCATAGCGATAATAGCGATACTCGCCGCGATCCTCTTCCCCGTCTTCGCTAAGGCCCGCGAAAAGGCCCGCCAGGCAAGCTGCCTCGCCAACCAGCGCCAGATGAGCACCGCCTGGCTCATGTACGCCCAGGACTACGATGAGTGTGTCATCCCCTGGACCGTCACCGGTTCCACCAACTCCGACGGCTTCATCTGGGACCGCCTGATCCAGCCCTACCAGAAGAACGAGCAGGTTCTGCGCTGCCCCAGCGCCAGCGAGTCCTACGTCACCTACACCTATAACGCCAACATCGGCGGCATCGCGCCCACCCCGATGCGCGCCCTGGCGGAGCTGCAGAACGTCGCCCAGAGCCCGATCATCATCGACTGCGGCGGCGGCGAGAAGTTCACCGACCCGGTCAACAACATCCCCGGTTGGTCCTGGAGCTTCATCTGCCCGGACGGCTCCGGCTCCTACCAGGCCCGCGGCATGAAGTGGGTCTCCATCGGCGCCAATGGCCTCCCCACCGGCGAGAAGCGCTGGAACAACGGCGGCGGCTACAGCGCCGAGCGTGACAAGGCGGGCAACATCCAGCCCGACAAGCACAACGGCGGCGCCAACTACGTCTTCGCCGACGGCCACGCCAAGTGGCTCGCCGCCGAGAAGCATCCCGTCGATGGCCGCCCGATCGCCGCGCGCAAGGGGCTGGACTACGACAGCGACGGCATCCTGGGCGACGACCCGTCGGCCGGTACGCAGGGTCTCTACGACTAGTAGCCGCTACGGCTGCTGCGATAACGCATTGCGATAATGCATTGCAATAATGCAGTGCGATAACGCATTGCAATAACGCATTGCAATAACGCATTGCGATAACGCAGCACAACGACCAGCCTGCTATTCTCTCCGCAAACTCCGGCTCCCCGGGCGGTGGCCTCGCCGCCGCCCGGGGCCGTTCTGCGCCACATCCCGAGGTGACTTTCATGTCGCACCGCAACGCCGCCGCCGCAACGCGCCGCACGCACGCACGCGCTGCCGCGCCGGCCTTTACCCTGAGTGAACTCATCACCGTGCTGGCGATTGTCGCCATCCTGAGCGCCATCCTGTTCCCGCTGCTATCGCGCTCGCGCGAAAAGGCCCGCCAGGCAAGCTGCCTGGACAACCAGCGCCAGATGAGCGCCGCCTGGCTCATGTACGCTCAGGACAACGACGGCAAGGTCGTGCCCTGGAGCGTCTCCGGGCGCTCCGCCAGCGACGCCTTCATCTGGGACCGCCTGATCGAGCCGTATCACAAGAACCCCGACGCCATCCGCTGCCCGTCCGGACCGGGCAAGGTCGGCTACTCCTACAGCGCCAACGTCGGCGGGGCCTCGCCCTCGCCGCCCCTGCGCGCCCTTTCCAGCCTGCACAACCCGGCCCAAACGCCCATCATCGCGGACTGCCCCGGCTTCAGCGACCCCACGCGCCGCGAACAGACCGGCTGGTCGTTCTCGTTCGTCATCCCGGATGAGAAGGGCGGCCACCAGGCACGCGCCATCTACTACGGCTCCATCGAGAACGGCGTCCCCACCCACGAGCGCCGCTGGTTCGCCCCGCCCACCGCGGAGCGCACCGCCGCCGCCACCATCTCCGCCGATCGCCACTTCGGCGGCGCCAACTACATCTTCGCGGACGGCCACACCAAGTGGCTGGCCAAGGAGGTCGACAGCAAAGGCCGGCCCATGCCCGCGCGCAAGGGGCTGGACTACGACAGCGACGGCGTCCTGGGCGACGATGACAGCGCCGGCACCACCGGTAAGTACGACTAGTACAAGATTAGTCCAACTAACGATTTCCACAACTTCGGCAACGTTCGATTCGGCGGAAACCACGGATCACACGACGCGGGACAGACGGGTTGGGATAGATACAGATGAGCGGCAGTAACGGCGGCGGTGGGGGCGGCGGTGGTCAACAGCAGAAGCAAAAGCAGCGGCGACGACGGGGCGCCGCCCTGCTCGGTGTAGCGGCGGTGATCGCCGCCGCTGCGGGCGGAGGACTGATGGTCGTGCGGGGGCGGGCCGTGGCCGCCCCCGCCACCAACCTCTGGGGACCGGTATCCTCCTGGTCCGACCCCACCGCCCTGCTGTGGAACCAGTTCCGCCCCGCCGCACGCCAACCCGGCCGGGACTTCAAGCCGACCGGCCTCGGGCGCAAGGACTACCTGGCCCTCATAGAGAGCGAGGTAGACTTCTGGAAGAAGTACCAGGAGGGGAGCGGCGCCATCCGCGACCCGTACCTGGGCAACGAGTACCAGTACAGCACCCCGTCCTACGCCTGGGCCGCCGCCGTCCTGGTGGCGCACGCCGGGCGCGACGATCTGCTGGACTCCGCCGCCCGCGCCACCGACCGGGCCACCGAGACCCTGAGCCGGCGGCGCGCGGCCAGCGGGCATGAGGACTTCTTCTCCCCCATGCTCGCCCACGTCCTCCCGCTCCTCAAGGATCGGGTCAAGCCCGACCGCTACGCCCGCTGGGTCGCGGCGCTGCGCCGCTACGACCCGTACCGGACGTACCGGATGAAGCCCGGCTCGAACAACTGGAACGTCGTCTCGCTGTCGGGGGAGGGGCACCTCCAGCGCCTCGGTCTGCGTCCGCGCAGCAACGGCTACCTGGCCGACAGCCTCGGGGAGCAGGGCAAGCACTTCCGCTCGCCCTACGGCGTGTATACCGAAGGCCCGATGGCCTACGACCACTTCCCGCGCCTGTGGGCCGCGGACCTGTTGGCGGATGGCTACGAAGGCCCGCTGCGCGAGGAGCTGGACGAGGTGTTGCGGCGCGGCGCGCTCACCAGCCTGTTCCTCCAGTCACCCTGGGGCGAACTGCCCGCCGGGGGGCGCTCGGCCCACCACCAGTGGAACGAGGCGCAGCAGTGTGCGACCTATGAGATCTACGCCGCGCGGGCGCAGGAGGCGGGCGACAAACTGCTGGCCTCGGTCTACAAGCGGGCGGCGCACCTGTCGCTGGCCTCGATGAAGCGCTGGGTGCGGCCGAGCGGCGAGATGCAGATCGTCAAAAACTGGGTGGACCCCGCCCGGCGCCACGGCTACGAGTCCTACTCGTCGCACTCACAGTACAACCTGCTCCCGATGGCGATGCTGGCGATCGCCTACGAGCACGCCGCGCCGACCGAGATGCTGCCCGAGGCGCCCGCCCCGGCGGACGCCGGGGGGTATGTGCTGCACCTGGAGGCGCTGCATAAGGTGGTGGCGAACGCCGGGGGAACGTATGTGGAGATCGACACCCGCGCCGACCACCACTACGACGCCACCGGCCTGATCCGCGTCCATATCAAGGGCGTCTCGCCCCAGCTTGGTCCCAGCGACAGCCTGCTCGCCTCGCCGAAGTACCGCGCTCCCGGGCCACACGCCCCCCGGACCACGGGCATCGGCATTAGCTGGAAGGCCGGCGGCGGCGGGGCCGGCGCTGCGGAGGACTGGCGGCGTCTGGGGGCGCTCCACAGCGGGCAGGAGGTCACCGGCGCATCCGTGAAGGTACTGGCGCAGAAACCGAAGCGGGTGGTATTTGAGGTCACCTACGAGGGACGATTCCCCGGCGGGGTGAAGACCATCGTGGAGCGGTACGTGGTGACGCCGGGGCGGGTGGAGCTGACCACCCGGCTTCCCGGCTACAACGGCCCGACGCGCTACCACTGGCCGGTACTGGCGGACGACGGCCGCGCAAAGACCGAAATCAAGGTGGACCCGGCGCTCAAGATGGTGTCGGTGCGCGCCCCCGGCGCACCGACCTCCGGCGCGCAGACGTTCACCGCGCCGGGAGCGACGCACGTTGACGTCGCCCCCGGCGCATTCCCGAACCATAATGGCTGGGCGCGGGTGGGGGAGGCGCACTTCCCCGCGGGCGCTGCCGGCTCGGAGCGCGGCGTGACATTGGTGATCGCGCCGCGCCCGCGCTAGGCGTCCCCGCGCGGTGAACCTCCCCCCCGGGGTGTTCACCGCGCGGCCCGCCACGCCCGCATTCGAGACAGATTTGGATTCTCGTGTGTGTACTTCTGCAGCAGGAAAGGTAACAAAACCGTGAACATAAAGATCGGCGGGAACCAGGTTCGCATCAAGCCGGCGTCGATCGTGCTGGTACTGTCCGTGATCATCGGCATCGTGGCCACGGTGATCCTGTCACGCGACCCGGTGCAGAAGGCGCCGGAGTTCGGCTACGTCAACCCCAAGGGCTGGCGCTTCGAGGTACGGCAGGGCGCTGAGGCGCAGATCCTGACCCTCAGCGGCGGCGCGCTGGGCCAGGCCGCCCCGGAGGAAGGCTCCGACGCACCGGGCGTCAGCACGGTGGATGCCTCCTCGGGCCTGAAGATCGTGGTCACCCGGCCGGGCACCACGCCGTCCTCCGTGTATCTGCGCAACGCCCTGAACCTGGACATGAACCAGGGCGGCGAGCCGCTGAGTCTGAAGTTCAGCGCCCGCTCCGGTGAAGAGGGCGATCAGAGGGCGGAGGGCTTCCCGGTGACGTTCACCGTGCGCGAAGGCCGCACCGAGGCGTCGGCGGCCCCGCTGTGGAGCTACAAGGAGGTGGTCGGCCCGCGGTGGAAGGAGTACAGCGCGCGGATTGACCTGAAGGACACGGCGCTGCTGAACGTGATCGTCGCGGCGCATCTGGGCGAGAAGCCGGGCACCGTCCTGATCAAGGACCTGCGCGTCATCAAGGACGAGCCCGGGGCGCCGAACTAGGTCCGGCGCCGGACGGGTAGGAGCGAAAAAGGCCGTCCTCTCTCCGCCTTGGAGAGGGGACGGCCTTTCAGGCTGCCTCGGCGGCGCGCGACGGCGCGCGGTCGCCGTCGCCGTCAGATCGTAATCGAGCCCGCGATCTCGGTCAGCTTGTGGCGCGCCAGCGCCAGGTTCGCCTTGGAGCGGTCCAGCACAAAGTACAGGAACAGGCCCGCCGCACCCTTGGACTTGATCGGGCGAATGATGTGGTACTGGGTGCCCAGCGTGATCAGGATGTCCTCGATCTCCGTGTTCAGGTCGAGGTCCCGCATCACGTTCAGCTTCGCGCGCACCACCTCAGTGTTGCCCGCCGCCGCCACGTCCAGGTTCACCCCGTTGCCGCCCGCCGTGCCAAGCGACATCCCGCTCTCCATGTCCACCACGGCCACCGCCATCGCGCCCGTGACCTGCATCGCAGCCTGCAGGGAACTCTCCATGTTCGCCATACTTGAAATTTCTGCCTTTCCCATCGGACGGTTTTGTTGAAGTTACCCCGGCGCGCCGTCCCGCGCGCGGTTCCGATAGTCCGATAGTCCGATAGTCCGATACTCCGATACTCCGATATCCCGATACTCCGATATCCCGATACTCCGATAGTCCCTCGCGCCGTTGTCGGCGCTTTTCCGTTGCCGGATGTGTGTGCCGGATGTGTGATCCCCGCCGTCTACAGCACCAATTCCTGAGCGATCTCCGCAGCGATCTCCGCCAGTCGGAACCGGGTCAGGCCCGGGTTGGTTCGCTCCCGATCCAGCGCCAGATACAGGAAAAGGTCCCCGGCTGACTCCTCGCCGCTGCCCCCCCGGCGCAGGCGCACCGGCCGAATGATATGGACCTGGCTCTCCGCGGTGACGAGAATCTCCTCCACCGCGTCCTCCATGTCCATCTTGCGCAGCGTCTCCTGCTGCGTTCGCAGCACGTGCGTGTTACCGTCCGCGGCCGCGTCCAGGTCCAGCCGCTCGATCCCAAAGCCCGCGATACACCGCCCCGAATCCGCGTCGACCAACCCCACCGCGATGGCCCCCGGCAGGCACATCGCCGCGTCTAGCGAATTGGTTATGTCCGCCACCCCGACACTCCTTAACTATCCCGACGGGGCTGGGATGCCGGCACAGCCGTGCCTGCCTCCCCGGCGCGCGCGTTGATTGCGCGCGTCGTCTGCGCAAACCCCGCGCACATTCCGGGGGGAAGGCTTAGCAGAGTCCGTGCCGAGGCGCCCCCGGAAGCAGGGATATCCCGTAATCACCGTAAATGTGCGTAAGCAGGCGAGCGTTTCGGAATTACGGGGCGTCCCGTATGTGGAGCTACCGGCCGACATCCCTCTACCGGCGGAAAAAGTGCGCCGCCGGCGCCGTGGTTCCTAACGGTTCTTTAACACCGGTGCTGTATCCTTACCCTGTCAACTTCCGGACGGGCCGGCGCCGCGACGTGCGCCGATGAGGGGGAACCAGAATGAAGCGTGAGATTCTACAGAGCGCCGCTGCTGTCCTGTGCCTCGCCGCCGCGGTGGCGGCGGCAGGCCC
>ENA-UOVV01002649-UOVV01002649.1-compost-metagenome-genome-assembly--contig:-NODE-2649-length-9986-cov-8.366630_pt1 | contig 9986 bp, 9 predicted proteins | sample MGYA00238155_ERZ761577 | MGnify/ENA primary metagenome ERZ761577 (study PRJEB28898, sample SAMN06268775) | compost metagenome | isolation source: Emeryville, CA | place: USA:Emeryville, CA | collected... | reverse complement strand
GCCGGTGCCGTCATCGGTGCGGTCATGAAGGCGATGGGCGGCCAGGCCGATGCCGCCCGCGTGCGCGAACTCGTGCTCGAGCGCGCACAGCAGTAACCCATATCGGCGACGCGGCCTGGACGCGCTGGAGTGCTCAGCGATTGCCCAGGCCGCGTTGCCATGCTGGTTCCGGGATCCTGAAGACCCCACCGGACGATGGTCAAGTACCCGGAACGCGACAAGACTTGCCAGGAGGTTCCGTGATGGTGGCTTGGATTGTACTCATCGCTTCGGGCGTGCTGGAAGCCGTCTGGGCGACCGCGCTCGGCAAGTCCGAAGGCTTCACTAAGCTCGCGCCCTCGATTCTGTTCGGCGTCGCGATCGTCGTGAGTATGGTCGGCCTCGCCTATGCCATGCGCGAGATTCCGATCGGGACTGCCTACGCGGTGTGGGTCGGCATCGGTGCTGCGCTGACCGTCGCCTATTCGATGGCGACCGGCGGCGAGGCCGTGTCGTGGCTGAAGATCGCGCTCATTCTCGGCCTGGTCGGCTGCGTCGTTGGACTCAAACTGGTCAGCGACGCGGGCCACTGATCGTGTGTGTCGTTGTGTGACGAATGCGATAGCGGCGCGCGGTGACCGGTGGGTAGTGTCCCAGGCATGACAGCTGAAACGCTTGATCTCACCATCCCCGCTATCTCCGATGCCGAGCGCGCGGAACGACTGAGCGCCGCAGGCGCGGCCTGGACGCAGCGCATTCAGAGTGACGTGAAGAAGGCGGAGCTGACCTATCGTGCCACGGGTGTCTCGGAGGGCTCGGTGGCCAGCCGCATCACGGTCGGAAACCACACCTTCCTCGTCGACGAACCGCAGGCGCTCGCCGGCGATGACGTGGCGGCCAGCCCGGTCGAGTACGCGCTGGGTGCGCTGATCTCCTGCCAGATCGTCGTGTATCGCCTCTATGCCCACGTGCTGAACATCCCCTTCGACGCGCTCGAGATCACGGCCGAGGGTGACCTGGACGTGCGCACGCTGCTCGGCGTCAAGGGCGGTCCGCGTGCTGGGTTCACCGGGGTTCGCCTCGATATCAAGATCAGTGGCCCGGAGTCGCTGGAGCGGTACGAGGAGCTCCGCAAGGCCGTGGACGTCGGGTGCCCGGCGCTGGACATCTTCGTCAACCCGGTGCCGGTGACCGGCGCTGTGCGCAAGGTCTAGCGACCGCATCGCTGGAGGCGGGGCTGGCCCACAGGGGCCGGCCCCGTTTCTCGTTCCGCGACTTGTTACCCTGGATCGCCGACATTTGGCAGGGGAGAGGAGCGAGGACATGCAGATTCCTGGCGGCGGCATCGAACCGCCCGAGGTCGCCCGCGACCGCTCCTGGCCGCGAGCGCTGCGCCCGTTCCAGTTCGGGCAGTACCGAATCCTGATCCTGGCGCTGACCTTGTCGATGCTGGGCGGCGGTATGTGGGTCATCGCGGTCTTCTGGCAGTTGGCCGAAATTGGCGCCAGCGAGTATGACTACGCCCTGATCCTCACGGTCGGCACCGTCGGCATGCTCACCTTCGCACTGCTCGGTGGGGCGGTGGCCGACCGCGTGTCTCGACGATTGATCCTGCTGCTGTGCGAGGGGATCAAGGGCACGGTTGGGGTGGCGCTCGCGGTGCTGTCGTTCACGGACTCACTGCAGCTGTGGCACCTGGTGGTGGCGGGCCTCGCCCTGAATGTGTCGGACGCCTTCTTCTACCCGGCGTACACCGCGATCCTGCCTTCGCTGCTGCCGCCGCAGCAGTTGCTGGCCGCGAACGGGGTCGAGGGGATATTGCGGCCGGCCCTGACCACTGCGGTGGGTCCGGCAGCCGCCGCGGCACTCGTGGCCTGGCACTCGCCGGCGATGTCGATCCTGGTACTGGCCGCGGCACAGGTGATGGCCGCCTTCTGCCTGTCGCTGATGCGACCCATTCCGCTGGAGCGAGATCTCACCCACGCGCAGGACCGCCACGCCGTGATCAACGCCCTGGTGGACATCCGCGATGGCTTCCGATTCCTCTTCAAGACCCGCTGGCTGCTCTGGACACTGCTGTTCGCCTGCCTGATGACGATCTTCGTCATGGGGCCGATTGAAGTGCTGCTGCCGTTCCGGATCAAGGACGGACTTGGCGGCGACGCCGGCGACCACGCACTCGTACTCACGGTCTTTGGTGCGGGTGGCGTCACTGGTGCGCTCGTCACCTCCTCGCGGCGTTTCCCCAAGCGGTACCTGACGCTGATGATCCTGCTCTGGGGTGCGGGGTGTCTGCCATTGGCAGTGTTTGGGTTCATGGATCAGCTCTGGCTGGTCACGGTCGGCGCGTTCATCGTGGGCTACGCCTTCCAGGCGGCCACGGTGATCTGGGGCACGCTGCTGCAGCGTCGAGTGCCCTCCGACATGTTGGGTCGGGTATCCAGCCTCGACTTCTTCGTTTCGCTCGCCTTCATGCCGGTGTCGATGGCACTGGCCGTACCGGTGATGCACCTGCTGGGGTTGCAATTGACCTTCCTGATCGCGGGCACTGCGCCGCTGGTGCTTGCCTTCGTCGCGCTCATTGCGGGCCGCTTGCCTGCAGATGAACGCGCCCACCCGCTGGACGAGACATGCCTCACCGCGCCCATCGATGCGGTCGGTAGCGGCGACTCAGTGGATTCCACGCTGTCGGACGGTGCGCCGCAGTAAGCATCTGACCGATTCGGGCGAGGCTCAAAGCGATTCTCCAGAGCGACAGGTAGCCTGTCCGCAATGGATTACGCTGCCGACGGCCGGGTCAGGCAGGCGGTTGACGCCTGGCTGCGATGGTTGCCGTCCTGGAAGCCGAGCTCGTCACGGACTCGGCGCAGCATCTGCCGCAAGTGCACCGGCTCGCCCTTCGCCGCGGCGGCGGGCTTCGACGTTGAGGTGCCGCATGGCGTGCAGCATGCGCTGATTATGCGCCTGAACGCACTGGTCGAGGCTGCGGTCGATGAGTACACCGCGCAGAACTTGCCGCTGCTGTACGCGGAGTTGCAGGCGGCAGCGGCTCGTAAGGCGCGCCGACCATATCGGCCGGATGAGGGCCTCGCCCCGGAATATCAGGGCCTGGACACGGATCCCGAGGCACCGCCGGGGGAGCCGTTCCTGTTCACACTTGAGGAACTCGCCGCGCAGTCCGCTGCCGAGGCACCAGCCCCAGAACCCCTGCCGGAACTGTCCGAAGAGGCAAAGGCCACGCTGCGCCGTGAGATCCAACTCTCCGATGAACGCGCGAACGAGGTGGGCCGGGCGATTTGTGTCGCCCTGGGCGAGCACCGAGCACGCATTGAGCGCGGCATCCGTGAATGCGTGGAGCCGCAGATTCAGGAACTGCTGGACCAGCTCACCCAGCAACTGGACGCGCCGGGCGCCTTCTAGCCAACCTTGGTGCAGTGCGCAAGCCCTTTGCGCTGAGAGGCTCGTAGGCGTTACATTGAGCGCTTTTGGCCCGGTTATTGGGCTCTACTGAGGCTTCAAGGGGAGTTTCCCGGCAGCAACCTTGAGGCTGCCTGGAAGGATTCTGGACGTCTCGTTCCTCGGACGATCCCGGTGTTTGTCTGTTCAGGCAATGGCGCAGCTGAACGGGCGGCGCCAGCAACACGAAGGAGACATCATGGGCTGGTTGAGTTTCATTCTGCTCGGTCTGATTGCCGGTGCGATCGCCAAGGCGATTCTGCCCGGACGCGCGGGCGGTGGCTGGCTGGGGGCACTGGTGGTGGGTGTCGTTGGCGCACTGCTGGGTGGCTGGCTTGGCAGCGTCCTGTTCGACGCTGACCTGCAAGAGTTCTTCTCGCTGCAGACGTGGGCGTTGGCGCTGGGTGGTTCCCTGGTCGTCCTGCTGATTTGGGGTGGCCTCACCGGCCGCAGGGCGCGGGTCTAACGCGCGAGTTCCCACCGGATCGGCGGTGGGATCACCAGAGGAGTACGCGGCATCAGCCGCGTGCTCCTCTGCGCTTGGCGCGGTGACCGATCATGCTGCGACTGAGTGCCGGTTGTGGAGAACTGCAGGAAGGGGAAAGACCGGATACAGTAAGCAGCGAAATGAACGCCTCACCAATCCCCGTCTCGATCATCATCCCGGCGTACAACGAGCAGTCGAGCATTCGCCGCTGCTTGCTTGCCGCCGTGGCGCAGACCGTGCCGGCGCACGAGATTCTGGTGGTGGACAATAAGTCCACCGACCGTACCGCAGAGATCGTGCAAGAATTCATTGACCTGTACCCGGACAAGCACATCAAGCTGCTGAAGCAGGACAAGGCCCAGGGCCTGATCCCGACCCGGAACTTTGGCTTCGCCAACGCCACGGGCGAGGTATTCGGTCGCGTCGACGCCGACTCGGTCATCGAGCCGGACTGGGTTGAGGTGCTGCAGCGGGTCTTCGCCGACCCCGAGGTGGCTGCCGCCACTGGTCCGGTGGGCTACTACGACATGCCGCTGGTGGACTTTGGTGTGGCCGCGGACAATCGGGTGCGCAAGACCATGTTGCTGTTGGCGAAGCGCTACCGCTTCGTCTTCGGCAGCAATATGGCGCTGCGCGCCAGCGCTTGGGATGCGATTAAGGACTCGGTCGCGCTGGACGAAGAAGACGAGCTGCACGAGGACATCGACATCTCGGTCAACCTGGCGATGAAGGAGCTCAAGGTCGCGTACGAGCCGGACATGGTCTGTGGCATCTCGGCGCGACGGATCGAGAACTCGCCGAAGGAATACCTGTATTACGTGCAGCGCTTCGACCGCACCTACGACCGCTACAACGTCAGCGACCCGCGCCTGCGCGCGCCAGCCTGGTTCCTGCTCGCGGCCTATTTCCCGCTGAAGCTGATCCGCGCACTCACGCGCAAGGATCGGGCACAATCTGCCGAGGCGGTCACCGCGGCACGCTGAGCACCGATACGTCGCCCCAGTTAGGGGGGATGGGCGTGGTTTCGGCCGTACCCCACGGTTACGATCAAGAGACCATGCCTGTCATGTGTCGTTGATGACCCGGTCGGCGACAGGGTTGGCTCGATAGGAGTGTCCGTGTCTGTACTGCTGGAAGTCCTCATTCGTGAGGGCATCTTGTCCTTTGACCAGTTGCTGGAACTGAGCGAGGAAGAGATCAACCAGGATGATTTGGGCAGGCGCCTGGTCGAGAAAGGCCTGATTAGCGAGGCCCAGCTTGCCAAGGCGCATGCGGCTCGCCATGGCGCCGAATACGTCGAACTCACCGACTATCAGCCCGAGGGTGGCGCACTGTCGATGCTGCCTGCTGCGGTGGCCAGACGCCATACCGTGATGCCGCTGGCCATTCGCGATGGTCGGCTTGTGCTGGCCATGGTCGATCCCAGCAACGTGCTCGCGATTGACGATGTCACCACGGCGACCGGTCTGCAGGTCACGCCCGTGGTCGCCTCGCTGCCGGACATCCAGGGGCAGCTCAACCGGCACTACCGCGCGGACGCGGAACTGGGCAGCCTGACCATCGCGCTCGAGGAAGAGGCGGCGGACCAGAGCGTCGACGTGGTGGACACCGGCGAGGACGACGCCCCGATCGTGCGGTTTGTGAACCTGCTGGTGAGCCAGGGTATCGCTGACCGCGCCTCGGATATCCACATCGAACCGACCGAGAAGGACCTGCAGGTCCGGTACCGCATCGACGGTGTGCTGCACGAGATGCAGCGCGCCCCCAAGAACATTCAGAACGGCGTGATCTCGCGCCTCAAGATCATGAGCGACATCGACATCGCCGAGCGACGTAAGCCGCAGGACGGTCGCATGTCGGTCACGCATGGTGGTCGCAAGATCGACCTTCGTGTTGCCACCCTGCCGACGGTGTGGGGCGAGAAGGTCGTCATGCGTATTCTCGACACCTCGTCCACTAGCCTGAACCTCAAGGACCTGGCGCTGCTCGAGGACAACTACTACCGCTTCCAGCAGTCCTATGTGAAGCCGTACGGCATGATTCTGGTCACCGGTCCGACCGGTTCCGGTAAGTCGACCACGCTCTACACCACGCTGAACACCGTCGCCCGTCCCGAAATCAACGTGATCACCGTTGAGGACCCGGTCGAGTACCGGATGCCCGGCATTAACCAGGTCCAGGTGAACCCCAAGGCGGGCCTCACCTTCGCCAGTGCGTTGCGTTCGATTCTGCGTTCTGACCCGGACGTGGTGCTCCTCGGTGAGATTCGAGACCACGAAACCGCCCAGATTGCCGTCGAGGCGGCACTCACCGGCCACTTGGTGCTCTCGACCCTGCACACGAACGACGCACCCAGCGCCGTGACCCGACTCACTGAGATGGGCATCGAGCCCTTCTTGGTCGGTTCCGCATTGGACTGCGTGGTGGCGCAGCGTCTTGCTCGCCGGCTGTGCTCGAAGTGCAAGACCACGTACCAGCCGGATGCTGCCGAGCTGGCTGCGCTGGGACTGCCGAACGAGGGGCAGATTTTCTACAAGGCCGTCGGTTGCTCAGCCTGCGCCAACACGGGCTACCGCGGTCGTGTCGCGGTGCACGAGGTGATGAGCGTCACCGAGGAAGTTGAGCGTCTCGCAGTGGCTCGTGCCTCGAGTTCGGAAATCTCGGCTGTGGCTCGCAGCCAGGGCATGCACACCCTGCGTGAGGACGGCTTTGCCAAGGTCGAGCTGGGTCTGACCAGCGTGGAAGAAGTGCTGCGCGTTGTGGCATAGTTGCCGCGCACACACCGGAAGAACAATGAGGAGCGTCGATCATGACTGAGGGCTACCAAGGTTCTGCGATGCCACAGTTCCCCGGGCTTGGCCAGCCCGTCGGTGACAGCGTGCAAACCGGGCCAGCGACCGGCGGGCCATTGAGCGGTCCGCTGACTGGCCCCTTGGCGGGGCCGCTGGGTGGCTCGATTGTGGAGCCGTCAACGGCGTCGCTGCCGGTGCCGCCGGCTGCACCTGCGCCGGTGCAGCCGGTTGACCTGCCGCAGGCCTCATTCCTACCGCCGGGTCAGGACCCCCGCCAGCCGCTGGTCCAGCCTGGTGCACCCATGACCGGACAGATCCCAGCGGTCGGCGGACCGTTGACGGGGCAGAACCCGACAGTGAATCCGTTGACCGGACCGCTGACGCCGGTGACCGGCCCGCAGACCGGGGCGATCCCGCAGCAGCCGGTGCAGGCCCAGCCCATCCAGCCGATTGCCGAGCCGCTGACCGGGGCGATCCCACAGCAGCCGGTCCCGGATGCCGGTCAGCAGCAACCGGGCATGGCTCCCGGTGGGCACCCGGCCGACGACGGATCGGGGGAGCAGGCCCGTATTCGTCCGCGTGCGCATCTCACGCCCGACCCGGAACTCCTGGCAGCATTGCACGAGGTCGTCCGCCTGGGTGCGTCCGACCTGCACATCACCCTGGACTCGCCGCCGATGCTCCGTATCGACGGCAAGTTGCGCCCACTGGAGGGTGCCCCGATCTGGCGCCGCCAGCGCATCGGTGAGGCGCTCCTGAGCATCCTCACCCTGGAGCAGCGCAATAAGTTCGCCGAGACCCTCGAGTTGGACCTGGCGTTCCCGCTGAGCGAAGAAGCACGCTTCCGCGTAAACATCTACCAGCAGCGCGACGCGATGGGTGCCGCCTTCCGTATCATTCCCAGTCGCATCAAGCCGCTGAAGGAACTCGGCATGCCCGAGGCGATCGCCAAGTTCGCCAGCCTCCCGCGTGGTTTGGTGCTGGTGACCGGTCCGACCGGTTCCGGTAAGTCGACGACGCTGGCCGGCCTGATCGACCTGGCCAATGAGACCCGTCCAGACCACATCATGACGGTTGAGGACCCAATCGAGTTCCTGCACCAGCACAAGAAGTCGCTGGTGAATCAGCGCGAAGTGGGGTCGGACACGCACTCCTTCGCCGAGGCGCTCAAGCACGTGCTGCGTCAAGACCCGGACATCATCCTGATCGGTGAGCTCCGTGACCTGGAGACCATCCAGGTCGCCCTGACGGCCGCGGAAACCGGTCACTTGGTCTTCGCGACCCTGCACACCCAGGACGCACCGCAGACCATCGACCGTGTGATCGACGTGTTCCCGGCACACCAGCAGCAGCAGGTGCGCTCGCAGTTGGCGGCGGTGCTGCAGGGCGTGGTCTGTCAGACGCTGTTGCCGCGAGCCAGCGGTCAGGGCCGAGTCGTTGCTTGCGAGGTCATGATGATGACCCCCGCCATCGGAAACCTGATTCGTGAGGACAAGACGTACCAGATTCACTCGGCGATGCAGTCCGGCCGCAGCCAGGGCATGCTGACCATGGATGCCCACCTGGCCCAACTGGTCAAGGAAGGTATCGTGAACTTTGAGGACGCCAAGGCGAAGGCCCAGGATGTGGCTGGCTTTGAGCAGCTCGTGGGCTTGGGAAGGTAGCGCGATATGGCCAGTGTGACCGAAACCACGTACGCCTATGTCGGTAAGGACATGCGCGGCAAGACCAAGAAGGGTCGCATCGTCTCGCTGAGCCAGTCGGCCGCCGTGATGCGGTTGCAGGGTCGCGGCATTGCCGTGGAGTCCATTTCGGAGGCCCCCAGCGGTGGTTTGAACACCGAAATCAAGATCCCGGGCCTCGGGGAAAACCACGCCGGCCTGAAGGACATTGCCGTGATGGCGCGGCAGATGGCCACCATGATCTCCTCGGGTCTGTCGCTGATCCGGACGCTGAACATCCTCGTCGGCCAGACCGAGAACGAGGAACTGGCGCAGACCCTGGCAGTGGTGCGCGCGGACGTGGAAACCGGTCAGTCGCTGTCGGATGCCTTGGCCAAGCACCCGGTGATCTTCCCGCTGCTGATGATCAACCTGGTGCGGGCCGGTGAGACCGGCGGTTTCTTGGATGAGTCGCTCATGGCCGTCGCCGACAACTTCGAATCAGAAGTGAAGCTTCGGGGCAAGGTCAAGTCGGCCATGACCTACCCCATCGTGGTGCTCGGCATTGCGGTGCTTGCGGTGATCGTCATGCTGGTGTTCATCGTGCCGGTGTTCAAGGAAATGTTCGCCAACAACGATGGTGAATTGCCCATTCCGACCCAGATCTTGGTCATGCTGTCCGAGGCGATGGTCTACATCATCCCGGTCAGTATCGTGCTGATCATCGTGTTCACCATGTGGTGGCGCAAGAACAAGCACACCGACAAGGTCCGCAAGGTGGTCGACGACTACAAGCTGCGGCTGCCGATTTTCGGGGAACTCTTCCGGAAGATCGCGGTCGCCCGCTTCTGTCGCAACCTCTCGACCATGGTGAAGTCGGGTGTGCCGCTGCTGCAGTCGCTGCACATCGTGGGTGAGACCAGCGGCAACTACATGCTGGAACAGGCCGTGCACCGGGTCGTCGATTCTGTCAGACAAGGTCGCTCGCTGTCGGCGCCGATGATGAACGAGCCGATTTTCCCATCCATGGTGTCGCAGATGATTTCGGTGGGTGAGGACTCGGGTTCGCTCGAGACCATGCTCGAAAAGGTTGCGGATTTTTACGATGACGAGGTCGAAACGGCCACCGATTCGCTCACCGCGATGCTGGAACCCCTGCTGGTGGGCTTCTTGGGCGCCGTGGTCGGCGGCATGTTGATCTCGCTGTACATGCCCATTTTCTCGCTGATGGACACCGTCAAGTAGGCGCTGAGGTACAAGCAGTAGTTCCACGTCCCCCTGGGTGTTGTCCCCCATCTTGGGTGTATCCGCTGGCTTGCCAGCAACTTTCCAGGCTGCCTAGTATCAAAGCAACGTCCCTCGGACATCGGGGGGCGTGGCACGAATCCACAACCGAATGAGGTCAGACATGATCGCTCGAATCAGCAAGGCCCTCCAGGCCCGGCGTGACGCACTGCAGGAGCAGAACGAGAAGGGCTTCACCCTGATCGAGCTCCTCGTTGTCATCATCATCATTGGTATCCTCGCCGCGATTGCAATCCCGGTCTTCCTGAACCAGCGTGAGGCCGCATGGCGCTCCGAGGTTGAGACCGACCTGCGCAACATCGCGAT
>ENA-UOVV01002648-UOVV01002648.1-compost-metagenome-genome-assembly--contig:-NODE-2648-length-9987-cov-4.947644_pt1 | contig 9987 bp, 8 predicted proteins | sample MGYA00238155_ERZ761577 | MGnify/ENA primary metagenome ERZ761577 (study PRJEB28898, sample SAMN06268775) | compost metagenome | isolation source: Emeryville, CA | place: USA:Emeryville, CA | collected... | reverse complement strand
GAGCGAACACTCAAGCGGCAGCAGGAAGCGGCAGAAGCCGCCACAAGCAAAGCACCCGTCAAAGAGCCTGCGCGCAAACCGGCACCGACCAAGCAGCGGCAGGGAATAGTGGAAGCCATGGCCAAGAGTACTGCGCGCTCCATCGGCAGTTCACTGGGGCGGCAAATCGTGCGCGGTATTCTCGGTTCACTATTGGGTGGCAAGCGCTAGTTCGAGAGCGAGGCTTAGCCCTGGGTTACCGCCAGATCAAATTGATGGGTGCCACTATGACTCATCACCCGGTTGCGTCCTGCTTCCTTGGCGGCGTAAAGCGCTGCGTCAGCCGCATTGAGTAATTCCTGCTGCGTTGAAAAACGTCTTCCTTCCTGACTGGCCAGACCTATGCTGACACTGATGTGGTGACGGCCAATGGGTTTGCTGTTGAGCTGCTGGCGCAGTCGTTCTGCAATAATCCGGGCATTTTTTTCGTCTGTACGCGGCAATATGACCGCGAATTCTTCACCGCCGTAGCGAAAGGGCATCATGGGTTTGCGAATCAGACTGCGCAACTGCTGGGCAACATTTTTCAATACCCTGTCTCCCTGGCTGTGACCCCAGGTATCGTTGAATTGCTTGAAGTGATCTATGTCGATCATCAGCAGCGACAAGGCCTGCTGGTTGCGCAGCGTGCGCTGAAATTCCTGTTGCAGATATTCATCAAAACGGCGCCGGTTGGGGATTTCTGTCAACGCATCGGTTTGGCTTTGCCGTTTGATTTCGTTCACGCGACTGCTGAGCGCCAGCGACAGAAGCACCATTTCGAGCAGTGATGCAATCTGGAAAATATTTTCGGTGATAAAGGTGCGCGGGAAGTAGCCGAACACTTTCACCATGTAGAGCATGATGCCGAAGATAAAGGCGGACCAGGCCAGCATGAAATAGCGCGCCGGCGGATAACCCGAAATCAGTCGGCACACACCCACGGTAAAAATCAGCGGCATCACCACAATGGTCAGCACCGATAGCGCTACTATGATGCGTGCGTAGGGCTGAACAAGGGCGCCTGCTGTGGTTATGGCGAGTATGGCCATCAAGCTCAGGGCGGCCATGTTCAAACGGTGAGAGAACTGTGGGATGGTGAGTATGTGTCGCGAAAACTGTATCGCGAAGAAAAGTGACAGGCCGAGAAGTATCAGTGTGGCCAGGTTGGCCAGGTCCGGCTGGTTGGGCATGAAGAACTGAAAAAAGAATCCATCATTGGCGCTCATGTAAAGGCCGAAGAACATGATGTAAAACAGGTAGTAGAGAAAGGCCTTGTCGCGCACTACAGCAAAAATGAAGAAGTTGTAGATCACCAGCATCAGAAAGCCGCCGTAGTAAACTCCATAGGCAAACTGCTCGAGACTGACATCCTGGATAATTTCTTCAGCTGAGGACACTGACAGGGCTATATCCATTGCGCCCTGGCTGCGGTATCTCAGATAGAAGGTGTATTCGCTGTGGGGTTCAAGGCTCAGCGGAAAAAGAAAATCGTGGTAGATAATGGAGCGCTGGCTGAAAACGACCCTGTCTCCTGTCTCGTGTCTTTGCCAGTAGCCGCTGGTGTTTTCCCAGAGTTCCAGATGGTCGATCAGCGGATAGGCCTGTCGCAGAATAATCTTGGCTTCCCGTTGGCTGGTGTTGGCCAGTTGAAATTTCACCCACCAGCTGGAATCGGAAAAACTCAGATTGGCTCCGGCAATGCCCGGGCGAAAGAATTTGGCGTCGTGAAGTCCGCTGCGTACATCCTCAAGTGTCAGCTGGTGCTGGGGATCTTCCAGCAGTTGCAGATGAGGGGCCAGGGAGGCGCTGCGAAATTGCTCGTCAATATCCAGCCGCAGCGACTGGGGCAGCTCGGCGGTTGCAAGCTGGGCTGCGAGTGTCAAAAGGCAAGTCAGCATCAGTTGCCGGCATCTGGCCCATCCGCTTGAGGTCCGCACTCCAACCTGCACCCGAGTTAGCAGGGGCGCAGCAGAGCACATCCACCGAACAAGCGACAATCCTTCCACTCTTGGGCTCCTGATGGGGCTTTCTCTCCGGAGGCGCGCCAGCCTGGGGCAATGCACGCCGGAAATCGGTTATTCGTTGCTTTTTTGAGCAATTCAGAGAAGGATGTGCATTCTTGCACCAGTTCCCCAAGGGGGTCAATTACTCCTCATAACACCGGTTCTGGCATCAGGAATCGCCGTCTGCCCGGTCAGGATGAATCAATTTGAAGTTGATGGTGAATTTTTGCCGTGGAAGGGGTTTGAGCGAATGGTGTACAATCCGCGCCTATTTTTCCTCTGTACTCCCCATCAGGACTGACTCCATGTTTGATAAAAGCCAGACCCTCGCTTCCTTTGACCCTGAAATCTGGGCGTCCATCCAAAACGAAGGCCGTCGCCAGGAAGAGCATATAGAGCTGATCGCTTCGGAAAACTACACCAGCCCGCTGGTGATGGCTGCCCAGGGCACCAAGCTCACCAACAAGTATGCCGAAGGCTACCCGGGCAAGCGTTACTACGGTGGTTGCGAATATGTTGACCAGAGCGAGGCCCTGGCCATTGAGCGCGCCAAGCAGCTGTTCGGTGCCGACTATGCCAACGTCCAGCCTCACTCTGGCTCCCAGGCGAACACTGCGGTTTACGCCGCCCTGTGTAATCCGGGCGATACCGTGCTGGGCATGAGCCTGGCCCACGGCGGTCACCTGACCCACGGTGCCAAGGTCAACTTCTCCGGCAAGATCTACAACTCCGTACAGTACGGTCTCAACCCGGAAACCGGTCTGGTGGATTACGACGAAATAGAGCGTCTGGCGGTGGAACACAAGCCCAAGATGATCGTCGCCGGCTTCTCCGCCTATTCCCAGGTGCTGGACTGGCAGCGTTTCCGCGACATCGCCGACAAGGTAGGTGCCTACCTGATGGTGGACATGGCCCACGTGGCCGGTCTGGTAGCTGCGGGTCTTTACCCCAACCCGGTGCAGATTGCTGACGTGACTACCTCTACCACTCACAAAACCCTGCGCGGTCCCCGCGGTGGTCTGATCCTGGCCAGAGCCAACGAAGAGATTGAGAAAAAACTCAACTCAGCGGTGTTCCCCGGCGGTCAGGGTGGCCCTCTGATGCACGTAATTGCCGCCAAGGCGGTGAGCTTCAAGGAAGCCATGACTCCGGAATACAAGACTTACCAGCAGCAGGTAGTCAAAAATGCCAAGGCCATGGCGGCCACCTTTATCGAGCGCGGTATCAACATCGTTTCCGGCGGTACCGAAAACCATCTGATGTTGGTGGACCTGATCGGCAAGCCCTACAGCGGTAAAGATGCTGACGAGGCGCTGGGCAAAGCTCATATCACTGTCAACAAGAACGCTGTACCCAACGATCCTCGCTCACCCTTTGTGACCTCAGGTATTCGCGTGGGTACACCGGCCATTACCACTCGCGGTTTCAAGGAAGCTGAATGTATCCAGCTGACTCATTGGATCTGCGATATTTTTGCCGCGCTGGAAGCTGGCAATGCGGATTCAGTAATTGAGCAGGTAAAAGCCAAGGTGGCCAGTCTTTGTAAGGATTTCCCGGTTTACGGCGACTGATTGCTTGCTATTTAGTGGTAAATAAGACGCAACACAAGGCGGCCTCAGGGTCGCCTTTTTTATTGGATTGGTTGTTGAGCAGAGAGGGCTCAATCCATGTTTCGGATAAATTTTGCATGGCGCAGATACCGTTTGTTGTTATGGCTTGGATTACTGCTGGTGGCAGGATTTTTTGCGACCAGTCTGGCCAGCTATATGGTGTCCCGCGATCTGGTGCGGCAGACATTGGTGGATCAGAGCCTGCCACTCACCGGCGATACCATCTACTCTGAAATTCAGCGGGATGTGTTGCGTCCCACTTTTATCTCCTCTCTCATGGCCAACGACACTTTTGTGCGCGACTGGATTCTGTCCGGTGAACAGGATGTTTCGCAGATTGCCCGCTATCTCAAGGAGGTGAAGGAAAAGTACGGCACCATCAGCAGTTTTCTGGTTTCCAACAGAACCGGCAATTACTATCACGCCGAGGGTCTGCTCAAGAAAGTGCGTGAGGATGAAACGCGGGATATCTGGTTCTATCGTGTGCGCGACATGGAAGAGGACTACGAAATGAACGTGGATCCCGACCTCGCCAACAAGGACACCATCACCATTTTCATCAACTATCGCATTTACGATTATCAGGGGAATTTTATCGGCGCTACAGGTGTGGGGCTCACACTGGATACATTGTCACGGATTATCAGCAGCATGCAGGAGCGTTTTGGCCGCCGAATTTTTTTCGTGGATGACAAGGGCAATATTCTGGTGTCGGGGCAGGGAGCTGGTGCCCATTTCGGTTCGCTCCATGACTGGCCGGGACTGGCGCAGATAGCCCCACAGATTCTCAATCATCAGAGTCAACCTACGCAGTTGCTCTACCAGCGCGATGGACAGAGTGTTGTGGTCAGTTCGCGCTATATTCCCGAACTGAAATGGCATTTAATTGTGGAACAGGATGAAGCACCGGAATTTCTCCCGTTGCAAAGGGTGTTCTGGCTGAATCTGCTGGTTAGCGCCGCCATCACCCTGCTGGTGATGTGGGTGATTCTCTACACGGTCAATCGTTTCCGTCGGCGGCTGGAGGAGATGGCAGCGACTGATTCACTAACAAGATTACTCAACCGACAGGCATTTGGATTTGTGTTCGAGCAGGCGGTGCACGAAAGCGGTCGCTCTCACAAGCCGCTGTCTGCGCTCTTGCTCGATATAGATTATTTCAAGCAGATCAACGATACCTATGGTCACGGCGTGGGCGATCAGGTGCTGCGCCGCATGGCGGCGTTGTTCAAATCTGTATTGCGCGAAAACGACATAGTGTGCCGCTGGGGCGGAGAGGAATTTTTTATTCTGCTGCGCGACTGTTCGCGTGAGGATGCGCTGGTGTTGGCACAAAAACTGCGTCGAATTCTGGCCAGTCAGCCGCTTCTGCCCACTCATCCCCAGCTGCAGGTCACCTTCAGTCTCGGTTTGGTTGAACATCGTGGTGGTGAAACTCTGGCCCAGCTTTTTGATCGTGCAGACAAGGCGCTGTATCAGGCAAAGTCCGCAGGGCGCGACCGCATAGAGGTCGCGTGACGGGGCCAGTTGGGCAGAGGGCTGCTACACTGGGAGCAACTCGTCACTGAATCGACTTCCGGAAGGAAAAGCATGGTTTCGCGTTATTTGGCCTGGCCTTTGGCTGCCCGCGCATTGATATGGTTTATGGCTTTTGCCCTTCCGGCGCAGGCCGAGCAGGAACTTACCTGGCTGATGGCCGATCGCTCGACCGAACCCTTTCAGATCATCAGCGACAATCCTGAGCAGATTCCCCATTCAGGACTGATGACCGACGTGCTGAGAGCCATGGTCAGGGATATGGATATTTCGCTGAAAGTCCAGATACTGCCCTACAAACGCATCAGGCATGAGCTGACCTCCGGCCGCTCCGGCTTGTGGATCAGCTATGGTTCTCCCGTATGGCTGGAGAATGAGGTGTCTCTGGTTGGGGAATACAGCCGTCAACCTGTGCTCGAAGTGGGTTACCAGCTGGTCACTTTTGGTGCGTCGGGCAAATTTGATATGGAGGCGGTGCGCGGCAAACGTCTGCTTCTGATCCACGGTTACACCTACTACGCCGGTTTTCACCGCTGGATGAAATCCATGAATATCCAGCCGGTTTTCGCGCCCTCCCACCGTCTGGCGCTGGCCATGCTCAAGCAGGGGCGTGCGGATTATTACCTGGTAGAAGAGCCGCGCTTGCATTGGCATGCGCGCCAGATGCAGATAGATATGTCCCAACTGCAGATGTTGGATTTTTCTTCCATTATTCCCACCTCGGATATCACCTTTGTTTTCGACAGGCGAATTCCCGAGGCTACCCGCGAGCAACTCAATCAGGCGCTCGACAATCTCAAGGAGTCGGGCGAGCTGGATCAGATTCTGGAGCCTTACCGCTAGCCGCTGAATCGGCTCAAGTGTGCTAAGATGCGCGCACTTTTTTCGCCGGAACAGATCCATGCATTGTCCATTCTGTAGCGCTGAAGATACCAAGGTTATCGACTCCCGACTGGTGGCCGAAGGCGATCAGGTTCGCCGCCGTCGCGAGTGCCTTTCCTGCCACGAACGCTTTACCACCTACGAAATCGCCGAATTGGTGATGCCGCGCATCATCAAGCAGGACGGCTCGCGCCAGCCCTTTGACGAAGAAAAACTCCGCGCCGGTCTGCTGCGCGCGCTGGAAAAGCGCCCCGTGCCCACTGAGGCCATAGAATCCGCCATCAACCATATCAAGCATTTCCTGCAGGCCACCGGCGAGCGCGAAGTCAAATCCATGGTGGTGGGGGAAAAGGTCATGGAGCAGCTGCAGAAGCTGGATGAAGTGGCCTATGTGCGCTTTGCCTCGGTTTATCGCCGCTTTAAAGACTTGAGCGAGTTCCGCCAGGAAATCGACCGTCTGGAACAACAGCCGGACAACAGGTCTGCCGGATGAATGCCGCCGATTGTGACTACATGGCCCGCGCCCTGCGACTGGCGGAGCGCGGCCTTTACACCACCTCACCCAATCCCCGGGTAGGTTGCCTGCTGGTCAAGAATGGCCAGGTGATTGCCGAGGGCTGGCACTATCGCGCCGGTGAAGCTCACGCCGAGGTGCACGCCCTGCAGCAGGCGGGAGAAGCTGCCCGTGGCGCTACCGCCTATGTCACCCTTGAACCCTGCAATCACACAGGTCGTACCGGCCCCTGCAGCCAGGCGCTGATCGCCGCCGGTGTCAGTCGCCTGGTCTACGCCATGGAGGACCCCAATCCCCAGGTGGCGGGGGCAGGCCTGGCAGCTCTGGAGGCCGCCGGTATTCAGGTGGATGGCCCTCTGCTGGAAGAAAGTGCCCGCGCCCTTAATCCGGGCTTTATCAAACGCATGAGTCGGGGCCTGCCGCTGGTGCGCATCAAGCAGGCCATGAGCCTGGATGGCCGCACCGCCATGGCTAGCGGCGAGAGCAAGTGGATCACCGGCCCCCGCGCGCGGGAGGATGTGCAACGTCTGCGCGCCCGCAGTTGTGCGCTGGTGAGCGGTATCGGAACTCTGCTACAGGATGACGCGGCACTGACGGTGCGCGCTGCCGAGTTGAATCTGCCCGAGGCTGACGCCATAGCCGCGCGCCAGCCACTGCGGGTGATTCTGGATTCCAGACTGAGATTGCCACGCACCGCCGAACTGCTGCGTCATCCCGGGCCTATACTGCTGGTACACGCGGGTCAGGTGGAGCCGGAAAGGCTGGCAGCTTGGCCGGAACAGGTGGAATTGCTGGCTCTGCCCGGAAAGGATGGTCGCATCGACCTGCCGGGTCTGCTGCGCGAGCTGGGGCGCCGTCAGTGCAATGAGGTGCTGGTGGAGGCAGGCGCGCAGGTTTCCGGCAGTTTTCTGCGTCTGGGACTGGTGGATGAAGTCATTATTTACATGGCGCCCAAGCTGATGGGCAGCCTGGCGCGGCCCCTGTTTGAATTGCCCCTCAACACCATGGCTGCCAGCCTGTCGCTCAAGATTCGCGATATGCGCACCCTGGGGGCAGACTGGCGCATTACCGCCACCCCGGATATCGAATACTGAACCTGCTAGCACCAGAGAGAAAGTCTATGTTTACCGGCATTATCGAAGCAGTTGGCCAGGTCGTGGCGCTGGAACCCCGCGCCGGCGATCTGCGCCTGCGCATTCAGACCGGTCGCCTGGATCTGAGCGATGTGCAACTGGGCGATTCCATTGCTACCAATGGCGTGTGCCTCACAGTGGTGGAGCTGCCCGGTGATGGCTACTGGGCCGATGTGTCCCGCGAAACCCTCGACAACACCACCATTCCCCAGTGGAAGCTGGGTCAGCCGGTGAATCTGGAAAAGGCCCTGACACCGCGCACCCGCCTCGGCGGTCATATTGTCAGCGGCCACGTGGACGGTGTGGGAGAGGTGGTCAGCCGTCACCCGGACGCCCGCTCCGAGCGTTTTCGCCTGCGAGCGCCGAAGGAACTGGCCAGGTACATTGCCCATAAGGGCTCGATTACCGTGGATGGCACCAGTCTCACGGTCAACAGGGTTGAAGGCGCGGAGTTTGAACTCAACATAGTGCCTCACACCCTGCAGTGGACCATTATGGACAGCTACAGGCCGGGCACCCGGGTCAATCTGGAAGTGGATGTGCTGGCGCGCTATCTGGAACGTCTGCTGCTGGGTGACAAGGCAGCTGAGCCCAGCGAAACCATCACTCTGGAGTTTCTGGCCAAACACGGTTTTGCCTGAGCCCTTCTTCGCTGGGGTTTCCCGCTCCGGCTGTCTAGAATGCGACTCCCTAACATCCAGTGATTACTTGTAACGATCATCGAAGAGTAACTATGCAACTCAATACTGTGGAAGAACTGATCGACGACCTGCGTCAGGGCAAGATGATTGTGTTGATGGACGACGAGGATCGTGAAAACGAAGGTGACCTGATTATGGTGGCCGAACTGGTGCGTCCGGAAGACATCAACTTCATGGCCACCCACGCCCGTGGGCTTATCTGTCTGCCGCTCACCGCCGAGCGCTGTGAGCAGCTGGATCTGCCGCTGATGGTGCGCGAAAACAAATCCTCCTTTGCCACCAACTTTACCGTGTCTATCGAAGCGGCCACGGGCGTGACCACCGGCATTTCCGCCGCGGATCGTGCGCGCACCATTCAGGCAGCGGTGAGACCCGACGCCAGGCCTTCCGATATTGTGCAGCCGGGCCATGTCTTTCCCCTGATCGCCCAGCCGGGCGGTGTGCTCAGTCGTGCCGGTCATACCGAAGCTGCCTGCGACCTGGCCAAGCTGGCGGGTTTCTCGCCGGCCGGTGTGCTGGTGGAAATCATGAACGAGGACGGCAGCATGGCCCGCCGTCCGGATCTGGAAAAATTTGCTGTCAAGCACGGGCTGAAAATCGGTACCATTGCCGATCTGATTCACTACCGCACCCTCAAGGAAAAGACGGTTGAGTGCATCAACAGCCGTCAGGTGGACACCCAGTTCGGCCAGTTTGAACTGCGCACCTATCGCGATCTGGCGCGCGGCGACCTGCACTTTGCCATGGTCAAGGGCGAGATAACCCCGGATCAGCCCACACTGGTGCGGGTACATGTGATGGACATCGCCAGGGATCTTCTCTCGATCAAACCCTATTCGCCCGACGGCAGCAAGTTGTGGTCCTACCACCAGGCGCTGGAGCGAATTGCACGCGAAGGCAAGGGCGTTGTGCTGCTGCTCTGTCACGACGAGAGCACAGTCCAGGTGGAAGAGAGCATCGACTGGCTGATCTCCGGTCGTCAGCAACAAAGACGCAGCACTGAAGTTCTGTACAAGCAGGTGGGCACAGGCTCGCAGATTTTGCGCGATCTGGGCGTGGGCAAGATGCGCGTCATGTCCGCGCCCATGCGTTACTCGGCGTTGTCCGGTTTTAACCTTGAAGTAGTCGAATACATTTGTCCCTAACAAGCGAGGAAGACAATGAGCATTAAAGTGATTGAAGGCGATTTTGCTGCGAGCAAAGGCAAGTACGCGCTGATCGTAAGCCGCTGGAACAGTTTCGTGGTGGAAAGCCTGAAAGAAGGTGCGCTGGACACGCTGCGTCGCCACGGCATCAAAGATGACAACATTAGTGTCTACTATGCGCCGGGTGCCTTCGAGTTTCCGTTGGTTGCGCAAAAAATTGCAGCCACCAAAAAATTTGATGCCATTATCGCGCTGGGTGCCGTGATTCGCGGCGGCACACCTCACTTTGATTATGTGGCTGGCGAGTGCACCAAGGGTCTGGCCCAGGTATCGCTCAATGCCGGCATTCCGGTCACCTTTGGTGTGTTGACCGTAGATTCAATTGAACAGGCAATAGAGCGCTCCGGCACCAAGGCCGGCAACAAGGGCGTTGAAGCCGCCA
>ENA-UOVV01002642-UOVV01002642.1-compost-metagenome-genome-assembly--contig:-NODE-2642-length-10005-cov-14.831658_pt1 | contig 10005 bp, 7 predicted proteins | sample MGYA00238155_ERZ761577 | MGnify/ENA primary metagenome ERZ761577 (study PRJEB28898, sample SAMN06268775) | compost metagenome | isolation source: Emeryville, CA | place: USA:Emeryville, CA | collected... | reverse complement strand
ACGATCGACGCGCTCTACACGCATTTCGGCGTCCGCCTCCAGAAGGCGACCCGCGTCGGCGTCGCCGCCTTTTCGATGGCGGTCTACGCAGCGCTCACCTACGGCACCTGGAACGAGGCCATGAAGTCGGTCCGGTCCGGGGCCTATGTCGACGTGAGCTCCTACCTGCTGCCGCTGTGGCCGGCCAATCTCATCCTGCCGGTCTCGTTCGGCCTCGCGACGCTCATCACGCTCCATCAGATCGCCTATCTCGCCGCCGGCGGGGATCTCGATCCGGGCATGGAGCTCGGCGCCGACGACGGGGACGGCGATCTCGAATTCGTGGCGCGTCCGGAGAAACTGTAGTGTCAGGTACATTTGTCGGCTTCGCGGGCATCGTGGCGATGCTCGCCATGCTGCTCCTGCGCGTGCCCGTCGCGCTGGCGATGATCTCGGTGTCCGGTCTCGGCACCTGGATGCTGCTCGGGTCGCGCGCGGCCTGGGGCGTGGTGCAGACGACCCCGTTCCAGTTCGTTTCGAGCTGGACGCTCAGCGCCATCCCAATGTTCATGCTGATGGGCTATATCAGCTTCCATTCGGGGATGACGTCGAGCATGTTCGCGCTCGCCAAGGCGCTGCTGTGGCGCATTCCCGGCGGGCTCGGCGTCTCGGCCATCTTCGCCTGCACGATATTCGCATCCGTGTCCGGCTCGGCCGTGGCCAACTCCGCCGCGATGGGGCGGATCACCATCCCCGAGATGCTGCGGGCCGGCTACGAGAAGAACTTCGCCTGCGGCATCGTCGCATCCGGCGGCACGATCGGCGCCCTCATCCCGCCGAGCATCCTGCTCATCATGTTCGGCATCTTCGCGCAGACGTCGATCATCCAGCTCTTCCTCGCCGGGATCGGCATGGGGCTGGCGACGACGATCGGCTATTCGCTGCTCATCATCGGCACCAGCATATTCCGCCCCGAAATCGCGCCGCGCCGCATGCCGCGCGTCCCGTCCGAGGAGATCCTCACCCATTTCCTGCAGATGTGGCCGGTGATGCTGCTTCTGGTCGGCGTCTTCGGCGGCATGTTCGGCGGCATCTTCACGGCGACCGAAGCCGGGGCGATGGGCGCGCTGATGTCGCTGCTGATCGCGCTGGTCCAGCGCCGGCTCACCTTTCCGCTCATGGGCCGCATCCTCAGCGAGACGGTCATGGTGTGCGGGGCGCTGTTCCTGATCGGCGTCGGCGCCACCATGTTCACCCGCTTCCTCGCCATCAGCGGCATGGGCGACCTGATCTCGCAGTCGGTGCTCGGCTGGAACCTGGAGCCGTGGCAGCTCATCCTCGTCTTCGTTGCGGTCTACCTCGTCCTCGGCACCTTCATGGACGGCATCGGCATGATGCTTCTGACGCTGCCGATCTTCCTGCCGATCATCGAGGCCCAGCAGATCAGCCTGGTCTGGGTGGGGGTGCTCACGGCCAAGCTGATCGAGACCAGCAATCTCAGTCCTCCCCTGGGCATGAACGTGTTCGTCATCAAGAACGTGGTCGGCAGCCTGACGACGGTGACCGGCATCTTCAGGGGCGTGCTCAACTTCATGTATATCGATATCGTCGTCGTGCTCCTGTGCGTCGCCTTCCCGAGCATCGTGATGTTCATCCCCGACCTGCTGAAGTGACGGTTCACGCCCGTGCGAGAGTGCAATGCACCGCGAAACTGGAATGAATGAATATGACTACATCGTCGTCGGCGCCGGTTCCGCCGGCTGCGTGCTGGCTGCGCGGCTGACGGAGGACGCGGACGTCTCTGTGCTTCTCGTCGAAGCCGGCCCGCGCCCCCGGCACCCCTTCATCCCGGTGCCGCTGGTCTTCACCAAGCTGGCCGATGCGCCGCGCTATCTTTGGCGTTTCGAGACCGATCCGGAGCCCGGACTTCATGGCCGGACGATTCCCATGCGCCGCGGCAAGACGCTCGGCGGCTCGTCGGCCATCAACGGGATGATCGCCCTGCGCGGCCATCCGCTCGACTACGATTTGTGGCGCCAGCAGGGCCTCGCCGGCTGGGGATACCGCGACGTCCTGCCTTATTTCAGGCGGCTGGAGACGAGCTGGCGCGGCGAAGGCCCGCTGCACGGCGGCGACGGGCCGATACGCATTTCGGAAAGCAACACCCCCGACATGCTCTACGACGTGGTGGCGCAGTCTGCCGTCAACGCCGGCTACAGGGCGCATGACGACGTGTCGGACGGCGACCATGAAGGGGTCAGCCGCATGGAGCTTTCGGTCGGCCGCGGCCACCGGCAGAGCACCGCCAACACCTATCTGCGGCAGGCAAGGGGCCGGAAGGGCCTGACGGTGCTGACGGAGGCCCTGACGCTCAACCTGCTGCTTTCCGGCCGGCGCGCCACGGGCATCGCCTTCCTGCACCAGGGCAGGGAAAAGACCGCCCATGCGCGTCGCGAGGTGATCCTTTGCGGCGGCGCCTACAATTCGCCGATGCTGCTGATGCTTTCCGGCATCGGGCCCGCCGACCACCTGACCGAGATGGACATCCCGGTAAGGCATGAACTGCCCGGCGTCGGGCAGAACCTGTCCGAGCATCCGGCCGCGCATTTCGCTTTCCGGGCCAACCATGCCGACACCTTTCTCAACAATCTGCGGTTCGACAGGGCGACCGTCGCCATGATGCGCTGGATGGCGACGGGCGGCGGACCGTTCGGGACCAATGCGGTGCCGGCCAACATGTTTCTGCGCACCCGCAACCTGCGCTCGGCCCGCCCCGACATCCAGATCATCTGCTCGTCGGTGGGCCTCGATGCCCAGCTCTGGTTCCCCGGCGTCACCAGGCCGCCCGTGCACCGCTTCGCGCCCGGCCTGATCCTGCTGCACCCCGAAAGCCGCGGCTGGGTGAAGCTGCGCTCCGGCGACCCGACCGCCAACCCGCGCATCCGCTTCAACATCTACCAGGAGCGGCAGGACCTCGACTGCATGATCGACGGCGTCAAGCTGCTGCGCGAGATCTACGCGACCGAGCCGCTGGCAAGCCATATCGCCGAGGAGCTGCGCCCGGGCGCCGGCGTGGCCACGGACGCCGAGATCGAGGAATGGCTGCGCCGCTTCTCCTCCAACACGCAGCATCCCGTCGGCACCTGCAAGATGGGCATCGACGACATGGCTGTGGTCGACGAAACGCTGAAGGTGCGCGGGATGGAGGGGTTGCGGGTGATCGACGCCTCGGTGATGCCGGACCTGCCCGGCGGCAACACCAACATCCCCACGATCATGATCGCCGAGAAGGGCGCGGATCTGGTTCGCGGCCGCACGCTGGCGCCGATGGAGGGCTGACCATGCAGCATTATCGTTTCCTCGTCGGCGGCAAATGGATGGACGGCTCGGCGGGCGAGGTCATCGAGACCGTCAACCCCTATACCGGCAAGGTCTGGGCAACCGTCGCCCGGGCCACGGTCGACGATGCCGACGCGGCCGTGGAGGCTGCCTATGCGGCGTTCCGCAAGGGGCCGTGGGCGAGCATGTCGCCGGCCGCGCGCGGCGCTGCGCTGCGCCGGTTTGCCGACCTGCTCGCCGATGAAGGGCAGCCGATCGCCGAGACCGAGACGCGCGACAACGGCCGCCTGATCTCCGAGACGCGCCCGCAGCTCCGCTACCTGCCGCACTATGTCCATTACTATGCCGGCCTCGCCGACAAGATCGAAGGCGCCGTGCCTCCGGTCGAGCGGCCCGGCATGTTCAACTTCACCTGGCGCGAGCCGCTGGGCGTGGTGGTCGCCATCACGCCCTGGAACGCGCCGCTGCTGCTCGCCCTGGCCAAGATGTCGCCGGCGCTCGCGGCCGGCTGCACGGTGGTGATCAAGCCGTCGGAGTTCACCTCCGCCTCGACGCTGGAGCTGGCGCGGCTCATCGGCGAGGCGGGCATCCCCGACGGGGTCGTCAACGTCGTCACCGGCTACGGCCACGATGTCGGCGCCGCGCTCGTCTCGCATCCGAAGGTGGCCAAGATCGCCTTCACCGGTAGCGACACGGCCGGCCGGTCGATCTACCAGGCGGCGGCCGGCAACCTGAAAGGCGTGACGCTCGAGCTCGGCGGCAAGTCGCCCAACATCGTGTTCGACGACTGCAACGTCGAGGATGCCGTGAACGGCTCGATCGCCGGCATCTTCGGCGCCTCGGGGCAGATGTGCATCGCCGGCTCGCGGCTTCTGGTGCAGCACAGCATCCACGACATGTTCGTGGAACGGCTGCGCGCGGCCGCCGCGACGGCCGTGCTGGGCGACCCCATGAAGGCGGAAACCCAGGTCGGGCCGATCGCGACCCCGCCGCAGTTCCGCAAGATCCTCGACTATGTCGACATCGCCCGCGGCGAGGGGGCCGAGCTCGTGCTCGGCGGCGCGCAGGCCGATGCCGGCGAGTGGTTCGTGGAGCCGACCATCTTCACCGGCGTGCGCAACGACATGCGCATCGCGCGCGAGGAGGTCTTCGGGCCGGTCCTTTCGGTGATCCCGTTCCGCGACCTCGACGAGGCGATCGAGATCGCCAACGACACGCTGTTCGGGCTGGCCGCCGGGGTGTGGACCAACAGCATGGACCGCGCCTTCACGGTGGCCCGCGCGGTCGAGGCCGGCACGGTCTGGATCAACACCTATCGCACCGCCAGCCACGCCAGCCCCTTCGGCGGCTACAAGCGCTCGGGCATCGGCCGCGAGAACGGTCTGGAGGCGATCAACGGCTTCCTGCAGACCAAAAGCGTGTGGCTCAACCACGGCGCCGAGGTCCCGAACCCGTTCGTGATGAGGCTTTCCTGAGATGCTGAGGCGGGTTCCCCACTGCAGCCACTGGGGCGCCTATACGCTCGTCATGGACGGGCAGCGGATCGTCGCCGTCGAGCCTTACCCGGACGACCCGTCGCCCTCGCCGCTGCTCGGCGCGGTGAAGGACTGGGTCGACCCCGACCATCGCGTCACCGTTCCGCACATCCGTCGCGGATGGCTGGAGAAACGCCACGAAAGCGACGGCAGCGGGCGCGGGCGGGACGACTTCGTGCCGGTGTCGTGGGACGAGGCGCTGGCCCTCGTCTCCGGCGAGATCGGCCGCGTCCGCGACCGATACGGAAACGCTGCGATCTTCGCCGGCTCCTATGGCTGGACGAGTTGCGGCCGCTTCCATCATGCCTCGACCCTGCTGCGGCGCATGCTGAACCTGACCGGCGGCTATACCGGCCATGTCGATACCTACAGCCTGGGCGCCGGGCCGGTGATCCTGCGCCACACGCTGGGCAGCGACGATGCCTGCCACGGCCTGTCGACGACATGGACCTCCATTGCCGAGCATGCCGAGACGCTGGTCGCGTTCGGAGCGCTTGCGTCGCGCACGGCGCAGATCGATTCGGGCGGGGTGGATCGCCATTCGATGGAATCCTATCTGCGCCGGATGGCGCAGCGCGGCGTCAAGGTTGTGCTCGTCTCGCCGGTCCGCAACGACATTCCCGAATGGGTGGATGCGGAATGGTGGCCCATCCGCCCCAACACCGACGCCGCGCTGATGCTCGGCCTTGCAGGCGAGATCGTGGCCCGGGGCGCGCATGACCGCGCCTTCCTCGATCGCTGCACCAGCGGTGCCGACATGCTGCTCGCCTATCTGTCCGGCGAGGCGGACGGCAAGGTCAAGGATGCCGCCTGGGCGGCGGGCGTCACCGGCCTGCCGGCGGCGGATATAAGCCGCCTCGCCGCCCGCCTGCAGGCGACGCGCTCGATGCTCACCGTGAGCTGGGGGCTGCAGCGGGCGCGCCACGGCGAGCAGCCCTATTGGGCCGCGCTCGCGCTGGCCGCGGTGCTGGGCCAGATCGGCCTTCCCGGCGGCGGCGTCGGGTATGGATACGGGTCCGTCAGCGGCATCGGCGCGCTGGTCGGTGCGGCCCGCTCGCCCTCGATGAGCCAGTTGCAGAAGCCCAACCCCGACTTCATCCCCGTCGCCCGCATCGCCGACATGCTTCTCGATCCCGGTGCGCCGTTCACCTATCAGGGCCGGACCCACGCCTTCCCCCATATCCGCATGATCTACTGGGCCGGCGGCAACCCCTTCCACCATCACCAGGATCTCAACCGCTTCCGGCGGGCATGGGCGCGGCCGGAAACCATCGTCGTGCAGGACCCGTTCTGGACGCCGACGGCCCGGCGCGCCGACATCGTGCTGCCCGTGTGCAGCACGCTCGAACGCAACGACATTGCCGGCACCAAGCGGATGGAGGTGGTGCTGGCCATGCACAAGGCGCTCGATCCCATCGGCCAGTCGCGCAGCGAGTTCGACATCTTCCGCGCGCTTTCGGCGAGGCTCGGCGTCGAGGACGCCTTTACCGAGGGCCGCGACGAGATGCAGTGGCTGCGCCACATCTACGCGCAGGTCCGCGCCGACGCGCAGGCCGGGGCCGGGTTCGAGATGCCGGATTTCGACGCTTTCTGGGAAGCCGGCAGCGCCCGCGTGCCGTTCGAGCGCGAGGTCGTGTATCTCGCCGGTTTCCGCGCCGACCCGCAGGCCCATCCGCTTGCGACCGAAAGCGGCCGCATCGTGCTCGGCAGCCGCACGCTTGCGGCGCTCGGCTACGACGACTGTCCGGCCCATCCGGCATGGCTCGAGCCGGAGGAGTGGCTGGGCGCGTCCGCGGCCGGCGAGGGGGCGTTGCATCTCATCTCGCAGCAGCCGCCGACGCGGCTGCACAGCCAGCTCGACTTCTCCGCCGTCAGCGCCGGCAACAAGCGCGACGGCCGCGAGCGGGCGCGCCTCAACGCCGCCGATGCCGCAGCGCGCGGCATCGGACAGGGCGACACGGTGCGGCTGTGGAACGCGCGGGGCCAGTGCCTGGCCAGCGCCGATGTCGTCGAGGAGGTGCGTCCCGGCGTGATCGTGCTGCCGACGGGCGCCTGGTACAGGCCGCAACGGGGCGCCAACGACGAGGACATGCCGCTGGAGCTTGCCGGAAACCCCAACGTGCTCACCCGCGACATCGGCAGCTCGCGTTTCTCGCAGGGCTGCTCGGCCCAAAGCTGCCTCGTCTTCGTCGAGCGCTACGAGGCGCAGTGACCGGTGGCTGCGGGGCATGCTTCCACGCGAGAAGGTTCGCTGGTTGCCTCAGGATATTATTATGCTCACTTCTTGATACTTTCTGGATATCAATCTTCGTACAGAGACGGTATTGGCCGGCGCTCCCCGACGCTTGCTAGTCTTTCTCCGACAACAGCAATCCAGTGCGCGGATCCCGTCAATTGCCGCAATTTTCGCCCCAGCTCCTGCAGTCCCTCGACGCCGTGCGCGCCGGCGCGACGCTGGCCGTCGGCAAGGCGGCGCCGGTGCATGCGCTGCTGGCGCTGCTGTCCGCCGGGCGGCGCGGCATCCATCTGGTCGGCGTGCCCACGTCCGGCTTCGGGCCGGATCTGCTGGCTGCCGGCGGCGCGCTCGACCGGATCGAGACCGGTGCGCTGATCATCGCCGGGCACGGCATGCCGCCGAACCTTCTGCGCAGGATCGAGGCGGGCGAGATCGCCCAGATCGAATCGTCCTGCCCGCTCATCGAGCTGCAGCTCGTCGCCGGCGCCTCCGGCATCGATTTCGTGCACGTCCCCGGTCTGGCCGGGTCGGACCTCCTGAAGCGCCGGCCGGACATCAGGTCCATCCCCCATCCCTACGAGACGGGGACCGACGTCTTCGTGGCGCCCGCGATGCGCCCCGACGTCGCGATGATCCACGGCCTTCGCGCCGACCGCGACGGCAATGTGGTCGTGTCCATCCAGAACGAGGAGCGGCTGCTGGCGCGCGCCGCGCGCCACGTCATCGCCACCGTCGAGGAGGTCGTCGACGAACCCCTGACCGGCATCGCCGACGACCAGGAGGTGATCCCCGCAATGTGCATCGACGCGCTGGCGGTCGCCCGGCTGGGCGCCTGGCCGCTTGCGCTGCCGGGCGCCTATGGGGAGGACAGGCCGGCGATCGGGGCCTGGCTCGCGGCGTCGACGGACGACGCTTCCATCGCACGGCACATGACAGGCTTGCGCCCGCCTCGCCCGGAGGGCGCACATGGCTGAGACCTACTCTCCCGAGGAGATGCTGACCGTGCTGTGCGCGCGGCAGGTGCGGCCCAACGACCGGGTCGGCGTGGGCGTCGCATCGCCGATCGCCACGGCCGGGGCCATGCTGGCGGGGCTGATGGGGATTCCGGGCGTCAGGTTCGCCGGGCATGGGCTGGCGAAAGCCTATTTCCGCGGCAGCCACGAGGCCTCCGGCTTCGCGCAGGCGGGCCGCATGGACGTCTTCTTCCTGTCCGCCGCCCAGATCGACGCCCGCGCCAACATCAATCTGCAATATGTCGGCGATCCCGAAAGGCCGAAGAAGCGCTTCCCCGGAGCCTTCGCCGCGCCGATCTATTATTATGTGATGGGGCGCACGGTGCTCTTCCGCGAGCGCCACGACCCGCGCATCCTCGTCGACAAGGTGGACTACGTGACCGCGGCCGGCCACGGCACGCCGCGCCACGCAAGGCGGGGCTGGCCGTCGCGGCTGCTGACGCCGCTCTGCGTCTTTTCCTTCAACCGGGAGAAGGGGCTGCTCGAGCTGGAGTCGGTCCATCCCGGCCAGACGGTGGAGAGCGTCCAGGCACAGACCGGCTTTCCGCTCATCCCTGCCGAAGGCTTCCACGAGACCGCGGCCCCGACCGCACGCGAGCTGGACCTGCTGCGCGGGCCGGTGAGCGAGCGGATGAAGGCGATCTTTCCCTGAGCGGCCGGCGCCGCCGCTCGCACGACCGAATTCGTTCCTGCAAGGAGTAAACGACATGGGTGAACCGTCTGGGCTGAAGGCGCGCAAGGACGCATGGAAGCAGCGTGGCGACGGCGGCGGGCCGCTGGCGGGGCTTCGTGTGCTCGAGCTCGCGGCCATCATCGCCGGGGCCTATACCGGAATGCTGCTCGCCGATTTCGGTGCGGACGTCATCAAGGTCGAGCATCCGAACGGCGACCCCTACCGGCATCTCGGCAACAAGCGCGACGGGACTGCGCTGGACTGGAAGCGGCTCGGCCGCAACAAGCGGCTCGTCGCGCTCGACCTGCACGACCCGGCCGCCCAGCAGGTGGTCCGCGACCTCGCCGCGCAGGCCGATATCGTCACCGAGAACTTCCGGCCGGGCACGCTCGAGAAATGGGGGCTCGGCTATGACAGGCTTTCGGAAAACAATCCGGGCCTGGTGATGCTGCGCGTGACCGGCTGGGGCCAGGACGGGCCCCATCGCGACCGCCCGGGCTTCGGCTCGGTGGCGGAGGCGATGGCCGGCTTCGCGGCGCTCAACGGCGAGAAGGACGGGCCGCCGCTGTTGCCTCCCTTCGGGCTGGCGGACCACCTGACGGGCGTCTACGGCGCCTTCGCCACGATGGCGGCGCTGCGCGAGCGGGAGCGCAGCGGCAGGGGCCAGGTGATCGACCTCGCCCTCTACGAAAGCATCTTCTCCATCCTCGGCGGGATGGTGATCGACTACGACCAGGCCGGCTTCGTGCAGGAGCGCAACGGCAACCGCGTCTTCTATTCCTCGCCGCGCAACGTCTACAAGACCAGCGACGGGCGTTTCGTGGCGCTTTCCGGCAGCACCGACAACACGGCGCGCCGCATCTTCGCGGCCATCGGCAAGGCCGAGCTCTACGAGGACGAACGCTTCCGCACCAATGCCGCCCGGCTGCAGAACGCGGACGAGGTGGATGCGCTCATCGCGGAGTGGATCGGCGCCCGCCCGCTGGCGGAGGTGACGGCCGTCTTCGAGGCCGAGCAGGTGGCGCTGGCGCCGGTTCAGGACATCACCCAGATCATCGAGGACGAGCATTTCATCGCCCGCGGGACGATCGCCACCGTCGACGATCCGCAATGGGGCAAGATCAGGATGCCGGGGATCGTCCCGAGCTTCTCGCGCACGCCCGGCAGCATCCGCTGGCCCGGCGCCGGGATCGGCGCCCATCAGGACGAGATCGTCGCCGGATCCTGACA
>ENA-UOVV01002639-UOVV01002639.1-compost-metagenome-genome-assembly--contig:-NODE-2639-length-10013-cov-20.274151_pt1 | contig 10013 bp, 13 predicted proteins | sample MGYA00238155_ERZ761577 | MGnify/ENA primary metagenome ERZ761577 (study PRJEB28898, sample SAMN06268775) | compost metagenome | isolation source: Emeryville, CA | place: USA:Emeryville, CA | collected... | reverse complement strand
GAAAGGAGGCGAGCATGAGTACAGACACCACGCGTGAACGCGTGCTCAGCCTCATCATCACAGCCGGCCCCATCAACGCCGCTACCCTCGCCGAAAGCCTCAACCTCACGCCCGCAGCGGTCCGCCGTCACATGACGGCGCTGTTCGATGACGGCCTCATCGCCGAGCATGAACTGCCCGTGGTCATCGATCGCGGTCGCGGGCGTCCCGCCAAGTCCTACGTGGCGACGCGCGATGGCCAACAGGCCCTCCAATCCGCCTACAGTGACGTGGCGCGCTCGGCACTCGACTTCATGCGCGACCGGGGCGGCCTCGAGGACTTCATCGGGGCTCACGAGGAACGCCTGGAACGGTCCCTCATGGGCGCCGTGGATCGCGCCGCGCCCTTGCCCGAGCGTGTTGAAGCCCTTTCCGAGGCGCTCGCCGAGATGGGGTACGCCACCTCGGTGCGTCCCGGTCCCGGAGGCTTCACCCTGCAGCTGTGCCAGGGGCATTGCCCCGTACAGGAGGTTGCTCAAGCAGCCCCCGAATGGTGCGACGCCGAGACGCGGGCCTTTTCGCGCGTACTCGACGTGCATGTCCAACGACTGTCCACGCTCGCCCAAGGGGCGCACGTGTGCACGACCACCATCCCGCTCACTCCCGCCATCAAGGAAGGATGAGAATGAGCACTCCCACTGACACCCCCATGACTCAGGACGAGACGATCGCCTCACTGGGCAACTACGGCTACGGCTGGCATGACGCCGACGTCGCAGGCGCCACAGCGCGGCGCGGACTCAGCGAAGAAGTAGTTCGCGACATCTCCCGGCTCAAGAACGAGCAGGAGTGGATGCTGAACCTCCGCCTCAAGTCCTTGAAGCTCTTTGAAAAGAAGCCCATGCCGCACTGGGGCAGCGACCTCAGCGGCATCGACTTCGACAACATCAAGTACTTTGTGCGCTCCACCGAGAAGCAGGCGACCTCATGGGAGGACCTGCCGGAGGACATCAAGAACACGTACGACAGGCTCGGCATCCCGGAGGCGGAGAAGCAACGCCTCGTCGCCGGAGTTGCGGCTCAGTACGAGTCCGAGGTGGTCTACCACCAGATTCGTGAAGACCTTGAGCAGCAGGGCGTCCTGTTCCTCGACACCGACACGGCGCTGCGCGAGCACCCCGAGATCTTCGAAGAGTACTTCGGAACCGTCATCCCGCCCGGCGACAACAAGTTCGCCGCCCTCAACACCGCTGTGTGGTCGGGTGGCTCCTTTGTCTACGTCCCGCCGGGCGTGCACGTGGAGATCCCGCTTCAGGCGTACTTCCGCATCAACACCGAGAACATGGGCCAGTTTGAGCGGACGCTCATCATTGCGGATGAAGGCTCTTACGTGCACTACGTCGAAGGCTGCACCGCGCCGATCTACAAGTCGGACTCGCTGCACTCGGCCGTGGTGGAGATCATCGTGAAGAAGAACGCCCGCGTGCGCTACACGACGATCCAGAACTGGTCGAACAACGTCTACAACCTTGTGACCAAGCGTGCCGTTGCCCACGAGGGCGCCACGATGGAATGGGTGGACGGCAACATCGGCTCCAAGGTGACGATGAAGTACCCGGCCATCTTCATGGTGGGCGAGCACGCCCGTGGTGAGACGCTGTCGATCGCCTTTGCTGGCGAGGGTCAGCACCAGGACGCAGGCGCCAAGATGGTGCACGCTGCCGCCAACACGTCCTCGTCGATCGTGTCGAAATCCGTGGCCCGCGGCGGTGGCCGTACGTCCTACCGCGGCCTCGTCCAGGTGCTCGAAGGTGCAAAGAACTCGAAGTCGAACGTGCTCTGTGACGCGCTCCTCGTTGACCAGATCTCGCGTTCCGACACGTACCCGTACGTCGACGTGCGTGAAGACGACGTCCACATGGGGCACGAGGCGACAGTGTCGCGCGTGAGCGAAGACCAGCTGTTCTACCTCATGTCGCGAGGCCTTGAAGAGACCGAGGCGATGGCGATGATCGTGCGCGGCTTTGTGGAGCCCATTGCGCGCGAGCTTCCCATGGAGTACGCGCTCGAACTCAACCGCCTCATCGAACTGCAGATGGAAGGGAGCGTGGGGTGACCCTCACTACCGATCACACCCAAGCAACGGCCGACGCTGCACACAGCCACGGCGTTGTGGGCGAGGGAACTCGAGGCGACCGCCTCACGTCCTTCGACCCCGAGGCATTCGGCGTACCCACTGGACGCGAAGAGCAGTGGCGCTTCAGTGCCGTACGCGACCTCAAACCGCTTTTCGCGCTTGAGGGCGGCGACGGCCACCTCACCTTCGATGTCCCCACCCTGCCGGCTGGTGTCACCTTCACTGAAGTAGCCGCAGACGACGCTCGGGCTCGCACAGTGCGTGCGCCCGGTGACCGTGCGGGGGCCGTCGCAGTAGCGCTTTCCGGAGGCGCGATGGCCCTGGAGATTGCCGCCAACACCGCAGTCGAAGAGGCGATCCAGATCGGCATGTCCGGCGAGGGCGAAGACGTTCGCGGCCACCTCCTCATCGAGGTCGGGACGAGCGCCGAGGCAACCGTCGTGCTGCGCCGCACCGGTACCGCCACCTACGGCGAGTACCTCTCCGTGTCGCTCGCTGACAACGCAGCCCTCAACCTCGTCCTCCTCCAAGAGTGGGACGACACCGCGATCCACGCCGGTGAAGTGGTGGCCCGCCTGGGTCGCGACGCTCGCCTGCGGGGCTCGGTTGTCACGCTCGGCGGCAAGGTTGTCCGTCTCAACACGTCAGCGGCTTTTGCTGGCGAGGGAGCGTCGGTTGACCTCTTCGGTCTGTACTTCGCGGACTCCGGCCAGCACCTCGAGCACCAGCTCTTCGTTGACCATGCCGTCCCGCGCTGCACCTCCCGGGTCACCTACAAGGGCGCCCTGGCTGGAGCGTCGGCCCGGACCGTGTGGATCGGTGACGTGCTGATCCGTGCCGCGGCAGAAGGCACTGACACGTACGAGCTCAACCGCAACCTCGTCCTCACCGACGGTGCGCGTGCGGACTCCGTGCCCAACCTCGAGATCGAGACGGGTGAGATCGAGGGTGCGGGACACGCGTCCGCCACCGGTCGCTTCGACGACGAGCAGATGTTCTACCTGCGCGCTCGCGGCATCCCCGAGGCAGAGGCGCGCACTCTCGTGGTGCGCGGCTTCTTTGCCGACGTGATCCGTGAGATCGGTGTGCCCGAGGTGGAGACGAGCCTCCTCGAAGCAATCGACAGCGAACTCGAGCACGTGAAGGACATCTGATGGCCGACGAGTTCTTCCAGTTCGCGTGCAACGTGGGCGACCTCGAGCCCGGAAGCGCGATGCTTGCCGAGCTCACTCTTGCCGACGGCACGGACACCCCGGTCGCAATCGTCCGGACCGATGACGGTGACTTCTACGCGATCCACGACCTCTGCACGCACGGCGAAGTGTCGCTGTCCGAAGGCGAAGTCGACGGCTGCTTTGTCGAGTGCTGGGCACACGGTTCGCGCTTCGACGTGCGCACGGGCGAGCCCGACGAACTGCCCGCAATCATCCCTGTCAAGACCTACCCCGTCCGCATCGATGGCGAGCGAGTGCTCGTGGACGTGGACAACCCCAAGCTTTCCCAGAAGGAGAACGCATGACCACCCTCGACATCAAGAACCTCCATGTCACCGTGGAGACGCCCGAAGGCGTCAAGGAGATCCTCAAGGGCGTCAACCTCACCATCAACTCGGGTGAGACCCACGCCATCATGGGACCCAACGGCTCCGGCAAGTCGACCCTCGCCTATGCGATCGCGGGTCACCCCAAGTACACGATCACCGAGGGCTCCGTCACTCTTGACGGTGACGACGTCCTCGAGATGAGCGTGGACGAGCGTGCCCGCGCCGGCATCTTCCTCGCGATGCAGTATCCCGTTGAGGTGCCCGGTGTGTCGGTGTCGAACTTCCTCCGCACCGCCAAGACCGCAGTGAGCGGCGAAGCGCCCAAGCTGCGCACCTGGGTGAAGGACGTGAAGGCATCGATGGAGAACCTCCGCATGGATGCCTCCTTCGCTGAGCGCAACGTCAACGAGGGCTTCTCCGGTGGTGAGAAGAAGCGTCACGAGATCCTCCAGCTCGAGCTTCTTTCGCCCAAGGTGGCAATCCTCGACGAGACCGACTCCGGCCTTGACGTCGACGCCCTGCGCATCGTCTCTGAAGGTGTGAACCGCGTGAAGGAGAACACCGGCCTTGGTGTCATGCTCATCACGCACTACACGCGCATCCTCCAGTACATCAAGCCCGACTTCGTCCACGTGTTCGTCAACGGCCGCATCGCGGAAGAAGGCGGTCCGGAGCTCGCCGAGCGCCTCGAAGCCGAAGGCTACGACCGCTTCCTCGTCGGCTCCTGAGGACGGACCGCTCGTGCAGACCCTCGCCAATGTGAGGCAGGACTTCCCGATTCTGGACCGCACCGTCCGGAACGGGAAGCCGCTCACGTATCTCGACTCGGCAGCCACCGCCCAGCGCCCCACCCGGGTGCTGGACGCAGTGGCCGAGTTCGAGCGCGCCCACAATGGCGCGGTGGGGCGAGGGGCCCACATGCTGGCCGAAGAAGCCACCGAGGCTTTCGAGTCTGCACGCGAGTCGGTCGCACGATTGGTTGGCGCCCGCGAGGCCCGCGAGATCGTGTGGACCGAGAACGCGACGGCCGCTATCAACCTCGTTGCCAGCGGCATCGGGAACGCAAGCCAGGGAATCGGTGGGGAAGCGTCGGCCGGGTTCCGTATCGGACCAGGCGACTCGATCGTTGTCACCCAAGCCGAGCACCACGCGAACTTTGTGCCGTGGCAGCAGTTGGCGGCACGGACCGGAGCGACGCTCCGGTGGATCGAGCTTGACGGAGACGGGCGGCTCATTCTCGACCAAGTGAACTCGGTGGTCGATACGTCCACCAAGGTCATCGCGTTCACGCACGCCTCGAACGTCACCGGCATCATCACGGACGTGGCGCCCATCGTGGCCCGAGCCAGAGAGGTCGGCGCATTCACGTTCCTTGACGCCTGCCAGTCAGTGCCACACATTCCCGTCGACTTCGCATCGCTTGGGGTGGATTTCGCGGCATTCTCCGGCCACAAGATGCTCGGGCCCACCGGCATCGGCGCCCTGTGGGGACGCGGTGAGCTGCTCGATGCGCTGCCGCCATCGGTCTTTGGCGGCGGCGCGGTGCGCACCGTCACCCTTGAGGAGACGACATGGCACCCGGCGCCCACGCGCTTCGAGGCGGGAACGCAGCCCGTTGCACAGGCCGTTGGCATGGGGGTGGCTGCCGAGTACCTCATGGACATCGGCATGGAGGCGGTAGCGGCGCATGAACGTCGCATCGGCCACATCCTCCGGGAGGGCGCAGCAGCCCTCCCTGGCGTTCGTCTGCTCGGACCAGTCGGCGACGTCAACAGGCAGGACGTGCTCGGCCTCGCCGCCGTGGTGGTCGAGGGAGTTCACGCGCATGACGTCGGTCAGGTCCTTGACGACGCTGGCGTGGCTGTGCGCGTCGGTCACCACTGCGCGCAGCCCCTCCACCGGCACTTTGGAGTGGCGAGCTCCGCCCGGGCCAGCAGTCACATCTACACAACGGAAGAGGACGCACACCTGTTTGTTGACGTCCTTGGCACCGTTCGCGATTTCTTTGGAGTGGGCGCATGAGCGACCTCGAACAGATGTATCAGCAAGTGATCCTCGATCACGCACGCGCACGCCACGGCGCAGGGCTCATCGAGCTTGACGGCCCCGCGGTCGGTGAATCTCACCAGATCAATACGACGTGCGGCGACGAGATCACCCTTCGCGTCGCGCTCGATGGGGACTCCATCAGCGCGATCCGATGGGAGGGCCAGGGCTGCTCGATCTCCCAAGCGAGCGCATCGGTGCTCGCTGAGTTGCTGGAGGATGCGGACCTGCGCACGGCCGATCAAACGATCGAAGCGTTCAAGGCGCTCATGCACAACAAGGGCGTTGCGCTCGACGACGAGCGGGACGACCTCTTGGACGACGCGACGGCCTTTGTGGGCGTCGGGAAATACCCCGCGCGCATCAAGTGCGCGTTACTCAGCTGGGTGGCATTGCGCGACGCGATCGCGCGTGCGACCGTGGGAACGGAAGGAGCGTGACAATGGGTAACACGGCGACACCAGCCAACGTTGCAGACGTCGAAGAAGCACTGCGCGACGTCATTGACCCAGAGCTCGGCATCAACGTTGTTGACCTGGGGCTCGTGTACGGGGTTCACCTCGACGAAAACCAGCATGCAGTCATCGACATGACGCTCACCTCGGCGGCATGCCCGTTGACTGACGTACTTGAGGACCAGGCCGCGCAGGCGTTGTCCGGCATCGTTGACGGTTTCCGCATCAACTGGGTGTGGATGCCGCCGTGGGGTCCGGACAAGATCACGGACGACGGGCGCGAGCAGTTGCGCGCGCTCGGCTTCAACGTCTAGGCCCGCGTAGGTCGAGGGACGCGGGTTCCTGGCCGCGAGCATGGAGCAAGGTTGACAATGCCGACTCACGTGGCGCTTATTCGCGGCATCAATGTGGGTGGGAAGAATCCCGTGCCGATGGCGCGATTACGCGAGGTTCTTGCGGCACGCGGCTTCGACAGCGTTCGCACGTACATCCAATCGGGGAATGTGGTGCTTAGTGCGCCCGGGCATGACGAAGCCGACGTCACCGCTGTAGTCGAGGATGCGCTGCGAGAGGACTTCGACGTCGACACCGTGGTGGTGACGGTGACAGCCGACGCCTTGCGCACCGCCGTCTCGCAAGCGCCGCCAGGCTTTGGCGAAGCGCCGGATGAGTACCTCTACGACGTCGTGTTCCTCCGCCCCCACGTAAGCCCCACCGAGGTCCATCCGCTTGTGCGGTTGCGGGAGGAGGTTGACGACTGCTGGGCCGGTGCCAGGGTGCTGTACTTCCGCAGGCTCGAAGCGCGCCGGACAGCAAGTTACCTCAGCAAGATTCTCGCGCTCCCCGCCTACAAGGACATGACAATCCGGAATTGGCGGACCACCACTACTCTCGCCGAGATGATGGGCTGACCTGAGCCAGCGTCGGCCGCGTGGCCTGTCTAGACCGTGGGCTCCGGCAACCGCGTGAGACGTTCTGCGCTCGGTGCGCCCGTGTCGGCGCGTGCCTCATCGCCGATGCCGCGCGCGTGTAGGGCGGCGCCTAGATCAATGGCGAAACCAACAGTGCGCGATGCCGTGGGGATGATGACGGCGCCGGGGGAGTAGTTGACGCCGCGGGCACGTGCTGCGTCACGAGATTGGCGCATGATTGTCGCCACCTCGGGGATTGCGCGGAGCACGATCGCGAACATCAGCCCGGGAATCGCCGGCGGAATGATGCGGCGGAATGGCCGCGCCGCCGCCGTCGCAAGGTCAAGGAGCTCGCTCATCGGGGTGGAACTCGTGACGGCGAGCGACGCAGCAAAGAGACCAATGACATCGGCACCGATGTCAATCGCCGAGTCGTACTCGCCGCGATACACCTGGTAGGCGCCCGCAAGCAAGGCGAGCACCGCAATGAAGGCCATGCCCCGAAGGGTGGGCTTCAACGGTGGCAGCACACTGATGAGGAGCATGACGGCGGCAAGTGCCATACCTGATGCGGTGATGGGGTCCGAAAACACCATCGCCACAATCGCCCACGCCAACAAGAGGCCCACTTTGGCCACCGTTGGCATGCGGTGAAGTGGCGAACCGCCGGGGCGGTACATGCCAATCACGTTCACGCGCGCTCACCAACGGACTTGCGATACATGAGGTCTCGATAGTGCGCGACCGCATCCACCGGGTTGCCATCGAAGACGACGGCGCCCTCGTCGACCACGAGCGTGCGTTGGGCCTTGATAGCCGCCTCGAGGTCGTGTGTCACCTCGATGAGCTGGATGGGAAGCGCGTAAAGCAATGCGCCCACGTGCGCTTTCCACCGCAGGTCAAGCAAGGTGGTCGGTTCGTCGGCGACCACAATCGACGGCGTTGCCGAGAGCACCCCTGCAAGCGCAAGCAACTGGCGCTGACCACCAGAAAGAGAGTTGACGGACACGTTGGCCTTGTCGCCAAGCCCGATGTCGTCAAGAGCTTGGAACGCCGCCTTGATGCGCTCATCCTTGGACCGCACCGTGCGACGCAATGAGAGCATGACGTCCTCAATCGCGGTGGGCATGATGAGCTGCGAGGAGGGGTCGGTAAAGAGGAAGCCCACGCGGCGTCGGACGCGCGAACCATGCTTACGCGTGTCCAGGCCGTCCACCAACACCTGGCCTTCGACCGGCACAGCGAGGCCGTTGATGAGCCGTGCCAGCGTCGACTTTCCCGATCCGTTTGCGCCGATGATCGTCACCCGCTGCTCGGTGAGCGTCAACGTGGTGGGAAGAAGGATCGGTGCGCCCGAATCGGGCGCGACAACAGAGGCTCCCCTGAACTCAATCATGGTGACAAGGCTACGGGAGTCGGGTGAATGCGGTGTCCGGGCAGGACGTCCGGCTTCACGTCAACGCCTGTCTTCCACATTGAAATCGGCAAGCCCGCGCGCTGTGATCGCGTCGCCGACGCTGAGCGCGAAGCCAACCGTGCGTAGGGCAGTGGGGACGAGGATTGCGCGGGGACTGCGGCTGAATCCACGGGCGCGAGCGGCGGAGCGCGACTGGCTCAGGATGCGCGCGCCCTCAGGGATTGAGCGCACCACGAGCGAAAACATGAGACCGATCGCAGCGGTGGGCAACCACCGGCGAAACGGGCGGGCGAGACGGAGAAAGACGTTGAGCGTGTCATCGGCGGATGTCGACGTGTTGACCGCCAAGGCGGCCAACACGATGGTGACAGCGCGCAGCGCGATCTCGGTGCCGCGGCTCGCATCTCCGAGAATCCAGTGATAAGCGCCGCCAAAGGCCGCGAACACTGCGAGAGTCGTGCCGCCACGCAACGTCGCTCGCGGCGTCGGCAGGGTGGACACGAGCAACGCGAGAGCAGTGGTTGCGGCAATTGCCATCGGTACAGGGCCGTTGAGTTGGAAGACAACAACCGCACCCACGGCGAGGCCCAGCATCTTTGACCACGCGGGGGCGCGATGCAACGGCGTGCGCCGATCGCGGTACATCCCCAGCGTGGTCACGAAAGATCGCTAAGAGTTCGCCGCAGCGGCGGCTTCCTCGCTTGGCGCTGAGGCAACGTCCCGCGCCTCATCAGCGAGGGCTGACGCGGCGAAGTGAACCGATGTGGCCGAAAGCAGGTGCGGGAAAGAGCGGTGAATTGCCGACGCCACAGCGGCTGCCGCGACCACCTTGAGGAAGTCGCCCACAACAAACGGGATGAGTCCCCACGCAATCGCCGTGGGCTCGCCCGGGCTGCCGGCAGTGAACACGGGCAGATCCAGTGAGAACGCGAGCCACGGAACTCCTACCGCGTACACAATGGGCAAAGAGATGAGCCCTGCGCCCATGAGCGCAGAGAATCCGACAATGCCGTTCGCGCTCGTGCGGATCCGCTCGGCGATCCACCCGACGACGAAGGCGGCGATGGGGAACGACCACAAGTAGCCGCCGGTGGGGCCTACGAATGCGCCCCAGCTCGATGCGCCGTCCGAGTACACGGGTGCACCTGCGAGGCCGACCGCGACGTACAGCAGCACGGCGGCGAAGCCGCGCCACGCCCCCAGGACAAGGCCCGTGAGCACCACGGCAAGCGTCTGCAGCGAGATCGGCACGCCTGAGGCGAGGCTGAACTCGGGCGGCGTAGTGGACAATGCAATAAGGCCCGCAAAGACTGCGACAAGCGCCATGTTCTGGCCAGTGAGTCTGGGGACGAAGGGCATGTCACTCCTCTTGTCGGAAACGTTCGAAAGCCAACTTACCCTCACTACAATGGGACGCTGGCGGTTCGCCGGACAATACGGCCGATCTTGTCGAAACCCTACAAAATGCAACGCGAGGACTTCTTGTGATTTCTGCTCAAGGACTTGAGGTCCGCATCGGCGCACG
>ENA-UOVV01002633-UOVV01002633.1-compost-metagenome-genome-assembly--contig:-NODE-2633-length-10032-cov-33.582841_pt1 | contig 10032 bp, 4 predicted proteins | sample MGYA00238155_ERZ761577 | MGnify/ENA primary metagenome ERZ761577 (study PRJEB28898, sample SAMN06268775) | compost metagenome | isolation source: Emeryville, CA | place: USA:Emeryville, CA | collected... | reverse complement strand
CCGCTGGCCTCAACGTTCCACTCGGCCTGTGTGCCGGGATTCTCGGCTCCCGGGCGCACCGGCGACAGCGTGAAGGTCCCGTTGCGCCGCAGCGCGCGGTTGGCGAGGTTCGACGTTCCCGAGTGGCGGCGCGTCGCGCCAGCAGGGCCGATGCCGTCGTCAGAGATGGTGACAACGAGCCTTCCCTTGGAGCCGTCAAGCGTCATGTGCACCGCCGAAGCGTGCGCGTGCCGTGCCACATTCGACAGCAGTTCGCGCACCACCGCGACCACGTCATCGGACAGCGACGGATCGCCAGCCACGGCGTGCGAAACCTTCGCCCAGTCCACCTGCACGGTGGGTGCGAAGCCAAGCGACGCCTCCGCCATCACGAGCTCGCGGCGGATGCGCTCGCTCAGCGGCTCCGAGGTGCGCTGGCCGGCAAGTGAGCCCATCACGCCTCGTACCTCGTGCTGTGCGCGCTTCACGTGCTCAAGCGTCCGCATGAGTCGGTCCCGCACATCGGGCGCGTCAGCGGCGATCGCCTCGATCTGCATCGCCGTGGCGAACAGTTCCTGCGAGACGAAATCGTGGAGGTCGTCAGCAAGCCGCGAGCGCTCCTCGAGCATCTGGGTGACGTTCTTGACGTGCGACAGCTCCGCGAGCGTGAGGGCAAGGGCCGCCTGGTTCGCGAACCGCTGCGCCGTCTCGAGGTCGTCCTCGCTGAAGGTGCGCTGTCCCTTGTCTCGCCACAGCATGAGCAGGCCAAGCGTGGAGTCGGTGGCGCGCAAAGGCGCGTACAGCGTCGGGCCAAAGTCGCGGACCGGCTCCAGGATGCTGCCGCCGGGGGGAGCGGCCGCAACCGTTCCCTCGCCGGACCGAATGGCGGTGATCGCAAAGCCCTGTTCGGGGAGGACAAGCCCAAGGAGGTCGGTCGCGCGCGGCCCGGCGGTGAACTCCATAACCCACGTGTCGCCCACTCCAGGCAGCACGAGGACGCCGTGCTGAGCGTCAGCGAGCTCCATAGCGGCGTCGACGATGCGCGAGAATGCCTCCTCGTCGCCAGGGTCCGTGAGCAGCGCCGTGGTGATCTTCTGCGAGGCCTCAAGCCAGCGCTCGCGCTTCACGGCGCGCTCGTACAGTTCCGCGTTGTCGATGGCGACCGCGGCGCCAGCCGCGAGGGCCAGCACCGCCTCCTCGTCCTTCGTGGTGAACCCGCCCTCCTTGTCCGCGAGGTACAGGTACCCGAAGACCGCGCCGCGCACCTTGAGCGCGGTGCCAAGGAAGGCGCCCATGGGCGGGTGGTTCTTGGGGAAGCCGGCAAATGACGGGTGCTTGGTGAGCTCCTCGATGACGATCGCGCCCTCGTGGGGGATGCGGGCAAGCGTCGCGACGTGGTTGGGGGCGCGGCCGATCTTGGCCCATACGCCCTCCGGCATGCCCGCGTAGTGGAAGTCCACGCTCACGCCGTCCTCGTCGACGATGTTGATCGCCGCATAGCGAGCGCCGGTCTGCTCCGTCGCGGCAGTGAGGAAGTGGTCGAGTACGTGCGGGAGGTCCAACTGCGAATTCAGCGCAAGGATCGCGCTCAGCAGCGGTTCCGGAGTGTGGGGCTCCGGGGCCGGAGCGTCAGGACTCATCGAGGCTCACCACCTGGTCTGCCATGGCCATCACGGCGTCGTCATGCGTCACGATGATTACCGTACGGCCTTCCGCTCGCATCTCCGCGACTGCCGCCTCAAGTGCGGCAATACCTGCGGTGTCGAGGTGCTCTCCGGGTTCGTCGAGCAGCTGCAGCGGAACGTCGGCGAGGAGCGCACGCGCCATGAGCAGTCGCCTCCTCTCACCGCCTGAGACCGTGTGACCGCCGGTGCCGAGTTCCGTGTCGATGCCCTGGGGCAGGCTGCGCACCCATTGAGCAAGGCCCACGCGCTCAAGCGCCGCCCATGCCTCGTCCTCGGTGACGCCACTGCGCGCCGCACGCAGGTTCTCGAGCACCGTGGTGCCAAACAGGTGCGCGTCCTCGAGCGTGAGGGCGTAGGAGACGCCCGCGTCTGCCGGGGTGAGGCGAGTGTCACCGAGTGTGACGGCGCCCTCAACCGGCTCGAGCGCTCCCGCCGTGGTGAGCAGCAGCGTGGTCTTGCCGACTCCGGACGCGCCCACGAGCGCAAGCGCCGTCCCTGGGGCCACGGTCGCGGTGACCGGACGGGTGGGGGTGGCGCCCGGCCAGCCGACGGTCAGATTGGTCATCGAGAGCTCTGCACGGCCCGACGCTGGGGCCGGGTTGGCATCGGCGGCAGGGTCTGGCTCATCGGTCATGGCTGCGAGGCGCTCTGCGGCGATCGCGGAGCGGTGGTACTGCATGATCGCGGCGGGGATGGCGCCAACGGCCTCGAAGGCCGCGAGAGGGGTGAGCGCGACGATCGCGGCTGCGGGTCCGGAGATGTCGCCGTGGCGCACCGCGTTGACGGCGAGCGCAAGGCACGCGATGAGTCCCAGTCCGCTGAAGAGTGTCTGCGAGGCGGCAGCAAGCGATGCGGGGCGGGCCGCGTCGTCGGCGGCGTCCTCAACGGCGCGGTTCGCGCCCTCGAGGGCCGCGCGCGCCTCAGTCCCCGCATCCCATACGCGATGCTCCGCGTTGGCCTCGATGGCGGACAGTGCGGCAACTGACAGTTCCGCCGCTGCCGTGACGCCAGCGTCAGCCGCGATGCGGGCGGAGCGGGACGTGAGCACGGCGGGGACCACCCCGGCAAGGAGGAGCGCAAGGGCAAGAGCGCCTCCCGCGAACGGCAGCTGCCATGCAACGATCCCTGCGGCGGCAGTGGATACGGTGACGGCCACGCCGATCGGGATGAAGGAGCGCACCACCGCGTCGCCAACGGAGTCGAGGTCCGCTCCGGCGCGAGCGACGATGTCGCCGCGACGCAGCGACAGCACGGTGCGCGCGCTCGCGGCGGACAGGCGCTCATAGGTGAGCTCTCGCAGTCGCACCACTCCGCGCAGCGCGGTGTCGTGGGAGACGATGCGCTCGAGGTAGCGGAACACGCCGCGGCCGATGCCGAAGAAGCGCACGATGACCGCGGCGAGCGCGAGGTCTGCGGGGGAGGGCATCTGTGCGGCGCGGGCGATGAGCCACGCGGCAACTGCGGACAGCCCCACGGCAGATCCCAGCGCGAGCGTCCCCGCAAGCACCGAGCGGATGTAGCCCCAGCGGGTGATGCCGGTGTCGCGGACGGCGGCCTTGAGGAACGGGTTCATGCGCTCACCCCGGCGGTGACGGTGACCACCTGCGTTGCCGCGTCGATGAGCTCGGGCTCATGCGTCGTCACCACGACGGTGCGTCCCGCGGCGGCCGCAGCGGCAATCGCGGCGATGACGCTCGCGCGGCTCTCGCGATCAAGATGCGCAGTGGGCTCATCGAGCAGCAGCACGGGCCGGTCACTCTCAAATGCCCTGGTAAGCGCGCGCATCTGCCGCTGGCCAAGGCTCAGCACGCGTCCCTCTGGGCCCAGGTCCGGTCGCTGCGGAACCCACGCGCATTGCGACGTCCACGACTCGTCGTCGACGCATTCCTGCGCCGTGGCCAAGGTGACGCCGCCTGCCTCAACCGAGCCAGCGTCGGGCTTGATGAGACCGGCCAAGGCGGCAAGGGCGGTGGATTTCCCCTCGCCGTTGGGGCCAACCAGCACCGTCACGGCGCCCGGCGAGGCGGCGAACGACAGGTCAGCCGGCGCGAGCCGCCCATCCGCGGCCGCGACGCCAAAGCCGCGCAGCGAGACAGTCGCTCCAGCGAGCGAAGGTGCGGCACCGGAGCGCGGCCGCTCGTCCACCGTCTCGCCAAGGAACTCGAACGCCTTGTCCGCCGCGGCCAGCCCGTCGGCGGACGCGTGGAAGTGCGTGCCCACGTTGCGCAGCGGCAGGTACACCTCTGGCGCGAGGACCAGCACGGCGAGAGCGGTCTCGACCCCGATGTGCCCGCCAGCGAGCCGGAAGCCCATCGACACCGCCACCAGCGCCACGGACAGCGTCGTCAGCAGCTCAAGCACCATGCCGGACAGGAACGCTACGCGCAGCGACGCCATCGTGGCCCTGCGGTGGGCGTCGCCAAGCTCCCTGACCCGAGCGGCAGGGCCACGCGCGCGCCCAAGTCCGCGCAGCGTCGGGATGCCGGCAATGAGGTCGAGCGTCTGCGTACCAACGCGCTGCATCGCGGCAAGGTGTCGCTCGGAGCGCGCTTGAGTGAGGCGCCCGATGAGGACCATGAACATCGGCACGAGCGGCAGCGTGACGATGACGATGATCGCGGAGATGAGATCCAGCCCCAGCACCACCACAATCATGATCGGCGTCACCGTCACCGCAAGGAACAGCTGCGGCAGGTAGCGCACAAAGTAGGGGAGCAGGTTGTCCAAACCCCGGGTTACCAGCGTGGTCACGTCCGCGGCCCTGCCCGACGCTGCCCACCTCAGGCCCAAAGAGGCACCGTGGTTCACGACCGCGCTGCGCAGTTCGCTCACCACTCGCGTGCCGGCTCGGTGGGCCTGTCGCTCCTGGAGCCACATGAGTGCGGTGCGCGCCGCGACGATGACGGCAAGCCACAGCAGGGCGACGTCGAGCTCGCGAACGCTCAGCGGAACCAGGCGACCTATCCAGCCAAGGCCGTCGTCGGCGAGCTCAGTGGGCGCGAGGATCGGCGCGAGCGCCCTGGCGATCACGAGCGCCTGAACCAGGATGAGCAGGGCTGTGCAGACGCCAAGAACCGCCGTCACGAGAACGTAACGGCGGGCCGGGCCGATCCGCGCGATGAGGCGCGGATCGAGGGGACGCATGACTACGCCTTGGTGAACGTGAGCGAGCTGTGCTCCGGAATGTGATCCACGTGGATGCGCTTGCGGAACACCCAGTAGGTCCATGCCTGGTAGGCGAGCACCACGGGAGTGAAGATCACTGCGACCCACGTCATCACCGTGAGCGTGTACTCAGTGGACGACGCATTGGCAATGGTGAGCGAGTTCGCAGGGTTGTTGATCGCGGGCATGACCTCAGGGTAGAGCGCGCCAAAGATGAACGTGACGGCAGCGGCGACGGCCACGGCGTTGAACAGGAAGGCCCAGCCGTAGCGCTTGAGACCGGTGGCGACCCATGTGGCCACGAGTCCCACTGCGGCGACCGCCACGGCAGCCCAGGTCCACGTGTTGTTGGAGAACGCGAGCTGACCCCAGACCGCCCACACGCCGGCCGCGACAATCGCGAACAGCGAGAACTTGCGGGCCAGTGCCTCGGAACGCTCGCGGACCACGCCGTCAGACTTCAGCGACAAGAAGATCGCACCGTGGCTGAGGAACAGCAGGAGCGTCACCACGCCGCCCAGCAGGGCGAACGGGGTGAGGAGGTCAAAGAACGTGCCGGCGTACTGGTGGTTCTCGTCGAGGTTGACGCCGCGAACCAGGTTCGCGAACGCGACACCCCACAGGATCGAGGGGATCCACGCGGAGATGATGATCGCGAGGTCCCAGCGCCTCCGCCACACGTCCGAGTTGATCTTGCCGCGGTACTCGATTGCGACGGCACGCACGATGAGCGCGAGCAGGATCAGGAACAGCGGGATGTAGAAGCCGGAGAACATCGTGGCGTACCACTCGGGGAACGCCGCGAAGGTGGCGCCACCTGCGGTGAGCAGCCACACCTCGTTGCCATCCCAGACGGGGCCGATGGTGTTGAGCGCAACACGGCGCTCCTTGTCGTTCTTGGCGACGAACGGCATGAGCATGCCCACACCGAAGTCGAAGCCCTCGAGGACCAGGTAGCCGGTCCACAGGACCGCCAGAAGAATGAACCAGACGATTGCGAGATCCATGGGGGGACTCCTAGTACGCGAACGAAAGGGGACGGGACGCGTCGTCTGCGTCGGGATCTGGGGCGGGTTCGACCTGCGGGGCGCCCTCCACCGCGTAGCGCTGGATGAGGCGGAACCAGAACACGCCGAGCACCGCGTAGACCAGCGTGAAGATGACCATCGAACTCAGCACCACGCCAGCGGAGACGGTTTCCGAGACTCCGTACTGCGTCATGAGGAACACCTGGTCGGAACCGGTGGGGTTGGGTGCCACCACGAACGGCTGGCGGCCCATCTCCGTGAAGATCCAGCCGAAGCTCGCTGCGAGGTACGGCATGGGCAGCGCGATGAGCGCGAGCTTGCGCAGCCACGGCTGGTCCGCGACGCGGCCCTTGCGGGTGAACCACAGCACCGCGAGCGCGAGCGCCGCGCTGAACACCGCGAGGCCGATCATGAGGCGGAACGACCAGTAGGTGATCGCCAGGTTGGGGCGGTACTCAATGGGATTGCCTGCCGAGTCCGTGGCGCCGTAGCGCTCCGCGTAGATCTCCTGCAGGTCGTTGATGCCCTTGATCTCCGCATCCCAGTCACCGGTTGCCATGTAGGACAGCAGGCCGGGAATCTCGATGAGGTGACGCACGGACTCCGGGTCGTTGCCCGCGAGGTTGCCGATCGACAGGAGTGAGAACGGAGCCGGCTGAGCGGTCTCGATGAGGCCCTCAGCGGCGGCCATTTTGATGGGCTGCTGCTCGAACATGAGCTTCGCCTGCAGGTCACCGGTGACGATCACCGCAGCGCCAGCGAGGATCATGACCCAGGCACCGAACCGGGCGGCCGTGCGATACACGGGGATGTCAGCGTCGTCCCTGTTGACTCGAGCCTTGCGGACCATCCAGTACACGGCGATGCCGCCAACAAACGTGCCTGCCACGAGGAAGGCGGTCGCGATGACGTGGGGGTAGGCGAGAAGGGTCGTGTTGTTGGTGAGCACGGCGAAGATGTCGTTCATCTCCGCACGGCCGGTCTCAGGGTTGAACTCGGCGCCCACTGGGTGCTGCATCCACGAGTTGGCGGCGATGATGAAGTACGCGCTGAGCGTCGAGCCGATCGCGAACAGCCACAGCGTGGCGAGGTGCACCTTCTTAGGCAGGCGGTCCCAACCGAAGATCCACAGACCAAGGAACGTGGACTCGAGGAAGAAGGCGATGAGCGCCTCCATCGCGAGCGGGGCGCCGAAGATGTCGCCCACGTACCGCGAGTACTCGGACCAGTTCATGCCGAACTGGAACTCCTGCACGATTCCCGTCGCCACACCGAGAGCGAAGTTGATGAGCAGCAGCTTCCCGTAGAACTTGGTCAGGCGCAGCCACTTCTCGTTGCCGGTGCGCACCCACGCGGTCTGCATGATCGCGACCAGCACGGACAGGCCGATCGTGAGCGGAACGAGGATGAAGTGATAGACGGTGGTGATACCGAATTGCCAACGGGCAAGTTCGAGCGCTTCCATGCGTAGAGGGGACCTTTCTCGCTACTTAGCGAGACCTTACTTAGTCCGTGGTCAGACGCCCCCGGGACTAAGGTCCCGGGAGGCTCCCTCCCCCAACCCAGGTTGCGGTATCTGAGTGTCGCGAAATGGCCATTTCGCGACACTCAAGTACCGCAACGACGGGGGCGGGGCGTGTCGCGGGCGCCCGGCCCCGCGCCTAATCCCACTCTTCCTACTGGGGTTATTGGGGTGCCTGTGCCACAATGAGCACAGGTCAGTGCCCAGCCACACCGGGCACCAACCGCGCGACTTTGCAGCGAAGGTATAGCTGCCAGTCCCGTCAGGATCCCGCTGGGCCACAGCCCTTGAGCGGAGACATCGGGGATAGGCGCTTAATGCCACTGCCGCAGTCAGCCGCGACCTGCAGACTTGCGTGGCGGGATGTTCCCGACACGAACGACCTTATGGTCCGCGTTCAGTGTGGTGGACGCCGATCTTGGAGTACCCGCGTGAGCGAGGAAAACACCACACCCAGCACAGCAGTCATCTTCCAGGCGCCCGAACCGGTCGCCGCCCCCACGCGCTCGCGCCGCGCCTCTGCGCCAGCCGGGCCGCCCAAGACGGACGACGCTGCTTCCAGTTCTGCCGACGCGCCGGCCAAGCCCGCGCGCAAGAAGGCAGCCCCCAAGAAGAAGGCCGACGCTGGCGACAGCGCAGAGGCAGCGCCCGCCGAATCTGGCGAGGCTCCCGCCAAGAAGGCCCCCGCAAGGAAGACGGCGGCCAAGAAGACATCTCCCAAGAACGCCGACGCTGACTCGGCTCCCGCGGAAGCCCCGGCTCCCGCCGCGGCTGGGGAGGGCGCCGAAGCCGCTCCCGCCTCCGGCGAAGGAGCGGAGGGCGGCGAAGAAGGCACCGCGCCGCGCCGGCGCCGCCGCCGCGGCGGACGAGGCCGCGGCAAGAAGTCGGGCGCCGCCAACGCCCAGGCGAGCGACGAGGACGCAACCGAATCCGAAGGCGACGAGGTCGCTGAGGGGGAGGCAGTGTCGGGCGATGAGGAAGACGGCGAGGGCGGTTCGCGTCGCCGTCGCCGCAGCCGCGGATCGCGCTCCAGCAGCGCCGCCGCCACCGAGGACCAGCTGCAGGGCTCGACGCGACTGCAGGCCAAGCGCCAGCGTCGTCGCGACAGCCGTGACGGCCAGCGCCGCCGCCCCGTGATCTCGGAGGCCGAGTTCCTGGCGCGTCGCGAGTCCGTGAAGCGCTCCATGGTGGTGCGCGAGAAGGACGGTCGCGTGCAGATCGCGGTGCTTGAGGACGACGTCCTTGTTGAGCACTACGTTTCCAACCAGGCGCAGCAGTCGATGGCCGGCAACGTCTACCTGGGTCGCGTGCAGAACGTGCTCCCGGGCATGGAAGCCGCGTTCGTCGACGTGGGCCGTGGTCGCAACGCCGTGCTGTACGCGGGCGAGGTGAACTGGGACGCCGCTGGCCTCGAGGGAAAGCCGCGCCGCATCGAGCTCGCGCTCAAGCCTGGCGACACCGTCATGGTGCAGGTGACCAAGGACCCCATCGGTCACAAGGGCGCTCGCGTCACCTCTCAGATCTCACTCGCTGGCCGCTTCCTCGTGTACGTGCCGGGCGGGGGAGTGACGGGCATCAGCCGCAAGCTTCCCGACACCGAGCGCGCGCGCCTCAAGAAGCTGCTCCGCGAGGTGATTCCGCCGGACGCCGGCGTCATTGTGCGCACGGCCGCCGAGGGCGCCTCGGAGGAGGAGCTGCGCGCGGACGTCGAGCGCCTCAAGCGCCAGTGGCAGACCATCGAGGACGAGGCCAAGACCGGCAAGGCTCCCAAGCTCCTGCGCGGCGAGCCCGACATGGCCATCCGCGTGGTCCGCGACATCTTCAACGAGGACTTCGACTCGCTCACCATTCAGGGCGAGGACACGTGGAACTCGCTGTCCGCGTACGTGTCCCAGGTGGCGCCTGACCTGCTGCCGCGCCTTCACAAGTTCGTTGGCGACCGCGACGTGTTCGCGGAGTCTCGCATCGACGAGCAGCTCGCGAAGGGCATGGACCGCAAGGTTTGGCTGCCCTCGGGTGGATCGCTCGTCATCGACCGCACCGAGGCGATGACGGTCATCGACGTCAACACCGGCAAGTTCGTCGGCAAGGGCGGAACGCTCGAAGAGACGATGACCCTCAACAACCTTGAGGCGGCCGAGGAGATCGTGCGCCAGCTGCGTCTTCGCGACATCGGCGGCATCATCGTCATCGACTTCGTCGACATGCTGCTCGAGGCGAACCGCGACCGCGTGCTGCGCCGCCTCATCGAATGCCTTGGTCGCGACCGCACCAAGCACCAGGTGGCCGAGGTCACCTCGCTGGGTCTGGTGCAGATGACGCGAAAGCGCGTGGGCCAGGGTCTTGTCGAGGCTTTCTCTGAGACCTGCGAGCACTGCAAGGGCCGCGGCTTCCTCGTGCACGGCGAGCCCGTTGCCGAGGCGTCCGAGAGGCAGCCGGAGAACCGACGCGGTGGTCGCGGACGTGGCGGCAGCAAGCAGGCGGAGCACGTGCACGCCGCGCCCGTCGCCGTCGAGACTCACGCACTCGATGACCGCGACGACGCTCGCGCGGCCGTGAAGGCGACGCTTGCCTCGATTGCTGCGGCCGCCGAGAAGGCTCACCACCACGACGAAGAGGCACCCACTGCGGACACCGTTGACGTGCCGATCGA
>ENA-UOVV01002623-UOVV01002623.1-compost-metagenome-genome-assembly--contig:-NODE-2623-length-10049-cov-4.122073_pt1 | contig 10049 bp, 8 predicted proteins | sample MGYA00238155_ERZ761577 | MGnify/ENA primary metagenome ERZ761577 (study PRJEB28898, sample SAMN06268775) | compost metagenome | isolation source: Emeryville, CA | place: USA:Emeryville, CA | collected... | reverse complement strand
CGCTGAGTTCAATTGACCTGCCCTTTCAGGGCGAATTATTTTTGTTGCTCTAATTACCCACGCGTTGCGTGGGGTTAGATTTAACTGCCCTTACAGGGCGCGTTATTATTTTGGTTCCATTAATCACCCAACGCGATGCGTTGGGTTAGATTGACTTGCCCCTGCGGGGCGTTTACTTTTTCCTGTTATTCTATTCCCTAGGCGTTGCGTGGGGTTAAACTGACCTGCCCCTGCGGGGCGGAATACTCTTCTGGTTGTTAACTTCGGTTACGACTTCTCGGGCTGAAAGCCCAACTCACTCTAACATTGGGCAACGCCCAATGAAAAGTGAAACATTCAAAATCCTCGCCCTGTAAGGGCAGGTTAAATCTACCTTTGATTAAAATTTTAAAATCTTTTTTAGCTGGTTAGCTATTCTATTTCTTTCCTCATCAGTTAAATTAGAACCAGACGGCAAGCATAACCCATTCTCAAATGCATACTCCGAAAAGCCATTCGTATAAGCCGGTGCTCCTGAAAAAACTGGTTGAAGATGCATAGGTTTCCAAAGAGGACGTGATTCAATATTATCAAATTCTAAGCCTTTTCGCAGATCTTCTCTTGTTACTCCTGTAATTTTTGGATCAATGATAATAGAGGTCAACCAATAGTTCGAGAATGTATCGGTTAACTCTGTATGAAATGTAATTCCATTTAATTTACTTAAGAGTTCTCGATAAAATCTATTGTTGCTCCTACGTTGCTGAATCCTTAAATCAAGAACCTCCAACTGCCCTCGACCAATTCCGGCAACAACATTACTCATTCTGTAATTATACCCTATATGTGAATGTTGGTAATGTGGTGCCTCATCGCGTGCTTGGGTGGCAAGAAAACGGGCTTTTTCAATATAATCCTCAATGTTGGAAATAAGCGCACCGCCCCCAGATGTGGTGATAATTTTATTACCGTTAAACGAAAGAATTCCCATATCTCCGAAAGAACCACAAAACCTTTCTTCATACCTACTTCCCAAAGCCTCTGCAGCATCCTCAATAACTGGGATTTCGTATTTTTTTGCAATTGAGAGTATATCATTAATTTTTGCTGGCATGCCATATAAATGGACCACAATAATTGCCTTAGGCCTTTTCCCTTTGTTTATCCTATCTCTAATTGCTTTTTCCAGAAGTTCAGGATCAATATTCCAGGTTTCAGCCTCACTATCAACAAATACTGGAGTGGCTCCCTGATAAACAATTGGGTTTGCAGTTGCAGAAAATGTAAATGATTGGCAAATAACCTCATCGCCCGACCTTACACCAAGATTTATTAGGGCTAGATGAATGGCTGCCGTTCCGGAAACCAAAGCAGCACAATGTTTTACGCCAATATATTGAGCTAACTCTTTTTCAAAAGCATTCACATTTGGCCCTAGAGGGGCAACCCAATTGGTTTCAAAGGCATCGTTAACGTATTTAATCTCACCTCCACTCATATGTGGAGAGGAAAGCCAAATTTTTTTATTCATAAATTTAAATAATTGTTCGAATAGTCATAAATGCCTCTGCAAATTCAACACCAACCGTTGAACCACGAAATTTTGCTAATGAACTCAATGCCTCAATAGATCTGGGGTGTGGAAACTCTTTAAGCTGGCTTTGAAAACAACTTAATGCATCAATTTTATAATTAAAATAATTTGTAACATTAACAAAATGAGTTGGAATAAATGCATCATCACCAAAAGGAGGAGCCCACTCTGTTTCCGAAAGCGTTTCATATGCATAAATTGACTTCACTGGAGAAGAATTAATTGGTCTTGCTGCCACATAACATGCATTTGCAACAACTCTATGATCAGAATGAACATCTCCTCTATGAGGAATATATAATTCTTCAATATTTAATTCATTAATCTTCTTTAATATTGATGATGCAATTTCAGCTGTAGAGGTAATATCTAATTCAGGAGCTAAAAAATCGAAGAAAAAAGTATTTTTAACCCCCAATATCTCATGAGCTTTAACTGCTTCATTTCTAACATTTAGAACTCTCTCCTTAGGATATAACTTTGGGGAACCCATTGTTACTATCAATACATATACATTATCATTTTCTTTGCTTTTTCTTCTAATTAATCCTCCGCAACCTAAGACTTCGTCATCGGCATGAGGTGCAACTACAAGAATATTCATATCAAATCATTTATTAATTAGTTTAAAGATCTCATACTCGACATTATAACCTAACTTATCACCAATTCTTAGTTTAACACTATCAACCAACTCATTATTGATGTCACGTAACTCATACTCAAGAATCCAAATCAATCCTTTCCCAGTTTGAAGTAATAATTTCTCGTCATTTATTAGTAGGACCCTTCCAATAACACCCTTTATTTTTAGAGTTTTTTCAACTTCAGAAGACCAGATTACTATTTTATAATTATTATAAAAAGAAAAAGCTCCAGGATAGGGTTTCGTTGATGCACGAACTAATTTATCAATATCTTCAGCTCCCCACTCCCAATTAATCCAACCATCAAGAGGACTTCTCTTACCATAATAATATGCATTCACACTATCTTGTGGTTTTGGATCCCATATGCCCTCCTTTAGTTTTGGTAACCATTTGTCTAAGGCATTGTTAATCGACTTTAAAACCTTCCCTTGAATAGATTTAGCATTATCATTCTCATTTACTTGAAAATACTCTTGTATAAAAATTGGACCATCATCAACCCCTTCAGTCAAAAGAAAAAAAGTAGCCGCACCATAATTTTCATTCAATACAAGCCATGCTAATGGAGCTCTACCTCTTCCACGTGGTAAAGCCGTTGGATGAAAACCTACGACCCCAAGTACAGGAATTGATAATATTTCTTTAGATATTATCTGTGAAATACCAACCGCAAAAATAATAGTAGGACTTAATGCTTTAATGATTTCAATATTGTTTTTATCATTTATGCGCTTAAAAGGATAATATTTAATATTATTCTTTTCACATAAATCCCGCATATTAACTAAACCACTAACTCGGGACTCATCTTGTGGCTCATAACCAAAAACCGCCAATATATCAAACTGATATTCAATAAGTTTATTTAGAGTGTAAAGCGATGATGAAACAGAACCAATTAAAATAACTTTCATTTTCTTTTATTTAAAAATTTTTGTTCTCCACCAAAAATAACAAAAATGGTTTTAAGTATTATCTTTAAATCCAAAAGGAAAGATAAGTTTACAACGTAAAATTTATCATAATCCCATCTTTGGGGCCAAGTTAAATAAATGTTCCCATTTATTTGGGATAAACCAGTTAGGCCTGGTCGTACTTTTAATCTATAAAATGCATCATCATTGAATTTATTGATTAATTCGGGTAAGCAAGGCCTTGGTCCAACCAAACTCATATCTCCTTTTAAAACATTAAAAAGTTGAGGCAACTCATCAATTTTATAACGCCTTAAAAATTTCCCAATATACGTAACTTCAGGGTCTCCCTCATATACCTGGTGATGGGCCTCACGATGTTTATGAGTCATCGTTCTAAATTTAATTAATTTAAAAATTATACCTTCCTTACCTAATCTTTTCTGTGTATAGAAAATCGGTCCTTTTGAATTTATCTTAATTAAAATGGCAACCAATAAAAATATCGGAAGAACTAAAATCAACATAACGAATGAAAAAGCAATATCAATTATACGCTTAAAAACAAATTTATACATAATTAATTGTTTTTTAGTTGTCCTTTTTCGTTTAACACAACCCCCTCACGAACAACACGAGCAGGATTACCAACAACTATACAATTGCTACTCACATCTTTAGTAACTACGGCACCACTACCAACAATTACATGATCACCGATTTTAACACCTGGCATAATTATAGCATTTATACCTATAACACAATGATGTCCTATATATGTATCTGTTTTAATTGCCCGACTATGATCGTGTGCTAATATGAATGAATTTGCCAACACCCAGGTGTAATCGCCAATATGTATCCCTTTAGGATTGATACTTTTATCGAGATTTGCTTTGTGTGAAATCCTAACATTTTTACCAATATCCATTCCATAAAATATACGAAGGAAATTAGGATATAGCGAGCTTATAAAATTCCACACAGTTTTTCTTAAACTCATTCTTACTTCTCTTTTAGTTTATTATACATTTCCTGTATTGTCTCCTCTAACTTATATTTTGGTTCCCACCCAAATCTATTTTTAAAAGCCGAACAATCAATCATTGAAGAAGCAGTAACTTCTTCATCATCAGAATACTTAAACAGATGTCGTTTATGGTTAAACTGAAGCGTTTTAAGTACTAGTTCACAATACTGTTTTATTGATATATTTTCGCCACCCACATTATAAATCCCTGAAACGCCTTGTTTTTCATTTGTATTAACAACATGCATAATTGCATTAATCACATCTTTAACATCAATAAGATTTATCTTGTTGTTAGGGTATGGAATGTTAACCTCACTATCATTAATAAGGGAACTTATTGAATTTGCAAAAAAGCCAGTAGGCTTACTTCCTGAGTAATGACAACCTATTATCCTAGAAAACCTCAAAGACACAACTTTTGATAAAGGATAAATACTTTTCGCTTCGTTAAAAAATAATTCGGCCATTCTCTTCTGAAATGCATATGCAGAGCTAAGATCAAGTTCATCATCTTCTTTTTTGGCTATATCAGAAAGTTGATTATATACAGATTGCGAGGAAACATTAATTATTAATGGGACGTTTGCCTTAATAATTTTTCTAGATTGATTATATTGGAATATAATAGCATCAAAAATTTCTTTTACTGGGTTATAAGCAAGAGCACTAGCAAAGTTCACAACTACATCTGATTTACAAAGTGCGGTTTCAGTTAATGAATCATTTTCGGAAAAGATCTCAATTCTTGAATCATTAAACATCCCTACCGTTTTATTATAAAACTTATTTGCACATATAAGATGAACCTTATCACACAAATTATTATTTAATAAGTGATAAACAAATGTTGATCCTAGAAATCCATCGGCACCATAAACAGAAAAAGTTCTTTTGTATTTTAAATCCTTTTCTAATCTTGGAATGGTTGTACATGCTACCTGCCGAACACCCAATTTATTGTTAGAATATCCTAATAATTTTACACCTTTATCTAAATAGTTATTTATTAAAAACTCTACCTCATTAAAACCAAGTTGAGCTCGATTCCCTGTAATACCCGTAAATCTCATATTCATTTCGAAACAAATTAATCCTCGATCGGTAATTCTTCCCTGAATATTAACAGGACCTCTTGCTTTATTTTTTTCAAGAATAGGGACAAATTTCATGACATCATCAATATATTCAAAATCATTAGGTTGAATTGGGTCTACAAAAACAGGGATTCCTGATTTTAAAGAATTCTGTGAGATAAAAATACCAGAAAACTTACTATCCTTTGTAAAAATTAATTGAATTGATATTTCTGACATTTGAACAAATTTATGATTCTTCACAGCCTTTAAAATTGTTTCGTAGTTCTTATCTGTGGTCAAAGGAAATAAGTATGGTTGAATTATATCATCATCATTAAGATATTGTAGTTGATTAAAATCATCAATAATAGAAATACCTTGAGATGCAGAACCTGCAGCTGGCTTAACAATGGCAGGAAAAATATCATAAATTGGATTCTTTTTGAATTCTGCAAGTCGATATGTTGGAACGACAGGACAACCCTTTTCACTAAAAAATTTATACCATAAATATTTATCCCTACTAATCTCAATAATCTCTAGGGGAGATACAATTACTTCAATACCCTTGTTATTAAATAATTTTATTTGTTTAGATAAAAGCAATAATTCATGATCATGACCTGGGATTAATACATCAACATTTTCCTTGGCACATAATTCAAGTAAAAAATCAATATAATCATCAGAATATAAACTTGGGGCAATATAAAACTTATCACAGAAATGATGCCCATAGTTATTTCGATTTGTATCTATTCCTATCACCGTATGGTCATTATTTAGAATTAAAGAATCTACGACTGATTGACCAACTCCTGAGCCTACACACGTCACTAATATTTTAGCCATAATTAAAAATTGTTAACTATAAACTATAATAATGAATTAAATTTATCCTTATCAAAATCAGAGTAAAATGAATTATCAACTTTATATTCATTATTTATTGAGTTATTAATAAAATAATTAAAATCATCAGGAGAATTTAAAAAATAGAAACCATCAATTGAATAACTTTCTACAAATTCTGGAAACAAACCTCCATAGTTAATTCTTCCAACTTTTTTTCCAAAACTTAGTGCTTCATACAAAACAGAAGAGTTCTCACCAAGCAGAAATTTAAACGACATGACTGCGAGAGTAGATTCAACATTATTATCTTGTATGAAAATATTATCAAAACCATATAACATTTCTTTATGATTATCTTTCAAACTTTCTTGGGGATGTAATCTTATGTGAAAGTTTATGTTTTTATGTAAAAGAGCTAATTCTTTTGTAATCGATATAATTTTTTCAGTTATATGAGGCTCAGAAATAACAAGGATAGAATTTTCAATAACTGGTATATTATAATACCGACCTTTTATAAAATCCCTGTAAGCCCATCCTATATTAATTATTCTATCTAGGGGCATTCCAAATTGAGGGCCTACCCAGGCCTCTCCAAATGCTAGAAAGTAATCAGGATCGATAGATTCATCATACTTACCTGAGTATACTGCAGTTTCTCCATGAGTTACACCATGTTGAATTTCATAAACAATAATCTTTAATCTTTTGCATGCTAGAATAATTGGAAAAAAAATCTCCCTATCAACTAAAAAAACTCTTTTTGGTTTTAATTTTTTAAATAAAAAATAATGAAAATAATACGATATAGAAAAATAAGATAAGTTTAAAGTAAAAAATAAAAAATGTTTATGCTTAAGTAAAAAAGATTCTTTAGAACATTTATATAATTTAATCAAAGTACTTAAATAAAATAATCCAGTAAAAGGAAATAAAAACATACCTATTATCTTAGAAGTAAACTCAATAAAGTCTGTTTTAATAGTAATCTCAGAATTAATACGATTTTCTTTATGATTACCTGCTAAAGGTCGTTGGAAAATTAAGCAACTGTTTTTTAACTTTGAGTTTAAAATTATAGGGTCTGTAAATTTATCTATATAAAGATCTCCTACTTTTTGTAATCTTGGGAATGCAAATATAATATTTTCATATCGTTTTCCTTTAAAAAATAAAACTATGTATTGAAATAATGATTTGAAAAAGTTAAATAGTAATAATTTAAAACTTAAACTCCTTTTTTTTGTATTATATTGAAACCCTGTTTTAATTCTAAGATATCGAGTTCGTAGTTTAAATCTTATAATCCTCCAAAAAGGAATAGCAAATACTCTATATTTATAAATATCTAATTCATTTTCTTTATTAATAATCTCTTTAAGATAAAAAACATCTTGATTCATAATTACTATATATTTATAAGGTTTGGTCTATTAACAATTTGCTTAATAGTTCTTAATATTTCTTTTAAATTTTGGAAATTAAGTATTATAAAAATAAAAAATGGAAAAAAATTAAGAAAAGGCTCTTTAAGCAAAACAATAAAAATTGCAAATAAATAGGGTATTAATAATCTATATGGAATAAAATCGAAAATAATATTAATAAAAGATAGATCATAATTTAGGCGTTTTTTCCCGGAATAAATACAAAAGTAACCATAAAATAAATATGAAAATGAAATTGCAAAAATTAAAACTTCGAATCTAACTTTAAATAAGTAAACAAGTAGTAATGAAATAATAATATTTAAAAATAAACTAAATAATGATACTTTAGAAACTATTTTTTCATTATTCTTTGCTAATAAGTATGTGTTATAACCAAATGAATTTGTATATAAAACTATGGTTAGCGATAGTAAACTTAGGGATAAATATGCATCATGAAATTTCGGAAGAAGCTTAATAATCAAAGGAAAGAATATTAATGCTAAATAAACAAACCCATGAGCTAAGGTAACATAATTAGTTCTTATAACATTAATATTATTTACAACAATTATTGGATTATCTGAATTTAATTTATCAATAATTTTCGGAAAAACAAGAAATGAAAACGCTTCTAATAATAACATTAATGCATTTGCAAGTGTGTATGAGAACGTAAAAATTCCAAATTCTTCAACCGAATAAAATATACTAATTATTGTTTTAGAAGATATTATTATTAAATAAAAACATAAATTATATATGAAAAGATAAAATCCTTTATTAATTATAATACTTGCATATCTAATATTAACATTTCCATTTTTTGGTAAAGTCTTACCTTTTAAAAATAAAATAAGTGAAAGTAAATGTCCAAATAAGTATGCACCGATTAATGATTTTAATAATATTTCTTCTTGAAAAATAAAAACTAAAATGAAAATTAATAATGGTATTATGGATTGAAAAAAAGCTATTTCAAATAGTCTATTCTTAACTCTATAAATTGATAATAATAAAAAATTAAAGTAAGACATTATGGCAATTAAGCAAACAAAATAAAATAAATTTCCTATTTTATATTTTGAAAAAAAAGGTATTCCAATAAAATAGTAATAAAAAGCTATAATTACAACTATAAAAGATAATAAACCAATTAAAAGAAATGATGATTTTATAAAATCATTAACTTTATGATTATCATTCTTATATTGAACCATAAGAATGCCTATTGAATTTGAAACACCAAAATTAAATATCTGAAAATAATTAATCAACAACAATATAAAACCCCAGATTCCATAATAAAATGGTCCTAATTTAACAGCGATTATAATGGAAGTAATAAGTTGAATAAAGTATGTTGTGTATCTGCTTAATAAATATAAAATAACTTTATTAGATAAAATTTTCTTAATAAAATATATAAAACGTTTCGATTTAATCATTTTCTTTCTGGGTTCTTATAATAATTAATAAATATGTTTATAAGGAAAATTATAAAAATAAAATAAGAAAGGGAGTATGCATACATACTTATTTTTATTGAATGTAGAAAAAAATAAAGAATAAATAGACCAATTAATGGTATTTCTTTATAATAATTAATATTTATAATAAAGATCTTATATATGAAAATAATTAAAAACATAATATTAAGTAAAAAAGTTATAAATCCGATATTTAATCTTGGGTTTGGGTCGTTCCAATAAGTATCAATATATGACAAATCATAAAAATTTGTGCCAATGAGAGTTTTTGGTGTAAATGCAAATTTTAACATTGATAAGGTATAATCAGTTGATCTAGAAAGTATTTTATCTATAATAAATTGATAATATTTGGGGTCAACTACTAAAAAAACAATAAAAAAAATTGAAAAAACTCCAACTGCATATATAATTTTTTTCCTGTACTTAAATCCAAAATAAGCAATTATGCATAAAAACATTGCCATAAAATTGACTGCAGAAGCAGATATCAGCATAACCAAAATGTAAATTAGAATCAATAATAATTTCGAGAAAAGGTGATTATATTTATGTAACAGCAAAAAAATTGAGGGAATAACTAAAAAAGCAAAAGTATGTGGTTCATGAAAAAATCCTACAATAATTCCATCTTTCTGAAAAAATGGAATTCGAATTGATAATGTTTTGAAAAAAACAGATAGGCCATATGGAAAAAAATACGAATTATTCTTATCCCTTATATTATATTTAAATAAATCCATACTATTTCCAATATCATTAATCATTGGATTTACATTGAAAACTTTAATTAAAAGAAACAATATTAAAGTTCCTGCAATTGATATTGTAACTAACCATATGTAACCCCTTAATAATAACCATATGCTTTCTTCAAAAGAATATATCTTCAAGTACTTATTGAAAAGGCCATATAATATTATATAAAAAGTTGCATTAGAAAAAATAAACGGAAACATACCAATACCAAAAGTATCTGTGATTAAACCGAAGAAAACATTAAGTATATTTATTAAAATAAATAATAG
>ENA-UOVV01002621-UOVV01002621.1-compost-metagenome-genome-assembly--contig:-NODE-2621-length-10058-cov-4.119264_pt1 | contig 10058 bp, 12 predicted proteins | sample MGYA00238155_ERZ761577 | MGnify/ENA primary metagenome ERZ761577 (study PRJEB28898, sample SAMN06268775) | compost metagenome | isolation source: Emeryville, CA | place: USA:Emeryville, CA | collected... | reverse complement strand
GCTTGCTACGTACAGAATCCTTAATTTGCTCATTAGTGTCTAAGCTCTAGTGATATAAAAGATTCTGCAAAAATACTCATTTTTTTGCCAATTATCAACCTAATTACCAAAGATGTAGTATTATTGTACGCAATTTGGGGCATCATGTGCCTAATTTTACCGTAGACCTGAATTAATGGATCTTTTATATACCGGTAAGGATGTTCGCAAAGCCACCGCACGCCAGTCGGGACAGATTTCAGTGGGACTCGTGCCCACCATGGGGGCCTTGCACGCAGGGCATCTCGAACTTGTCAGGACGGCCCGTGCAGAGAATGATCTGGTGGTATGCAGCATTTTTGTAAATCCAACCCAATTCAATAATCCCGACGATTTAACCGCTTATCCCCGCACACTGGAAGCGGACTGCAAGCTGCTCGAATCGGCCGGATGTGACATAGCCTTTGCCCCATCGGTAAGCGAAATGTATCCTGCACCGCTCGACCTGCGGATCGACTTTGGCGATTTAGAAACGGTCATGGAAGGCGCGTTCCGCCCTGGGCACTTCAACGGAGTGGGTGTAGTCGTTTCGAAACTTTTCAACATCGTCCAGCCCGACCGGGCTTATTTTGGCCAGAAGGACCTGCAGCAGACCGTTATCATCAAGAGCCTGGTCAGAAACCTGTCCTACCCCATCGAGCTCCGGATCTGCCCTACGGTACGAGAAACCGACGGCCTGGCCTTATCCTCCCGCAATATCCGCCTCTCACCCGAAGAAAGGGCTATTGCTCCGGAAATATTCCGCATCCTTACGCGATGCAAAAACGCCCTGTTGAGCGGCGCCGGTGTAGCCGAGGCACTTGAACAGGCAAAAGCGGAATTCCGAAATCAACCGGCCTTTCGCCTGGAATATATCGAACTAGTGGATGCCGACACGCTGAAGCCTATTCAGGAAACGGGGAGCGCCAACGCGCTGTGTGTAGCCGCTCACCTTGGGAATGTCCGATTAATCGATAATATACTGTTCTGAACATGAAACCTGCCGCTTACCTGCTCACTCGCCTGGCGATTGGGGCGACACTCTTTTTTCATGGATTTGTACGGGTACCGAAGATAAATGCCTTTGTACAGGGCACCGTCGAAAGCTTTGAGAAATCGATCCTACCGGCTGCGCTCGTACAGCCCTTTGGATATCTGATCGTTTTTGTGGAAGTATTAGCCGGATTTCTCCTGCTCATAGGACTTTTCACCCGGCAGGCGGCATTTGCCGCGGGGCTTCTGATGGTAATGCTGATCACCGGTACCTGTCTGATCGAGAACTGGGGGGCTCTTCCGTCCCAACTTATTCATATCGCTTTTCTGATCGTGCTGATCCAGTTTGAGGAAGCAAATACCTTTTCGGTCGACCAAAAGCGTAATGCCTGAAAACAACTACGGGCTGTCCCAGTTACCTGAAACAGCCCGTAGCTTATATAGCTTACTCTGGTCCTAAGCCCGCTCCATGGCTTTGGCCAGATTGACCAGATCACCGTCGTTTACTTCCTTCTTATCGTCGGCGACAATCAGGAACTGACGGTAAATAGTATCCAGTTCTTCTTTTTCATAGGAAAATCCGAGCAGTTCGAGCCGGTGCTTCAGCGCATGACGTCCGCTGCGTGCGGTCAGGACAATGTCCGATTTCTCTACGCCTACATCCTTCGGATCCATGATTTCGTAGTTCAGGGAATGCTTGAGGAACCCATCCTGGTGAATACCGGATGAGTGAGCGAAAGCATTTCTACCCACGATAGCCTTGTTAGCCTGTACCTGCATGCGCATCATTTTCGATACGAGCTGGCTGGTAGGATAAATGAGCTGCGTATTGATATTGGTTTGGAGTCCCAGTTCGGAATGCACTTTAAGCGCCATCACCACTTCCTCGAGGGAGGTATTTCCGGCCCTTTCGCCTATACCGTTGACAGTCACCTCCACCTGCCTTGCACCCGCCTGCAGACCCGCCAGTGCGTTGGCAGTAGCCAGTCCGAGGTCATTGTGGCAGTGGATGGAAATCGTCGCCTTGTCGACGTTGGGAACATTATTGAAAATGTACCTGATCTTACCCGCATATTCTTCCGGCAGACAGTACCCGGTGGTATCGGGGATGTTCACCACGGTAGCACCCGCTCCGATAACCGACTCCACGAGACGAGCCAGAAACTCCAGATCGGCACGGCCGGCATCTTCGCAATAGAATTCGACATCGTCAACCAGGTTCCTGGCCAGCTTGGTCGCCTCGATTGCCCTTTCGATAATCTTCTCCCGCGTCGTGTTGAATTTGTGCTGGATATGGATATCCGATGATCCGATACCGGTATGGATTCTTCCTCTCTTTGCGTACTTCAACGCCTCTGCTGCCGCTTCAATATCGGCTGCTACTGCCCTCGAAAGTGCACAAACAGTTGGTTCTGATACCGCCTTGGAAATTTCAACGACGGAACGGAAGTCTCCGGGGCTGGATACAGGAAAACCGGCTTCTATGACGTCCACTCCCAGTTGCTCGAGCTGTCTGGCTACTACGATCTTCTCTTCAGTCGAAAGTTGGCAGCCCGGCACCTGCTCGCCGTCCCTAAGGGTAGTATCAAAGATATAGACTCTTTGGCTCATGGGTACTATTTGAGAATTTGTTTTTAATTACTCGACAAAAAAGCCCTTTCCAGATTAGAAGAAAGGGCAGTTTCACTCGTCCATCTACACACCCTTCTCATACGACGGACAGGCGTCTGCCTTGGGTTAGGAGCGTATCTGGGTAAGTCAGTCTCATTATCCTGGGCGAATTTTCGCTCTTTTTTATACATTGTTACAAATGTAAGACTTCCAGCCCAAACAACAAGCATTTTTCGGGAATTATCAACCGATTTGTCAGATAAAACTCAGGAGGATTTCCCCGGCCTGCTGGGTATTCAGCACCTTGTCCGAAGGTGTCTGAGCGTTAGCGATATCCCGCGTACGGTACCCTGCTTTCAGTAGCTGATCGACTGCGTTGATGATCGTATCAGCTTCTTCTTTCAGTCCGAGCGAAATGTCGAGCAGCAGGGCTGCAGACAATACGGACGCCAGCGGATTGGCAATTCCCTTTCCGGTAATATCGTGTGCAGAACCATGAATTGGCTCATAAACCCCGGTACTGTCTCCAACGGAAGCCGAAGCCAGCATACCCATGGAACCTGCGATCTGACTGGCCTCATCGGTCAGAATATCGCCGAACAGGTTGGCGGTAACCACCACGTCGAAACGGCGCGGATCCTTAATCAGCAGCATGGCGGCGGCATCTACAAACTGATGTTCCACTTCCACGTCAGGATATTCGGGTGCAATGGCCTGAATGACCTCTCTCCAGAGACGGCTGGTTTCGAGTACGTTTGCCTTATCTACAGAAGTAAGTTTCTTTCTACGGGAACGGGCGGCCTCGAAGGCTTTCCGCGCGATGCGTTCCACTTCATACCGGGAATAAGTCGCCAGGTCATAAGCGGTGTCCCCGTTATCTTTTCTTCCTTTCTCTCCGAAATAAATATCGCCGGTCAGCTCGCGGAAGAAAAGAATATCGGCTCCCCTCAGAATCTCAGGCTTGATGGAAGAAGACTCAAGCAATTCGTCGAACAATTTGATCGGACGCAGGTTGGCATAGAGTCCCAGTTCTTTCCGCATACGAAGTAGACCCTGCTCAGGACGTACCTTGGCAGTAGGATCGTTGTCGTATTTAGGATGGCCTACAGCCCCGAAAAGGACGGCATCGCTGGCCTTCATTTTAGTAAGGGTTTCTTCCGGCAGGGGATTTCCGGTCGCTTCGATGGCCACGTGGCCAATTAGGGCTTCGTCGAATTCAAACTGATGGCCGAATTTCTCAGCGATTTTTTCCAGAACCTGTTTTCCAACGGCAGTTACTTCCTGCCCAATACCATCTCCCGGAACTACCAGAATTTTATGATTTGCCATAATTCAATCGATCAGGCGGTCAGGCCTGACTATACGTTGATATTTGTTTAGTAATTAACAGATTATATCTACCGGCTGCACAGCTCACCCTTCGGCCTTATACCAGGGCGCCTTATTGAAGTGAGTTGATCCAGGTTCCGATTTTTATGATGTCTTCTTCAGGAACAAAGCCCAGGGGTGCCATCGGAGGATAATCAGGCCAGTGTTCGGGTTTGGGTTCGCGAACCAGCGAAACGATTTCCTGGATAGGATAATTCCGTTTGGCCACATCCTTCCATGCCGGACCTACCAGTCTTTCGTCGGCTTTATGACATACGCTGCAGGTGTTTTTATCGAGCAGTTCTGCAATTTCCTTAGGCGGAACCAGCAATTTGGCAGGTGCCGCAGTCTCCACTTCAGCTGCCTGTGTCTTGCTCAGCTCTTTCAACTGCAACCTTCTCAAACTGTCTTCCACTACTCCCTGAGCATCCCTGTCCGCACGCCCCTTGCCGTAAAATTTGTCGTAAGCTTCTTTGGTTTCGGTACTTGAACAGGCAGTCCATCCAAGAGTTACCACCGCCAACATTCCTAATGACAGAAGCTTTCTGTAAGTGGAGGAAAAAATCATTGTGATGTTTAAATAATGGTTAACGCTAAAAATTAAACTACAAACACCGCCCCGCACCCGGGGGCGAAAAATCGCTACGAACTTACTAAAATTTCACGAAATCAAATCATTATAGCCTCTAATTACCAAAAAACTGAATCTACGTCCAAAACCACTGTCACCTCATTTGCTGACACTTACGACACTGTTTCATCCTGCAAAGGCAAGGTACCCGCCCGAAAACACCCGCAGGCACCTACGCTGTCAACGCTTCCAGTGTACGTAATGAAACTTGAACTTCGGACGGGCTAAAAGAGGGATTTCGATGGCAGAAACCTCAGTCATTAAAAAAGTGAAAGAAAATTACCGCAAAAAATGCAAGTTTATTTAAAACAATAACTTATCTTTGCAGTCCCAAATTTGAAATCATCTTTTTTTATAAAGCAATGGCTAAGAAAGGAAACAGGGTACAGGTAATATTGGAATGTACTGAGCAAAAGACTCTTGGAGTACCCGGCATCTCGCGCTACGTTACCACCAAGAACCGTAAAAATACTCCCGGAAGAATGGAACTGAAAAAATACAATCCTATCTTACGGAAAGTAACCGTTCATAAAGAAATCAAATAGTCGAACTCCAGGAATTTAAAATAAGACACCGACATGGCAAAGAAAGTAGTTGCTACCCTTAAGAAAGAAGGGGGTAAAGCGTATGCAAAGGTGATCAGGGCGGTAAAATCCCCTCGTACGGGAGCTTATACCTTCAAGGAAGAAATTGTCCCTGTTGAAAACGTGCAAGAGACACTAAAAGGATAATTGAAAAACCTTTTTAGGATCATTTTGTTGGAAGTCCCTTTGCCGGGACTTTTTTTGTTGATAAATTGTTGGCATTAACAGGCTTTTGCTACGAATATCATGGGGATTTTTGATTTCTTCTCTAAGGAAAAAAAGGAAACGCTCGACAAAGGACTCGAAAAGTCCAAGGAGAGCATTTTCGGCCGGCTGGCGCGCGCCGTAACGGGTAAAGCCACGGTCGATGAGGAGGTTTTGGACGAACTGGAGGAAATTCTCATTTCATCGGATGTGGGCGTAGAAACGACGGTAAAAATTATCGATCGTATCGAGCAGCGGGTTGCCCGTGACAAATACACCAGCACCGATGAGCTGAACCGGATACTGAGAGAAGAAGTCGCTGCCCTACTGACCGAGAACCGATCGGGAGAAGTTATCAACAGCTATGAAACCGACCACCTCCCCAAGCCTTACGTCCTGATGGTCGTAGGTGTGAACGGTGTCGGAAAGACCACCACCATCGGAAAGCTGGCACATCAGTTCAAGAAACGGGGTAAGAAAGTTATACTCGGTGCCGCCGATACCTTCAGGGCCGCCGCTGTTGACCAGCTCAAGCTCTGGGGAAAACGGGTGGATGTACCCGTCATCGAGCATGGTATGAACACCGACCCCTCTGCTGTCGCCTTTGACACGGTGAAACAGGGCGTGGAAATGGGTGCCGACGTCATTATCATCGATACCGCCGGCCGTCTTCATACCAAGGTAAACCTGATGAACGAGCTCTCGAAAATCAAGCGGGTCATGCAGAAATTCCTGCCCGACGCACCGCATGAAGTGATGCTCGTGCTCGACGGCAGTACCGGACAGAATGCGGTAATCCAGGCCCGCGAATTTACCAAAGCCACCGACGTAACCTCACTGGCCATCACCAAACTCGATGGCACTGCCAAAGGAGGTGTAGTGATCGGTATTTCAGACGAATTCAAGATTCCTGTCAAATACATAGGCGTGGGAGAAGGCATGGACGACCTGCAGGTTTTCGACAGGAAACTGTTCGTGGATTCCCTTTTTAACAAATAAGTGTAGAAGCTTCGTTCTACCACTATGTCCCCTACTACACTGCTACTCATCGTCGATCCGCAGATCGATTTTTGTCATCCCGCCGGAGCTCTTTTTGTACCCGGTGCCGATAAGGATATCCAGCGAATCGTCGGAATGCTAGAGGCCAAATCGAGCGAAATCGACCAGATCGTCGTAACGCTCGACAGCCACCAGGTGGTCGATATAGCGCATCCGGGCTACTGGAGCGACGAGCAGGGAAACCACCCGGCTCCCTTTACGACCATCTCCGCAACCGATGTCATCAACGGGCGCTGGATCCCCGCAGGAGAAAAAGAACATGCCGTCCGCTATCTCCAAACACTGGAAGAACAGGGCGAATTTACCCATGTCATCTGGCCTGAACACTGCCTGATCGGCACGCCGGGGCATGCCATCGCTCCCGAACTGGGGAAAGCCCTGACCGACCGGGCCCGGAAAACCGGAAAAAATCATATCACCGTCATTAAGGGACTCAACCCCGACTCCGAGCATTTCGGCATATTCGAGGCCCAGGTACCTGTTGAAACGGATCCCGAAACCCAGCTCAATACGAGATTACTGGAGAAAATCGGCCAATACGAACGGATTCTTGTCTGCGGCGAGGCTAAATCTCACTGTGTGGCGACCAGTATCAAACAGCTTGCCAGATACGCTCCCGGGCTGTTGCCGCGGGTCGTGCTGCTTTCCGATTGCATGTCAGACGTGGCCGGCCTTGGTCATCTCGCCCATCCCATTTACGAGGAAGCGGTATCGCTTGGCGCACAATTCCTATCTTCCAACGATTTATAACCGGCCGTTCGTTACTTTTTAGACGAACTGTCTGAGAACATATCTTTATTAATATGAGTACTGAAACGATTGAAATCCCGTCCCGGCCTCCCCGTAAATTCCTCGGCGAGGACTTCCGCTTTTCTTCGTGGGACGACCTGAAAGGCTTCTACGAAGATCTGCTGAACCGGGAAATCCCGACAGCCGAAGACCTGCGGAAATGGTTTATCGACCGCAGTGAACTGGAATCCTATCTCTCCGAAGACTTCGCCTGGCGTTACATCCGTCAGACCTGTGATACAGGGAATGAAGAACTCGTGAAGGACCTGCAGTTCTTCATCACGGAAATCCAGCCCCACCTGGCTGCCTATGGCAACAAACTGGATAAAAAGGTAGTCGATCATCCGCATATACAGGAACTTCAGGACAAGGGTTTCGACATCACCCTGAGGGGTATGCAGAAGGCGATCGAAATTTTTCGCGAAGAAAATATCCCGATCCAGACGGAGGCACAGTCGGAGGAAAGGAAATACGGTGCCATCGCCGGTGCCATGACGGTTACCCTCGACGGAGAAGAAATGACCCTTCAGAAAGCCGGTGACCGCCTGCAGTCGACCGACCGGTCGGTTCGCGAAACCGCGTGGAGAGCCATTTCCGAACGCCGGTTTCAGGATCGTGAACCGCTTGACCAATTGCTCGATAAGCTCGTTTCATTGCGGGATCAGATGGGCAAAAATGCGGGTTTCGCCAATTACCGCGACTATATGTTCGCCGCCATGGGCCGCTTCGATTATACGCCGGAAGACTGCTTCAACTTCCATGCTTCCGTGGCCGAATCGGTGGTTCCCCTCCTCAACAACATGGCCCGTGAAAGAAAGGAAAAACTTGGCCTGTCCGAGCTCCGCCCCTGGGATCATAAAGTCGACGTGGAAGGAAAGGAACCCCTCAAACCGTTTACCAATGGAGAAGATCTCCTGAATAAAACCATTCGCTGCTTCTCACGGCTGGACCCCTACCTGGGCGACTGCCTGCGCATCATGAAAGCGATGAACCATCTTGACCTCGAATCGAGAAAGGGTAAGGCTCCCGGCGGATATAACTACCCGCTTTCCGAAATCGGTGTGCCGTTCATCTTCATGAATGCTACCTCGAACCTGAGAGACATGGTTACCCTGCTGCATGAGGGTGGACACGCGGTACACTCCTTCGTCACCCGCGACCTGCTGCTCAACAGTTTCAAAAATACCCCATCGGAAGTGGCAGAACTGGCATCCATGTCCATGGAACTGCTGACGATGGATTACTGGGATGAATTCTTCGACCATGAGGATGACCTGATCCGTGCCAAACGCAAGCACCTGGAGTCAATCATCGAAACCCTGCCCTGGGTGGCAACCGTCGACAAATTCCAGCACTGGCTGTATGAAAACCCGGCTCATAGTGCAGGGGACCGGGCAAAGACCTGGGACCGCATTTTCCAGGAGTTCAGCGAATCGGTAACCGACTGGAGCGGACTGGAACATTTCCGTCAGACCGCCTGGCAAAGACAACTCCATATCTATGAGGTACCGTTCTATTACATCGAATACGGGATTGCCCAGCTGGGAGCCATCGCGGTGTGGAAGAATTTCCGGCAGGACCGGCATAAGGGACTTGAAGGATATCTCAATGCACTGCGTCTGGGTTACACCGCGACCATCCCGGAAATATACAATGCCGCAGGAATCCCGTTTGATTTTTCAAAGGAATATATTGCAGATTTAATGGGTTTTGTAAAGACAGAGTTAGAAAGCCTATAAATTTTCGGAAAACTTCTTTTAAGTTTTGGCTTTCCATCTTTCGTCCGTTATTTTTGTGCGTTCCGTAAAAGGTTGAGACATCAGTTATTTGGATTATGAATATAAAGATTTTAGCAGCTGCTGTTATTGGTACCGCTTTGCTGAGCTCATGCGAGTATCAGAAGTACAATAGAAAAGAACAAAAAGACGTAAGAGCCGGAAGCGAATGGGTTTACGGAGTACATCCTGACTCAGCTGCAAGACAGCTCTCCTACAAATATGCCGAAAAGCCCGAACTTGAGCTGAAAGCCAACGAGCTGCGTGAAAAACTGTATGGTAACGCAAAGGCCTATTTGAAATAGCTTATTTTCTTCCATAAATACGAAAAAGGGGCGGATCATCAGATCCGCCCCTTTTTCGTTACTTGATATCCCACCAGTTCCGGGTGGCCTGGGAGTCACCCCCGATACGCTCCGCCGCTTTACGGCTGTTCTCTGCGTTGTTCGCACGCGTGGAAGCCGGATATTTCAGCCGCTTGGGGACATCGGATACCTCCGGATCCAGACTGCCTGACGCAGGTGGAATGAACAGTACTGCTCCGCCGGGTTTACTGTTATCCAGTCGCAAACGTTCAAACCAACCCTGCAGGCCCTGCAGATAAAGCGCCAGCCATTTCTGGGTACCTACTACGTTCACCCAATCGTTGGCATGATAGGGGTTCTGGGCCAGATAAGCACCAATGGCGGCATCGTCTGTCACGCCCCACTGTTTCAGAGAAGCAGTCACACCCTTCTTATACCAGTCTTCCGCTGTCCCTCCTACATTCATTCCCCGCTGCGCTGCCTCTGCCAATGCGAGGGCTACCTCCGCATACGTGATGATATAACCTTTTGCATCACCCGCATACGCCTTTACGCCGGGTTTGGACAAGGCGGTCATGACCGGCGAATTCGCTTCGGTCCCGAAAACCTTTCCTACATACTGTCCGTTGGTTTCGTCAGGACGGGCATAGATCCCCAGCCGGGGGTCACCCGTTTCCTTGAGGTAGTCGACCAGCGTAGCTGTTACGGCAAATTAAACCAA
>ENA-UOVV01002619-UOVV01002619.1-compost-metagenome-genome-assembly--contig:-NODE-2619-length-10066-cov-3.777045_pt1 | contig 10066 bp, 19 predicted proteins | sample MGYA00238155_ERZ761577 | MGnify/ENA primary metagenome ERZ761577 (study PRJEB28898, sample SAMN06268775) | compost metagenome | isolation source: Emeryville, CA | place: USA:Emeryville, CA | collected... | reverse complement strand
CTTTCGCAAAAGTCTTGAGCCATTCACCTGCATCAGCTGAGGCCGGCTCCGTTTCGCTCTCTCCCATGCTGTCGGAGCCGGCCTCGCTGGTTTCCGCTTGTGCGGAGGATGGGTTGGCAGCGACACTGGACGGAGATGAGGCGGCAGTGTCGCTGCCTTCGTCGGCGGGGGGATGGGCCGACGATTCTTTGAACTGAATGTTGTGCTCTGCGCCGAACTTGAAGATAAGTTCGATCAGATCCGACATTTCATCTTTGGACAGATCGGAGGATGAGCGCCCAAGGCTCACGAAGCCGTTGCCGTCAATGTTCGGCACCATGCGAACTTCGCGCTTGAGGGCGTCGAGAAAGATCAGCTTCCAGTCATCGGCATGCAGGGTCAGGCCATGCCATTTGACCTGCTGCGCGACCTCTGTGAGCATCGCCCACATCTTAGAGTTCTGATCGAGAGAGCGCTTCGGCCTCTTGAACTCCACACGAGTGTTGACCGGAGCACCATTGATCCAAGCGACGGCCTTGGCCTTTTCTGCTTGATCGCTGAGAACAAGGAGAGCGCGGGACATTATGCGGCCTCCCGATCATAATTCCGTATCGTCTCGACAAGCCTGGCCAGCTCATCGTTGAACCGGTCGATCTCGTCAGACATGGATTTGATATACGCATCGTCGCGATAGACACGGATGGTCAGCATGGGCAGGCGCGGCCAGTAGGAAACGAAATCCCACCATTCCCGCTCGGCAATCCAGATGTTGCCCTGCACCTGCGCCTTGTGCTCCGGAGGTAAGCGATTGAGCATCAGCCGTTCGATCTGAATGTCTGGCAGAGCGGTCTTGATCTCTAACCCACCGCTCTCACCAACAAGGCTATCCGGGCTGCTGCCGCGATCACCGTTGCGAATAAAGCCGACGCGGCGAATGTCGGCGTCGTGGATGAAAGCGTAGGTCTCCCGAGCCTCATCCTCCATGAGCTTCCCGCGCTCCATATGGGCGTTCGTGTAGCTCTCGGCGGGCTCACCAGTGATGATCTCGCCTGCCAACTGGCGCATGTACTTTGAGCGGGTCTTGCCTTCGCCCTTCGCCATGACAGTCGCGAACTTGGAGCTGGTCGGGATACCCATGCGGGCGCGGAGCCATTCGTCCCCGCCTTGATCCATGTCGAATATCTGGAGGGTCATGCCGCACGCTCCTTCTGCATGCGGGATTTCTTCTGCTCAAGCATCTTCTTCGCGGCGGGAAATTCCTTCGCCGGCATATCCGCCAAGCTTTCAAGTTTACCGATCTGGCAGAAAGCCACGATGTCGGAGTCGGTCGCGTCCAGAAGCTCTTGCAACTCCTTGATCTGTTCAGGGTTTACTTTCGTCTCGCTGGCTTTCCCGCCGCCTCTTCCATCGTCGTCGTCGCCTTGCTCGGCAAGGCCGCAGGCTGCTTTGAATGTAGCGCGCTCCAGATAGGTCACTGTGCTGATGCGGGCTTGAAGCACGTTCTTCGCGCCGCCTGTGTCAGGTGGGCCGCCTAGCGCAACCTTCTTGCTGCCGCCAAGGACATGCTCAATCGTGCATGTTACCTCGATCCAGTCTTTTTCGTCGCGAGTGATGTCCCACGACGCGCTCAGACCATGTTTGGATAGAGCAGGAGTTGCTGCTTCGACAAACGAGACCAGTTCGGCATAGCTACGGCCTTTCAGCGGGCCGTCCGTAACCTTTCTGTTTCGACCAACCGTGATAGCCTCGGCCTTGAACGCCGCAAAAGCCTCGTTGAATGCCTTCCGCGCCCGGCTGGCTTCCTCGCGGTCGCGAAGGTCCATCATCTGCTGGAGAATTTCCGCCGATACACCCATTTCAAGGGCACGGCCTACCATCTCCATAGCGGTCATTTCCTGGCGCTCGGCAGGCAAGTTGTTCTGTTCCTGCCGTGCATCCATTGCCTGGCCGGCCTTCGCGACGACTGAATTCGCCGGGCCTCTGATGTGCTCAATGGCATCGTCCGTATCAACTTCAGCGTCGAGAATTTCTTGCTGTTCGGTCATCATTCAATCCTCAGTGCGGTGTCTCAAAGAACCCGGTGACCGCCGCGCAAAGCACGATCATGACAATGGCGCGGGCCGTGGGGTGCGAAAGAAAGGGGAGGAAAGCGCTAAGCATTGGTGCGGCCCTCGGCTTTGGAGATGGCGGCTAGTCCCGCCCGCCACTGCTCGGCAGTGCATCGACCGCCTGGATTGCTGAGTATGCCTTTCAAAGCTTCCAGCAAATCAGGAGCGGCGGAAACCAGAAGCGTCCTGTCGCGCGCCACGCCATCGTTGTGAGGACTGCCATCTTCCCCGTACAGGGAAGCGACCGCATTGCCGTTCTCATCGCGCACGAAGCCGGTATATAAGCTCGGTTTCCACATCACGCTGCCCTCTCGTTCTCAAGCGCGAGCCGAGCATTTCGGAAACTGTCGGCAGCTTCCTTGAACTCGTTCGCGAGTTTGAATTGATGCGCGTCGATCAAGACCATCGACCGGCGGAGCGCCTTGGATTCCTCGTGTAAGAGGGTGGCGCGCTTGATGCTCAGGGGGAGGGAGGTCATGACTGCTCCCAGAATGGGGCTGAGCACGGGACAAAGAACTTGATGGGCCTGACCTTGCGCCGCGCACGATTTCTGCTGTTGAATAAGGATCGCTGCATGCGCTTGGCGAACGTCCGCGTTGGTTGCGGGTTTCCCCAATGAGCGGGGCTGACCGAACGCAAGAAGCGATTTGGATTGATCATTGAGCGAAGCATCACGCCGCATCCCTCTGATCGTCCAGAACCGAAGCAAGAAGCGCATCGTCGCCTTCTGCGATCTGGATAATCTCGTGGCCCATTTGAGCCATGAGAGGCGTGGCGGCTTCGCAGAACGTCGAGATGTAATTGCCCGGCTCGCGATAGTCAGATGCGTCGAACAGCACGTCATTGACGTTCAGGAGCCATTCGCCATTGAGGCGATCACGCTCGGCCTCAACATCAATCCGACATTCAACCGAGAGCCAGGTCTTGCCGTTCGGTAGGCGTAAGTCTGCGCTGTAATCGATGATGGTCATTGCCTTCATCCTTCGTTGTGAAAAGCGTTCGGGAATGGGGCGCTGACGCCCCTGACCGGAGGGCTTAGGCGGCGACGAAAGCGCCGTGGTCGTAGCGGTCGCGGCTGACGACCATCGCGACGTAGGCATGGGGCGCGTACCCGGCCTGCCACTTGTCGTAGGCTTCATCGAGGCTGTAGCCGCAGTCGAAACCGGCGGCGTCGTTGCCGTCGAGGTCGTGACCGAGAAGGCGCTCGCACTCCTTCACGAAAATGAACCATGCGCGCTCCGTCTGGTCCGGTATGCCGCTCTCGCGCGCAATGTTCTCGGGGCTGAAAGGGTGGTCGGCCAAATCGCGCATCGCTCTCTCCATCTCCGTTTCAGGGATCGGGTGATCTCTGGTGTTGATGGAAATGACTGTAGCGCTTATCGCTACGACCTGTCAATCGGATTGTAGCGATTTAAGAAACAAAATTTGACAAGCCGAAAAACATGCGCGAAAAGAAAAGCCCCGGCAGCGATTTGCTGGCCGGGGCGATAACGAGAGCGGAAGGTTGAAGACTGTGGCGCTCTCGGGTCACATAAGCAGTGACTTATGCATACCACAGGGCGCGGACAAAGTGCAATCCCCACTCCGAAAGACCGAAGGGGAGTCCGCCGTGGCCTTGCCAGAGGCAACGAAAAAGTGCGGTCGAGGGTTGGCGCTGGTTATGACCAACTCGGAAGGGCGATAGGCGGCTCGGTCGTTCAGAATCGTCCAGCATAGGGGCTAACCTCGGATGCTCTCAGAGCACGGGGCTTAGTCCTCCTATGTTCGGGCTCCTGGCTCTCCATCATTCAGAACCAAGATAATCTCAAACGTAGAGATAGCTCATACGTTGAAGGTTTTTCTCTGTAGGGGAAGGGGAGATTGAGAAGGTAGGGGCAAAAGAAAACCCCGCCGGAGCGGGGTTCCTATAAACAACGATGGCAGCAGAGTTTACCGCGCGAAAGCGCTATCTCCGTGAGTCTCCTCACCGCGATAATCGCGCGCGGCCTTCTTTTGCTCATCGGTCATCGTTGCCAAAAAGCCGGTCATAGGACGCGGGTTGGCCAAAAATGGCTCAGGCTCCGGCAACTTTCTCTCTAGGTGCAGGAACGAGAACGATGCAGAAAAAGCTTTCCTTAAAGCCTCCATGTCACACTCCTTTCCTATAATATGGGTCTTCGTTGCGTGGCGATTCAAGCACGAACCCGTAAACGTTTTCGTAAAGATCAACGAGTTTATCGTTTATTGGTTGCAGCCTAATTTCACGCTTTCCTCGCGCTTGAGCATAATTGGTTGCGGTTTCAAGCGCAATTAAAATCCGATTACCCTTCAAAGGGCAGTCGTCTCTTGGGTCGCCTTCAGCAAATCGCAGCATCAAGCTTTGGCCCGTGCAGAGTCCCAAAGCGAGGCCACTTAATCGATCTTGGGCGCTCCACATGGCGATATCAAGGCGGTCAGGATCTCGGTGCACACTGAATATTTTTGGCCAATCGAAGCGGGTTTTACCCCATTCCTCCAGATGTTTTTGAGCGCGACCAGACCACTCGGTAATCTGGACGTTGCAGCCAAGAAAATCCGTCATTGTTTTTGATGCCGCCCGGTATGCATCGTGCCGATTGCTTAGATATCGGGCTTTTGCTGCGGCCAATTGGGAAGACAAGACAACTCACTCTTTTGATTCGTCCTGTATTTATCGCCTCAGCCGATATGAGTCACGACGATAGGTTGAGTAGGGCGTTCCGTCCGCTCAACTCGTCAATGGGTCATATTCGTATATAGGTCCCGCTCCTAATCCTCATCATCCAGATCATCGACCTCGATCATTCCAGCCGAGATTCCCCAATCGATCAGGATGGAGTTGACCGCCTCATCCATGTTCAGGTCGTGCTCTTTCGCAAACTCGTCTACAAGTTCCGAAGCCTCCGGTATCAGCGTGACATAGCCGACCGGCACCATGCGACCGTCAAGGCGAAGCGCAGCCCGGCGGAGCAATACCTGGATTTCGGAGCGTGAAAGCTCATCCAGCCTATCGGCAGCTTCCATCAGTTGGGCAGAGAGTTTGTCGGTCATGGGGCGTCATCCCTTACCAGTTGCAGGCTTTCCGCAAAGGTTTGATGGATTCATCCAGCCCGGTGATGTCGAAGGTCGCGGTGAAGGAGCTTTCGCTGAATGGTGTCATTCGCACGATCATTTCTGACTTCCCGAGCATCTGCTTGATTACAGGAATCGATTTTCCGCCAGCCCAAAGGCCAAGGGCCCGGCTGTCGGTTGATGCATTGCCTTCAACAGTGCGGGCCTTTTCATCGTCTATGCGATAGGTGATCCGCCCGTACCCATCAATGCGATCCGCCATATGGCAGTGCGTGGAAAAGTACATGGCCGTCTTGTTTTCCAAGCACCGCACCACGAGCGTGATTTTCTCGCTTTTATTCCAACGGCAGTCGATGCTCTCTTTCGAGACTTGGCTCATGACGACAGTTGGCTGATCTGTGAGCTTTGACGTTTCGCGCTGAACTCTCCAAGTTCCCTTGGAGGCGGGAGGAAGCCGCTCTGTTTTGCCAGTTCGCCCAAGCGCCTTGTCATAACAGGCGAGGCGGTCGAGATCGTTTGAAACGCTTATGCAGTCTTCACCAGACGCCAAGGCATGAGCAGGAACTGCTCCGATCAAACAAAGCGCAACGAATACCCCTCGCATTTCCCCTCCCCATTATCGAGGCCGGATCCAATCGATAGGAGCGGCCCATTCGACAACCTGATCGTTCATGTCCTCGAACAATGCGTTCACGCTTTGCAGCGTCCACACGTCAGGCGTAGAACCTGGCCGAACGATCTTCACGAAGATGCGACCATCTGCGAGTTGCACGACCGCGCGTCTGTTCACCATTTCCGCCGCCGGAAGCTGCTTGGAATAGTATAACAAATACCCGTCTTCCAAGGCGGGGAACATGGATGTCCCGGATACCTCGACGGCGACAGTCCCAGGCTTTGAATCTCGGGGAGCCGGTACTGTATCAATGTCGCCGTTGTCGATTGCTTCGACCTGCTGACCCGCACCTACACGTCCCTTGAGAGGGACTTGAATTTCACTCGGCGCTTCCATGCCGGTAATTGTCTGGATGGCAATGAGTTCATCGCCAGCAATCGCCCGCGTGCCCTTTGCCATCTTGTTCACTGCAGCGCGATCAATCGAGCGGCCAAGCGCCTCCGTCAACCGACGCGACAGTTCGGATTGCGAGACACCGGACGCTTCGAGCGCTTCTTGTAGCCATCTGGACAACATCCAAAACCCATAGCGTGAACCAGAAGAAAGCGCATTTTCTGTATTCGCTACGAATTTTGTTGCAGATGTTTCTAAAATCGCTACAATCGCGGACATGGAACCTGCACATTCAATTATCAAGAACCTGGGTGGACCGAGCGTCGTTGCGGAGATCGCAGGCGTTCACCGCACCCGTGTGTCGAATTGGTCTCGCGCCAAGGAAAAGGGTGGAACGGGAGGCGTAATCCCGTTCAAGCACGTTCCTGCGCTTCTGGATGCGGCAAGAAAGAAGGGCGTTAACCTTTCTGCCGATGATTTCCTGCCATCCACCCCCGCCCCACAAAGCCCAGAGGCCGCGTGATGGGGTGGGAGTGGCAGACGATCGATACCGCTCCACGCGACGGGACGCCTATCATTGGCTTTTGGGAGGGCTACAAGCGCCCTTGCGTCATGTGGTGGAATTTTGCTGACGGTGCGTTCGAGAGCTTTGCGGATCGCAACGAAGAACCATCTCATTGGCTTCCTCTTCCTGAACGGCCAGACCATCAGGGAGCCGCCGCATGACTCCCCGCACCACCCGCCAAATGCTTGTCGCGGCAGCGATAGCCGCAGCCATAGCGCTTTCCGGTGCACTCGGGTGGTTTCTGATCATCCTCGCCGTTCGCGGCGTCATTGACTGGTTATGGAGGATCGCGGCGTGACCTCCGAAGCCAACACCAATTCCCTGGAGCGTGGCGGGGCTTCTGCTTCCAGCGCGATCTATCAGGAAGAGCGTCAAATCCAGGGTCAGCCGGTCGGCGGCTCTGCCTCTCTCGTAAGTAAATCTGGAAAATCCACTGTCGAAGTCAGACCGGCGATCACTAATGCGTGGAGCGAAGAACAGACCAAGGAGCTTGTCGCCTTGGTCGATGAAGGTCTGTCTGCAGGTCAGATCGCGAAACAGCTTAGCGGAAGAACCCGAAATTCCATCGTCGGCAAGGTTCACCGCCTCCAGCGCGCGGGCCATTGCAATGGCTTCGCCAATCAAACTGGATGGGTAGGCGCTCAGCAGGCCCACAAAGGCCAGATTGGCAATACTGGCGACCGGCTTGGTGCAAACAAGAAACGGGTCAGCATTGCTGAAAACCGCAAGAAGGCGGTCCGCGGCGGTAAGGTCAATGTCTATCGTCTCAAGCAGGACGTGGGGCATATTGAAATCGAAACGCCCGAGAGCGTCGAGCCTCTGCGGCTCTGCCTCGATCAACTGACCGCATTCACCTGCCGTTGGCCTTTGGGTGATCCGAAGGAAGAAGACTTCGGCTTCTGCGGCCTGCATTCCGACTTGGGCCGTCCATACTGCAATTTCCATTCTCGCATCGCCTATCGTCCAAAGCGGGCGAAGGAGGATGCATGACGATCCTCTCTGCCTTTCTCTCACTGTGCGCAGGCTATCTGCTCGGGCGGGCCGCTTCTGGCTATCGCATCATCGAGCGTAAGCCTGCCTGCCGGTGTCAGGATCGCGCGGCCCTTGCGTCCGCGTCTCCCGAAGACCTTGCAAGGGAGGCCGGGCTTTGACCTCCGCTTATTCACCATGGGGGCCGCAGCCCCTTCGAACAGATCGAGTTGCACGGCATGAGCTTGGCGGTTCTGAGCGTGCATTCTCTGTTCCTTTCCTTCCTTTCGAGGTCGAGCCTTTCCAGCCAGATGAACCCCGTCGCTACGAGGATGAATGTAGCGATGGAGCCACCCATGAACTTGGAAAAACGAGCCACGAGCTTGGAATTTTCAGCCAAGGGAGAACGTCCGATGTGTGACGCTGATCTGGCTGCGAACCTCATGGACGATGTGATCGGAGAACGCGGCATTCGCGAACCCGTCAAGACCATGCTGGAACGCGCCTACTCGGCGCTGAGTAAGCGTAACAGTGCGTGGACCAGGCGGCGTGTCCGTGCCGTCTTCAACCGAGAAGCAAACAGGATCGACTACCGCGAAATCGAAGAGATGCGCGCGGTTATCGAAGCGAGGAAACAGCATGCGGCATTCCGTGAAGAAACCGCCCGTCTTGCTCAGATGGCTGTCGTTCGAGCGCAGGCTGGAGATCGCGAAATGGCTTCGCGACAAGGCGGCTGATCTGGCGGAATGGGTCTGCCCTGAACTCTCCATAGACGAAGATTGATCCACCGCGCCGCGGCTTAGACGGCGCACCCCGATAGAGGACTGTATCCGTGACGGAAGATCAAAGAGCCCTGGCAGTTCTGTGGTTCATCGCCATTGCGGGCATTCTCATCCTTGGCGCGGCTATGTGGGGAGGGGAGTGATGAGATTGTTCGACTGGCCATTTGGCGACATCAACCCGCATTCCTTCGATCTGATTATGGCAGACCCTGCTTGGACATTCGAACTGCGTTCGGGGAAGGGCGAGGGGAAGTCGGCGCAGGCGCAATACCGCTGCCAGAGCCTTGATGAGATCAAAGCGCTGCCGGTTCTCGACTTGGCTGCACCGGACGCGCTCCTGTGGCTCTGGGCCACCAATCCAATGCTGCCGCAGGCGCTCGAAGTTCTGTCCGCTTGGGGCTTCACCTTTAAGACAGCCGGAGCATGGGGCAAGACGACGGTTAACGGCAAGCTCGCCTTCGGCACCGGCTACATCTTCCGCAGCGCACACGAACCCATCCTGATCGGAACGCGGGGTGAGCCGACGACCACGAAATCCGTCCGGTCGCTGATCATGGGGCAGGCCAGAGAGCACTCCCGCAAACCGGAAGAAGCTTACCGGGCTGCCGAGCAGTTGATGCCCCGAGCGCGCCGGATTGAGCTTTTCAGCCGCACCAACCGGCCCGGCTGGACGGTCTGGGGCGATGAGGCGGGCAAATTCGGGGAGGCAGCGTGATGAACATGAACGCGATTGCCAAGCAGAGCACCGTCCTTGACATCATCGATGAATACGACCGCAAGGCAGCCAACGTTGAAGCCGCGATCAAGGCTTATGAAGACGCCTGCACCGCTGTCGAAATGGCCGGTACGATCATGGGCACCTATGTGGGGCCGGTCTTGCGGGGGCGGGCATATGTCCATGCCAGCGATATGCTTAAGAACTTGCGCGCCTCGGGCTGGAAGGCGCTCTACAATCGCTGCCAGATCGACCGGATCGCTAGCGCCAAGGACAAGAAGCTCTTCGAACGCACTGTGGCCGACCCGCCGGAACTGACGTTTGAGAACGCCAAGGCGACGTTCGGTCCTTACTTGGAAAATCCGCGCTCGCATATCCTGCGCGGTCTGGCGGAAACGTTCGCGGATCTGGACCCAGCCTACAAATCCCACAGCAAGGTCAAGATTGGCGTCAAGGGCCTACCCAAACGAGTAATCTTGTCGAGTTGGGGAAGCTATTCCGGAACATACGGCAAAGACAAGTTCCGCGACATTGTGAATGCCCTCGCCGCATATCGAGGGCAGCCTCTCATGGAGCATGACGAATTCAACGCGCTTTCAGTGGCGCATCGTGCTGGTGAAGATGGGGTTCTTGATGGTCGGTCATACACTGAAACAGACCGTTATGGCCGGGCCTCTGAATGGTCTACAATTGATCGGGGTATGACCGTCCGAGTATTCGGAAACGGCAATGCGCATGTGTTCTTCGCGCCCGATACCCTGAAAGACATCAATCGCGCTCTTGCCGAATTCTATGGCGAGGTGCTGCCAGATGCCGAAGAAGAAGGCGCAAAGCCACGCGTTGGGACTGCCGTTTCCAAAGACCTGCAGTTCT
>ENA-UOVV01002618-UOVV01002618.1-compost-metagenome-genome-assembly--contig:-NODE-2618-length-10069-cov-3.677052_pt1 | contig 10069 bp, 3 predicted proteins | sample MGYA00238155_ERZ761577 | MGnify/ENA primary metagenome ERZ761577 (study PRJEB28898, sample SAMN06268775) | compost metagenome | isolation source: Emeryville, CA | place: USA:Emeryville, CA | collected... | reverse complement strand
GGAACTGGAGCATTTTTATCGAAAAGAAGTGAGCGGCCTCCGAACCTGATAATAACGGCCGCAATCGCTCTCTACATTTCACTTTTGCAATACTTCTGAATATAGTCCGCATGCAATGGCAGCGGTTGCGATGCGCTTTGAATAATTCGGCGCACCTCGCCGATATTCTGCTTGAGTTCCTCTATCGGCATGGTGTCCGCAATCGAATTGTAGTGCGACGTGCCAACCCCCTGACCTAAAAAGACCGATATCCAGCTGATGTCGCTGAAGAGCTCGTTATCTTCGCGAAAGATCCTACCGGTGCTTTGGTAGAGTTCCACTTTATGCCGTAGCCGGTCCGGAATATCGATATTGCGGCAGTATTCCCAAAATTGACTGCCCATTCGTTTATTCGACCAATAATGGAAAATCAGCAGATCACGAACGGTAGTGAAGTTGCGCTGCTGGAGTTGGTTGTATTTTTTCTCCAGTTCCGGTTGCACCACTTTAGTGGGAAACAGCCCCAGGAAATTGGCGATTGCCTCGTAAACCAAATGAATACTGGTGGACTCCAGCGGCTCCAAAAAACCGGATGCCAACCCCAGGGCGACACAATTTTTCTTCCATGGGCTGCGTCGAATTCCGGTTTTGAAGCGAATGAGGCGCGGTTCAGCGGTGGGCTCTCCCTCAATATTTCTTAACAGCGTGTTCTGCGCCTTGTCATCCGACAGGAAACGGCTGCTATAGACATAGCCATTACCGGTGCGATGCTGCAACGGAATACGCCACTGCCATCCCGCCTCCCGAGCCGTTGCACGGGTATAGGGTGGAAGTTCATCCAATACTTTACTGGCGACCGCCACGGCGCTGTCACAGGGAAGAAAATGGCTCCAGTCTTCATAACCGCTGTGTAAATTCTCTTCGATCAAAAGCCCTCGGAAACCCGTGCAGTCGATAAAAAAATCGCCATCGACCCGTCCGCCGCTCTCCAGATGTAGGGTCTCGATATAGCCGTTATCGCTATTTTTTTCCACGCCGACCACTTTTGCATCCAAGCAGGCAACGCCACATGCCTCCGCATATTTTCGCAAAAACTTCGCGTACAGCCCCGCATCAAAATGGTAGGCGTAATCAATTTCACTCAAAGGCGAATTGGGAATATTCACCGGCTTGGCGAATTTATTTTGTTTGCACATTTGAATGCAAAACGAATAGTCCGGCAACGGCGTCGCCGCTCCGGCATTTTGCAGCCGCTGCCAATAATGAAAAAATGGCACAGATCCAATAGTAGTGCCGTAGCGACCAAACGGATGAATATAGGAACTACCGGGTCCCATCCAATCGACAAATTCGATACCGAGTTTAAAGGTTCCGTAGGTGAACTTTAGAAACTCGCGCTCATCAATGCCCAAAACCCGATTGAAATTGATGATTTCAGGAATTGTCGCCTCTCCCACGCCGACCGTGCCGATTGCGCTGGACTCGACTACGGTAATTTTCATAGGGGAACTTTTGAATACCTTGCCAAGCGCCGCAGCCGCCATCCAGCCGGCAGTGCCACCACCAAAAATCACCAAATGCTCAATTGGGCCGTTATTGATTTCTGTGTCTTTCTGCATGTCGTTGCCGTGTTACACAAATAAAAAAAGCGTATAGCTCGCACTATACGCCTTCTGGTAGCCATCAACCAGATCAGGTCAGTTTATTAGAAGTTCGCTGACATCCGCAGAGTAAAGCGCTGGTCATTAATAAAATAATGACGCGGGTGCAGGCTGCCATATTCATCATACTGATACTTGGTGTGAGTGGTTTCGTTGGTCAGGTTATTGATGTCGAAACCAATTTTTACGGCATCCGTCAGATTATAGGTAAACGAATAATCCAGAACTCCGCGATCACTGTTGTACACCGGTCGCTTACCGATGACATCGCGAGAATTCAGCATGTATTCGGAGCGGAAGTTATACGCCAGCCGCGTACTGAATTTATCAGTTTCAAAAAACACAATGACGTTGTAGTTGGTCGGAGACAAACCCTCCAGCGGCAAGTCGACATAGGCTCCGTAAATCGAAGTATCAATCGACGAACCGACGTCCTCACTGGTGAACAGGCGCGTAAAGTTCGCCTGCATGCCCAACCCACTCCAAATTCCGGGCAGCATGTCATAGGTTTGTTGATAGGACAGCTCAAAGCCTTTGATTTTAGCTTTGCCTACGTTGTCAAAGGTATCTGATTGAGTCACTTGTTCAACAGCGCCGGTTGACGGATTGTCCGTGTCCAATCGGGTGGATCCTCTGCGGATCATGTTATCCATGTCTTTGAGGAACAGTACACCCGACAAAGAGCCCACATCAGAGAAATACCACTCAAGTCCGAGGTCAACGTTAATGGCTTCCTCAGGCTTCAAGTGCGGATTGGATCCGCCCACAGTGCCACTTGTGTAGCTGACAAACGTTACACTTTCGAATGGCGCACCGCGGTCATCATCCCAGCCGGTAGGAGGATTGGGATTGTCCACAGTCGTCACCTGCGCACCCAATTCCTGGCTCGCCCGCTTCAGTGAGAGATGAGGCAAATAAATCGCTTTCGACGCGGCAAATCGCAACATCAAGTCGTCAGTGAGATTCATCGCCAAGTTAAAGCTCGGTAATACACTTGAGTAACGCTCGGGCTTAACAGCAATGCGCTCCGAATATCCATTCAGCCAGCTTAAGGTCGACGGATCCGGCACAAAAGTGCGTCCTTCTGCCGCTGCGGCTTCATATGCTGCAGCGTTATCGCGCAGCCATTGCTCCAACTCCGCAGGGAAATTCACCAGTTCGGTTGTCGATGTATAGCGAGCGGGATCGGCCCAAGCCCCGGCTTCCGCCGGCGTAGAAAAATTACGCGACCCAGTGGTGCTTACATCGATGTCAACATAGCGGAAACCTAAATTACCGCGAATCGGCATCGCGATATCATCGAATGCAAAATCGAATTGCACGTAGGCCGCATTTTTTCGCTCTTCCACACCAAAGATGTAATAGGGCGAATAAGGGCTGCCAGCAGGCTTACCGTCCACAACTCGACTTTCCAAAGTGTAGAAAGGATCACCTGCGCCTTCGTCTTCGGTATACCACCACGTCATATCTCGGCGAGGATCGTCTGCTGCGGGAAATCCAGGCCCCACAGGCAAAGCTGCGATATTGGGATCATATTCATTGGGAACGATAGAGCGAAATGCGCGTTCAAAACCGCCGAGATCCTTCACCCAATCCAACCGCGGAACATAAAATGCGGTGACGCTGCCGTCCACAAAGGCGTGACCATTGTGAAAATCGCTGCCGAAATCATATACCTCTTGAAATTGCGGATAATCAGCGACGGAACGCCTGTGTTGGGTACTCCACTCAGGGGAAATTACCCCCCAATCATACTCCGTCGATTTGTGTACCTGACTCCGGTCTGAAACACGGAAACCAACTTTGACATTAGTCAGCCAGCTATCTTCCAGTTCGTAATCCGCGTCCAGGGCGAAAGCGAAATCTTTCCCCGAACTGTCAGTGTTGTGATCCATCGCTGAACGCGTGTGAATATTCGCAGGGTCCGTGATTGAGGTGATGTCCCCACCCCAAAAATTGCCGTTGGAATCTTGAAAGACCGTTCCTTTATGTCCTGCGGCCACTTCCGCAGGCGAGAGCATATCGAAGTCTTTACCGAGGAAACCCACTTGCGGATTGTCTTTACTTCTAAGATCCATCCACACGTCACTTTCAAAATAGCTGTGGATGGTATGGTCGAACATGGTCAGACCGGAATCCACAAATTGAACGCTACCGTTAATGGTGAGGTTGTCGTTGACGTTCCACTCGATATCCAGACTTACATCGTTTACATAAGTCTCTTCATCGTGATAGCGCGTCTCGGGAGCGTAACCGTAGGTGCCCGTGCTATTGCCGGATAAAACACCGTGAGTAAACAACCCGGTGGCGGGATCAAAACTTTCGTTTAAACCCGAAATTCCCGGAATTTCCAGCACATCCACAATATTGGCGTTGGCAAACTGATCACCGAGCTGATCTTTGTTTTGCACCAGCCGCTCAGTCCAAACTGCTTTGTTATCAGAGTGAATAAATTCCAATGTCGCCAGAAAGTTTTCCGCCGGGTTACGCCACTGTACAGAGGAAACAAATCCCAAGCGTTCATTGGAGTCCTCTTTAGACCTTACCTGGATAGAAGGCGGCAACCAATAAACATCGGTAGGGTCGGCACCCGGAATTGGATTGCCGACACCGGGAAAATCTTCGGAGCCAGGATCGCCCGTCGTATTCCTGGTGCTTTTTTCATAGAAATTATGCGTTCCCACCGACTGCGAGGCAGCATTGGTTTCACTCCAGGCCACCGAGGCTAAAAAGCCAAATTCGCCTGCGCCGGTTTCCCATCGATTGCTAAACAATCCGGAAAGGTTTGGCGACCATTTGTCTACCAAGTCACCATAATCACCTTTGATCGCGCCACCGTATTGCATACCGGCGCTGTCAAACGCTTTGCGAGTAACAACATTCAAGGTACCGGCAATACCACCTTCAATCATGGAGGCCGTCTGGTTTTTTTGCACTTCAATCGCGCCCACCAATTCCGAAGGAATATGGGAAAGATCCACCGCACCCCACTGGGTTGCACTGAATGATGTGCGCCCGTTGAATTGTGTAAGCGTGCGATCCAGTCCACGCACCAGCGCACGGCTGCCTTCCGCACCGAAATGCTCCGGGTCATCTGTAGCTTCGAACACTTCAACAGTTACACCAGGGACCCGCGTCAGAGCGTCCACCACGGATTTATCCGGTAGCGAGGTAATATCCGATGCAGTAATCGCATCGATTACTGTTGCCGAATCGCGTTTTAAATCCTGCGCATTTTTTAGTGATTGTTTAATGCCGTAAACAATCACCTCTTCCACTTCAGGGGCTGCCTGTTTGGATGACTCCGCTTGCTGTGCGTATACCTGATGCGAAATCAACGCGCTGATCAAAGCCGCGGTAGATGAGTAGGTGAATATTCCTGTCTTACTACGCAAAGTTTTTATTTTCGTCATAGCCTAATCTCGATAATTCTGTAAACGTAATGATGAATCAGCTAAGGAGCGTGACCTACACCTCAATGGGTGTAGGTCTCCTCCACTTCTGTAATCACCAATGAGTCCACGTAGTAAGAGCTAAAAACAGGTGGTGGGTTGTTATTCTCATCTTCTTGATCCGCCTCAAAATAAACCTTGAATACAGCAGGCATTTCATCAAATCCAAAGGTGTACCTTCGACTGAGTTTCACCCAGTCTGCAGTGTCTGTAGCACCATCAAGGAATGTGTAAGTTGGGTCTTGGTCCCCCACCTTCGATTCTAGAGTCATCTTAATAACACTGGGTGTATCGCCATCGATTTTCACCCAAGCCGAGATGTCGTAGGTTTTTCCGGGCACCATTCCACTGGCTGTCAAGTCATGCTGAGCAGAATTCCATAGCGCATTACGATTCGTTACGAATAGAGAGCGAACCCCCTCATAACTGTCGGTAGATAAAGATAGCTGAGCGTTTCCGCTATTAACCCAACCAGTGTACTCGGTACTACTCACCTCAACCCCGCCATTAAAAGCGTAGTTGCGAACCAGCACGAGATCGTCGACAAAATAGCTGGCAGTGGCCCCTTCCGCCTCTATAACCAAGCTTGCCTCAGCGCCAGATTCAGCCGGTGCGTAATCCACAATGCCTTCTAAAAGGGTCCAACCGCCCGAGTTAGCCTCCGCGGAGGAAATATTGATATAGGGGTCGGCTCGGCCATCGTTCACTAGAAGCTTCAGGCTCACCGTGTCGGTGGTAGCTGCATCGGCGATTTTGACCCAGACAGATGCTCTATAAGAGGTCTGCGCTTCCAGCTCCAACTCTTGCAAGGAATAGGTCGCTGAACCGCCAGCGGGTATCTGCAGACCGAAGAATCCTGAATGCGCTCCACCGCTCGGCCATTGCACAACACCGGGGGCGCCGCTACTCGCGTCCCATCCTGTTGCGTCTCCTACTTCGAGATCGCCATTGACAATCAAAGTCGGCGGTGGCGCAACTTCCGTGATAATTAAATCGTCGACAAAATAAGTGCCTCCAGCACCAGGTTGACCGTCCTCCGCGAGATCGGGTCCGGTTGCCTCAAAATAAACCTGAAGCGTGTTCAGATCCCCATTGGGCAAATAAGTGAAGGTGTTGCTGAGCTGCACCCACTCCGCAGCATCCGTCGTGCGCGCAATGGTACGCCACCGGTTGGCATTGCCCGCCTCATCCTGTTGCTCAATAGTCATTTTGATATCTTCCGGCGCGTCGGCGCTGTCCCATTTCACCCAAGCGGAGAACAAATAGGTGCGACCGGGAACCAAACCAATATCGCCCATTTTGTATTGCAAGGAACTCCAACCATTAGTCCGGTCGGAAATGCGCGCTGCATTGGATTGAGAGCGCCCAGCGCCCGCAACGACCGTCACACTGGCTCCAGCGGGATTCCAACCATCCATACCCGATTCAAAACCACCGTTGGAGTTGAATACCTCGGTGATAAACAAATCATCAACGTAATAACTGGTATGGTTTGTCTGTCTCTCCGGGTCTTCGAATGTCTCTACGTAGGGCTTAATGCTGGAGATGGTTTTCCCTTGCGCAGGATTAAAGGTGAACACTGAGCTCAGACGCGTCCACTCGAATGTGTCTGCATCATCAGGAGATTCGGCGACGGGAAGGTAATCGAAAGTGTTATCGCTATACTCAACTCGCACCTTTAGCAGAGCTTTATCGGCAACTCCGCCATTTGCGCTATCCAACTTAACCCATGCGGAAGCAAAGTAAGTGGTGCCTGCCACGAGACCGTTCTCACCGAGATCAAATTGAGCAGACGCCCAGGCGCCTTGCCGCTGATCAACATAAAGTGCGTAGCGTCCGGAATAAACATTATCTGGATTTTGGGCGCTATCAACCACCGAGATGCTTGCCCCACTCTCACTCCAACCAGTGGCCACACCTGTTTCGAAATCGCCGTTATTCACCAAGTTGGCTTGGGCAGCGGGCGCAGGCGGAATTTGCGATACCAAACGGAAAGTGTCCAGATTGATTGTTCGCAGCGCATTAGTGGCATAACCCATTTCCGCAATCAGGTTTACCGCTTCCATACCTTCCGGCACGTTGGCAGCAAACGTAATTTCCTGCCAACCGCCAGTTAGAGCAACGCCATCCGGAATATCATTTTCATCTTCGTCCGCAGTACCGGCCGCAGCCAATTCTCGCGAGCCATCGGCGGACGTCACGCTCAGTTTCAAGCGACTGCCTGCCTCGCCGTTAACACGTGCCGACACGAAATATCGGCGACCACCTGCAACCGGAATATTTTCTATTCCAGCCTGAATATCCTCTGGTCGAATTACGAAAGAAGTGGGTTCTTTCGGATTTGCTAAGGCGGCCGCATTTCCATTAAAGCTGAAGCGCAGCGAATTATTACCAGAATGTACGTTGGTGGTATCCAGCGCTACGGAGGAAACCTCAGCGGGCGCTACGATGGTCCACCCCTGCATACCGTCTTCCAAATCGCCGTTGCTGATCGCATTTGGTAACAAGGTAAAATCATCCAGAAAAATTGCTTTACCTTGGTTTTCTGGATAACCCAGGCTGACCACCATATTTAAACGTGTGATCAATGCATCTTCCGGGAAACCTGCTTCTGCCAGCTCTTCTTCTGTCAACGTAGGTGCGTTATCAGGAACCGTAAAATCAAAGGCGATTTGCTGCCATACGTTATTAAAGATGATTATCGCCGCCTCTAGCGGCATAGATGGCGCGTCCGGAAGCACAGAGGTCAGGTGTGCCTTAGTTCCAACTGGCCCGCGAGCGTACCCGGAATAGATATAGGTTTGGCCGGGAACCACATACAAATCAGTTGGACCTACCTGAATGTCACCAGGATTATTGGTTGTAGTGGTAACACTTGTTTTCAGCGCTTGATTACCTTTATTAACCAACGTTCTGTTGAATTCATCCAGTACGACCTGCATGTCAAATTCTGCGGCAGCACCATTATCGGCGTGAGTTGCCCACCCGGCAGGTTCAATAAGCTCCTCTTCCAGGCTGGGATTATTAACGTGGTTATATTCGAAGAGCGCTTGGTTATTGCTGACCAAATCCTCAGACGAAGCAGCATACGGGCAGGTATCTGGCGGAATCAGCTTAATATTATCGAGATAGATGGTTTTCCCACTGTTTTCAGGAAAATTGTATTGGGCGTAGAGACGGACAACATCAGTGCCTTCGATTTTCGCTTCAAAGCGCACTTCTTGCCATTCGGCGGTGAGATTTATTTCTTGAGTGCCATAAGAATTATACTGGGTCGGGTTTTGCACCAGGAAATTGATCTTGCCGCCATTATCGCCTTTCACCCACGCAGAAAATGTGTAAGTCCAGCCGGACACTACGCCAACGTTGGTAGGTCCACCTTCAATAAGCCAGGGTTGATCCGGGTCTAGGTCGATCTGATCTACGAAAACGATTCTGACCGCGTTGTTGCCACTCTGCGCAATTCCCGAAAAGTCCACGCTAAATGTGGCTCCGGCCGTCGGTGCGGTATTTCCCCAAGATCCTGTATCGCCAGCGATACTAGTTGTGCTTTCTTCAAAATCGGAGTTGAGAACGACGTTACCCTCCTGCACCGGAGGCAGCTTTGGAACTGGCATTGCCACTATTCGGTCGAGAAATAATTCGCCGCCAATATTGTCCGCAAAGCCCATCTGCACAGGCATATCGACGCTGCTAACATCTTCGGGGGCCTGAAAATAAAACTCGATAATTTGTGGTTGGCCGGTCAGGAAAACATTTCGGCTTGCCAGAATTTTTTCCGGATCGGTATTACCGACAGGATTGACCACAAAGCGAGTTAAGCCGCAGGTTGGGCCTTGTACATGCGCGGCCACGCCATAGGCTTGGCCCGGTTTAACCGGCACCGCCGCCGGACCCGCGTAAACATCTTCTGGAAGAGTGTCGGCCTCAACATTGATCACGGAGGTTTTCAGGCTTTTGCCGCCGGCGCCCAAAGTGGGTGCCAATGCAAATTCAGCTTGAACGCCGTCGGAGTCATTAGCGTCTGCACTCCAACCTGTCCACTGAGTATCGCTCTGCGACAGATCGCCATTGGGCACTATATTGGTCGGCACCCCGGAGGTATCTTGCTCCTGGAAGGACACATTCGCAGGGCTTTTATCGGAACACCCCGATAAACCAGTAAGACAGGCGAACAGCGAGCACAGCAAAGCGCTCCTGGATGTAGACGTTGACATAGTCTCTCCGCTGATTTTTGTGATTAAGTTTTTGGACGATCATGCCCGGGACAATAAGCACGGCACTCCGCGAGCCCGCACTGCTGCCACGTTAGAATTATTTTCGGCTTACATTCCCACGCCTATTCGCTCAGCGCAGTTGGGCGCTGTCGAAATTAACTTTGTTATCTTTGTAACGATAGACGCTAAATTTGAGTCGCGCGCGGGGTACCGTTAGGTAGCATGCGACTTCTATCAATATTCTTATAATATAAATCCGGTCTGTTCCGACTCTTTGCTCAATATGAACAACCGTTTGTATGGCACCGTCAGCATACGAATTGACCCGCCATTTTTATTCCGCACAACTGTGTTTGTCCACTAGCGGCAAATAAAAAATCATTTGTTTTCAACTAGTCATTTGCACACTAATAAAAAGCGCTCTCTTACCGGATGGTGATAAATTGGCGCGCACGCTTCCGCAGCACCCACAACATTCACTCACGCCATCTATAAAAGGACTGACAACCATTTCTACAAAGCACGAAGATTACTCCCCTACTCTATTTGCGCGGACTTTGCGGCGGCCCCAGATAGCTGGGTTGAAGACCGCCATTGTCAATCTGCAAACGCTGCACGGTTACGCCGGAGTCCACCATAAATAGTTTGAGTGTAGACGGCCCCGGCTGATTTATCCTGTGGCTGCTGCGTCCGATGCGCACGCCATCTTCCACTGAGCGCTCCCAGGCCGCATCGCCATCCTTATAGTCGGAAAGGAAAT
>ENA-UOVV01002616-UOVV01002616.1-compost-metagenome-genome-assembly--contig:-NODE-2616-length-10069-cov-4.316157_pt1 | contig 10069 bp, 6 predicted proteins | sample MGYA00238155_ERZ761577 | MGnify/ENA primary metagenome ERZ761577 (study PRJEB28898, sample SAMN06268775) | compost metagenome | isolation source: Emeryville, CA | place: USA:Emeryville, CA | collected... | reverse complement strand
AGCTTCCCGGTTAAACATATAACCGACTCCCTTGAGGGTCCTGATATATCCTTCTCCCAGTTTTTCCCTTAATTTCCGGATATGGACATCTACGGTCCGCTCGATTACGTAGATGTCAGCACCCCAGATTTTCTGCAGCAGTTCATCCCGGCCGCAAACCTTATCCGGATGCTGGGCCAGATATAATAATAGCTCAAATTCCTTTTTGGGGAGAGTCATGGTTCTGTCGCCCTGTACGACGGTGTAATTCCGGGGGTTGATAACCAGTCCGGCAATAACCAGTTCCTCGCGCGACTCCTTTTTCTCCTTTTCCCGGCGAAATAGTGCATTGATCCGGCTGACGAGGGCTCTCATTTTGACCGGTTTGGTGATGTAATCATCCGCTCCTACCTCAAAAGCAGCAACTTCGGAATATTCCTCCGAGCGGGCCGTCAGGAACAGGATGTAGGTTTCGCGGAAATCGGGCAACTGGCGTATGAGGCGGGCGGTTTCAATGCCGTCGAGCTGGGGCATCATGATATCGAGCAAAATAACGTCCGGGCGTACCCCTTTTTCCAGTTTGTTCAGGGCTTCCCGGCCATTGCCTGCCGTTTCAACCTGGTATCCCTCCTTTTCCAGATTGTATTCCAGCAGCTCCACAATATCGGGTTCATCATCCACAATCAGGACTTTATAAGTTCTTGGCGAAGTTCCGGACATTTCCAATAGCAGATGGTTCGTGCGTACAAAACTAGGGGATATTTCTCATTTACTGTCCGAAGGGTTAAAGCCTTAACAGAATCATAACATTAGTGCCTGGGCGAAAGCAAAAACATACGGCCTTTTTCATTGGTTAGGAGAATTTCTCCTTCACGTTTAAACAAAAGGGCCTCCGTCTGTCCTTTGAAAAACCGCAGACAGCCCGACGGAGCAGAAAATCCGATCCTACCTTCGTTAATATCGAAAAAGAAAATTTTGCCGTAGGAGAGCAGGGCAAACTGGTTTCCGTCCCGGCTGATATCAGCTCCCGTTATGGTTTCATTGAGCCGGATGCTGTCTGTGGGATATAGTGTATAATCCCCCGGTCGGGCGGGCAGCTTGTACATCCGGGTGTACCGGGGCGGGCGGGCAGTGTTTTTGGAGAAAAGATAAAGCGTATCCTGGTGGAAAAACATCGCCTCGCAGTCGTAATGCCGGTTCTTTTTGGTTTCCGGAAAACTTTGCTGGTCACCATACCGGAAAGTAATTTTGCCGGGTTCCGTCTCCGGTTGATTTTCGTTTACAATATAGATGGCTAGGTCTTTCCGGTTATTGAGGTTATTGCCAAAATCACCCACAAACAGGCGTCCCTTACCATCTTCCGCCATTTCTTCCCAATCGCGGTTTTTCAGGGGGGCAAGAGAACGGATTTCCTTGAGTGAACCATCCGTGCCGATCCTGAACAGTTCGGCCGGTGCCCCTCCGTCATTGTGGGTCCAGTAGGTTTCAGCGTCATTCGCATGGGCCAGCCCCGAACTTTCTGTGATCTGATCGGGTAATTTCGCTATTTTGTCAATTGTATACTTTGACCGAACTTTGCCGAAATCATAACGCCTTGTATCGGGTCCGCAACCGCATAACAACGTTTTAGAAAGCACCCATAAGTAAAAAAGATTCATACGATGAACACCAATCAGGCTGGACCAAACACCGGCAAATATAAAGAACTCCCTTATTATGTGAAATTTGCCTCAGTACTGGTTAGTCTGATCGCACTGGTCTATATACTGAGCGTCCTCAGCGATCCGCTGCTTTCCCTGGTGTTCGCGGCGCTGTTCTCCATACTGCTACACCCCATTTGTGACAAACTGGAGAAATGGGGACTGCACCGGATTTTTGCCATCGTAGTAAGCATTATCATCTTTTTTGCCGTATTGGTGGGAATAGGATGGCTGATAGTCATACAGGTTACCTCATTCGGTGACGCCATTCCGACCTTCACTTCGAAAATGGAAACCTTCATTGAAAGTCTGCTCGGCTGGATCGAACAGAACTTCAATGTGAGCCGAACCCAGCAGGTGAGTGAAGGCAAACGCTATTTCCTGACCATGCTGGGCGAAAGCCGCAACATGATGGCACAGGTGGTGGTATCGGTGGGTGGTCTGCTGGGAACAGCCCTGCTTGTACCCCTTTATGTATTTTTCTTCCTGCTGTACCGCGATTTCTTCCGCCTGTTTATTTACAAGGCATTTAAGGACGTTTCCAATTCCCGCCTCGACCGGATTCTGGGCCGTATCTATGACGTGGTTCAGAGTTATATGTCAGGTCTTCTGCTGGTGATCGTCATCGTGGGCATACTGAATACGATCGGGCTCTGGATCCTGCAGGTCGACTATGCCGTTTTCTTCGGCTTTCTCGCCGCGCTTCTGATATTGATTCCCTACATCGGGATTTTCATCGGATCGATTCTGCCTGCTTTTTATAGTCTGGTTACCATGGACTCTCCCTGGGTCGCTCTCGGTGTGATTGGCGTGATGTCGCTGGTACAGTTCCTGGAAGGCAACTTTATCACACCCAATGTGGTAGGTTCGAAGGTGAGTATCAATCCGCTCGCAGCCATCATCATGCTCCTTCTGGGGGGTAAGCTGTGGGGACTTGCAGGGTTAATCGTGGCCTTGCCGATGACGGCGATTCTGAAGGTAATTCTGGATGCCTCGCCCGATCTGGAGCCGTTCGGCTATCTGTTGGGTGAACCCGAAAAAGAATTGAAGGAAGAAGGTGTTGTGTCCCATTTTACAGACAGTAACCGGGAGTCGCAGGTCAGTCATCCCCCCCGCAAAAAACGCTACCCCAACCGGCGGAAGAAAAAGCCGTCGGGTGCGGAAGGTGGGTCCCCTGCCCCCCCGGCGACAGGAAACAAAGGCAACAAAAAACAGGAGGGATAAGCACCCCTCCTGTCCGATCTTAGCGATTAATCCGATCTTATTCCCATTCAATCGTGGCTGGCGGTTTGGAAGAGATGTCATAAACGACCCTGTTCACTCCCCGTACCCGATTAATGATGTCATTCGATACTTCCGCCAGGAAATCGTAGGGCAGATGTGCCCAGTCGGCCGTCATACCATCGACCGAAGTTACGGCACGCAGTGCTACTACGCTTTCATAGGTCCTTTCATCGCCCATCACCCCTACGCTCTGTACCGGAAGGAGCATTGCACCCGCCTGCCATACCTTTTCGTACAGGTTGTGTTTGCGCAGACCGTTAATAAAAATATGGTCGACTTCCTGAAGAATATTCACTTTTTCAGCCGTTACATCGCCGAGGATACGAATACCCAGTCCCGGACCCGGGAATGGATGACGCTGGAGAATGTTGGCAGGAATGCCCAAAACATGACCTACCGCCCGGACCTCGTCCTTGAACAGGGTATTGAGCGGCTCAACCACTTTCAGTTTCATGAAATCGGGAAGCCCCCCAACGTTATGGTGTGATTTAATGGTGGCAGAAGGACCTTTCACGGATACGGACTCAATGACATCCGGATAAATGGTACCCTGACCCAGCCACTTCACGTCGCTGATCAGGTGGGCCTCCTGGTCAAATACATCGATAAACGTTTTACCAATGGCCTTTCTTTTGGCCTCCGGATCCGTAATGCCCTTGAGTGCATTGTAGAACTGTTCCTTGGCATCGACGCCTTTGATATTGAGTCCCATATTTTCATACGAGGCGAGTACCTGCTCGAACTCATTCTTGCGAAGCAGCCCGTTATCGACGAAAATACAGTAGAGGTTCTCCCCAATGGCTCTATGGATAAGTGTAGCGGCCACGGTAGAGTCTACCCCTCCCGACAGCGCCATTACGACCTTGTCGTCACCCAGTTTGAATTTCAGATCGCTGATGGTCGAATCGACAAACGATTCAGACGTCCAGCTCTGGCTGCAACCGCAGATGTTTACGATGAAATTATGCAGCAGATCCTTCCCGTTTTCGCTATGGGTAACTTCGGGGTGGAACTGGATTCCGTAGGTAAGTTCATCAGCAATCTTGAAGGCTGCCACCTGAACCGATTCGGTACTGGCCAGGACGTTGAAACCTTCCGGCAGCCGGACGATGGTATCCCCGTGGGACATCCATACCTGTGTGCAGGCGGGTATGCCGGCAAATAGCGAGGAGTCGTTGTCGCCCACCTGAAGCATAGCCCGGCCGTATTCCCGATGGGCAGAGGGCAATACATCCCCACCTGATATATGGGCAAGCAGCTGTGCGCCGTAACAGACCCCCAGTACCGGGATATTCCCTCTGATACCAGTCAGATCTATACGTGGTGAGTCCTGGTCACGAACGGAACAGGGACTGCCGGAAAGGATAACCCCTTTCACAGAAGAATCTATTTCAGGCAGGTGGTTGAACGGATGGATCTCACAATAGACGTTCAGCTCTCTGATTCTACGGGCGATCAACTGGGTATACTGCGACCCAAAATCAATGATTAAAATCTGTTCTTTCATCGGTTGTTGTAACTAAGTCCCAAAAGTAGACAGAAAGCCCGAAATGATAAAATCATAAGGTTAATAGAAAAAATATTTGTCAATCAATATTTTATTCTACCTTTGTAGCATTATATATCATTTTTTTAAAATCCAATGAATCAAGGAACAGTAAAATTCTTTAATGACACCAAAGGATATGGCTTCATTAAGGATACCGAATCAGGACAAGACTACTTCGTACACGTATCAGGTCTGGTGGACGAAATACGTGAAAACGATGCAGTAACCTTCGATCTGCAAGAGGGACGTAAAGGTCTTAATGCCGTGAATGTGAAACTTCTTTAAGGAATACATATTAAAGCATTTAGATTGGATTTGGGGCTGTCGGACGCGACAGCCCCTATTTTTTTGCCGTTTTTTACCATGCCGGTGCGCTTGTCCCCTGAAAATGCACCCTTCTAAAAAACTTCCGGAGGATGTTGGATCAATCTATGAATCCCCAACCCCGCAGGGGTGACATGATGATAGACATGTGCCAATCCCCCCTATGCAAAATCTCATGAACTCCCTTTCGCTTACCAGGTCCCTGTTACTGGTTCGGGTTCCTCCGCCAGAACTCCATCTGATCCGTTAAATCTCTTCCTGGAAACCTCCTCCCCTGTCTTACTGCCTGCCTAAATAAAATTTTTCGAAAAAAAAATTTAACAGAACATAGGGAAAGGCTATCATTTTTTGTCTGATAGATACAAAGACGTCAACCTCGCCGAACCGGATCTTATCATGGGACTACATAAAGATATTGAAAGAGATACCCAAGCGGATGGAATTCAGGACACTCGAGAGGTTGACATCGAGGTTTTTATCAGAAAAGCCTTCACCACCGATCCACGACTGGGTTGTGAACTGCTGTTTCGCCGCTATTACACCAACCTTTGCAATCACGCCATCCGGTTTGTACACTCCAAAGAAGTAGCCGAAGATATTGTATCGGATGTCTTCGCGGTGTTCTGGCAAAAAAGAACTTACGAGATTATCGAAATTTCATACCGGTCCTATTTATATAAGGCAGTCCGTCACAGAGCCTATAACCACCTCAAGCTGGAACTGGAAAACAGCGACTCCATTGAGCAGGCATCGGAGGTTTCTGCCATCGAACAGCTCCCCGATGAAATTCTGCATTACGAGGAACTTCACCAGAAAATTGACCGCATCATCCAGCAGCTACCTCCACAATGCCGTAAAGCCTATCTGCTCAAAAGAGTTGAAGGAAAAAAATACGATGAAATTGCCGAGGAGATGAAAATTACGCAAAAGGCTGTGGAAGCCCTGGTCAGCCGTGCTCTGGTAAAGCTCCGCACAGGCCTGCAGGAATTCTGGTATATGTTAATTCTACTGATCATGCTTAATGCTGTTGCCTGACAGCGGATCGACAAACGAAACGTGTAGCATTCCATGAAACGCTCAATAAATAAAGAGGTATTGTTTGACTACTTCGACGGTAAAACTACCTCCCTGCAAAGAAAACTGATTGAGGAGTGGCTGTCCCACCCCGGAAACGTGGACCTTTATTATCAGTACCTGGACGAATGGGAAAGTAAGAGGATTCAGTATCAGCCGAATGAAGAGACGGCGCTGGAAAAATTTCGCTCCGTCATGAACAGCGGATCCGAAATGAGTGATACCGTGCGGGAGCCCTCCAGAATCTTTCAGCCGGTTACACCCAAACGCTACCGGAATATCCGATGGATCGGCATAGCGGCCAGCCTGTTGATCATTTCCTGCCTTATCTGGAGTCAGGAAATAGTTTATCGGAAGGTCTATACTCCCGTGGGGATGACAACGAAACATGAACTGACTGATGGGACAACCGTCCTCCTGAATTCCAATTCCACCCTATATATCCCCCGGTTTCGGTTTAGCGATCAGAATCGTCATGTGAAACTGCAGGGTGAGGCTGAATTCCATGTAACCCATATTTCCAATTCCTCCCGGTTTCTGGTTGAAATGGAAGACGGCTATTTCGTGGAAGTTCTGGGTACGAAGTTTGTAGCCATGGCCCGTTCCGGAAAAAAACGCGTGTACCTGTCTGAAGGAAAAGTAAAAATGAAACTTCCCGAAGGCCGGCATATCTATATGCAGCCTGGCTATCTTTTTGAAGCCGGAGAGGACAGGAAAGCTTCCCTGAAAATTCCGGACGATCCGAAGGAATACCTCGTCTGGAAAGATCATCAGTTCTATTTCGACAATACCCCCCTGCCCGAAGTGATTCAGCAAATGGAGGAACGGTTCGGGGTTAAAATCGTCCTGGTTGACGCAGAGTTGCAGGAGAAAAGACTAGGAGGAATTTTCGAAGCCAAAAGTGTCGATGACCTGCTTCAGGTACTGTCAGAACTCTATCAGATTCAGATCGTAGAGAGCGATAAACTCATAGAAATCAAGTCGGGATCCAATCATTAAATACCCTGCCCAAGTATCTACTCCTTTTAACCATCTTCTTTGCGGCCCCGCTTTTCCTACAATCGCAGGACCTAGCCTCCGTCAAACTTGTTCAGCAGAAAAGTTTGAAATCCTATCCTGAATCGCCCAAAAAACTGAGAGACATACTTGTTGATCTGGGAAGAAGTCATGGTGTAAGCATCATATTTGATGAAGCTACCATCAGCAATCTGCTGGTGGATTCAGAAGCATACAATTCCAGTTCAAAATTTGAAGGAAAGCTGCTGAGCCTGCTCAAACCGCATGGCCTCACCTACCGGAAAATTGGAAAAAAAGCCTTCGTGATCATTACTGCCCAGGAAAAGGAAGCGCTAAAGTCCGATAACACTTCTGTGCTGACCGGAGAAACGGACCTGAATTTCATGAAACTGCCCGAAATAGTAGCCATTCCCTCCGTCAGCCTGCCTGATAAGACGATTTCGGGGCGGGTAACGGAGGAAAAGGGAGACGGCCTGCCCGGGGTAAGCATTATCGTGAAGGGTACCACCTTGGGTACCACTACACAGATCGACGGTACGTATCGGATAAACGTACCCGATGGCAATCCGGTTCTCATCTTCTCCTTTGTGGGCTACGTCACCCAGGAGATCATGGTAGGTAATCAGTCGGTAATTGACCTCCAGTTACAGACCGACACCAAGGCACTTGATGAGGTTGTCGTGACATCCTTTGGAATTGAACGAGAAAAGAAGGCATTATTCTATGCCACGCAAGAGGTAAAGGGCGCCCAACTGACCGCCGTGGGGAACTCGAACCTGCTCAACAGCCTGCAGGGAAAAGTCGCCGGGGTATCCGTACGGCTGAACAGCGGAATGCCGGGTAAGGCACCTCAGATAAACATCCGGGGTAGTCGGTCCATAACAGGCAACAATCAACCACTTTACGTAATCGACGGTTTACCTGTGGCCGGAGGAACCCGTATTAACGATCTCAACCCCAACGACATCGAATCTATGAATATTCTGAAGGGTCCGGCGGCTTCAGCCCTCTACGGGTTGAGAGCGTCCAATGGGGTTATTGTCATTAAAACCAAAAGCGGCTCCAGATCCGGCAAACCAACCCTGAATTTCGATACACATTTCAATGTCGATCAGGTAGCCCGGCTGCCGAAAATGCAGGACGTTTACGCGCAGGGATTGAACGGCGCATTTGATCTTAACCAGATCTGGACCTGGGGTGCGAAAATCAGTGAAATCGGAACCTACACCAATGAATTCGGTGAACAGGAAGTAGCCCGGGCATACGATAACGACAAGGAGTTCTACAAATCGGGACATACGCTCTCCAACAATATCTCCCTGTCGGACGGTGGTGAGTACGGCAACTATCTCATCAGCTTTGGTCAGACCCATCAAACCGGAATTGTCCCCGGCTCAGGACTTGAACGGTACAACGTCAAGTTTAATGGCGAACTGACCAAAATCCGCAATCTTTCCGTAGGCCTTTCACTCAATTATTCGGATCTGAAAGTTGACGATTATCCCGAACTCGGCGGAAATGACAATTATTTTCGCGGAGTAACCGATATACCTCCGTCCTATAATCTCAAGGGTAAGCCCTATGCTTCGCCTTCGAACCCCTATACCCAGGTTTACTATCGTGCCGGACAAAACAACCCCTACTGGGTCGTCAACAACAATTATCGGGAAAACAAAACCAACAGGACCTTCGGGAACCTATTCCTGCGCTATGACCTTACTGAGTGGCTTTCGGTAAACTACCGGGTAGGTATCGATTATTTCAGCACCAAGGAGGTTGATTTTCAGGAACTGGGTACGGCGACCAGAGGCCGGACCAATCCGCCGAGCGGCGGAAGCCTCAGCCTGCTGAATACCCAGCAAAATCAGATTAACTCAAACCTGTTCCTCAGCCTGGACAAAGACCTGAGCGAAAAGTTAAACCTCACTGCCATCATCGGTAGTGAGTTATATGATATCCGAAGCAGTACCGACCGAACGGCGGGATCGGATTTCGTTACGGGCGGCTGGGCTAATCTGAACAATGCAACCAATATCGTCGGTTCCAATTCCGTTTCCAAACAGCGTGTAGTAGGTTTTTACGGCAACGTCAACCTGAGCTGGAACCGTATTCTGTTCCTCAACGCATCAGGCCGGAACGACATCGCTTCGAACATGCCTTCGGGAAACCGGTCGTTTTTCTATCCCTCCGTGGGTGGTAGCTTCATCCTGTCCGACGCACTGCAACTTCCTAAAAATCAAGTTTCTCTGATCAAGCTCAGGGCATCCTATGCCGAAGTCGGTCAGGTTGGTCCTGTATATGTAAACAACGCCGGCTTTGTCAAAGGCAATCCAGGGGGCTTTGTATTTCCCTTTAACGGACTTACCGGGCTGACGCAAAGCTCTGTGCGAATCGACCCGAACCTCCGCCCCGAAAATACCAAGACCGTTGAAATCGGGGCTGACGTCAAATTCTTCCACGACCGCGTATCACTGGAATATACCTACTTCAACTCCCGTTCAGAGGGGCAAATCTATAGTGTTCCGGTACCGCTCTCGACGGGGGCATCCTCCGAAATACGAAATGCAGGTTCTATGTTATCAAAAGGCCATGAAATTGTCCTCAACCTGACGCCCGTGTCTTTGTCAAAATTCACCTGGGACCTGGGTATCAATTTCACCTCCTTTGATAATACGGTAAAAAGTCTGGCTGAAGGTGTAAGCAGAATCGTACTTTCGGACCCGATTGTCGCTGAGGCCGGCTACGACTACCCTTCCATTTACGGACGTGCCTATCTACGCGATTCCCAGGGAAGGTTGATCATTAACAACGATCCCAAATCATCGACCTATGGGTTTCCTCTCACCGATAATAACCTGAAAGTGATAGGGTCAACCGTGCCCGATTTCGAATTCAACTTTATCAATGGTTTCCGGTTCGGCAATTTTTCAGTAAGCGCTCAGTTAGACTGGCGTAAAGGCGGGGTTTTCTGGAATCACGCGCTCGCGGAAGCCAACTGGCGGGGACTTTCGGAACATACCCTGGATCGGGATAAGGAAGTCGTGCTGGAAGGTGTTCAAGGCCGCTGGGAAGGCACACAGCTGGTCATCGAGGGCGAAAACAACATTCCGATCAAAAAAGCTTATGACTACTACAGCCACCT
>ENA-UOVV01002614-UOVV01002614.1-compost-metagenome-genome-assembly--contig:-NODE-2614-length-10080-cov-20.629726_pt1 | contig 10080 bp, 9 predicted proteins | sample MGYA00238155_ERZ761577 | MGnify/ENA primary metagenome ERZ761577 (study PRJEB28898, sample SAMN06268775) | compost metagenome | isolation source: Emeryville, CA | place: USA:Emeryville, CA | collected... | reverse complement strand
GGACTGAACGCGCAGGACTCACGTCGGTGGCTCCTGCACTGGGCCATCAAGCACACGTGGCGCACTCCGCTGGTTGAGTAAACCTAGGATCGACATATGTCGGCACGTGACCCACAGCACCCCACGCCCTCGGCCACCGAGGAGCACGCGACCACGGGCGCCTCGACTGACCTTCGCGTCATGCTTGACGCCCAACGCGCGCGCTGTCCGGTTGCGCATCACGACGACGGCACCGTCACGCTCTTGGGCCATGCCGAGGTGCGCGCGGCTGCGCTCGACGACGCCACGTTCTCCTCGGCGGTGACGAGCAGGCGCGCGATCCCCAATAGCCTTGACGGTGAGGAACACGGCGCCTATCGCGCCCTCATCGATGCCTATCTCACGCAGGACGAGGTCGACGCGCAGGAGCCTCAGGCTCAGCGTCACGCTTCGGCGATCATCGCATCGCTTCCGCGCGGCACCATGGTGCGCACCATCACTGACATCGGCACGCCTTTCGCGGTCCGCGTGCAGCGCACCTGGCTTGGATGGCCCGAGTCGATCGACCAGCCGCTCGTCGACTGGATGGCCCGCAATCGCGACGCCAGCCGCAGCGGCGACCGTGCCCAGCTCGCGCGAGTGGCGGAAGAGTTTGACGAGCTCATCATGGGGCTCCTCGATGAGCGCCGGCACGCGGAAACGGCCGACGCTGCCGGCACTGATGAAGCCAACGCCACCGATGCCGCCACCTCCACCGCCGACGTCACCTCTCGCCTCATGCGGGAGACGGTGAACGGCCGCGCGCTCACTGACGCCGAGGTGGTGTCGATCCTGCGCAACTGGACGGCGGGAGACCTTGGCTCACTCGCAGCCTCGATCGGCGTGATCGTTCACCACCTTGCGACCGACGTCGCACTGCAGTCCTACCTGCGCACCTTGGTAGACAACGGCGACACCGCCTCCTTTGACGATGCGATGGAAGAGATCCTCCGCATTGACGATCCCTTCATCTCCAACCGGCGCGTCACCACACGGCCGGTCACGCTCGGCGAGCGTGACGTCCCCGCTGGCACTCGCGTCGTCCTCAACTGGGTCGCCGCCAACCGCGATCCCGCAGCGTTCCCCGACCCCGACGCCTTCAATCCCGCCGCCCATAAGGACAGCAACCTCGTCTTCGGCATCGGCGCGCACGTGTGCCCCGGGCGGGCCCTCACGCTCATGGAGCTGCGGGTCGTGGTGTGGGAACTGCTTGCCCACACGTCGGCGATCACGATGGCGCCAACCGAGGCGCCGGTGCGTGAGAAACCGCCCGTGAGTGGCTGGGCACAGGTGCCCATCGTGCTTCATCGCTGAGATATCAGGGGGCTTTCGCTGGTTTCTGGCGCGCTTTTGCGGCCTGTGGCCTACGCCACACCGCCGCCGACAAGCGCTGAGAAAGGCCTCGCGAGACTGTCGAAATACCGTCGAAACACGCCTCTCGGCGTGTGCATATTCTCACACCAAGGCACAACGTGACGATTGTCACTCGATTTCATCACGCCTGGTAAACAACCCCGCAAGGCACAATTCGGACACCTGAGAACCGCGTTCCCGCACCCCTGAGTTTGGTTTGTCACAGTCCTGTCTTCGGGCGCGTCGATGACCGAACGTGGAGTTATGGGAACCACTGCTTTACGAGTAGCCGCCACGGCGGTCACGTTTGCGCTGGGTGGAATCGCCCTTGGCGCGCCTCACGCTGGCGCGCGCGAGGCGATCGCACCGATCGTGCAGCAGGTTCCCCAGTGGCAATCGATGATGGACAACGCCCGCGAGTCCGCCGAGCTTGCCAACCAGATCAGCCTTGAGCGGATGCGCTCCGCCGAGGCGCTCCGCCTCAGCACCGTGGATCTCGCGCTCAAGGCGCAAGCCGCGAACAAGGCGTGGGAAGCGTCGGCCGGGAAGGCCTCTGACGCCGCGCGCCAGGCGCTGGTCGTCGAGCGCAACCGCGCAACGAGCGCCGTCCGAATCGGCTCCGAGCTTGAGGACATCCAGGCCGTCGAGGCCTCCTTGGCCGCTGCGTCGGCCACGGTCGCTGAAGAGGTGAAGGCCTGGGAAGAGGCGGAGGCGGCTCGCAAGGCGGAGGAAGCACGCCAGGCAGCTGCCGCGGCCGCTCGTGGCAAGGGCGGCAAAGGCGGCGGGGGCGGCGTCGCAAGCGGCGACCCCAAGGCGTACCTCGATGGCATCGCGTCGGCCTGGGGTGCAACGATCTCGTGGGGATCGACCGCGTGCGGCACTGGCTCCTCCACCACTGTGGGCGGCTGCTACGCGGGCGGCAGCACGGTGATGATCTCCAACTCCGCGTACCGCAACTGGGATGTCGCGAAGGGCCGCGGCCGCAACGTGCTGCTCCACGAGATCGCCCACATGGTGATCCTCAACAAGTGCGGCACCGTCTACGTGAGCGACCGGTTCGAGAATGTGACCGACGCATACGCGATCCTCATCGGCGCGGGCTCCGGCACGGGCTATGGCTACAACGACGCCGACATGTCGCTTGCCAAGTCGATCAAGGACGGCGTCTGCTGGGCATAATGCCCGCACGTGGTTGCCCCCAACCCGGATCACTAGTTATAGTTCATCTATAACAGTTGATTCGGAGGGTCTGATGAACACGCACGACGCCGTTGTCCGCCGCTTCCTGGTGGTCGCCGTCGCGATTCCCGTCGTTGTTGTCGCCGTGTCAGTGGCGCTGCAGCTGACGTGGTGGGGCGAACTGCCGGACCAGGTTGCGACGCACTGGAACGCAGCAGGCGAGCCGGATGCGTTCGGTTCGGCATCGACGATGCTCATCTCGACCGTCGTCCTCGGACTCCTCATGCCAGCCGCCACTGTCGCTGTCACGCTGCCCTCCCTTCGCCGTGGGGTGCGGGGCATCATCTTCCGGTTCCTCGGTGCGTTCTCTGCATGGATGGCGGTCTTCGGCGCAGTCCTCAGCCTCCTCCTCACCGAGCAGCAGCGGGGCATCGCCGACGGCGCACATGCACCGAACCCCGGCGTCGCGATCCTCGCCGCCCTTGGCGCAGGCCTCATCGTCGGCCTGTGCGCGTGGCTCTACCAGCCCCACCAGGAGGGCGCCGCACCGCACACCTTCACTGCGACCGACACGGTGCTGAGCGGTGAGCAGCGTGGCGCATGGGTGAGCACGGCGGCCATGAGCAAGAACTTCAAGCTGGTGCTCCTTGCCAATGCGCTCGCGCTCGCGGCCGTGGCCGTCCTCGTGTGGGTGACGAGCGGTATGGCAACAGGCCTCATCATCGTGGGCGCCATGGTGCTGCTCATTGTGGTGACGAGCGCAATGGTCGCCTTCACCGTTCGCATCGACGCGCGTGGTGTGTCCGTTGTCTCCGCCGTGGGATTCCCCCGGCTGCACGTCCCGCTGAGTGAGATCGAGTCGGTGGGCACCACCACCGTCAACAGCTTGGCCGATTTCGGTGGCTTCGGCATCCGCATGGTGCCTGGCGGCACGGGTGTGGTGCTTCGCAACGGTGAGGCGCTGCAGGTGGTGCGCACCACCGGCCGTCGCTTCGTGGTGACGATGGACAACGCGGAGACCGCCGCGGCGCTCCTCAACACCTACGTCCAGCGGGCCGCCCACGCCTGAGAGGTGAACCATGCTCATCACCATTGATCCCACATCCGAGGCCTCTCTCTTCGACCAGATCGCTGCGTCGGTTCGCATGAACATGGCGACGGGTCTCGCGCGGCCAGGCGCGCGCCTGCCGTCAGCGCGGGACGTCGCGGCGTCGCTTGACGTGAACCTCCACACCGTCTTGCGTGCCTACCAGATCCTCCGTGACGAGGGTCTGGTGGACATGCGTCGGGGTCGAGGCGCCGTGGTGACCGATGCCGCCGCTCACCTTCACGAGCTGCACAGTGAGTTGAAGGCGCTCGTCGCGAAGGCCCAGGTGATGGGGCTTGGGCCCGACGCTCTTGCCTCGCTCGTGCGGGACGTCGCCGCCGAGGACTAGCGCCGGCCGCCGATGGTGGCACGATGAGAGAACGGCACTCACAAGCGGGCGCGGTGCGTCCAGAGGGAGCAGGCATGAGCAAGCGGACCGCAGTAGTGACAGGCGCATCGAGCGGCATCGGAGCGGCCACCGCTCGGCTTCTTGCTGAACAGGGGTGGCATGTGGTGATCGGCGCTCGACGCCTCGATCGCCTCGAGGCGCTCGCTGACGAGATCGGCGGCACCGCCTACGCGCTCGACGTCTCGAACCCGGAGTCCGTTGACGACTTCTGCTCGCACATCACGGGCTGCAATCTCCTCGTCAACAACGCGGGCGGCGCACTCGGGATGCGCACCATCGCCGAGGCCGAAGACGCCGAGTGGCTGCGCATGTACGAGATCAACGTGATGGGCACTGTGCGCATGACGCGCGCGCTCCTGCCCGCGCTCATCGCCTCGGGCGACGGCCACATCGTCACCATCGGCTCTGTCGCGGGCCGCGAGGCCTATGCCCGCGGCGCGGGTTACAACGCTGCCAAGTTCGGCCAGGCCGCGCTCATGCGGGCGTTGCGCTTCGAGCTGCTTGGCCAGCCGGTGCGGGTGAGCGAGATTGATCCGGGTATGGCCGAGACCGAGTTCTCGATCGTCCGCTTGGGCGGTGATGTGGACAAGGCCCGCGCGGTGTATGAGGGCATGACGCCCCTGACGGCAGAGGACATCGCCGACGCTGTGGCCTGGGTCGCCTCTCGCCCTTCGCACGTCAACATCGACCAGATCGTCATGATGCCGCGCGACCAAGCGGCGGCGCAGGTCGTGCACCGCAACCGGTGACGCCCATTTTCGGGGTCCAACGGCCTGGACTGGCTTTGTGAGTTGCTGATATTGTGAATCCATCAACTCGTGAAATCGGAGCGTTCCCACCCCATGGACGATCTTCCCCTGTACGAAGTCAAAGCGGATCTGTTCCGCGGCCTCGCTCATCCTCTTCGAGTGCGCATCCTCGAACTCGTATGCGCCGCTGACGAGGTTCCCGTTGCGGATCTCCTCGCCGAGCTCAAGCTCAAGCCCCCGCACCTGTCCCAGCACCTCGCCGTGCTGCGCCGCTACGGCCTCGTCACGTCGACCCGCCGAGGCAGCCAGGTGTTCTGCTCGGCGGCTGATCCAAGCGTCGCGAGCCTCCTCACCTCCGCGAGAGCCGTTCTCGCCCACACGGCCGCAGTGCGATCACGCCTCGCGGAAGCACTTGATGCGAACGTGGCCATCGCTGCCACGGCCGCTTCGTGACCGCCACCACCCACCTGCGCTCGCTTCTTCCTAGTCGCGCCGACTATGCGCAGGTGCCGCGAACGTGGCGCTCGGACCTCATCGCGGGTCTCACCGTGGGAATCGTCGCGCTTCCGCTCGCACTCGCCTTTGGAGTGACGTCGGGTGCGGGTGCCGAGGCTGGCATCGTCACCGCAATCGTTGCGGGCATCGTCGCGGCCGTCTTTGGCGGATCGCATGTCCAGGTGTCCGGCCCCACCGGCGCAATGGTCGTTGTCCTCGCCCCGATCGTCGCCACGCACGGTGTCGCTGCCGTGGGCCTTGTGTCGATCGCTGCAGGTCTCGTCGTTCTGGCCGCCGGGGTGCTGCGCCTCGGCCGAGCGGTGGGCGCGATTCCATGGCCCGTCATTGAGGGCTTCACCGCAGGAATCGCGATCATCATCTTCCTCCAGCAAGTGCCCGGCGCCTTGGGTGTCACCTCCACCCGTCACGGCCACAGCGCCCTCACGGAGGCGGGTAACGCACTCGCCGAGGCAAGTGGCGCGACCACATGGTGGTCTCTTGGCATCGTCGCCGGGGTCGCCCTTGTCACGCTCGTCCTCTTGCGCTGGACGCCGCGCGCGCCAGGTTCGATCGTCGCCGTTCTCGCGGCAACCGCGGTCACCGTTGCGGCCGACGCCCCGGTTGCCACCATCGGCGCCCTCCCGCACGGGCTGCCCGCGCCATCGATGCCACAGATGTCGCTCAGCTCCTTTGCGTCGCTCATCGGCCCCATCCTCACTGTCGCGGCCCTTGCCGCCATCGAGTCGCTGCTCTCCGCCCGTGTTGCCGCCTCACAGTCGACCACCGGCCCATACGACGCTGACCGCGAGCTCGTCGGTCAAGGCCTTGCTTCCGTGGCGGCCGGCTTCTTTGGCGGCATGCCTGCCACCGGCGCGATCGCTCGTACGGCGGTCGCGATCCGTTCCGGCGCGCGGACGCGCCTTGCCTCCGTCACCCACGCGGTGGCGTTGCTTGCTGTCATCGCGGTGGGAGCGTCGGCCGTGTCCCGCATCCCGCTGGCGGCACTCGCTGGCGTCCTCATGGTGACGGCGGTGCGCATGGTCTCGCCGCGCGCAGTCCGCTCCGTGGTGCGCAGCTCACGCGGCACCGCGCTCATCTTCATCGTGACCGCCTTTGTCACCGTGTCCGTCGACCTCATCTATGCGGTGGGAATCGGCCTTGTCATCGCGGGCCTCTTCGCCCTGCGCTCACTCGCGGCCACTGCTGGCGTCCACCGGGAGGAACTGCCGGGACCACCCGTCGCCGGCGATGAGCGGATCGCACTCTTTCGCATCGATGGCGCACTCTTCTTTGGCGCCGCAGAGCGTATTCACGACCGCGTCACGTCAATCAACGGCGTCCACGTTGTCATCGTGCGCCTGTCGCAGGTGCAGCTGCTCGATTCGACCGGAGCCTCCGTGCTCGCGGACATCGTTGAGGGGCTCGAAGCGCGTGGCGTGCGGGTGCTTGTCAAGGGAGTGCAGGAGCGCCACGCACTGCTCCTGCACCGCGTCGGCGTCCTCCGCACCTTGGAGGAAAGCGGTCACCTCTTCGAGTCGCTGTACGACGCTGTCAACCGTGCCCGCGAATACGTCGCCACGGAGGGGGAGCAGGCGTCACCAGCCGATGCTCCCGTCAGGAAGGGCGGGGGTCGCAAGCCGTCTCGCATGGCTCAGGACGTCGCCCGAATGCGCCATCAGTTCCGTTCGCGCAGAACGAGCGTGCAGCACTTGGAGCCACCGCCGCCAAGCAGCAGTTCGGTGACGTCCACGCCGATCGGCTCGTAGCCGGCCTCGCGCAACTGACCCTGGAAGCGCGTCGCGGCAGCGGCTGTCACGACGTGGCGACCATCGGACACCGCATTGAGCCCAAAGACGTGAGCGTCGGCCTCTGCAACCTCGATCGCATCTGGGTAGCGCGAGCGCAGCACCTCGAGGCTGGGTGCATCGAAGGCAGGCGGGAAGTACGCGATGTGTTCGTTGCCGGGGCGGTCGTCGAGCACGGCAAGTGCGGTGTCGAGGTGGTAGAACTCCGGCATCACGAGCCGCAACGGGACCACCTCACGGTCAAAGACCTCGGCAAGCTCGGCGTGGCTGTCGCGGCTCGTGCGGAAGCCGTGTCCGGCGAGAATTGCGTTGCCCACGGGCAGCAGGTCGCCCTCGCCCTCGTTGACGAACTGTGCTTCGTGAACGTCGAACCCGTGGTCGGCGAACCACGCGGCGTAGGCCGGGCCTTCGGGCTGGCGTTCGGGGTAGAAGAACGATGCGGTGTACGCGATCGAGTCGATGACAAGGCCGCCGTTGGCCGCGTAGACCATGTCCGGCAGGCCGTCAATGGGCTCGATCTCGTGGACGGTGAAGCCGAGGTCGACGAACACCGCCCGCAGGTTGCGCCACTGCTGCAAAGCGAGAGACGTGTCGGTCGGCAGATCGGGGTTCATCCACGGGTTGATGCGATACGAGACGGTGTAGTGCGCGGGTGCGCACATGAGCACCGTAGGCGCAGCGGCCGGGCGTTCCGGGTGTGCGGGCGTCACCATGTTGTCAACCACACGTGTGCCCGGCGGTACCACTCGGGAATCGTTTCCGCTGTCCATACGGGATAGAAGAAGGCGCTGAGCGCCAGCACGGCCACGATGAACCACCCCACTGCAAATGCGCGCAAGCGTGCAAACTGCCCGCCCAGACCGTCTGGTTGGGCGAGATGCTTCAGTGCCCACGTGAGGGTGAGCACCACGAAAGGAACCATCGCCACGGAGTAGAACGTGAAGATGGTGCGGTGAGCGTACGGCTCCCACGGGAGCCAGCCGGCAAGCGTGCCGGCTGCTAGCACCATGCCGAGGCTGTCGCGCTTGACGATGAGCCGCCAGATTGCGTAGCAGAGCGCAATGACGCCTCCCCACCAGATGAGCGGGTTGCCCACCGACGTGATGACGTCAACGCAGCTGGATCCCATGCATGAGCCGGTCTCTTTGCGCTCAAAGTAGAAGGACGTGGGCCGGAACTGAATGATCCATCCGGCCGGGTGTGACTGCCACGGGTGCGGGCTGCTGAGCCCCTCATGGAAGTCCATCATCTGCTTGTGATAGTGAGCGAGTGAGCGCAACGATTCGGGAAGCCACGTCACGCCCTCGCCGGGATTGTCCTTGGCCCAGTTGCGGCCATAGGAGCCATCGGTCATGAACCAGTTGGCCCATTGCGCGATGTACACGGCAGGCATGATGACAAGCGTCGCCACCGCACCCGGAACGGCATTGCGCCAGGCTGTCGCCCGCAGCCAACCGGGGTAACCTGCTGCGCGCCTGTCGACGGCGTCGAGCACGACAAAGAGGACAAGGAAAGCGGCAGCGAAGATCGCGCCCGACCACTTGACGCCCGCCGCAAGGCCAAAGGAGACGATGGCAGCGAGCCGCCACCACCGAATGCCAACGCGTGGACCGGAGCGACTGTCCGCGCTGGGCGGATGAGCGTCGTAGATGCGCTGGGCTCGCCAACGATCAAGCCATAAGAGCGCGAAGCCCGCGACCACAAAGAAGGTGAGGAAGATGTCGAGGATCGCGGTGCGGGACAGGACGATGTGCGAGCCGTCGACTGCCAGCAGCAGCCCCGCGACTCCGCCCCACAACGTCGAGCGCAAAATGCGGCGCATGAGGAGGGCGACGATGAGCACGGTGGCGGTCCCGAGGAACGCTCCGGCGAAGCGGTAGCCGAACGGCGTGGTGCCCGCCACGCGCATGCCCGCGGCGATGAGGAGCTTGCCCACCATCGGGTGGACCACGTAATCGCCTTCAGTCTGCAAGCCTGAGAAGTCGCCTTGGGCGAACATCCCGTTGTCCTTGTCCCACTTGCCCTCGTAGCCGAGCTCGAGCAGCGAGTAGGCGCCGCGGGCGTAGTAGACCTCGTCGAACACGAGCGCGCGGGGGTGGCCCAGGTTGGCAAAACGCAACCAGCCCGCAAGCAACGTCACGGCCGACGCCATGACACCTGCGCGCCAGCGCCACAAGAAGCCCATGAGACGCGCCGACATCACGGGCACGAGCCTACGTCCTCGACACCCAATCGCCTGGATGGGTCAGCCGTGCGCCGTGGCAGTTGTGCCACGCTGGTGCCATGACCGGTCGCCTCGTGCTCGCCGCGACGCCTATTGGCAATGTGGACGACGCTTCATTGCGGGTGCGTGCGGCGCTCGAAAGTGCGGACGTGGTGGCGGCGGAGGACACCCGGCGTGTGCGCGACCTCGCGCGACGCATGGGAATTGAGATCGGTGGCACCGTGCTCGCATTGCACGAGCACAACGAGCGGGTGCGTGCAGTCGAGCTCATCGACAAGGTGCGCTCGGGGCAGACGGTGGTGGTGGTGAGCGACGCAGGCATGCCGACTGTCTCGGATCCCGGCTACGCCCTTGTGCGCGCCGCGATCGACGCCGACATTCCATTGACGACGCTGCCAGGGCCGAGCGCGGTGCTCACCGCTCTCGCACTGTCAGGTCTGCCGACCGACCGTTTTGTCTTCGAAGGCTTCTTGCCGCGCAAGGGCGGAGAACGGTCACGTGCTGTGCGCGAACTCGCGAGCGAGCCTCGCACGCTCGTGTTCTTCGAGTCACCCCGCCGGCTTGCGGCATTCCTCGCGGACCTCGCCGAAGGCTTCGGTGCTGACAGGGCGGGTGCGATCTGCCGCGAACTGACAAAGACCCATGAAGAAGTGGTGCGAGGCAACCTGGGTGAACTCGCTCGATGGGCGGCAAGCCGTGAGGTGCTCGGCGAGATCGTCGTCGTGGTGGCGGGGCGCCCTCGCCTCGCAGCCTCGATGGAC
>ENA-UOVV01002609-UOVV01002609.1-compost-metagenome-genome-assembly--contig:-NODE-2609-length-10093-cov-21.701733_pt1 | contig 10093 bp, 13 predicted proteins | sample MGYA00238155_ERZ761577 | MGnify/ENA primary metagenome ERZ761577 (study PRJEB28898, sample SAMN06268775) | compost metagenome | isolation source: Emeryville, CA | place: USA:Emeryville, CA | collected... | reverse complement strand
CCGCATCCCCCACCGTCGTTGACCCCACGGGCGAGACCACTGAGATCACCGTCGAGGTCAACGGCATGGCGTACACGCCGAGCACCATTGAGGTCCCCGCAGGCAACGAGCTTGTCATCACCTTCCGCAATACCGGCGATCAGCGCCACGACCTTGTCCTCGCAAACGGTGCGAAGACTCCCGCGATCTCCCCCGGCTCCGAGGCGATCCTCGAAGCAGGCGTCATCGCGCACACGATGGACGGGTGGTGTTCACTGGCCGGCCACCGTGCGATGGGGATGGAGCTGACGATCATCGCTGTCGGCGGAGTGACCGGCTCTGGCGACGCACGTGATGGCGCCGGCGATTCAGACACCGGTGGCCACGGCGCGCACGGCGCGGACGGTCCCGACCTTGCGGCACCGACGATGAGCGAGCTGATGGCTGCCGCTGAAGCCGCGACTGCGCACCCAGCCGCGGTGCCGCCGCTCACCGACGCTACTCACCACGAGTACACGTTCACCGTCACGGAGTCGACGGAAGAGGTGGCAGACGGGGTGAGGCGCGCGATCTGGACCTACAACGGCACATCGCCTGGTCCTACCCTCCACGGGCGCGTGGGCGACACCTTCACCATCACATTGGTCAACGCGGGCACAATGGGCCACTCCATCGACTTCCACGCGGGCGAACTCGCGCCAGACGAGCCGATGCGCACGATCGAACCGGGCGAGTCCTTGGTGTACGAGTTCACCGCGAACCGCTCGGGCCTGTGGATGTATCACTGCAGCACCATGCCCATGACGCAGCACATCGCCAACGGGATGTTCGGCGCCGTCATCATCGAGCCAGACGGACTCGACAGCGTCGACCGCGAATACGTCCTCATCCAGTCCGAGCTGTACCTCGGCGCCCAGGGCGGGCCAGCGTCGGACGTGAAGGCGGCGGCCATGGACGCCGATGTCATGGCCTTCAACGGTCGCGCCTTCCAATATGCCGCGCACCCACTTGAGGCGCGAGCAGGCGAGCGCGTGCGTTTCTGGGTGCTCGACGCTGGACCTGCGCAGCCACTGTCCTTCCACGTGGTGGGCGTCCAGTTCGACACGGTGTGGACGGAGGGCGCGTACTCCGTGTATCGCGGAGTGTCCACCGACGGCATCACCCGGGGCAGCACCGGCGCACAGACCCTCCCGCTGCTTGCCGCACAAGGAGGCTTCGTCGAATTCGTGGCTCCTGAGGCGGGCCGCTACTCATTCGTCAACCACATGATGCCGCTGGCCGAGAAGGGCGCATCTGGCGTGCTGGAGGTGAGCGCCTCGGATGAGTGACGCGCACGCGCTAGTGCTCGGCCTCCCGCAGCACGTCACGCAGCACCAACGCATGGTTGCGTTCGGTGTCCCGTGTCGCGTAAATGAGCGTCACCCGCGGCTCACCCGCGATTTGCGACAAGAAGTCCGCAACAGCGTCGGACGCCGCAAGCTCCGCCTGATAGCGGCGAACGAACTCGTCGAAGTCGTCAGCCTGGTCATGCCACCAGGTGCGCAATTGCGAGCTAGGCGCCAGGTCCTTGGCCCACAGGTCAATGGCCGCTCGCTCCCGGGTCAGTCCGCGCGGCCACAGCCGGTCGACGAGCACCCGCAGACCGTCCGTCTCTTCGGGCGGGTCATAGGCTCGCTTCAGTTCCCATACCTGGGTCATCTCGATCCTCTCTCCCCTCTCGACTAGTCCCCCAACGAGGAGCCCTCCACTCATGACTGTCCCGCAAACCGATCATCTCGTCATCTCGCCCAGCATTCACTACGTCGGAACCCCGGTGATGTTGCTCGGCACGCTCAACCCGGACGGCACCACCAACCTGTCGGCCGCGTCCTCATTCTGGGCGCTTGGCCAGAACCTCGTGATCGGCCTCGAGACCGACAGCCGCACCTATGACAACGTGACCGCTCACCAGGAACTGACGGTCAACTTCCCATCGCCGCATCTGTGGGAGGCAGTCGAGCGGATTGCGGACACGACAGGCCGTGATCCCGTGCCCGATGCGAAGGCCTCGCGCTACCGCTTTGAGGCAGACAAGTTCGCACTGGCAGGGCTGACCCCCGCGCGGTCAGATGTGGTGGCGCCGCCGCGGGTTGCCGAGTGTGCGCTCACCCTTGAAGCCCAGATCAAACGCATCACGCCTGGTATCGGCCCTTATGCAATTGTCGAGTCCGAGGTGGTGCGGGTTCACGCCGCGCCTCGCATTGTGAAGCCCGGAACGCAGCACGTGAATCCGCGTGCGTGGCAACCCCTCATCTACAGCTACCGCCACTATTTCGCGATCGGTGATGAGCTGGGCTTCCGACCCACGAGCGACACCCACGGCGAGGCGGCCTCGTAGCCGTGCGGCCGTGAGCTCTTCGTGCCCACAAAGCCGGCTCTAGGCGGAGGTGAACGAGCACTCACACATGATGTTGAACTCGACCACTTGGTCGCCAAGATCGGGCCGCGCCCACGCTTCGGCTTCTGCTCGCGACGCGAACTGGCGTCCAGCGAGCCGGCCGTTGGCCATGAGGACGCCCACCTCGATGTCCTCGCGCGGGTCGTAGCCGTCGGCGGCAGTGGCCTCGGCGACAGCGGCCTCGGCGGGGTCGTCGTCGATAACCGCCGCTGTGGGCTGCTTTTCGCGAGTAGTCACCATGTCTCCTATAACGCCCGGCGGCCGCGTTCTCATCCCCCTGCGAAGGGCGGCAACACGTCCACGGTGTCCCCACCGGCAAGGGCGTCCGAGTCGGCGAGGCGCTGGCCCGCCCTCAGCACCGCGCATTGAGCGACAACCCGCGCGGCGTCGTCGCCCACCGCGCTCAGCTTCTCGCGCAGGCCCCCTACCGTGACCGCGTCGGCTTCGAGCTGATCTGCGCCCACCGCCTCAGCAGCGGCGGCAAAGAGTCGGACGGCGATCATGGCGCGGGCCACGCATCTGCCAGGCCCGACGCCTTGGCACACTCATCGGCGATGTCATTGCCTGCCGCAGCCCGCTTGCCCGCGGCGTAGCCGACGAGGAACGTCGACAGCGGCGCAGCGGGGCGCACCACCGAATGCGCGGCATCGCGAGCGACGTCGAGCAACGCCTGCACATCGAGATCCTCGAGCTCAACGCTGAGCTCTGCGGACAGTGCCGCGACCCAGCGCTCCAACGTGTTGTCGCTCATCCGAGGCGCTCCTTCCAGAACTCAGCATCACCCCACGTATCGAGGTCACGTGCCACGCCATCGACATCGGGCACCGCCACCATCATGAGGCCTGCAACCAGCCTACGCATCGAGGTGCCTTCTTCAAGGTCCCGGGTCCCGTCGAGGAGAGCCGCCGTTCGGTAGATCGCGAGCAGCGGCTGCACCTCGCCTTCCTCGTCGACAAACCATGCGCCGTCGACCCTGGCGCGCACTCCGCCGCCGCCGGCAGCGCCGCTGCCTGCGGACACCGCGTCACCCTTCACTCCCGCGTCACCCTTCACTCCCGCGTCACCCTTCACCCCCGCGTCGGCGAGAGCTGCGAGCAAGCGAGGCACAGCGTCGGCCGCGCGCGGAGTGTCGACGGCGAGCACAACCGTCCATGGTGCGTGCCCATTCAGAGCGGCCAAGCCCGCGGCCAGCGCCTTTGCCGGGCCGGAACCGGGCGGGTCCTCGACGGTCCACGTGACGCCAGCGCGCGTGGGCCCGCCCACCACCACCGTCTCCCGGGCGGGCGCCGCCGCCGCGAGAGTCCGGTCGAGCAATGACATGCCGCCGACGCTGAGATCAGGTTTGGACACTCCGCCGAGCCGGGCGCCTCGCCCCCCGGCCACGATGATCGCGTCCCACTGCGTCATGGACGACGCCACGATCCAGACTTGCCGCCGTCTTTCGCGATGAGTCTGACGTCGCGAATGCTCGTGCCCTTGTCGAGCGCCTTCACCATGTCGACCACGTTGAGAGCGGCGACCGACACCGCCGTCAGTGCCTCCATCTCAACGCCCGTGCGGTCGGCCGTGGAGACGGTGGCGGTGATGCGAACGCCGCCGTCCTCGATCTCGACGTCGACGCTCGCGCCGTGAACGCCGATGACGTGCGCGAGGGGAAGCAGCTCGGGCGTGCGCTTGGCCGCCGCGATGCCCGCGATCCGGGCGACTGCGAGTGCGTCTCCCTTTGGCACAGTGCCGTCACGTAGCGCCGCCACCACCTGGGGCGCACACTCGACGAAACCCTCTGCCGTGGCGGAGCGCACGGTGGGCTGCTTCGCGGTCACGTCAACCATCCGGACGTGGCCACGCGCATCGAGATGAGTGAACTCGCTCATGCGACGTACCTCCTGACAAGCACGGTGTCGCCGGCGCGCACCTCATCGACGTCAGCGGCCACGCGGGCAAGGCCTTCGGAACGGCCGAGCCGGGCGGCGAGGTGCGAGCCCGATCCGCCATCGGTGGCGGGCCGCACTCCGCTCACGTCGAAGACTATCGGCATCACTTGCTCGCGACCTCGAGGACAGGTCCAGCCGGTGAGCGCCGTCGCGGGCTGCCATGCGGGTTCGGCCACACCGACCATCCGTGACATCGCCGCAACAACGAAGAGCTCGGTCGAGACCGCGACGGCCACGGGGTTGCCTGGAAAGCACAAGACCGGCGTGTCGCCCACACGTCCGATGCCCTGTGGCTTGCCTGGTTGCATCGCCACGTTCGTGAAATCGACGCCCGCGCCGGAGAGCGCGGCTTTCACCGGGTCGCTGTCGCCGACGCTTGCACCGCCAGTCGTGATGAGGAGGTCAACATGAGTTGCATGTGTCAGCGCTTCCCACACCGCGTCCGGGGTGTCGCCCACTCGCATGAGCTCGACAGGTTCGGCTCCGAGCGCGGTGAGCGCCGCGGCAAGGAATGCGCCGTTCGAGTCGTGGATCTGGCCGGGGCCGAGCTCCTCACCTGGCGCGACGAGCTCGTCACCCGTCACCAGGTAGCCGATGCGCGGGCGGCGAACCACGTGAAGCTCATTGAGTCCCGCGGCGGCGGCTGCGGCGATGTCTCGCGCAGTGACATGGTGTGCGGACGGGATGACGAGGTCACCCACCTCGGCGTCCTCTCCCTGGCGGCGGATATGGGCGCCGACGCCGGGGGCCGCCCGGAAGATCGCCTCACCAGCGTCGGCCACGACGATTTCTTGGGCGACGACCGCGTCGGCCCCTTCCGGCACTGGAGCACCTGTCATGATCCGCACTACCTGGCCTGCTACCAGGGGCTTTGTTACCGGGTGACCTGCTCGGGCGGTGTCGATGACAGTGAGCCGCACGGGGTTGTCCGCCGCCGCTCCAGCGAGATCTGCAGCGCGTACGGCGTATCCATCCATCGCAGAATTGTCGAAGACCGGGCTCGGCACAGCAGCGCCGTGATCACGCGCGGCGACGCGACCAAGCGCCTCAGCAAGCGCAATCGCCTCGCTGGAGACTGGGTTCACGAGCGCGCGCACCAACTCGAGGTGCGCCTCGAGGCTACGCATAAGGCCCGCCACCGACGGCGAGGGTGCGCCATTCGCCTTCGCGGGCGTCGAGCACAGAGAGCTTGCCGCGCAATCCCTTGCCGGTGCCGGTCAAGAGGACGATGGCTTGGCTCGCCATGGCAGTGGCGACCTGGCCGCACAGGGGGCCTAGCACGCCTCCCGCGTCGCACACCGCGAGGTCGAGCGGCGGGGCCTCTGGGAACACATCACGCAAACGGTGGTCGCCGTCAAAGACAGTCACCTGGCCGAACCACGTGTAGACGGCGCCCCACACCAACGGGATGCCCAGCTCCTCCGTCACGTCCGAGATGTCATACCGCGAGGGCCACGTGTCGGTGCAGTCGAGGACGAGGTCATGACCGGTGAGCAACTGCGCCCCATCTTCGGCGCGCAACCGCACATTGATCGGCTCAATGCTGGTCCACGGTGCTTGCTCGCGGAGGGCTTCAGCAGCCGCGTCTACCTTGCGGCGCCCCACGTCCTCTGGACTGAACAGGATCTGTCGGTGGAGGTTGGACACGGAGACGCTGTCCGCGTCGATGAGCGTGAGGTGTCCGACGCCAGCGGCCGCCAGATACGCAGCTGCCGGGCAACCAAGCCCTCCCGCACCAATGATCGCGATGCGCGCTTTCTCAAGGGCCGCTTGACCTTCCGCTCCAAAGCCCGAAAGGGCTCGTTGGCGAATGAAGGGATCACCGTTCATTGAGGACGTCCGCATATCGATCGAGCACAATCGACACGATATCCGGATGTGGGGCAAGTGGGGCCGTCACGATGTCGGCTCCCGCCTCGGCGAGTCGGTCCTGGAACACTCCCGGCGCGAGCAGCAGGGATGCCACCGCGACCGTGTCGTCCTCACCGAAGTCGCGTGCGGCACGCACCGTGTCCGCGACCGAGGGCTCATGCCCTGCGGCGAAGCCGAGACGGACCGGCCCACCCCATGACACGCGCAGCATCTCTGCCATCTGCGCGGTGTCAGCCTGAGAGCGGGGATCGGACGATCCCGCTGCGGCAAGAACCAACGTCGCCTCACGAGGAACGCGTGCCTCCCGCAGGCGATCCATCACGATGTCGATGAGCCGCTGGTCTGGGCCGAGTGCGGGTGCGGCGTGCACCTCATCGTGACTGGCGATCGCTTGTGCGATGTCGTGATAGACGTGATACCCACCTGCCAAGAGGAGAGGTACCACCACGGCACTGCGACCCTCGCGAAGCGAGAGGTCGCTTACCACTTCCGAGAGGAAGGGGCCGTGAACGTCAACGTAGGCCTCACGGACATCGAGCTCCGGGTCGGCGGCGCGGACCATGTCGAGCACGGTGCGAATCGTCTCTTGGCCCGTGCGCGAGCGCGTCCCGTGCGCGCAGCCGATGAGGACGGGACGGTCGCTCATGGCGCCGTCACCGCAAGTGCGTAGCCGCGCTTGACGACTGTGCGCACCAGTTGGCGGCTTCCGGAGTTCTCACGCAGACGGTTGATCGCGGCGTCCACTGCGTGGCCCGACGCCGTGCCTCCGGGAAGCATGTCAGCCAACTGGTCTCGGGTCACTACATTCCCGCGAGCCGCCGCCAACGCGCGGAGAATCTCGAGTCCGGTAGGAGTCATAGGGAGAACTCTGCCAGCCAAGATGGCGGTGGTCGCGCGCATGACGAGCGGCCCCTCGATGGTGGGCACCGACGGCACATCGGTCCCAAAGTGCTGGACAAGTTCGCGCACAAGCGCGCCGAGCCGCCAGCGCGATGGATAGACGACGTGCAATCCGGCGTCTTCGATTGGCGCTGCCGTGACCGGTCCCACGCCCGCAAGCAACACTCTGCCCGTTGCCACGTGGTTTGCGATGTCCGCCAAGAGGCCCTGCTCAGTGGCGGTCGCAAGCCACGACGATGCCGCTGGAGCCGAGGTGAACAGCACCGCATCGGCCCGACCGGCAGCAGCCGCCTCAATCCACTCGACGTGGACGCCTGGCTCAGTTGGCGGACCCCAGCCGTACACGAGCACGCTGTGGACCGTTGCCCCGGCGGCCTCAAATGCCTCGTCAAGCCCGTCCGAGCCCGCGCCGTGGTGCTGCACCGCGATGCGCAGCCCGTCGACGCCTTCGCTCAGCAGGTACTCACGAAGTTCCGCCGCAGTCTCGGACTCCGCGACCCAGTCCGCTTCAAGGCCAGCAGCCTGGATCGCACCGCGCGCCTTTGGCCCACGCGCGATGAGGCGTGATCCGCGCAACGTCTCAATGAGAGTGTCGGCGATGCCCGCAGCATCGGCCGCCTCGATCCAGCCCCGAAAACCGATGCCAGTCGTGGCGACGACGATGTCGGGGGGATTGAGGATCAGCGTGCGCGACGCCTCAAGCAGGCGGTGGTCATCGAGATGCGGAACCGTCGACAGTGCGGGCGCGCTGGCGACTGTCGCGCCGCGACGCTCAAGGGCCGCAGCGAGCTCACGCTTGCGTCGATCCGCCGTGTTGACGATGACGCAACCGGCAAGGGGTTCACCCGGCGTTGACACGTCGCCTCCCTCCGGCCCTCTACGTCGCGCTTGCATCCGAGGCGAGCAGACCGTCGCGAGCCACCTCGCCGATGACGATAACGACCGGAGGTTTCACGTCCGTTTCGTCCGCAATTCGAGCGGCACTTTCCAAAGTGGCGCGGGTGATGCGCTCGTGCGGAGTGCTCCCGCGCTCGATCATCGCGACCGGCGTTAGAGGGTGAGCGCCCGCTTCAATGCCCGCCTCGGCAAACCTCGGCAGAGTCGCGCGGCCCATCAGCACCACCACAGTGGTGCCGTTCGCCATCGCGGCCACTGCGGCGGCGTCGGGACCCGCGTGGCCGGACGTCACAAGTACCCCGTGGCTGATGCCGCGTTGCGTCACCGGGATCCCCGCCAAAGCCGGCACACTGAGCGCGCTCGTCACTCCCGGCACCACCTCAACGGGGATTCCGGCCGTGATGCACGCGTGGACTTCTTCGCCGCCACGTCCGAGCACAAAGGGATCACCGCCCTTGAGCCTCACCACCGTCTTGCCTTCGCCCGCGCGCTCGACGAGCATGCGGTTGATCTCGTCCTGAGGGACCGGATGGTTATCGGGGCTCTTGCCCACGTTGATCACCTCGACGTCGGCTGGCAGCGCAACAAGCAGCTCTGCGGCGCCCAAGCGGTCGGCCACGACGACATCCGCCTCCGACAGCGCCTGGCGCCCCCGCACCGTGACAAGACCGGGGTCGCCCGGCCCAGAACCGACAAGAATGACGCGCCCGATCCCCGCGCGCCGCCGCCGCAGATCGACATGCCCCGCGTCGATATGTGCGGCCACGGCGTCGCGGATGCCGCGAATGCGATGCGGATCGGGGGCGTCGGTCGACACGACGCCGATCGTCACCTCACCGTGCGTTGACATCGCCGCTTGTCGAGCGGAGCCTCTCGCAGCGTCGGACGCATCAATGCAGAAGATCTGCCGTGCGTGCGCCCAGCCAGCGATCTCGTCATTGAGCGCTGGATCGTTTGTTGCCGCAACAACGAGCCACGCGCCAGCGAGGTCCTCCTCTACCACGGGGCGGGCCACCCACGTGAGGTCGCCATGGCTCGCATGACGCTGCAAATCCGCCGACGCCTCGGGAGCGACCACCACAACGTCGGCACCCTCTGTCATGAACCGTCGCACTCGCCGCGTCGCGACACCGCCTCCGCCCGCAATAAGCACGCGCCGTCCCGTCAGATGGAGCCCAATGAGCGTCGTCATAGGCGACTGGCCAGGTGTAGATGCACCTGACCATTGTCGACAGTGACGGGGTATGTCACCAAATGGGGGCTCAATCCCGGCCGCGGTTCGCTGTCCTGCGCGTTGAGACACTCGCCAGTCACAAGCGAGAACACCTGCTTGTAAACGGGTGACGCGATCGTCGGCTCATCTCCGCGTGACCCGGTGATTCCGCGAGACATCACCTGAGCCCCTGAGAACGGGTCACAGTTCTGCACGGCAAAAACGCGCCCGTCGGAGAGCAAGAACAGCGCCACCTGGTCACCATCCACGAGCGCCGCCACGCCAAGATCGGGGGTGAGGATGTCAACTGGGCATACCGCCACCACACTCGTTGCCACCGCGCTCATGAGCGCACCTCCAAACGGTCCGACGCGATGAGGACGGGCGCTGCATCACGTTCAGCCTCCGTCGCCGGCCGACGCTGTCCTCGCTCAGGCACGTAGGCGAGGGACGGGTCGGGGGTATCGGGGGCATTGACGAAGGACGCGAACTGCCGAAGGCGCACAGGGTCGCGCAGCACGGCCGCCCATTCGTCTTCGTACGTGGCGATGTGGCGCTCCATGTGCGCATCGAGTTCGGCGTTCGTGTCCTGCAGAGCGGCGCGCCCTTCGGCGAGGACGTGCCGGTTGTGCAGCGAGGCAAGAATCGAGGCGACAGCGGGTCTGCAGATGTCGCAGCCCGAACCGACGCCAAAGCGCTCGATGATGTGGCTGAACGCCTCGAGTTCGGCCACCTGAACAGCCTGGAACAGGTCGGCGCGGCTCATCGCGAAGTGTTCGCACATTGCGGTGGAGACGGCGATGCCTTCCTTCGCCAATTGCGCAGTCATCACCTTCTTGGGGCTTTCGACGGGCGCGGGGG
>ENA-UOVV01002608-UOVV01002608.1-compost-metagenome-genome-assembly--contig:-NODE-2608-length-10095-cov-6.161853_pt1 | contig 10095 bp, 7 predicted proteins | sample MGYA00238155_ERZ761577 | MGnify/ENA primary metagenome ERZ761577 (study PRJEB28898, sample SAMN06268775) | compost metagenome | isolation source: Emeryville, CA | place: USA:Emeryville, CA | collected... | reverse complement strand
TGCGCACGCCGCGATACATGCCCCAGCGCACGATGACCGGCATCAGGATGGTGTCGAACGTCCACGCGGGGAACCGGAACGCAAAGCCGTTGGGGGCGAACACCTCCAGGCCGTCGCGCTGGATCCCGATCACCGAACCCCACCGCCGCTTCGGTGGCCGGTAGGCCTTCAGCGGCTTGCCGTCGAACTCGGCGCGGATGTTGTGCGCCAGCAACGCGTCCGCCCGATTGCGGGCGGAGCTGCGCAGCGGATCGGTGGCCGCGACGTCGCCGATCGCGTACACGCCGGGGTGGCCGGGAACGCGAAGGTCGGGTCCCACCTTGACGAAGCCGTCGTCGTCGAGCAGTTCGGGCGGCAGCCAGCCAGTGTTGGGCCGCACCCGCCCGATCGTCCACAGCACTGCGTCGGCGGTGACCTCCGGCTGGCCGGTGCTCCACCGCACCGGTCCGGAAGTGATGCTGTCGCAGTCGAATCCGTCGGGCACCGCGGCGCGGTGGCCCGGGTGCAGCTGCACGCCGGCGTCGATGAGGCGCCGCCGGATGCGCTCCCACACCCGCGGGTGGTGGTTCACCACGGCGCGCTGACCGGGGTAGTAGAGGTCGACCCGCTTGTCGGGCCAGCTGATCGCGATGTTGGCGGCGCTGCTGACGGCCGCGGCGCCGCCGCCGACGACGACGACCGAGCGGGCGGCGGCCAGCCGTTCGTGGGCGGCGCGCAGGCCGGCGTCGATCTCCGCGGCGGTCTGCAGGTCTGGCCGGCGCCAGAACCCGTTGGTGACGCCGGTCGAGATGATCAGCGTGTCGTAGTCCTCGGCGAGGGTGGTGCCGTCGGGGTCGTCGACGAAAACCTTGCGCGCGGCGAGGTCGACCCCGGTGAGCGTGCCGTGCACCGTGCGCACCCGGTCCAGCCCGCGGAACCGGTCGAACGGGATCCAGTTGGCGCCGGCCCAGTGCTGCGGGCGGGTGAGCCGCCAGCCCAGTTCCTGGCCGCTGACCAGCCCGGGTTTGGCGGAGATGCCCACCACGTCGGCGTGCCGGGCCAACCGGATGGCGGTGAGGATGCCGCTGTCGCCCAGTCCCGCGATGACCACGCGTTTGCGGTGCACAACAGCACCCTAGACGTCAGAATGCAGCCATGGCTGATGACAATCCGAATCAGTTGAAGGGCTCCGCCTGCACGGTGACGTTGGATCCCGACGCGCGGACGCTGACGTTCGAGCACCGTGGCTGGTTCTTGTCGAAGGCGCAGAAGAAGTCGCCGATCGTCGTGCCGTTCGACGAGATCACCGCGGTGGAGTCCGACTTCGGCATCATCACCGGCTGGTTCCGGATTCAGCGCAAGGGTTACGCGCCGTGGCAGGACGGCGTCGCCACCGACCCGCACGGGCTGAACTGCCCGTGCGACCCGACAGAGTTCGCGCAGCGGGTGCGCGCGGCGGTCGGCCTGCCCGACGCCCCGGCGCCCGAACCCGTCGAACAGCCACCCGAACCCCCCGAAGCTGAGGCCGCACCCGAGGGCGGCGAACCCGAGAAGAAGGGCCTCAACACGGCCTACAAGGTCGTCGACGGGGTGCTCGACATCCTGCGCCGCTTCTGAACCCTGAACCGTCAGGCCGGGGTGAAGCGGATCGCGACGATCTTCTCCCGAGCGGCCGCCTCGGCGAACTCGTCGACAGTGGGAATCCTGTTGTCGCGGAACGACAGTCCCATCATGGTCTGCGCGCGCTTGACGCCGTAGGACTGCGCGCAGCGGTGGGCCAGGTCGGCGACCGTCGCGGGGTCGTCGATGAGTTCGCCCCGCATCCTGGTCGTCTTACCGCCGTACCCGACGTCGGCGTCGTGGCCGCCGCGGAAGTTGTACTTCCACTTGGCGTTGGCCAACGCGTGGAGGGTGCCGTCGATCAGGTGCGCGCTGACCGGGATCGAGATCCGGCGTCCCGACTTGCGACCGGTGAACGCCAACACCATGAACTGTTTGCGCAGCGGCCCGGCGAGCGGCGTCTTGAGCAGGACGCGCAGCATCGGGTTGACGGCGCGCAGCAGCCCCTCGGGTGGATGGCTCATCGAGACCGCGGGTGTCGCTTCTGTCATGGCGTCACCGTAGGCGGGTGGGCCCGGGTGGCTCCAGGGGCTTCGCGGTCGGCTGAACGACGGGCTTAAAGGCCCGCGAGATCGTCGGGCACGTCGACGGCATGCTCGCGCAGCGCGTCGAGCGGGACCACCTCGAGGGTGCGCTCGTGGGTGCTGGCCAGCACGACCGGCGCCGCGCAGCCGTCGTAGTAGGCGCGCAACCAGTTCATCGCGGTCACACACCAGCGGTCGCCGGGCACCAGGCCGGGGAAGCGGTACTGCGGCATCGGCGTCGTCAGGTCGTTGCCGATGGAGCGCTGGTGGTCCAGGAACTCGGCGGTGACAACCGCGCAGATGGTGTGCAGGCCGATGTCCTCGGGCCCGGACGCGCAGCAGCCGTCGCGGTAGAAACCGGTCAGCGGGTCGGACCCACAGGGCTGCAGTGGCTCGCCGAGCACATTGCGATCGGTCACCCCTTCAGTTCTAGCGTCGAACACCGATCGCCACCACGTGTTCGCGCGTCCAGTGCACCCTCAGATGACGCCCCGCTTCGTCATCCAGCGCATCACCTGCCAGCCGGCGAACACCGGCAGCCAGATTGTCAGCACGCGGTACAGCAGCACCGACGGCACCGCCAACGCGGCGGGCATCCCGAACGCCGCCAGGCCGCCGATCAGCGCGGCCTCCACCGCGCCGACGCCGCCGGGGGTCGGCGCCGCCGAGGCCAACGTGCCGCCGATCATCGTCACCACCGTGACGGTGATGAACGACGTGTCGCCGCCGAACGCCTCGATCGCCGCCCACAGCGCGAACGCGTTGCCGAGAGTAGTTGCGGCACAACCGAGAACAATAACCGCCAGCCGTTTGGGTTCGCGGCCCAGCTCGATCAGGTGGCCGATCATCTCCTGCAGCCGCGGCCGCACCGCGGTCGCCAACCACCGCCGCAGCCGCGGCACCAGAATGAACGTGCCGATCAACCCCAGCAGCAGACCCGCGACCAGGTACAGCACCGTCACGCTGGGCACGAACCGCGACAGGTCGGCCGACACCCCGGCGGCGGTGGAGAAGAAGATCAGCAGCCCGATGTGGGTGATCACCTGGACCGACTGCTGCAGCGCGACCGCGGTGGTGGCGCGCATCGGGTTGACGCCGCCCTTCTGCAGATAGCGCGCTGACAGCGCCAGCCCGCCCACCCCGGCGGGCGTCGTGGTCGCGGCGAACTTGTTGGCGATCTGCATGACGATCAGGCCCCACAGCTTGACCATGCCGTCCGCGCACGCCCACAGCGCCGCGGCGGCGCCGAGGTACGTCAGACCCGAGGCCGCCAGTCCCAGCAGCGCCCACCACCAGTTCGCCGTGCGCAGTTCGGTGACGAACGTCGGCACCGAGCTGATGAACGGGTAGGCGACGTAGACCAGCGCGATCAGCAACACCAACTGGATCAGCTGGCTGCGGGTGAACCGGGTGACGGTCTCGGTCTCGATCTCCTCGACGCGGGTCTGGCGCTTCACCTCGTCGCGCGCGGCCGAGATGACGGCGCCGGCGCCGTCGACGCTCTGCCGGATCGGCAGCGGCACAGCGGCTTTCGTCAGCCGCCGCGACGCGGCCAGCACGGTGTCCTTGCCGAACGCGTTGATCGCCGCGCGCACCGCGGACTCGGCGTCGTACAGATGTGTCGTGGTGACCAGCAGCTGGGCGATGTCGGTGCGCAGTTGCGCGTCGGTGGCGCCGTACTCGGCGCGGTCGAAACCGCCGAACAGCACGGTGTCCTCGTCGACGGTGATCCGACTGCTGCGCAGGTCGCCGTGCGAGATCTGGCAGGCGTGCAGGTCGTGTAGCGATTCCCACACGCGCACAACGGGAATGGCGTCGACACATTCGTTGATCGGCACACCGCGCGGCGGGGTGTGCGCGAACAGCGTCCAGCCCCGCTCGAGCGCCGCCACGCTGATCGTCGACATGTTGGCCACGCCGAGTTCGCCGATCGCGATCGTCATCAGTCCGCGGTGCTCGACGAGTCGGCGCATCGACGCGTGCAGCGGCGCGGTCTCGCGGTCGCGCAGCCGGATCTTCGTCCACAGCTGACGCAGCGCGCCGCCGCCGCGCTGGTGCGGGCCGTACAACTCCATCACCGCCGCGGTCTGCTGCCCCTCGCAGCTGGCCTCCAGTTCCAGCGGGCCGGCGCCCGCGGGGCGGGTCACCCGCAGCGCGGTGACGGTGCAGCCGCGGCGGGCCATCGCGCGCACGGCGTTGTCCAGCGGCACCTCCAGCGCCGGCGTCCCGACGACCAGCACCACCAACGCGCCGACGAACCAGCCCACGGCCAGGCCCAGCAGCGACCGGGCGGGCACCACCGCGCTGATGATGAGGTGGATCGGCACGAACGCCAGCAGCAGCGTCCACCACCAGCGCCGCCAGCGCGCGGGCAGCCACGGGCCGGATACCGTGAGCACCGCGGCCAGCATCGCGATCCATCGCGGGTCGTCGACGAACTGCGAGGCCAGCGTGTCGAAGCGGGTGCGCAGGTCGAAGTGCCACTGCGGCGCGGCGAACCCGGACCCGGTGATCGACAGCGCCAACCCGGCGATCGCGGCGGCCGCCGCGTAGGCGCCGAGCAGTTTCCACCGCCGGGTGACCACCAGGCCGACCAGGATCACGAACGGCAGCGCCCCGATCGCGATGCCGTAGGCCAGGTAGACCAGGTTGGCCTGGGTGGGCGTGAGCACGGCGAGGATCTTGGAGATCGACTGCTCGAGCGCGACCCACTCGTTGCGGGTGACCAGCGAGCTGAAGATGACGAGCGCCAGGAACAGCGCGGACAGCACCACCCGCAGGATGTCGTTGGTGCGGCGGGAGCAGGCTGCCGGAGACAACGATGTCCCGCCCGTCAACTCGCATGTCTTCAAGAATCTTTCTGATGGGCCGCGCTGGCGCGCGACTCGCCGACACAGTAGCGGTCCGGCCGCGATTCCCGGCAATACGGCGCGACGGGGTTCCCAGCCGGGGGCCTCGGGCGTACGCTAATTAGGCATGAGTCCAACAGTGCGCGCAACGTTGCCGCCGGGCCCGCCGCTACCGAGCGCGGTGCAGCTGCTGGTGATGGCGAAGTGGTGGCCGCAGTTCGTCGCCGCGTGCCGACGCCGCTACGGCGACGTGTTCACGCTGCGCAACACGATGATGGGCAAGATGGTCTATCTGGCCGATCCGGCCGCGATCAAAACGGTGTTCGCCGGGGATCCGCGGATTTTCCATGCGGGCGAAGCGAATTCGATGCTCGGCGGGCTGCTGGGCGACACCTCGGTGCTGGTGATCGACGGCGACGTGCACCGCGACCGCCGGCGGTTGATGATGGGGCCGTTCCATCGCGACGCCGTCGCGCGCCAGGAGGCGGTGATGGCCGAGATCGCCGCCGACAACATCGCCACCTGGCCGGTCGGCACACCGTTCCCGGTCGCGCCGAGGACCTCGCAGATCACGCTCGAGGTGATCCTGCGGACGGTGATCGGCGCCAGCGACCCGGCCCGGCTGGCCGCGCTGCGCGACATCATGCCGCGGCTGCTGAACGTCGGCCCGTTCTACTCGCTGGCGATCGCCAAGCCCGCGCTGCTGCGTCGACGCCCGTGGCGGCGGTTGGCGCGGCTGATGGAAGAGAGCGACCGGCTGCTGTACGCCGAGATCGCCGAGCGGCGCGCCGACCCCAACCTGGCCGAGCGCACCGACGCGCTGGCCATGCTGGTGCAGGCCCACGCCGACGACGGCAAGGGCATGACCGACAAGGAGTTGCGCGACCAGCTCATCACCCTGCTGGTGGCCGGCCACGACACCACCGCGACCGGGCTGGCGTGGGCGCTGGAACGGCTCACCCGCCATCCGGGCATCCTGGCCAAGGCGGTGGCGGCCGCCGACGCCGACGACGAGGAGTACCTCGACGCGATCTGCAGGGAGACGCTGCGCATCCGCCCGGTGGTGCCCGACGTCGGGCGCATCCTCAAGGAGCCGGTCGAGGTGGCGGGCTACCAACTGCCGGCCGGGGTGATGGTGGTGCCCAGCATCACCACGGTGCACATGCGCGAGGACCTCTACCCCGACCCCGAGCGCTTCGACCCGGACCGGATGCTGGGTGCGACCCTGAGCCCGACGACGTGGCTGCCGTTCGGCGGCGGCAACCGGCGCTGCCTGGGCGCCGGATTCGCCCAGGTCGAGATGCGGATCGTGCTGCGCGAGATCCTGCGCCGCGTCGAGCTGGCCACCACCAGCGAGCCCGGCGAGAAGAACCGGCTCAAGCACGTCATCCTCACCCCGAACCGCGGGGCCCGGATCACCGTCAAGGCGCGTCGCGTGGTCGCCGCACAGCCGCCGGAGTCGGCGGATCTGGTCGATCACTGACCGGTTTGTTTCGGTCGCCGACCCGCTGGGTATACGGGCTGCCACTGGTTCAGATCCGAGCCGTCCCACAAACCACACAAGCAAGAGCAGGCGGCACCACATGTCTCGGTCGGGTACGGAATACGCAGATGTCACGGAGATGTTCCGGCGGCTCAAGACGCTCGAGGAGGGCTCCACGGCGTACAAGCGCCAGCGCGACGAGATCTTCGAGCGCTGCCTGCCGCTGGCCGACCACATCGCGCGGCGCTACGGCGGCCGCGGCGAATCCCACGACGACCTGGTCCAGGCCGCCCGCATCGGGCTGGTCGGCGCGGTGAACCGCTTCGACGTCGACAACGGCGCCGACTTCCTGGCGTTCGCGGTGCCGACCATGATGGGCGAGGTTCGTCGCCACTTCCGCGACTACGGCTGGGCCGTCAAGGTGCCGCGCCGCATCAAGGATCTGCAACTGCAGCTCGTCCGGGCCCGCTCGGAGTTGTCGCAGCAGCTCAACCGCGCCCCCAACGCGTCGGAGATCGCCGAGCACATCGGCGTCCCGCGCGAGCTGATCGTGGAGGCCACGATCGCGGCGGGCAACTACACCACGCTGTCCACCGACGTACAGGCCGGCCCCGACGACCACTTCGGGTCGATCGGCGACACGCTCGGCGCCCCCGACCCCGGCATGGACCACGTGCTCGAGGTCGAGACGGTGCGGCCGCTGATCGCGGCGCTGCCGGAGAAGCAGCGCACCGTGATCATGCTGCGGTTCTTCGAGAACATGACGCAGACCGAGATCGCCGAGCGCATCGGCTGCTCGCAGATGCACGTCTCGCGGCTGCTGTCCAAGGCGCTGACCACGCTGCGCAGCGGTGTGCGCAAGGCGGAGTACGCCGTCAGCGCCTGATTCGGCCAAACCGCCCACGCCCGCGGGATGCGCGGGTTAGTACATAAGCCATGAACGGTCGCATCGCTGCGCTGGCGGTCGCGCTGGGCATCGGTGCGGCACTGGCGACGAGCCAGGCGGTCGCGTCCGCGGAGGCCGACGACACCTCGACGGCGACCACCGCATCGGAAACCGCCGCCGCGGCGGAGACGACGACCGAAGAACCCGCGGCCCAGGAGATCGCGAAGAACGACGACAGCGCGCCCTCGACCGTCGCCCCGACGGCTGACCCCGACGCAGAGCCCGAAGACGACGAGGACGAAGCGCGGGCGCGCGCGATCCTCGACGACGACCAGCCCGAGATCGGATCCGACACCGAAGACGCTGTCGCCGTTGCCTTCTCGAGCCGTGTCGGGGACGACGAAGATCCTCCCGTGGAGAGCCCGGCGGCGTGGGCGCAGGCGGCGGCCGCCCGGCGCGAACTGGTCGACGACAACAAGTCCGTCGATACCGAGGCCGCCGAACCCGTCGAGACCGCCGAGACCTTCGAGACCGCCGAGACCTTCGACACCGATCCGCCACCCGTGCAGGCCATCCCGGCCACACCACTGTTCACCGCGTGGAAGCTGCAGGAACTGCCGGTCGTCGGACCACTGGTGATCACCCCGGCGATCGCGATCGTGCACTCGATACCGCTCGTCGGCGACATCCTGCACCCGTTCATCGGCTATCCCGTCGGCATGACCGGCGGCAGCACGCCGCGCGACGTGTGGGTGATCTCATTCGACGGCACCCCGATCTACGTCCACTTCTTCCCCGCACACAACCTGCCCGAGGGCGAGCGGGCGCCGACGATCCTCAACGGCCCGGGCCTGGGCATACCCGGCGAGACGAACCCGCTGGCGCTGGTCAACCCGTTCCTGGGGCACCAGATCGTCGGCATGGGCACGCTGCTGGCCAACGGCTACAACGTCGTCACCTGGGATCCACGCGGCGAATGGAGTTCCAAAGCAGGCACTCTCGAGATCAACCACCCCGACGTCGAAGCGCGCGACATGCAGGCGATCATCAGCTGGATCGCGCAGCAGCCCGAAGCGGCGTTCGACCCGGGCAGCACCACCGACCCGCTGATCGGCATGGTCGGCGCGTCCTACGGCGGTGGCATCCAGTTCGTCACCGCGGCGCGCGACAAGCGCGTCGACGCGATCGTGCCGACCATCGGCTGGCACAACCTCAACATCTCGCTGAACAACAACGGCGCCCCGAAGACCAGTTGGGGCCTGATCCTGGGCCTGGCGCTGCTGTTCACCGGCGCCAACACCGACCGCGCCATCTTCCCGGCGCTGCTTAACTCCCTGCTCGCCGGCCAGGTGTCGCAGTCCGACCGCGACTTCCTCGACGCGCGCGGACCCGACTACGTGCTCGACCAGATCGAGGCGCCGACGCTGATCATCGAGGGCACCGTCGACACGCTGTTCACGCTCGCCGAGGCGCACGAGAACGCGCTGGTGCTGCTCGACAACGGGGTGCCGACCAAGGTGGTGTGGTACTGCGGCGGGCACGGCGGCTGCATCACCAGTCCGCAGAGTGGCGAGGTGATTCAGCGGTCGACGATGGCGTGGCTGGACAAGTACGTCAAGGGTCTGCCGGTCGACACCGGGCCGCAGTTCGAATGGGTGGACCAGCACGGGCGCAACTACGCCTCCGACGTGTATCCGGTGCCGACGGGGACACCGCTGCAGGCGTCGCGCACCGGGCCGGACACGCTGCCGTTCGCCCTGCTGCTCGGCGGGTCGGGCCCGAACTTCCGGGCGTTGACCGTCGACCCGATCAACGGCCTGCTCGGCCTCCTGTCCGCGGCGAAGGCGCAGAACGCGGTCGAGCTGACTACCGAACCGGTAAGCGAGACAACATATCTCGTCGGCGCACCGCAGCTGGAGTTCACCTATCGGGGCACCTCGACGAACACGCACGTCTACGCGCAACTCGTCGACGACGCCACCGGGCTGGTGCTGGGCAACCACGTCACGCCGATCCCGGTGACGCTGGACGGTCAGGAGCACACCGCGTCCATCCCGCTGGAGATGATCGCGCACACGCTGGAGCCGGGTCAGACCGTGACGCTGCAGATCGTGTCGTCGGCGGTGACGTATCAGGCGCTCAAGGCCAACGGCAGGGTGACGATCAGTGACATCAAGCTCACGCTGCCGACCGCGGACCCGGCGAAGGTCACGGTCGGCTAGCGGGCTGGCCACCGGACACGCTGTGCCGTCGTGGGCAAACGTGATGTAGTTTCGTTCCGCACAGCGCCATGGGGCGGTGGCGAGGAGTAGAGGGTGGAGCCGACACCTTTCGGGCACTATCAGCTGCAGCAGCTGATCGGCCGCGGCGGGATGGGCGAGGTCTATCGGGCGTACGACACCAGGACCGACCGCATCGTCGCCGTGAAAGTGCTGCCGGCGAACATGGCCGCCGACGAGACCTTCCAGGCGCGGTTCCGCCGCGAGTCGCAGGCCGCCGCGGGCCTCATTGATCCGCATGTGGTGCCGATCCACGGATTCGGCGAGATCGACGGGCGGCTGTATCTGGACATGCGGCTGATCGAGGGCCGCAACCTCGGCACCATCCTGTCCGAGACCGGCAAGCCGCTGGACCGCGAACTCGCGGTCAGTGTGATCGAGCAGGTGGCGTCGGCGTTGGACGAGGCGCACCAGGCGGGCCTGATCCACCGTGACATCAAGCCGTCGAACGTCCTGATCACCGACCGCGACTTCG
>ENA-UOVV01002606-UOVV01002606.1-compost-metagenome-genome-assembly--contig:-NODE-2606-length-10099-cov-4.853744_pt1 | contig 10099 bp, 11 predicted proteins | sample MGYA00238155_ERZ761577 | MGnify/ENA primary metagenome ERZ761577 (study PRJEB28898, sample SAMN06268775) | compost metagenome | isolation source: Emeryville, CA | place: USA:Emeryville, CA | collected... | reverse complement strand
TCCCCTGGGATGCGACTTCCGGCGGTTATCCCAACCAGGCCGGCGCGCCCTTCCAGTCCGATCCGCGCCCGCTGAACGAAATCATCCGCGAAATCCGCGAAAAGGCGGGCGTGGCGGAGGAACGCATCAGCGATGCACCGAGTTATAACGAGATCATGCTCGCCATGACGCAGGAGCGGTATTTCGATCCGCAATACTTCATCAAGATGGCGAACAACATCGGTGCCCTGCAGCAGGAGCAAAACATGGTCAGTGCTTATACGGCCTTGCTGTTGCAAGACATCTATAAGCTGCAAGAGCAGATCAACGCCCTGTTGGCTGCCCGCGCCGCCATGAAGCTCAACCAGGCCGAGATGACGCCGCAGGAAGGTGCGCAACCGCTCCGCTAAGCGTGTGCCCTTCGGCTAACCCACTGAACGAACATGCCTTTTCGGCGTTTCGTTGTTTAACTCCCTTGACTATGGTATAATGATGTTAAATTCAATCATGAAGTTTCTAACGATGGCTTTATCCAAGTTACGCACAGATTTCCGTCGCGCCGTCAACCGGACGGCCGTATCCCTGTTTCTGGGTGCCGCCCTGCTGGCGCCGATCACGGGGCATGCGCAACAGGCCTCGGATACCGCCGCTGCAACGCCGACTCCCATCGCCGAAATGGCCGTACAGGCCACGCCCGGCACCGAATTGCAACTGGAAAAAGGCGTGATCTCCACCGTCGCGATGGAGGTCGCAAGCGATGTGGATTCGCTGGCAAAAGAATACCCCTTCCTTGCCGATCAGGTTCAATTCGCCAAGGAGGTATATGAATCTTCCGGGCAGCAAACCACCTTTTCCACCGCCCGCGCCGTTGATGCCGAAACCAATACCCAGCTGCTGTTTGTTTCCCAAACCGGCAGCGTGACCTGCGGCGCGCTCGGCTGCACCCTGACCGTTTATGCGAACAACGGCGAAGGCTACAAGGAAGCCCTGAACCTGCTCGCCTTCGGCAATGTTTATGTCGGCAAGAACGACAGCGGCAAAATCTCGACCTATTTCTGCGCCAATGAATCCTATACAGATTGGAAACATGCGGAATGGCAGCTGAACGGCACGAAGTTCGAGCTGCAAAGAACCCACGCGCAGCAACAACAGCCCGTGGTCAACGGCAAGCCGCTTTGCAGCACGGCTGCCCCTTAAAAAACTTCTGAGGATTTTCAGCCCAGATAACGCTGCGGGTCGAGCGTTTGCAGGCCCTTGCGTATTTCAAAATGCAGCTGCGTATTCGCCACCGTACCGGTAGAACCGACCGTGCCGATGGCCTGCCCCTGCCGCACGCGCATGCCCTTTGTTACGGTCACGCGGTCCATATGCGCATAGGCCGTGACCATGCCGTTGTCATGGCGCAGCAAAACCAGATTGCCGTAGCCGGAAAGCGCATCCCCGACATAGGCCACCGTACCATCGGCCGCCGCCGCCACCGCCGTGCCGCGCGGCGCGGCGATATTAATGCCGTCGTTATGCAGATGCCCCGGCTTCGGCCCGTAGGAAGAAATGATCTTCCCCCGTACCGGCCAGATAAATCCCTGACGGCTGACTTTGGATACCGTGGTTACGCGCGGCGCGGCGGTTGCCGCCGTTGTTTGTTTGGCCGTTGTTTGTTTGGCCGTTGTTTGCTTGTTGGTCCCCACAGGCTTTGGCGTTTCGCGGATAACGGTTGTTTGCGTCCCGCCCGCCGCAGGCTTCGGTTGCGGCAGAGCGGCAATCTGTTTTTGCGCCGTCGCCGCAATACGTTTTTGTTCCTGCTGCCGCTGCACGGTGGAGGGAATGCGCAAAACCTGCCCCTGCTGCAAGCGATAGGGCGCGGCAATATTGTTCATCTGCGCAAGCGTGGATGACGGCAAGCCGTACATGCGGGCAATGCCTGTCAGCGTATCGTTTTGCCCCACGCGGTATTCCATCGGCGGCGGCAGGCGCAGCCGTTGCCCGTCCGCCAGATGATAGGGCGGCTTCAGGTTGTTAAGATCGATAATATCCCGCTGCGACAATCTGTAACGCCGGGCGATGGACCAGAGCGTTTCGCCCTCCCGCACCATGACAGCGCCGGCGGTGCTGTCCAGCCTTGTGCCCAGATGATGCACGGGCGCGGCCTGTTCCGCCGCGCAGGCCGACAAAAGCGCCAGCGCCGCGCAAAATGCCGCGGGCAGCGCCATATGCCTGACAGACTGTTGCAAAGACCGCCGCATGCCGGCGCCCCTTATGCCGGCTGGAGGGAAAATGCGTTAAAAAAACCGCCCGCGTTTTCATCCGGTGCCTCTTCGGCCACGGTGTCGGGCTCGTCACGCGCCACCTTCGGCAACAGCGGCACGAAGCGCACGGGCATCAGTTTTTCCGTTTCGTAATTCGTTTCGTCGATACGGGTGATGCGGTAAATAAACTGGCTCGCCTTGTCGCGCCCCATGGGAATGACCATGATGCCGCCGATGGACATTTGCTCCAGCAGCGCGGGCGGCGGTTCGTCCCCTGCGGCGGCGGTCACGATAATGCGGTCAAACGGCGCCTGTTCGACCCAGCCCTTCATGCCGTCCGCCGCCTTGCAGGTGATGTTGCGAATGCGCAGGTCGTTGATGCGCTGTTCCGCCGTCGCCAGCAGCGGGCGGTGGCGTTCGATACTGTACACGCGGCGGCAAAGCTTGGCCAAAATCGCCGCCTGATAGCCGGAACCCGTGCCGATTTCCAGCACTTTATGCCGGTCGTTGAGCCGCAGTTCCTGCGTCATGGTGGCGACAACCAGCGGCTGGCTGATCGTCTGCCCGCGTCCGATGGGCAGCGCCGTGTCTTCATAGGCCTGATCATGAAACATGGGGGGAATGAAAGCCTCGCGCGGGATACGCTCGATTGCCGCCAGCACGTTGGTATCGGTGATACCGCATTTGCGAAGCTTCATGATCAAACGAATTTTTCGCGCAATAGCCGTCACGTAAACATCCCCTTCAGCGTTTCCAGAGCCGGATGATGCGTGAGGTTCAGCGACAGCGGCGTGATCGTCACATGTCCGGCTTTGAGAGCCCCCATATCGTTCGTTTCGTCTTCATCCGCGCGCGGCGGCGGCGGGCCGATCCAGAAATACGGGCGGCCGCGCGGATCGGTCAGCTTGTTCATTTCCTGATCCGCCATGCTGTAATGCCCCTGTTGCACGGGGCGGATCTGCGGGATCACGCCCTGCACCTTGCGCGGGAAGTTCACGCTCATCAGGGTATAGGGATCAATGCTCTTGCCCGCAAAGGCTTCCAGAATGCGCGGCAAATAGTCGCGCGCAACGGACCAGTCCGGCTTGCCGCCGTGTTCGTCGTAATCCTGACTGCAGGCAATGGCGGGAATATGCATCAGCGTCGCCTCGATCGCGGCGGCGATGGTGCCGGAATAGGTCACGTCATCCGCCGTGTTCTGGCCGTGGTTGATGCCCGTCAGCACCAGATGCGGGCGGGCTTCCTTCATCACCTGCTGCACGCCCAGCAAAACGGAATCCGTCGGCGTGCCGGAAACGGAATAATGGCGCTTGTCGTATTCCTTCAGGCGCAGAGGCATGTGGATGGTGAGCGAATGCCCCGCCGCCGACATTTGCGTTTCGGGCGCGACAACCCAGACGTTGGGCGTAATCGCGCTGACGATTTCCTCCAGCACCTTGATGCCCTCTGCATGGATGCTGTCGTCGTTGGAGATGAGGATGCGCGCCTCGGAAAGGTTTTTCGGAAAGGTCAGCATATCAGGCCACCTTCCCCGCTTTTGCTTCCGCAACAGGTTCCAGTTTTTTCAGCCCGCCCATATAGGGGTGCAGCGCGTCGGGGATGATGACCGAACCGTCGGGCTGCTGGTAATTCTCCAGCACCGCGATCAGGCAGCGGCCCACGGCAACACCCGAACCGTTCAAGGTATGCAGATAGCGGGTTTGCTTTTCGCCTTCAAGGCGGTAGCGGGCCATCATGCGGCGCGCCTGAAAATCGCCGCAGACGGAGCAGCTGGAAATCTCGCGGTAGGCGTTTTGCCCCGGCAGCCAGACCTCGATGTCATAGGTCTTGCGCGCCGAGAAGCCCATATCGCCCGCGCACAGTGCCATGGTGCGATAGGCAAGACCGAGTTTTTTCAAAACCGTTTCGGCGCAGGCGGTCATGCGCTCCAGCTCTTCCATGGATTTGTCTTCGGCGGTGATGCTGACCAGCTCGACCTTATAGAACTGGTGCTGGCGGATCATCCCGCGCGTATCCTTGCCCGCCGCACCCGCTTCGGAGCGGAAGCACGGCGTCAAAGCCGTCAGGCGCAACGGCAGATCGCCCGCATCCAGAATGCTGTCCAGCACCGTATTGGTGAGCGAGACTTCGGATGTCGGGATCAGCCAGTGCCCCGTGCCGGTGCGGAACAGGTCTTCGGCAAATTTGGGCAATTGTCCCGTGCCGTAAAGCGCTTCATCGCGCACCAGCAGCGGCACGGACATTTCCGTATAGCCGTGTTCCTGCGTGTGCAGGTCGAGCATGAATTGCGCCAACGCGCGCTCCAGCCGCGCCACGCCGCTTTTCAGCAGTACAAAGCGCGCGCCGGACATTTTGGCGGCGGTTTCAAAATCCATGCCGCCGAGCGTGGCGCCGATGTCGTAATGTTCCTTGGCGCTGTTCAGGCGCACAGGCTCGCCGTGGCGGCGCACTTCCACGTTGCCGCTTTCGTCCTTGCCGTCGGGCACGGAGGCATCGGGAATGTTCGGCAGCACGCTGAGGAAGCCGTTCAAATCCTCGGCAATTTTCTTTTCCGCTTCTTCCAGCTCCGCAATGCGGGTTTTATAGCCGGCAACTTCAGCCATAATCTCCGTCGCGTCACCCCCCTTGGATTTGATGGCGCCGATCTGTTTGGAAGCTTCGTTGCGCTTGGATTGCAGCTCCTGCATTTCGGTTTGCAGGGCGCGGCGCTTTTCATCCATGTCGATGATCTTCGGCGTTTGCGCGTCAAGGCCGCGGCGTTTCCAGCCGGAATCATAAGCCTCGGGGTTATCCCGAATTTGTTTAAGGTCGAACATCTTTTACTCTTTTATGTGGAACTTTTCCCCAAATGCCCCATGCGGGTCATTGTAGGATGTTTTTGATTCTAGGTCTAGTTTCTATTGATTCTTCTGGCTTTTTTCCGCTTACGCGGAAGATTCCGCCGCTGCCGGCGCAGGCTTTGCCCGCCGCACCAACAGAATGGAAATTTCATACAATGCCAGCAAGGGGATAGCGAGCAAAACCTGACTTAATACATCAGGCGGCGTCACCACGGCGGCCAGCGTGAAAATGCCGACGACCATATAACGGCGCTTCGCCGCCAGACCCTCCGCCGTCACGAAACCGACGCGGCCCAATAACACCAGCAAAACAGGCAGTTGGAAGCACAAGCCGAAGGCGAAGATGAGCGCCATGCTGGTGCCGAGGTATTCCCCCACCCGCGCTTCAAGTTGTATAGGCAAGCCGTTGACAGGATGCAGATTTTCAAATCCCGCGAAGAATTTCCACGCCATGGGCATGACAACCCAGTACACAAAGGCCGCGCCCGCAAAAAACAGCACCGGCGTTGCGATCAGGAACGGCAGAAAAACCTTTTTCTCGTTTTGATACAGCCCCGGCGCGACGAATTTCCAGACCTGCATCGCCACCACCGGAAAAGACAGGAACCCGCCCGCGAAAAACGACAGTTTCATATAGGTCACGAAGGCTTCGCCCATGCCCGTATAGATCATGCGGCGGTTCTCTCCCTCCAGCACGGCGGCCAGCGGCGCAACCAGAAAGGCATAAATATGCTCCACAAAGAAAAAGCACACCCCGCTCGCCACAAGAAATGCGATGAAGGCAAGGATCAGCCGGCGGCGCAGTTCCAGCAGATGCGCCATGAGCGGCATGACAGCTTCTTCATTTTTATCAGCTGCTTGCATCTGTTTTTTCATCTTTTGCAATACCTTCGTCGCGAGCCGTTTCGGCAGCGGCGCGTTTGCGCGCGGCTTCGCGTTCGACCTGCCTGTCCAGTTCGAATTGCAGATTGTCTCCGCCCGCCTTGTTGGCTTCACGGGTGATTTCGGCCAACTCTTCCTCGTGCATAATACGATCAAGCGATGATTGAATATCGCCTGTGAAGGTTTTGATTTTGCGGATAAACTTTCCCGCCGTGTAAAGCACGCGCGGCAGATCCTTCGGCCCGATCACCAGCAGGGCGAGCGCCAGTATAACCAGCAATTCCGACCAGCCGATGCCAAACAAGGTTTTTACTCGCCCTTGTTATCCGGCGGCGGCAGGTCTTTTTTCTCGTCCTCGCCTTTGATGCCGTCCTTGAAGCTGCGCAGCCCCTTGCCGAGATCACCCATGATCTGCGGCAGTTTGCCCGCGCCGAACAGGATCAGCACGATCAGCAGAATAATAACAATTTGCCAGAAACCGGGCATCATCGGTCGAGATCCTCTTCATCATTTTCGTCGTCGAAATCGCCGTCTTCGTCGTCCCCATCGTCGAAGTCGTCGTCATCGTCGCCATAATCATCGTCATCATCGTCATCATCGGAATCATCGGAATCATCATCGTCGGAGTCGTCATATTCCCCGTCGTCGTCGGAATCCTCTTCATCGTCGCCGTCTTCGTCATCATCATCTTCTTCGTCGTCGAAGTCGTCTTCGTCTTCGTCTTCATCGCCGCCGGACATGGTTTCGGCATCCGTTTCCTCGAAACCGCCTTCGGCATCCTCGGAATCCTGTTTGCCGATCAGGTCTTCGTCGGTGATTTCATTGGGGTCGGTATCGTCGGCCTTGTTTTCATCGTCACCGAAAAGATCCGCCGTCGGCATCGCCTCGATCGCGGGACGTTTGTCGAGCAGGCCGGCAGCCTTCAGGTCTTCCATACCCGGTAGATCTTCCAGTTTTTCCAGACCGAAGTGGTCAAGAAAGGCCTGGGTGGACAGCCAGGTGACGGGACGGCCCGGCACCTCGCGGCGCTTGCCGGGCTTGATCCAGCCGGCTTCCATCAGCGCGTCGAGCGCGCCGGGGCTGGTCGCCACGCCGCGAATGTTTTCAATCTCCGCGCGGGTCACGGGCTGGTGATAGGCGATGATCGCCATGGTTTCCATCGCGGCGCGGGTGAATTTCTTGGGCTGTTCCTTTTCAAGGCGCATTTGCTCGCCCAGATCGGCCGCGGTGCGGAAGGCCCAGCGGCGTTCACGCTGCACAAGGTTGACGCCGCGCGCGGCGTAATGTTCCTTTAGCATTTCCAGCACATCGGGGATCAGCTTTACGCGGTCCTCGGGGAAACGCTCGGCAATCTGCTGTACGGTCACGGCAGAGGGCGAAGCGAAAAGGATCGCCTCCACAAGGCGCAGGTCGTCTTGCGTAATGGCGGGCATTTCGCCGTCGTCTTCTTCTGCGGCGCCCTCTTCCGCTTCGGCGGTTTCAAGCGTTTCGCCTTCCGCCGCTTCATCGGCGGCTTTTTCGCCTTCCGCCAGTTCGGCGTTTTCTTCTGCGGACAGCGTGTCGATGGCTTGCTCTGCGGCTTCGGCATCATCCTCCAGCCCTGCCAGCACGGCATCGGCAATGGCGGACATATCCAGATCGTCGGATTGCGCGTTCATTTCTTCGGCTTTTTGTTTTTTTGCTTTGGCCATGTTTTATGCCTCTTCCTGCTGGGTCCGCCGGAAATCTTCCTCGGACAGGTCTTGTTGTTCCAATGCGCCTTCGGCTGTTTGCGTTGCCAAACGCTCCTCCGCTGCGGGGGCTGCGGCGGTATCGGCTGTTTGCGTCACATCCTCCGTCAAATGCGCGGCGATATCTTCGGGCAGCTCGTCAACTTCCGCGAGAACGGCAAGCGTTTCTTCCGCCGCCGCTTCCGTTCCTTGCGAAACCTCTTCGGCGCGCATTTCTTCGGCGACCATTTCCTCCAGCTCCGCTTCCTGCGCGGCGACTTCGTCGCGGTCCACCGGCGTTTCGGGCGGGGCTTCCTTGGGCCGCACGCCGCCTTCACCCGGACGGCGGATGTAAATGGGGCCGTAGTTTTTATCTTGCTGGATTTCGATCAGGCCGCGTTTCGCCATTTCCAGCGCGCCGCCAAAGGTGGAGGCGACGGCAGAGCGGCGCACGATTTTTTCCGTCGTGCCCTGCGGCAGGAACATGAACAGGGAAACCCACTCGCGCGGCACTTTGCCGAGCATGTTTTCCATGCGCTCGATTGCTTCTTCCAGCGAGAAAAGCTTCACGGGGTTCAGTTTGTAAACGGCATTCTGCTGGCGCTTTTTAATGTCGCCGTAGGACTTCAGCAAGTCATAGAGCGTCATTTCATAGCGCGGCACATAGCTGGTCTTCAGCCCTTCCGGCTCCCCGCGACCGAAAACATTGTAGCCAAGACGCGGCAGATGGAACAGGTCGTTGGCCACTTTGCGCATGGCTTCCAGACGGCGCAGCTGGAATTGCAGCGCATCGGCCAGATCCTGCGCGGAGGGTTCCTCCACCTGCTTTTCTTCCTGCGGGATAAGGATGCGGGATTTGAGATAGGCCAGCCATGCGGCCATGACCAGATAATCCGCCGCCAGTTCAAGACGCAGCGCGCGCGCCTTTTCAATGAATTCCAGATATTGATTGGCCAGCGCCAGAATGGAGATTTTGGTCAGATCCACCTTCTGGTCGCGCGCCAGCGACAGCAGCATGTCGATCGGCCCGTCGAAATCGCCGAGGTACAGGAGCAGCTGCTCGCTCTCCAGCCGTTCGCTGATCGCATCTTCTTCAAACTTTGGTACGTCCGCTTCGCTCATCATTTTCTGCCGTTAGCCGGTTTTCCTGTTGCCGAGCATCTGAGCCAGTTTGCGATGCAGCTCGTCCCGGTTGCTCTCGTTAAATGAACCGCCGTTGTCGTTACCCGTTGCCGGGCGGGCGGTGCGTTGCTGTTCTGCTGCGGCAAGGCGTTTGGCGGCGGCATCCGATACCCGTGGGCAGGCTGCCAATGCGGTCACGCGGTCTTCAAACGGCGCATTGCAGATCATCGTCAGATCCATTCCTGCGGCCATGGTCGCAGCCACGCGGCTTTCGACCGTCCCGCCGAGCGCCTTCATCGATATGTCATCGGCGATCAGCACCCCGTCAAAGCCCATATGCCCGCGGATCACATCGTCCACGATGCGGGCGGAAACAGTGGCGGCAGAATCAGGATCCAGAGCAGAGAATACCACATGCGCCGCCATGGCCCAAAGCGCCGTTTTCATATCCGTATGTGCGAGATATTTGAAGGGCTTGAAGTCCGTTTCCGCCAATATGTCGCGCGATACATCCACCACCGGCAGGGCCAGATGGCTGTCCACCTTCGCGCGGCCGTGACCGGGAATATGTTTAATAACCGGCGTCACGCCGCCCGCCAGCAGGCCGCGGCACACCGCCTCGCCCAATTGGCCGACCATATCGGGGCTGTCGCTATAGGTACGGCTGCCGGACAGGAATTCATGGCAATCGGGCGCGGGCACATCCACCACCGGCGCGCAATTGACGGTGATACCCATATCGGCAAGATCAAGCGCCATCAGATACGCGTTCAGCCGCGCCGCCTCTCCGCCCGTATCGGCAGAACATGCGGCAAGTTCGCCGAAAATATGAGCAGCGGGATATTCGCGCCATTCAGGCGCCTTGAGCCGCGCAACGCTGCCGCCTTCCTGATCGATCAACACGGGAAGATCCGGCTTGCCCGTTACCTCGCGCACGGATGCGACCAGCTCCTTCACCTGCTGGCGCGAGACGCAGTTGCGGCGGAACAGAATAAACCCTGCGGGTTTTTCCGATGCGAAAAGATCGCGCTCCTCCGTCGTCAGCGCCGGCCCCGTTGCGTCAACGACAATCGCCTTCATATCCTGCCATGCTGTCGTCATATCAACGCACCACAATGCAACCGCCGGGGTTGCTGGCTTTTAGGGTTTCGCAAATTTCCCGGGCTTTTTCTTCGGAAACCTTGCCTGCCTGCAGGCGGTTGAACACGCCCTTGCTGCCCAGATCCACGCGCTGCGTGCGCATTTCAAGACTGCCCAGCAAAGCGGGGTGCTTTTTCTTCAGGCGGTTCCAGTCCTCTGCCGCGCCTGCCGTATTGCGGTA
>ENA-UOVV01002602-UOVV01002602.1-compost-metagenome-genome-assembly--contig:-NODE-2602-length-10105-cov-4.596617_pt1 | contig 10105 bp, 5 predicted proteins | sample MGYA00238155_ERZ761577 | MGnify/ENA primary metagenome ERZ761577 (study PRJEB28898, sample SAMN06268775) | compost metagenome | isolation source: Emeryville, CA | place: USA:Emeryville, CA | collected... | reverse complement strand
ACCCAGGCGTAGGGGTAGGCGTTCATGATCGGCCGCACCATACCTGATGACCAGCTGTCCAGCGTCATTATTTGGAACAGTGTGTAGATGGAGGCGGTGAGGCTGCCAAACCACTCAGGGAAAGTATCGCCAAAGAGTTTGGTCGCCATGACGGCGCCCACATAAAAAATAAGCACCAGCAAAAGTACAATTGAACTCATGCCGGGCAGGGCGCCGAGCAGCGCACCCACGACCCGTTTGAGCGAAGGAATAATGGTGATGAGACGCAGTACCCGCAGAATGCGCAGGGCACGCAGTATGGTGAGCGGACCGGATGCCGGAACCAGTGCGATGGCGACAACAACAAAGTCAAACAGATTCCATGGGTCGCGAAAAAACCTCAGTCCGCGCACAAGAAGCTTGGCGAGAATCTCGATGCAAAAGATGGTGAGGGCAATCTTGTCCAGCCAATACAGCCAGAGGCCATAGCTGGCCACCATGTCCTTGTCCGTCTCCAGCCCCAGGGTCAAGGCGTTGATCAGAATCACCACCAGAATTAACCGCTCGGTGAGTGGGTTGTTTAGAACGGATTCGATAAGGTCCTTCATGGAAGCTCCGCGGCAGTAGGCTAAGAGAGTTACTCCAGGTAGTTCTCAATGCTTGGGCAGGAGCACACCAGATTGCGGTCGCCGTAGACGTTGTCAATGCGGTTTACGCTGGGCCATACCTTGTGATGCTTCAGCCAGGGCGCAGGGCGGCCGGCCACTTCGCGTGAATAGGCGCGGTTCCAGTTTTCATCCAGTACATCGTCCTGGGTGTGAGGCGCATTGTGCAGCGGGCTGCCTTCGGCAGAAATTTCGCCGCTGGCTACCTGGGCAATTTCCTTGCGAATGGTGAGCATGGCGTCGATAAATTTATCCAGCTCTGCCTTGGATTCGGATTCTGTGGGCTCGATCATGAGTGTGCCTGCCACCGGGAAGGACATGGTGGGCGCGTGGAAGCCGAAATCCATCAAACGCTTGGCGATATCTTCCTCGCTGATGCCGCTGGCTTCTTTCAGCGGGCGCAAATCCAGCAGACATTCGTGAGCAACAAAACCCTTGGTGCCTTTGTACAAAATCGGGTAGTGGTCGCCGAGTTTTTTCGCCACATAGTTGGCGTTGAGAATGGCGTATTCGGTGGCCATGCGCATGCCGGTTTTGCCCATCATGCGGATATACATCCAGCTGATGGGCAGAATGCTGGCCGAGCCCCAGGGCGCAGCGGAAATGGTGCCGTTTTCCGGTGTTGTGCCGGGGACTGACTGTACCGGGTGGGAGGCGAGGAAGGGCGCCAGGTGTTCGCGCACACCAATGGGACCCATGCCCGGGCCGCCACCGCCGTGAGGAATACAGAAAGTCTTGTGCAGGTTGAGGTGTGACACATCGCCACCGAATTTGCCCGGCGCTGCGAGGCCCACCAGTGCGTTCATGTTGGCGCCGTCGATATACACCTGACCGCCTACAGCGTGGATCATGTCGCACAACTCGGTGATGCCTTCTTCAAACACACCGTGTGTGGAGGGATAGGTCACCATGATGCAGGCGATTTTGTTGCCGTGAGTGGCAATTTTTTCACGCAGGTCATCCAGATCCACGTTGCCCTTGTTGTCGCAGGCTACTACCACCACCTTGAAGCTGACCATTTGCGCCGAAGCCGGATTGGTACCGTGAGCTGAAGCGGGAATCAGGCAGATGTCTCTTTCCGTTTCGCCTTTGCTTTCGAAATATTTCTTGATGGCGACCAGACCGGCGTATTCACCCTGTGAACCGGCGTTGGGTTGCAGGCTGATGGCGTCGTAGCCGGTGCAGGCCTTGAGCATTTCCTGCAGTTGTTCAAACAGAATTTTGTAACCCTGAGCCTGTTCAATGGGCGCGAAGGGATGCAGCTTGCCAAATTCCGGCCAGGTGACGGGAATCATCTCGGCGGTGGCGTTGAGTTTCATGGTGCAGGAACCGAGCGGAATCATCGACTGGTTGAGCGCTATGTCGCGCGACTCAAGTCGCTTGAGGTAGCGCAGCATTTCGGTTTCGCTGTGATAACTGTTGAACACCGGATGACTGAGCACCGCATCTGTGCGCTGCAATTCTGTTGGCATTGCCTTGGCTGCAGTGAGATTTTTGCCTTCGGTGATCTGGCGATCCAGCGCGAGCAGATCCAGACCACTCACACCGAATACGGCGAGCAGTTTTTCCAGATCTTCGATGCTGGTGGTTTCATCCAGGCTGATGCCCAGCGCACTTTTGTTGATCAGACGCAGATTGATCTGCGCATCCAGTGCAGCTTGATAAATCGCTTTCTGGTTGTCACCCACCTGAACGCTGAGGGTATCGAAGAACTGGCTGTGATTGAGTTGAAAACCCTTGGCCTGAAGTGCGGCAGCGGCGATGCAGGTGAGGCGGTGAATGCGGTGAGCAATGCGTTTCAACCCTTCCGGGCCGTGGTAGATAGCGTAGAACACGCTCATCACCGCCAGCAGCACCTGAGAGGTACAAATGTTGGAGTTGGCTTTTTCGCGGCGGATATGCTGCTCGCGTGTCTGCATGGCCATGCGCAGCGCCTGCTTGCCGCGCGCATCAATGGACACACCGATAATGCGGCCCGGCGCCGAGCGCTTGAAGGCATCGCGGAAGGCAAAGAAACCGGCGTGGGGACCGCCAAAGCCCATGGGAATACCAAAGCGCTGGTTGGTGCCTATGGCCACATCCGCCTCCATGCTGCCGGGCGATTTAAGCAGCATCAACGCCATCAGATCGGAGGCTACTGTCACCAGCGCATGATTGGCGTGGGCCGCGTCAATAACGGCCGTCAGGTCGCGCACCTGTCCGCTGGAACCTGGGTAGGAGAGCAGGGCGCCGAAATAGTCGCCTTTTTCCAGTTGTTCCAGCGAACCCACTTCCACTTCGAAACCGAAGTGTTGAGCGCGGGTTTTCACCACCGCGATGGTTTGCGGATGGGTGTCTGCATCAACGAAGAAGGTGTCTGACTTGCTCTTTTTGTTCTGGCGTTTGCACATGGCCATGGCTTCTGCCGCTGCCGTGCCCTCGTCCAGCATGGAGGCGTTGGCCATTTCCATGCCGGTCAGGTCGATGATCATCTGCTGGTAGTTGAGCAGGGCTTCCAGACGGCCTTGGGCAATTTCCGGCTGATAGGGGGTATAGGCTGTGTACCACCCCGGATTTTCCAGCACATTGCGCAGAATGACATTGGGCGTGTGTGTATCGTAGTAGCCCATGCCAATGTAGCTTTTGAAGATTCTGTTCTGGCTGGCGATGGCTTTAAGCTCCGCCAGCGCCTGGCTTTCGCTCACGGCTTCGTCCAGTGCCAGTTCGCCCTGCAGACGAATCGCCTCGGGGACCGTGTGGGCAATCAGTGTCTCTACCGAATCCAGCCCCAGCACCTCCAGCATCGCCCGGGTTTGCGCTTCATCCGGGCCTATATGGCGGCGGATAAACTCCTGTGGGTTAGCCAAAAGGGAGACGGGTGCTGAGCGAAGATCAACAGACATAGGATTTCTCTGGGTTTAAGTAAGGCGGGACGGGGATGCGACTGGCCGCAAAAGGCGGCAATCTTAGCAATTCACCCCTTTTTCAGCAATTCGAACAGGTTTGACGGAGTTAGACCCGCCCCCTGTGTGCACCTGTTATGCTCTCTCCAACTCCGTATCAGGAGCGACTGTATTGATCGTTAACCAGGAAAAAATAATGACCAAACGTCACAAGATCACCTTTCACGGCGCTGCCCAGGAAGTGACCGGTTCCTGCCATCTGCTGGAAACCGGCGGCAAGCGCTATCTGCTCGACTGCGGTATCAACCAGGGGGAACAGAGCGAACAGCAGGAGTTCGCCTTCGACCCCGCCAGTATCGACGCCGTGATTCTGTCCCACGCCCATCTGGACCACTCGGGTATGCTGCCCCGACTGGTGAAAGGCGGTTTCAAGGGGCCCATCTACGCCACTCCCGGTACCGAGCGGCTGCTCAAGATACTGCTGGAAGACGCAGTAAACCTCTATTTGCGCGACCTGGAATACGACAACCTGCGCCGCCAGCGGGCGGGCAAGGAGCCACAACTGCCGCTCTATGAGAAACGGGATGTGGACAGGACGCTGGATCTGGTGGTGCCTCACGACTATGGTGAGCCGCTGCAAGTGGAAAAAGGCATACAACTGCGTTATTACGATGCCGGTCATATTCTCGGTTCCGCCATAGTGGAGCTGGTGCTGGGCGAGGGGGACGAGTGCAAGACACTGGTGTTCTCCGGCGATCTGGGCAACCCGGATACCTCCCTGATGCCGGACCCGACAAAGCTGAAAAAGGCCGATCTGGTCTTGATGGAAGGCACCTACGGCGATCGCGACCACCGCTCCTTTGAGGACACCATTGCCGAGTTTGAGGACATACTCAACCAAGCGGCGGAGAGAGGCGGCAACCTGCTGATCCCGGCCTTTGCCGTGGGCCGCACCCAAGAGCTGCTGTTCCAGCTGGGCATTCTCTATCACAAAGGCAGGCTCAATGGCTGGCAGGTGTTTCTCGACAGCCCCATGGGCGAGGCGGTGACCGAGGTCTACGACCGCATGCGCAGCCATTGGCACGCCAAGGACAGGGCGCTGATGCAGAGCTACGCCAGCCGTACTCTCAAAGAGTTTTTGCCCTGCCTGACCATCACCGCCAGCGTGGAAGAATCCATGCAGCTCAACAGGATCAAGAGTGGGGCCATCATTATTGCCGGCAGCGGCATGTGCACCGGCGGCCGTATTCGCCACCACTTCAAGCAGCGCCTCTGGCAGAAGAACACCCATGTGCTCTTTGTGGGCTACCAGGCCCAGGGCACCCTCGGGCGCATTCTGGTGAACGGGGTAAAGAACATCAAACTCTTCGGCCAGGAGCTGCTGGTGCGCGCCCAGATTCACACCCTGGGCGGCTTTTCCGCCCACGCCGGGCAGAGCCAGTTGCTGGACTGGGCGGCGGCCTTTGAATCCCAGCCCCGTTTCTTCCTGGTTCACGGTGAGCCCAAGGCACTGGTGACTCTGGCCGAAGCTCTCTGGCGGGAGCACCAGATAGAGGCCACTGTGGCGGTAAAAGGTGCGGGAGTTCTCTTCTAGGCACTCTGTCAGGGCGGAAGCGAGTGCTTGCTGACGGCCGCTGTCGCGGCTGATGAGGCAAACCTGCTATAGTGCTGAGCGCCGCTGAGGCGGCGCTCATCTTGCTTGCAAAAACAATAAATAATCGGGGCATCTCCGGCCCTGATCCAGATTCAAGGCTGAAGGCGCAGCATAACGAAAATGCAGGTTGATATCCCCGGTTACCGAATCCTCAAAACCCTGGGCAAAGGTGGTATGGCCCGGGTGTATCTCGCTATTCAGGAAAGTTTCGAGCGCGAAGTGGCGCTTAAGGTAATGTCATCTCATTTGTCTGCCGACGAAGGCTTTGGCGAGCGCTTCCTGCGGGAGGCGCGCATCGTCAGTCGCTTGGTGCATCCCAATATAGTGACCGTCTACGACGTGGGGGTGCACGATGGCCACTATTTTCTCTCGATGGAATATGTGCAGGGGCAGGAGCTGGCCTTCAAACATCCCCAGCTCAGCCTGAGCCAGTGCCTCAATGTGATCAAGGACGTGGCCAAAGCCCTGGATTACGCCGGCAAAAAGGGCTATGTGCACCGGGATGTCAAACCCGAAAACATCATGCTTCACGACGAAGATAGCCGTGCCGTGCTCATGGATTTTGGCATTGCGCGGGCCACGGATCTGTCGTCGGGCATGACCCAGACCGGCATGGCCATAGGCACGCCCCACTATATGAGTCCGGAACAGGCCAAGGGCCAGCCGGTGGATCCCCGCGCCGATATCTACAGTCTGGGGGTGGTGCTCTTCCTGTTGCTCACCGGTCGTTTGCCCTATCACGCGGATTCAGCGGTGGTGGTGGGCATCATGCATGTTTCTGAAGCTATTCCTCAGCTGCCCGGCCATCTGGCAGTGTTTCAGCCGATACTGGAACGGGTTCTGGCCAAGCGGCCGGAAGATCGCTATCAGACGGCCGCCGAGCTGATTGCTGATCTCAACCAACTGACCGCCGAACAGATTCAGCAAGCGGAAGAAACCCGTCAGCAACTGCTGGCGGAAGAAGAGGCTACCAACCGCGAGGCCACGCCTGCCTGGGTGGCGCTGGCCAGTGGCGATTCTCTCTCCGGCGCCAGCGATCTGCCGGATGCGTTCGAGAACAAGGCCAGCCCGGTGGATATGACGGTGGTCAGCCCCCGTGTAGCCCAGGAGATGGGAGAGGCGGCTCCGGTCAAAATGTCCCTGAGAGCGGAAGACCGCGTGCTGCAGGCCGGTGGTGGCCATGTGTATGAAAAGCCCGGTTCCTCCGGTTATGGATGGCTGATGGGGCTGATTGTGGTGGCTCTGCTGGGCGCGGGCATTTATTTCAAGGATCGGCTTCTGGATACAGAGATGCCTGATCCTCTGGCCCAGGTACAGTCACAGAGCAGTACGCCGGAAGTGGCAGCAGCTGAACCTCAATCAGTCTCAGCGGCCAGTGTTCCCGAAGTGGAAGAGGTTGTCGCTGAAGCCGCCTCTTCACTGGTTGCAAGCGAGGAACAGGCCGATGAACAGCCGGTTGAGCAGCAGATCAGTGAAAGCCCCGCGGTTGAGGAAGTTGTCGCCGAGGCGATTGATGAGGCGGCCAATCCGGAGTCGGATGGCGAGGCCTTGCCAGCCGATACAGACACCTCAGAAGTGGCAGATGTTCAGGAGTCGGACGCATCTGCCGCTGAAGACGAGGCAGCCATTCATCTGGCTCAGCAGCTTGCTCAGGCGGATGCCTATCTGGCGCGCGATGCTCTGGGTACACCCAAGGGCGCCAATGCCATAGAAACCTATCGCGCCATTCTGGCGGAGTATCCGGATCAACCCGAGGCGCTGGCGGGCCTGGTACGGGTGGCGCAAAGATACGGGCAACTGGCCAGCGCGCGCGAACAACAAGGACAGCTGGAACCGGCGCTGGAAATGGTCAAACGCGGTCTGTCTCTCGCACCGGAAGATGAAAACCTGCTCGCCCAGCGCGACAAATTGAATAGCCAACTGGCCGAGCAGCGCCGTCTGTTGGAAAGGGAGCAGCAGTTGGTGCAGGCTATTAAAGCCGCGCTGGCGGAGGGCAATCTGACCTCAGCTGCCAGCCAGATGGCGGAAGCCAGAGAGGAATTTCCCCGCAGCCAGGCACTGTTTGAATTGAGCATGGATGTGGATCAGGCCATTGCCGAAGCGCGGCCACAGATCAACAGACTGCGTGTCAGCCATCTGGAAATGACCAGCCTTCCTGATGAACAGGCGCCGGGCCTGCCCGCAGACCGGGTGATCCATATAGGTTTCAGCTACCGCAACTTCGATCAGGAGGCTGCGGTCATTCAGGCAGTGCTCTACGACGGTTCGCGCAGTCTGCAGATAGTGCAGGTGCCGGTAGTCCTGACGAGTAAGGAAGGGGTCAGATTCTTTCGCATGGAAAAGCCGGTCGATGGCTTCGCGGAAGGGGGTTACCATATAGATCTGCTACTGGATCAGGAACCATTGATCAGCGAAAGTTTCAGTGTCAAACGCTAGTAACCACACTCTCCGATCAACAACAAAATACGTAAAGGAGTCGTTTATGAACAGGCTCGGAAAATCTTCCCTGATTGCCGCAGCATTGCTGTTGGGTGCCTGCCAGACCCAGCCCAATATCAAACAGATGGAAGACAGCAATCGCCAGCTCAAGGCGGAACTGGAAAAAGCCAATGTCCAGATTCAACAGCTGCAGGAACGCGAATCCAAACTGACCCAGGAACTCAATGAACGCGAGAGAGTGATCAGCGTACTGGGCACGGAAAAAACCTCGCGCATTCAGGAATCCTCCGAACTGCGTGGCCAGGTACGCCGCTTTGTGCAGTATCAGATAGATGCCTATCGCGATTTTCTGGTGCAGGGTGGACTGCTGGATTACGTTGGCGGTGAGCTGGTAGAGCGCGCCAATCGCGAGGAAAAAGCCATTCAGCTGGTGGATCTTGCCAACCCCATTCCCAAGGCGGGGACACTCACCGGCGTTGGCGGACATTTTCTGAAGCCGGGCAGTTTCAGTGTCAAGGTGTTGCGTCAGGTGGATCAGAATCTGGTGGCTATCTGGGACAGCAAACCCATACGTATTCATCAACCGGGGCTTAATCGCATCAACTTTGCCGTGAGTGTGGGTGTAGAGCAGGGTGATGTGATCGCCTATTACCTGCACGAAGGTTCGCTGGTTACTTTTGACGAAGGCACAGGCGATACCCGATTCCAAACCGATGAACTCAGACCCGGTTCTGTTGTGCGCACAGCGTCGCTGCAGGGCGAAAAGCGCCGCCGCGCCTACTCACTGGGTGTTTACGGTTTGTTGAACTAGTCGGTTGATCAAGCCAAATAAAAAAACCACTTCGCAGTGGTTTTTTTATTTGGGTGGAACTTTTTTGCCGTCAATACCAGTCGTTATTTATCTAATAGGGAGAGTATGAATATTCTCTTACTGCTTTCAAACTTCTATACGCAGCACACTTTGTCCAGCTCACCCGCTTCAAAATGACTGATATTGGCGAGGGTAACCTCGCCAATGGCTGTCAGGGCTTCCCGGGTAAAAAATGCCTGGTGCCCGGTGATAACCACATTGGGGAAAGTCAGCAGGCGCGCAAAGACATCATCCTGCAAAACCTGATTGGAATAATCCTCGAAAAACAGATCGCCTTCCTCTTCGTACACATCCAATCCCAGATATCCGATCTTGCGTATTTTAAGACCGAGGATGACCGCCTTGGTATCAATCAGGCCGCCGCGCCCGGTATTGATCAACATGACACCCTCCTTCATCCTGCTAATGGAGTCGGCATTGATCATGTGATGAGTGCTGCTGGTCAGCGGGCAATGCAGCGAAATGATATCTGCCTGCTGCCATATCTCATCCAGCGATACAAATTTCACGCCTCTCGCGAGCAGTTCCTCATTGGGTTGCGGATCAAAGGCGATAACCCTGCAGCCAATGCCCTGCATGATCTGCGCAAATACCTGGCCGATCTTGCCGGCACCTATCACTGCCACACACTTGTTCACCAGATCAAAGCCCAGCAGGCCGTTGAGCGAATAATCGTTTTCTCTCACGCGATAGTGGGCGCGATGCAGATGGCGATTGAGCATCTGGATCAGTCCCAGTGCGTGCTCTGCCACTGCGTGAGGCGAGTACTCAGGCACCCGCGCCACTGTCAGCCCCAGCCGCTTGGCTGCGCTCAGATCCACCTGATTAAAGCCCGCACAGCGCAGCGCAATCAGGCGAGTGCCCTGTTGCTGCAACTGGGTCAGGCTGGCTTCATCCAGATGGTCGTTGACGAAACAGCACACGGCTTCTGCGCCCTGGGCGAGAAGTGCTGTCTGACTGTTGAGTGGTGCTTCAATAAACACCAGCTCATGGCGGCCCTTGTTGGCGGCGGCGAGATATTCCCTGTCGTAGGCTTTGGTGCTGAAAACGGCCACTTTCATGAGGAGCTCCTCGGTCCTGTTGAACCTGTGTTTCAATTTTGCTGGGCCTGAGTCTACTGCAATATCCAGTGCCTTGCTTGACGCAGAACAATTTTCCGGCGATTGTCGTTGTTCGCCCATTTCATCGAGCAAGGACATCATGTATTTCACTTCATTCCTGCTGGGGTTGGCGCAATTTCTGCTGATGGCCTCTGTGGCCGTAAGTCTTTCCTTCAGTGGACTGGTAGGCGCCAAACTGGCACCCAGTCAGGCTATGGCAACGTTTCCATTTCTGTTTGCTACTGGCACTACGGCACTTCTGACACTGGCACTGCCCGGACTTTTTTCCCGTTTCGGTTATCGACAGGTGTTTGTCGCTGGTGCGGCTTTGGGGTTTGTCGGTGGTCTGGTGTGCGCTTGGGCTTTGTGGCTGGGTTCTTTTTCGCTTTTCTGTCTGGGTTGCGTACTGGCAGGGGTTTATCAGGCATCGGCGCTCTATTACCGTTTTGCCGCCGCTGACAGCGTTGATACAACCCATAAAGGGCAGGCCATTGCCTGGGTGCTGAGCGGCGGTA
>ENA-UOVV01002599-UOVV01002599.1-compost-metagenome-genome-assembly--contig:-NODE-2599-length-10113-cov-6.954464_pt1 | contig 10113 bp, 10 predicted proteins | sample MGYA00238155_ERZ761577 | MGnify/ENA primary metagenome ERZ761577 (study PRJEB28898, sample SAMN06268775) | compost metagenome | isolation source: Emeryville, CA | place: USA:Emeryville, CA | collected... | reverse complement strand
CAACGGCGCTGAAATCGGAAGCAGGTCGCCCCCTACGCCAGCAGCCTCTCCCTGACCAGGCCGAGCAGCGCCGCGTCGGTATAGTCGTGCGCCGCCAGCGTGGCCCCGGCGTCGAGCAGTTGCGCGGGGCTCAATCCCGTCGCCATGCCCACCGTGGCGATGCCCGCGCCGGTGGCCGAGGCGATGCCGGTGCGCGAATCCTCGAAGGCGAGGCTGTGGGCCGGGTTGGCGCCGAGCAGGCGCAGCCCTTCGAGATAGGGCAGCGGATGCGGCTTGCCGTGGGCCAGGTCCTCGGCCACCACCACGGCCCGGAAGCGGTGGCGCGCGCCGATGCCGTCGAGCAGCAGCTCGGCATTGGCGCGCGGCGCGTTGGTCACCGCCGCGGCGGGCACGCCCTGCGCGTCGGCCCAGTCGAGCAGCGCGAACAGGCCCGCCACCGGCGCGAGGCCGGCCATGGCCAGGGCGCGGAAGGTGGCCTCCTTGCCGTCGAGGATCTCCTTCTGGCGCGCCGGCGCCTCGTGCGGCAGGAAGCGGGCGGCGATGGCGGAGTTGGCCAGCCCCTGCAATTCCCGCCCGAAGCGCTCGCGGTCGAAGCTGTGGCCCAGCGGCCCGAAGACGGTGTTGAAGGCCTGAAGGTGCAGCGGATCGCTTTCCACCAGCGTGCCGTCGATGTCGAACAGCAGGCCGGCGCCGGGCTTGAGGGGCATGGTGGTTCCGTTCGTGAGCTGGCGCGAAACCACACCAATCCGCCATTGCCGTCAACCGTGCCGCCCGCATGCCCCTTCGGCTCGGGGGATTCGCCCCCTAATATTGCGCCACGCGCCGGGCATAGGCCGACATGAAGTCGAGCGAGGCCATCACCCCTTGCAGGGACAGGCGGATTTCGGCCGGCTGCACCACGCCCTCGAGCGGCACGGCGAGCACCAGCGCGGTGCGTTCCTGCATCTTCTCGATCAGCGCCGCCCGCGTCTGCTCCCCGATCACGAAGAACTGATTGGTGGTGTTGTGCCGGATTTCGAGATCGGTGCCCATGGACAGCCGGATGGGCGGCTCGCCGCCGAAGCGCAGCTCGATGGGCCGCGCCTGGTCGTAGACGGCGCCGTCGGCCGCCACGGTGATGGCCAGGTCGAGCGCCCCGTTCAGCCGGTTGCGGATCAGGGTCAGCTTGTAGGCCGGCAGGTTGGCCGCATTGAGCGCGGCGCTGCCGGTGCTGGCGAAGCAGGAATAGCCCTGGAAGTCGGGGGCGTCCTCGTTGATGGCGTCGGGACAGGCGGCCAGCCAGTCCCGGTTATATTCCCGCCATTCTCCGAAGGGATGATGAAAGGGCTCGGCCTGGGCCGGGCCCGCCAGCAGCAGGGCCGCAAGGCACATCGCTCTGCGCATGAAAGTCTCTCTCGCCTTTGCCCCCCGGCGGGATTCCTATATCAGCACGGGGACGGTTTGGAAAATCGGGACATCGGCATGACCACCGAAGCGTTCAACGGCCTCACCCTGTTCTTCGTCGACGAGGAAGGCCCGGCCCTGGCCAGCGAGCAGGACGCGCTCGACCTTCTCGGCCTCACCTACGGCACGGATGCCGACGTCATCGTCGTGCCGGTGCGGCGCCTGGCGCCCGAATTCTTCGATCTCGGCACGCGGCTGGCCGGCGGCTTCTTCCAGAAGCTGCAGAACTACCGGGCGCGCCTGGTGGTGCTGGGCGACATCTCGGGCCATGTCGCGCGCAGCAAGGCGCTGCACGATTTCGTCGGGGAAACCAACCGCATCGGCCATCATCTGTTCGCCGCCGACCGCGCGGCGCTCGAGGCCGGCCTCGGCCGGAGGCGCTGAGATGGCGCGGCGGGGCACCATGGAGGCGGCGGGCGAGCTCTTCGCGCCGGAGGCGGGCTTTCCCGATTTCAGCCACGAGCAGATGCTGATGGCGCGCGGCGCGCGCCTCGTGGCGGGTGTCGACGAGGCCGGGCGCGGTCCGCTGGCCGGGCCGGTGGTGGTCTCGGCGGTGCGGCTCGATCCGGCCCGGATCCCGCAGGGGCTCAACGATTCCAAGAAGCTGACCCCGGAGCGCCGCGCCGAGCTGTTCGAGCAGATCATGGCCACCGCCGAGGTATCGGTCGCCACCGCGCCGCCCGGCGACATCCTCGCCCTCAACATCCGCGGCGCCACGCTGGCGGCCATGGCCCGCGCCGTGCGCGCCCTGCCGCGGCCGGTCGACCGGGTGCTGGTGGACGGGCGCGACGTGCCGCCCGGCCTGCCCTGCCCCGGCATCGCGCTGATCGGCGGCGACGGGCGCAGCGTGTCGGTGGCGGCGGCCTCCATCGTCGCCAAGGTGATGCGCGACCGCATGTGCGAGATCATGGATTGCGACGCCCCGTTCTTCGGCTTCGCCGGCCACAAGGGCTATTCGACCGCCGCGCATCTCGCCGCGCTCGACCGCCACGGCCCCTGCCGCCATCACCGCGAGCAATTCGCCCCGGTGGCGGCCCTGCTGGTGCGGCGGACCGTGATCGTGGCGGCGAGCGCGAGTAGCGAGTAGCGAGGATGAAGTCTGTGCGCTATTCGCTACTCACCACTCACCCCCCGCCAACGCTCCATTAACCTCGACGCCCTATAACGGTCCCGTTAGTACCGCGTTAGGGTTAAGTGCATGTTGCGTACCGCGCGTACGGCCCGGGAGGCCGATGCGGAAAGGGTGGCCACGCGCCTCCCGATCGATACCATCCTCGTGGGCGATTGCATCGACCACATGAATAGCCTGCCGGCCGGCTCCATCGATCTCGTCTTCGCCGATCCGCCCTACAACCTGCAATTGGAGCAGGGCCTCACCCGCCCCGACCAGTCGCGGGTCGATGCGGTGGACGACGACTGGGACAAGTTCGACAGCTTCGCCCATTACGACGCCTTCACCCGCGCCTGGCTCGCCGCCGCCCGCCGGCTGCTCAAGCCCGACGGGGCCATCTGGGTCATCGGCTCCTACCACAACATCTTCCGCGTCGGCACGGCGCTGCAGGACCTCGATTTCTGGCTGCTCAACGACATCGTCTGGCGCAAGGCCAATCCGATGCCGAATTTCCGCGGCACCCGCTTCACCAATGCGCACGAGACGCTGATCTGGGCCGCGAAAAGCCAGAAGAGCCGCGTCACCTTCAACTACGAGGCCATGAAGCTGGCCAATGACGACACGCAGATGCGCAGCGACTGGCTGTTTCCCATCTGCACCGGGGCCGAGCGCCTCAAGGGCGCCGACGACGGCAAGCTGCATCCCACCCAGAAGCCCGAGGCGCTGCTGTTCCGCATCCTCAACGCCACCACCAGGCCCGGCGACATCGTGCTCGACCCGTTCTTCGGCACCGGCACCACCGGGGCGGTGGCCCGCAAGCTCGGCCGGCACTTCATCGGCATCGAGCGCGAGCCGGCCTATATCGCGGGCGCCCGCGAGCGCATCGCCACCATCCGGCCCGGCGTGTTCGAGGCGCTGCAATCGGTTACGCCCAAGCGCAAGGAGGCCCGCATCCCCTTCGGCTCGCTGGTCGAGCAGGGGCTCATCGAGGTGGGCGCGCAACTCTTCGACCAGGGCCGGCGTTATTCGGCCATGGTTCGTGCGGACGGCTCGCTCGTCTCGGGCCCGCACCAGGGGTCGATCCACAAGGTCGGCGCGCTGGTCCAGGGGGCCGAGTCATGCAACGGGTGGACCTTCTGGCACCACGAACGATCCGGCCGGATCGAGCCCCTCGACACGCTGCGGGCCGGCATCCGGCAAAAACTTGATTTGCTTTCTGCCTGAACCTGACCTCCAATCACGCTATCAGGCTCTATCAACTGGCCGCCGGGAAACCGGCGGCCTTTTTGTCTGGCGGCCTGCCCTCGGTGGCCGCAAGCAGACGAGAATTTTCTGTCTACCCCGAAAAGGGAGCGTACTCCCTATGCCTGGCCCATCCCGCTGGGCCCGCATCGCTCCCGGACGATAAGATGACTTATCTTGTCATGTTATCTTGATTAATATGAAGAATGAAGTCATGTTCAGGCGCCCGGAACGGCCGCCCGCTCGGTGCGGCCGCTGCATCGGGGGCATTCACCCGCCTGAGTGAACTGGAGCCAAGATCATGAATCGAATTTCGCCCGCAGCCCGCGCGCTGCGCGTTTCCGTCTCCGCCGCGTTCGGCGCCGGCCTGTTGATGTCCGCGGCCTTCGCGCAGGACCAGAACGCCGGGGCCCCGGGCTGGGCCTATACCGTGGAGCGCATCGCCACCGGCGTGAACAACGGCTACCAGCTCGCCTTCGACCCGGTCGGCCGGCAGGTCTATTTCAGCGACACGCGCTGGCGCACCGAGGAGCGCGACGCCGAGGGGAACGTGCGGGTCACCCAGCGCGCCACCGGCAAGGTGGTGCAGTTCGACGCCGAGACGCGCGCGATCGCCGGCGTCTATTCCTATCTCGGCCTGTCGCGCATGGACGGCAACGGCAAGGAAGGCGACGCCTTCGACTGGACCGGCGTCGAGGGCGATTCGCTGAGCAGCATGCGCACGCAGTTCTCGCCCTATGGCATCGCGGTGTCGAACAATGACGGCGATCCCATCGTGGTCACCACCACGGCGCGCGCCCGCGATCCCGAGGCGGGCTATGGCGGCAATGTCGTCATCTTCCATCCGAGCCAGGGCGATCCCACCGATGCCGACCGCCTCTGGGCCTTCGAGGACGGCACCCCGATCTTCGACGGCCTGCGCCGCGTCGACATCAACACCGCGACCAACAAGGCGTTCTTCAGCAATTTCGCCGCCTGGCGCAGCGAGCCGGGCGACCGCCCCGGCTTCGTGGTGGTGGTCGACCTGCCGACCAGGACCGTCGATGCCCGCATCGCCATCCCCGAGGGCGGGGTGATCGGCGTCGCCGTCGACGAGGAGCGCAACCTCGTCTATGTCGGCACCATCGCCGCCGAGAAGCTCTATGTGATCGACGCGGGCAGCCTCGACACCTCCGATCCGAAGTCGTTCGACCTCAACGCGGCCGCGGTCACCGAGCTGCCGGCGGTGGTGCCGCAGAACGCCCGCCCGACCTACAGCCCCGAGCTGCAGCGCCTCTACATCGCCTCCTACGAGGATCCGGAGGGCACCATCACCGTGGTCGATGCCGATCCCGACAGCGCCACCTATGGCGAGGTCATCGACAGCATCGTGACCGGCCCGACCAATGCCGTCGCCGTCGATGCCGAGCGGGGCCTGCTCTATTCGGCCAATCTCGGCGCCCGCGAGGTGGTCGTCTACAGCACCGAGGATCATTCCGAGCTCTTGCGCCTGCCCACCACCGGCAACGCGCTCAATATCGGCATCGATCCGGTCACCCACGACGTCTGGGTCTCCAACTTCGCCCAGGCCAGCGTCACCGACGTCTTCACGGTGACCTATGCCGAGCCGGCCGAATAGGCATCCGGACCCGGATCGCCGGTCCACGGCCTCCGCCCCCGGGCGGGGGTCCTTTCCGTTCCGGGCCGCGGCGCCCGGACAGCGCATCACAGGGGAAACGGACACCATGACCCTTTCGACATCGCCGGCCCGTCGCGGCCTCATCATCGGCGCCCTGCTGCTGGCGGCGGCCCTGCCGGCATCCGGCCAGGACACCATCGAGGGCCACACGCTCGACGGCGCCACCTTCTCGCTGCCCAGGAACTGGGTGCTCGGCCAGCCCCTGCCCCTTGCCGGCACCAACTGGACGACCCATGCCGGCGACCGGGGCTCGGTCATCGGGGTCAAGTACGATTTCGGCGAGGTGGTGCCCGCCGATCCGGTCGACGAGGTGGACGACCTGTGGATGCGCATCGTGGTGCCCAATAGCGGGGAATTCGCGGTGGAGCTGCCCTTCCCGGCCGATGCCGGCTGGGAAGCGGGCGAGACCCACACCGTCCACCTGCTGACCGGCATGCTCGGCGACAACGACAAGGTGCGCAACCCCACCCTGCGGGTCACCGTCGTCGCGGAGTGAAAAACGACCGGGCTTGTCCGGCTCCCCGCCCCTCCCGCCGCGCTGCCCTGGGTTGCATCGACATTCATCCGCTGTCCTGGCTTGCCGAGGCGTTCGGCCCGTCGCCCCCTCTCCTTGGGGGGGGGCCGGGGTGAGGGGGCCTTTCCAGGCGCGGGACCCTCAGCCGAGCCCCGCCTGCGCCAGCACCTTGCGGAACAGGGTGGGCAGCGCCTCACCCTTGAGCGCCTGCGGCTCCGCCCACCAGCCGCCGTCCAGGCCATCCGGCGCGACCACGGCCGACCATACGTCCAGCTCCAGCCGGAAATGGGTGAATACATGGACCACCTGCCCCCGGCGGCGCCAGTCGGCGGCGACCGGGAAGGCCGGCTCGCCCGGCTCCGTCCCCCAGTCCGAGGTGGGCACCTCGGTCATCCCCGCCAGCAGGCCCTTGCCCGGCCGGCTTTGCAGGTAGACGTCGCCCATGGCGTCGGTCATCACGAAGGCATGGCCCCGCCGCACCGGCTTCTCCGCCTTTTCCGGCCTGACGGGATAGCGCAGCGGCGCCCCCTCGCGCGCCGCCGCGCAGCCGGCTTGCAGCGGGCAGATCAGGCAGCTCGCCGCCCGCGGCGCGCAGATGGTGGCGCCGAGATCCATCATGGCCTGGGCGAAATCGCCCGCCCGCTCCGGCACGGCGGCCTGCAGCGCCGCCCGCAGCTCCTGCTTGGCCTCGCGCACCGGCACCGGCAGCGCATGATAGCGCGCCAGCACCCGGTCGAGATTGCCGTCGAGCACGGCGATGCGCTCGTCGAAGCAGATGGCGGCGATGGCCGCGCCGGTATAGGCGCCCACCCCCGGCAGGCCCTGCAACCCCGCCGCGGTGGCGGGAAACACCCCGCCATGCTCGCGCACCACTGCCTGCGCGCAGGCGTGCAGGTTCCGCGCCCGGGCATAGTAGCCGAGCCCCGCCCATTCGCGCAGCACCGCGTCGAGCGGCGCGGCCGCCAGCTCCTCGACCGTCGGCCAGAGAGCGGTGAAGCGCAGGAAATAGCGGCGCACCGCCGCCACCGTGGTCTGCTGCAGCATGACCTCGCTCAGCCACACCCGATAGGGATCGGGCCGCACGCCGCGCCGGCGCTCGGCCGGCGGCACGCGCCAGGGCAGCTCGCGCGCATGGCGGTCGTACCACGCCAATATCGCGGCGGCGTCTATGGGGCGGAGCTGGACGAGGGGCAATCTGGTCAAATCGGCGCTCAACTTCTCCCATCCCCCTCCCGCCCGCAAGGGGCGTGTTCACATCGGGTGCCCCGAGCGCGTTGCCTCACCCCACCCTCGATGGGGAGGGATCGAGGGTGGGGGTTCCGGCTCATCAACGGCGCCCGAACACGCCGCGCAAGAGCAGGAAAACCCGCCCGGCAGCGTCTCGCGCCCTGAGCAAACCCGACCCCGCCCAACCGTTTCCCCTTGTGAGGGGACCGGGGCGGGGGTACTCCATGTCCATGTCCAAGGACGAGCCGCCCGAGCCCAAGCGCCGCAACAAGACCCTCTCGGTGGCCGACGCGCTGTCCGGCGCGCTCGACCCGGTGATGCGCCAGCGCGGCTTCGCCAGCCGCGACATCGTCACCCATTGGCGCGCCATCGCGCCGCCGCCCTTCGACACCGCCACCCTGCCCGACAGGCTGGCCTGGCCCCGCAGCGCCGCCGGCCGGGCCGAGGGCGCCGTGCTGCATCTGCGCTGCGCGCCGGGCCAGGCGCTGTTCGCCCAGCACGAGGCCCCGGCCCTCGTCGCGGCGGTCAACCGCTATTTCGGCTATGTGCTGGTCAGGGACGTCCGGCTGTCGGCCGAGCCGTTCACCCCCGGTTCAGCCGGGCGCCGCCATAAGGACGGCCAACCGAGCCAGAGCGCCATCGCGAAGGTCGGCGCAGCGATCCGCGGGATCGAGGATGACGATCTGAGGGAAGCGTTACGGACCCTGGGTCTGGCGCTCTCCAGCAGATCGGAACACAAAGGCGGATAGTGTGTTCGGCATGCGCGGGCCATTCACCGCCAAGTGATGCCCATGCCCACTTGCCGACACCTTCCCCTTGTGTAGTGTCGCGCAACCATAAGGAAGTCAGGAGCCCGAGACGTGAAGTTCAATCGCCGAGAGACCATCATCCTTGCCGCGGCCGCATCGGCAGCGAGCCTGAGCGGCGTGGCGGCGTCCCGGGCGGCCGAAGGCGACGTGATCGATCAGAACGCGCTGCTGAATCCGGCCGGCAACATTCCCGACAAGGTGCTGGGCAGCGCCGACGCGCCGGTCACCGTCATCGAATATGCCTCGCCCACCTGCCCGCATTGCGCGGCCTTCCACAACGAGGTCTACGAGCCGTTCAAGGCCGCCTATGTGGATACCGGCAAGGTCCGGTTCATCCTGCGCCCCTTCGTGCGCAACGTGCTGGACGCGGCCGTGTTCATGCTGGCGGAGGCCGCGGGCGAGACCAGCTACCACAACGTGCTCGCCACCTATTTCCGCACCCTCAACAGCTGGGGCACCTCCGAGCGCCCGCGCGACGCCATTCTCGAGGTGGCCCTGCAGCTCGGCTTTACCCAGGAAACCTTCGACGCCGCCTTGACGAATCAGGACCTGTTCACCGGGATGGAAGCCTTGCGCGAACAGGCGCTCGACGAATTCGGACTGACGGGCACGCCGACCTTCTATGTCAATGGCAAGACGCTCAGCGGAGGCAAGACACTCGAGCAGCTCGCTGCCGAGATCGATCCGCTCGTGCCTGCCGACTTCGTGCCCGCCGCCGGCGCCGCCGAAGAGCCGGCGACCGATGCCGTCGAGCCCGCCGACGCCATGGCCCCCGCGGACGCGATGGCCCCGGCCGCTCCCGCCCAGCAATAAGGGCGGCGACGTTACCGTTCCCCCGTCCGAGCAGCCCATGCTCATCGTCTCCCTCCCCCTTGTGGGGAGGGATCGAGGGTGGGGGTTCCGGCCCATCAACGGCGCTGAATCTCGCCCAAGCCGCAAATCCGAACGCTCCCCCGTGCGGGTGAGCGTTCAGCTTGGGCGTGTCAGGCCCGGAGTCGACAAAAACCCCGTGCTGCCCTCGGGCCCGGCCCGAGGGCCGGTTTCCACGCCCGCCGAACTCCGCGCCTGTCGCAGCGCGTCCTCCGGTCGAGGCCCGGGGCGGCGGCGATGAAATTCTCCCGCCTCAAGCTGCACGGCTTCAAATCCTTCTGCGACGAGACCGTGCTGGTCATGGAGCCGGGGCTGACCGGCATCGTCGGCCCCAATGGCTGCGGCAAGTCCAACCTGGTCGAGGCCATGCGCTGGGTCATGGGCGAAAGCTCCTACAAGGCCATGCGCGCCTCGGGCATGGACGACGTCATCTTCTCCGGCTCCGGCAACCGCCCCGCGCGCAACACCGCCGAAGTCACCCTGGTGCTCGACAATTCCGACCGCACGGCGCCGGCGGCGCTCAACACCGCCGACGTGCTGGAGGTCACCCGCCGCATCGAGCGGGAGGCCGGCTCGGTCTATCGCGTCAACGGCCGGGAGGTGCGGGCCCGCGACGTGCAGCTGCTCTTTGCCGATGCCTCCACCGGCGCCCATTCCCCCGCCATGGTGCGCCAGGGGCAGATCGGCGAGCTGATCGCCGCCAAGCCCACCGCCCGCCGCGCCCTGCTCGAAGAGGCCGCCGGCATTTCGGGCCTGCATTCGCGCCGCCACGAGGCCGAGCTGCGCCTGCGCGCCGCCGAGGCCAATCTGGAGCGGGTGGACGACATCATCGCCCAGGTCGAGACCCAGCTCGAGACCCTCAAGCGCCAGGCGCGCCTCGCCAACCGCTATCGCGGCCTTTCCGGCGACATCCGCCGCGCCGAGGCGACGCTGTTCCACATCCGCTGGGTCGCCACCCGCGTGGCCGAGAAGGAGACCGAGGCCGCCCAGGCCGTGCTGGTCCGCACGCTGGCCGACGCCACCCATGCCGAGCGCGAGGCGCAGAGGACGGCGGAGGCCGCCGAGGCCGCCCTTGCCCCGCTGCGCGAGCGCGAGGCGGTCACCGGGGCGGTGCTGCAGCGCTACACCATCCTGGCCGAGCAGCTCGCCGACGAGGCCCGCCGCATGGGCCAGCGCCGGGCCGAGCTGGAGGACCGGCTGCGCCAGCTCGCCGCCGACG
>ENA-UOVV01002597-UOVV01002597.1-compost-metagenome-genome-assembly--contig:-NODE-2597-length-10116-cov-3.823775_pt1 | contig 10116 bp, 6 predicted proteins | sample MGYA00238155_ERZ761577 | MGnify/ENA primary metagenome ERZ761577 (study PRJEB28898, sample SAMN06268775) | compost metagenome | isolation source: Emeryville, CA | place: USA:Emeryville, CA | collected... | reverse complement strand
GGGGGACGTAAAAGCCGTACAGGCGGGCGAGGTGCGCGGCATACGCCTCGCGCGAGGCGCAGACCCGCTTCAGGTCGATCTGGCGCTCGATCGCCACATGCTGCGGTGCTGTTTCGCCCTTCAGGCGGAGTAAAAACACGACTTACTATATCAGGCCACACGCCTATGCCGGTAATGGGCCGCTGCGCACCCGGCGGGCTGCGCGTCCCTTACGGCCGGTTGCGCAGGAACTCGGCGGCGTCCGTGAAGTAGCGCCGCATCTCAGCGGCGACCTCCGCGAAGGCGGGCACGGCGTCGAGGGCGGCGTTCATATGGCGCAGCCAGGCATCCCGCTCCGCCGGGCCGATGGCGAACGGCATGTGCCGCATCCGGAGGCGTGGGTGGCCGCGCTTCATCGCATAGAGCGCGGGACCGCCAAAGTACTGGATAAGGAACAGGGCGAGGTTCTCGCGCTCCTCGGCCAGGGCTCCCTCCGGGTACATAGGCCGCAGAAGCGGGTCCGCCGCTACGCCGTCGTAGAAGGCGTCCACGAGCGCGGCGAAGGCCTCGGGCGCGCCACCCTCCGTGCCGCCCAGCCTGTCATAGATTGATCCGGAAGCCTGTTTCTCCATATCGACATCTTATCGGAGGAAACCGGACCAGCGGCGCCCTCTCCTGGTTTCTGGTTGAGGAGGAGTCGGTTATGGACGAACCGATCCAATACGAGCTGTTCTTCGGGCCAGAGGCGCTGTTGGGGGCTCTCATTGGGGCGCTGCTCCTTACCCTGCCCATCTCGTTCTTCCTGCTAGCCCGCTACCGCCGCGCCGTTCTGAAATCCATGATGAGTCGGGCCGACGTACCGTCTCCTCCGGCTCCGCCTGTTATCGTAACCCCATCACCACCCGCCGCGCCTCCGCAGGGCACCTCCCCGAACGCCTCCCTTCCCGCGGTGTTTCTGGACGCGGGAGCCGATATACCCCTATCTCCCACCGCCAAGCCGCTGCACGACCGCTTCTGGAGCAGGCCGCGTCAGGCCGCGCTCGTGTACGGAATCGCAGGCGTCGTGTATGCCGTCCTGTCCGGCGTTCTCACTCTGGTTGCTTCCGGCATGGAAGTTCTGCCGCAGCGCACTGCGGTCACCATCCTGACCGGACTCTGGCCGGTGGTACTCACCCTCCCACTGGTGTGGCGGGAGCCGGGCTGGAAGTGGTATCCCGCCGCGCTCGGGGTCTACTTCGGCCTGAGCGCGCTGGCCGCCCAGGAATACTTTGTCAAACTGGTCTTGCTCTACTGGGCCGTCACCTGGCTTGTGCCAACCGTGGCCGTCTGGATTCTCGCAAACCGGGAGGTTCGCGCCGTCGGCCCGTTCGTGCTGGTGACCAGTACCCTCCTCATCTTCACCTGGGGCGTTCTCCTCGTCCTCGGGTACTGGCTCCTGACGCACGTCTCCGCACCGGGGACGGAGCATATCGTATCCGCTCTACCGTTCGTGGCGCTCGCGCTCTCCATCGGCGCATCGTGGCTCTATGTGCGCGCCATCGCCCGCGCGCACGAGCGGCACTGGCTCGGCGAGCAGTCGGCGCTTGTGGACTGCTACTACGCCGCCTTCACCGTCTGGCAGACTCTCAGTACTGTCTCCAGCGAGGGTGCGCGCGGCGCCCTTCAACTGCTCCCGTTTGTCGGCTACCGCATCGTGGTCGCCATCGGCATGTCCGCCATGCGCCGGGCGGCGGCCGCAGAGCGTCCGCGGCGCCTCCTGCTGCTACGCGTCTTCGGCTCCCGGTCACGGAGCGAACGGCTCTTTGAGGCGGTGGCCGCGCACTGGCGCTACGCGGGCAGCATCCAAATGATCGCAGGGACCGACCTGGCCTCCGCAACTCTGGAGCCGCATGAGTTTCTGGACTTCATGGGCGGCACGCTGTCGCGCCGCTTTATCAAGGGGCGCGCGGACCTCTCCGAGCGATTAGCCCGCCTGGACACGCGCCCGGACGCCGACGGCCGCTTCCCGGTAAATGAGTTCTTCTGCCACGACGACACCTGGCAGGACGTCCTTCTGCACCTCGTGGCGGAGAGCGACGTGGTATTGATGGACCTGCGGACGTTCTCGCCGCAGCGCCAGGGGTGTGTCTTTGAACTGCACCAGCTTCTGAACCTGATTCCGCTTGGCCGCGTCATCCTGCTCGTGGACAACACGACCGACGTCCCGTTCCTCCGGAGCGTGCTGGAGCAGGGGTGGGCGGACCTCGCCGCAGAGTCGCCGAACCGGGACGGGCGCGGCGGCACCCTGCGCGTCCTGAACCTCCCTGCGGGCAAGGACGCCGCGGACACTCTGCTTACCCTCCTCGCCGAAGCGGGCACCTTCGCCGCCCGCCCCAGCCCGCCAACTCCCGATCTACCACCCGGCGTTCCCCCGGAGATGGTCCGCTATGGCTGACGGCCCCTGATGGGGCTGTAACGCCGGCCCGTCTGCGGCTGTCTTCAGGCTGAAGGAACGAAAAGGAGAGACTATGATTTTTCGCATGAGCCGCGCCGTGAAGGCTGCGGCAATTGGGGCCTTTGTCCTGTTTGTCGGCTTCGGTGGAGGCGGGTCGCCGGTCGCGGCGCAGACGTCGGGCGCACCAGCCGTCAGCGCGCGGATTGAAGACCCGTCGGGTCGCGTCGAGGTACCGTTCACCCTGGACGGCGGGCATATCTTCGTGGACGGCACGCTGAATGGCAAGCCCGCGCGCTTTGTGCTGGACTCCGGCGCAGGCGCGAATATCTTCACGCCGGATGCGGCGAAGCGCTTCGGGCTGAAGTCTCTGGCCGCGGCCCAGGCGCGCGGCGCCACGACGGTGGACGCTTTTCAAACGCGGATTGACCGGCTTTCGGTCGGCGGAGCGGTGCTGGAGAACGAGCAGGGGTATGTGGTTCCCCTCCCCCCGCAGCTCGCATGCGACGGACTGCTCGGGTTCGGTCTGCTGCGCCACTTTGCGGTGACCATTGACTACGAAAAGAAGCGGCTTATCCTGGTGCGGGGTAAGCCTGCGCTGGATGCGGGCACGACCGCGGCGGACCTCGGGTTCGACAACAATATCCCCACCGTGGAGGCCGAGGTGGACGGCGAAAAGGGCAGGTTCCGACTCGACACGGGAGCGGGCGACGCTCTGACGCTCTTCAAGCCGTTTGTGGACCAGAAAAAGCTGCGGGACCGGTACAGCCCGCGCGTCGAGACGGTCACGGGGCGCGGCGTCGGCGGACTCCTGAAGGGGGATCTGGTGCGGGTCGGCTCGTTCAAGATCGGAGGGGCGGAGATTAAAGGCGTCATCACGGAGTTGTCCCGGCAGGAGAGCGGCGCCTTCCACGATGACCACGAGGTCGGCAATATCGGGTCTGGTATCCTGCACCGGTTCACCGTCACGTTCGACTACCCGAACAAGCGGTTGTACCTGAGGCCCAATGCTCACTTCAGCGCTCCGTTCTCCCAGAGCCGCGCGGGTATCGCCGTGGACATGCGGGAAGATGGCACCTACTACGTGGCGCACGTGGTACCGGGCGGCCCCGCCGCGGAAGCGGGCATCCAGACGGGTGACCTGGTGCTCGCTATCGACGGCACCCCGATAAAGCAGATGACCTCCTCCGCGATACGCGCCGTGTTCCGGCAGACCGGCGACCGCAGCGTTCGAGTGGAGGTGCAGGACGCATCCGGCGCGGCGCCGGCACGGACCGTGACGGTCAAGCTCCGCGACCTGCTCTGACCGGCGCCGCCCCCGTGCGCAAAGGGAGCGCGGGGGTCGCCGGAGAATCCTACCGGTATGAGCGACGCTGACGTGTACGACATCCCGACGCGGGCGTCGGGACCGGCGGGCGAGTTGCCCCTGACCGCCGAGATGCTCCTCCACCGGCCCTCCGGCGACATCTTCGCGTGGAGCCAGGACGCGGGCATGGGTTGGGACGCCCACAAGCTGGACCGCCCCAACTTCCTCGTCCTCTCCACGCAGGGGGGCGTCCGCCGCCCGGACGGCTCTCCGGTCGCGCTCGGCTACCACACCGGCCACTGGGAGGTCGGCCTGCTGGTGGAGGCGGCGGCCAACGAGATCGCGGCGGAGGGCGGGGTGCCGTTCGCGGGGTTCGTCTCCGACCCGTGCGACGGCCGTATGCAGGGTACGGTCGGCATGATGGACTCCCTGCCCTACCGCAACGACGCCGCGCTCGTGCTGGGACGCCTGATTCGGACCATGCCGAACCGGCGCGGCGTCCTGAGCGTTGCCACCTGCGACAAGGGGCTCCCTGCGATGCTCATGGCGCTGGCGGCGGCGCGGGACCTGCCGGTTATGCTCGTGCCCGGGGGCGTCACTCTGCCGCCCGAGGTCGGCGAGGACGCGGGCAAGGTCCAGTCGCTCGGCGCACGATACGCGCACGGCCTCATCACGCTTCAGGAGGCGGCGGAGGCGGGCTGTCGCGCGTGCGCCACCCCGGGCGGCGGCTGCCAGTTTTTCGGCACGGCGGCGACCACTCAGGCGGTCGCGGAGGGACTGGGCCTTACCCTCCCCCACGCCGCTCTGGCGCCCTCCGGCACGGCCATCTGGAAGGAGGCGGCGCGGGACTCCGCGCGCGCCCTGATGGAGTTGGCCCGGCGAGGCATCACCAGCGCCGACATCCTGACCGACGCCGCGATTGAGAACGCGATGCTGGTCCATGCGGCCTGCGGCGGCTCCACCAATCTGCTGCTGCACATCCCTGCCATCGCGCACGCGGCAGGGCTGCGCCGCCCGACCGTGGACGACTGGGAGCGGGTCAACCGACAGGTGCCGCGCCTGGTGGATGTCCTGCCGAACGGGCCATCCGGCCACCCCACCGTCCGTCTGTTCCTGGCCGGCGGCGTCCCCGAGGGGATGCAGCACCTGCGCCGACTCGGCCTGCTCCACCTCGACGCCCTGACCGTAACCGGCAGAACCGTGGGCGAGAACCTGGACGCATGGGAGCGCTCGGAGCGCCGCCAGCGCGTCCGCGAGGTGCTGCGCCGCTCGGACGGGGTGGACCCGGACGCGGTAATCTTCTCGCCAGAGCGGGCGGCGGAGCGCGGCATCACGTCCACGGTCTGCTTCCCGCGTGGCAACCTGTGCCCCGAGGGATCGGTTATCAAGGCGACCGCCATTGACCCGGCCCTCTTGAGCTCGGACGGCGTGTACCGCAAGGTCGGGCCGGCGAAGGTGTTCACCACGGAGCGCGCCGCCATCGACGCCATCAAGGGAACGCACCCGGACGGGCGGCGGGTCGAGGCGGGCGATGTGGTGGTGCTGATCTGCCGCGGCCCGATGGGCGCGGGCATGGAGGAGGTGTACGAGGTCACGGCGGCGCTGCGGTACCTGCCCTGGGCACGGGACGTCGCTCTGCTCACCGACGCCCGGTTCTCCGGCGTGTCCACCGGCGCCTGCATCGGCCACATCGGCCCGGAAGCCCTGGCGGGCGGCCCCATCGGGCGGGTGCAGGACGGCGACCTGATCGAGATTGTGATCGACCGGGCGAACCTCTCCGGCACGGTCAACCTGGTCGGCGCGGAGGGGCGCCTGTTCGGCGCCGCCGAGGGCACCCGACACCTTGCTGCGCGGGCGCCGCGCGCGGATCTGGCGCCCGACCCGGAGTTGCCGGAGGCGACGCGACTCTGGGCGGCGCTGCAGGGGGTGAGCGGCGGCACCTGGGGCGGCTGCGTGTACGACGTGGGCGCAATCCTCGCACGGCTCGGACAGCAGCCATGACGGAGCCGTGGCGTATTTATCTGTTGGGCGGGCTTCGGGCGGAGCAGGGCGCCGTGGTGGTGGAGCGGTTCCGCTCGCAGAAGTTCGGGGGGCTATTAGCGTACCTGGCGCTGTTCCCCGGGCGCTCCCACCCGCGCGAGGAACTCGCCGACCGATTCTGGCCCGACTCCGACGTGGAGGCCGCCCGCGCCAGTCTGCGCCAGGCACTCGCCTCGCTGCGCCGGCAGATGGAGCCCCCGCCCCTGCCGATGGGAAGCGTCCTGGAGACCGACCGACTCTACATCCGACTCAACCCCGACGCCGTACGCGTCGATGTGGCCGCCTTCGAGGCCGCCTTCGAGGCCGCTGTCCGCGCCGCCGCCGCACGCCCCGACCCGCTCGACCCGCTCGAACCGCTGAGCGAGGCGGCGTCGCTGTACCGGGGGGACCTGCTGCCCGGCTTCTACGACGATTGGGTGCTCACCGAGCGCGAGCGGCTGCGCCACCTCTACTTCGAGGTGCTGGAGCGACTGGCCGCTGCCCACCGGGACGCGGGGCGTCTGTCGGAGGCGATCGAGGTGGCGCGGCGTCTGGTGGCGGCGGAGACGACGCGTGAGGGTTCGCACCGGCTGCTGATGCGGCACCTGATAGCCGCGGGGCGTCCGGGGGAGGCGGTGCGTCAGTACGAGGAGTTGGCGCGCACCCTGAGGGACCGGTGGGATGCCGCTCCCGACGCCGAGACCGAGGCGCTGGCCGAGGAGGCGCGCAACGCCCCTGCATCGCCTGCGTCGCCCGCGTCGCCCGAACCGCTGGCGCAGCCGGACCCTCAGCAGGACGACGCGGCGCCGGCAGCGGAAGCAGTGCCATCCGCCCCCTCCCCGGGCGCGGCCCCTGCTGCCGACGCGCCGGAGCCTGAGCCGGAGACGGCGGTGCGCCTCCCCCTGCGCTTTAACCGCTTCTTCGGGCGCTCAGCGGAGATCGCGCAGGTCCATGAGTTGCTTCTGGGCGATGACCGGGTACCGGTCATTACAGTAACCGGGCCGGGCGGTGCGGGGAAGACCCGGCTTGCCATCGAGGCGGCGGAGGCTGTGGGAGACCTCTTTGCCGGAGGTATCTCCTTTGTGTCCCTTGCGGACGTGTCGGACGCTTCACGGGTCGAGGACGCTATCGCAGACGCGCTCGGGGCGGTCCGCGCGCCCAAGGTCCCTCCGCGGCAGGCGGCCATCAGTACCCTGCGGCGGCGCGCGGCACGCGGGCGTGTGCTTGTCGTTCTGGACAACGCCGAGCATCTCGTGGAGGCCGTCGTGGAGGCGGTCCTCGGCCTGCTGGGCGGAGTCCCGTTGCTGTCGTTGCTGGTGACCTCGAGGGTGCGGCTGGAGCTGGAAGGCGAGCGGGAGGTCGCCCTTCTGCCCCTGCCGGTGCCAGAGCTTCCGGGCACCCCGGAGCGACTGCTGGAGTTCCCTGCCGTCGCCCTGTTCGCCGACCGCGCCCGCCGCGCGCTTCCCGACTTCGCCCTAACCCCGAGGAACGCTGCCGCGGTAGCCGCCCTGTGCCAGCGGCTCGAAGGCATCCCGCTCGCGCTGGAGCTGGCGGCGGCCCGCGCCGTGGTCATGACCCCCGCCCAGATGCTGGAGCAGGTGAGCGAGCGGTACGACTTCCTGGTGAGCCGAAGGCGGGACCTGCCGGAGCGCCACCGCTCGCTCCGTGCCGCCGTCGCCTGGAGCGTGGACCTGCTCTCCCCGGAGGAGCGCGGCTTTCTGGCGCGTTTGTCTGTATTTCGCGGGGGCTGTACCCTGGACGCCGCGCGGGAGGTATGCGGCGGCGGCGATGCCGAGAAGGCCATCGAGCTACTGACGGGCCTGCGCGGCGCGTCGCTGGTGCTGGCCGAGCCGGGGGGCGACCCGGATGCCATGCGCTACCGCATGCTGGAAACGGTGCGCGAGTATGCCGACTCGATGCTCGACGAGGAGGAGCGGATCGAACTCCAGAGAAAGCACGCGCTCTGGTGCTGCCGCTTCTCGCACGCCGAACAGGAGCACTACCGCACGCCGGAAGAGGTGAACTGGCTGTGCCGGATGAACGCCGAACTGCCGAACTTCCGGGCGGCGATCGAGTGGTCCCTCGCCGCGCAGACGGACACGGTGCTGCCGCTGCGCCTCATCCGTGGGGTGGAGACATTCTTTGAGGCCCGTAATCTCTTCGCCGAAGCGCGCTCCTACCTGCTGCGGGCGCTGGCGCTTCCCGAGTCGGATGTCTCCCCGCCGGATTTGCCCTATGAGGACCCACGGATCACGCGCGCCCGCGCCCTGCGGGATGCGGCCAGTAACTCGACCGTTCTGGGCGACTACGACGCCTCCGTTCCGCTCCTGAAGCGCGCATTTGCCCTCTCGAAGGAGGCGAACTTCCCCAACGGCATGATTCGAGCGCTGAATTCGCTCGGCCTGGTAGCGGAGATGCACGGCGACCACCTGACGGCGCAGCAGCGGTACCGGGAGGCGCAGGCGCTGGCGAAGGAGCATCCGCCCGCACCATCTACCGTGGCATGGATGTATCAGCACCTGGCGCTCTGCGCGGATGGGCTCGGGGATAAGCAGGAGGCCGCGCGGCTTTACCGCGAAGGGCTGGAGATACGGCGGAGCATCGGCGACCGGCGCGGGATCGCCCGCGCCCTGCGTCAGTTGGGCCGCATGGCGGCGGAGGCCGGCGACCCCCACCAGGCGGTTCCCTACTACCGGGAGGCGATGCAGTTACTGGCGGAGTTGGACGACCGGTATGTGCTTACGGACGTGCTGAACTGGATCGCTGACCTGGCGCTCCTCCCACTTCACGAGGACGCGCCCGCTGCGGCCCGCCTGATCGGGGCGACCAACGCCATCCATGCCGCGACGGGGACGAAGTTCCCCCCCAAGGGCCGGGCAGAGCGGGAAAAGCGGGACGCGCTGCTGCGGGAAAAGTTGGGGGTATCGGCCCTTGAGACGCTGCAGGAGGAGGGAGCCACCCTACCGTTCGACCGGGTGCTGGAGATTGCGAGCGGGATTCTGGATGCGTTCGACGCGGATGGCGCCGCGGCCGAACCCGCTTCCCTGGCTCTGTCGGGCGGCGAGGCACTGGCCCCTCCATCGACAACCGCCCGGTAGTCTGGTAACGAGCCGCCGTGGAAGTTCGGTATAATCGAAGAGCAACGCTCTGTACGCTGCGCAGAAAGGACTTCCGAATGAAGAACCTGATCGCCGCCTTCGCTGTGATCGCCGCCGTGGGCGCCGCGGCCTATGCCCAGGATGAAAAGCCGGCCGCGCCGAAGGCGAGCAAGCCGGTCTGCCCCATCATGAAACACGAGGTCGCTAAGGTGAACCCGAAGATGGCCTCCGAGTACAAGGGCAAGACCTACTACTTCTGCTGCGCGGGCTGCAAGCCGGCCTTCGAGAAGATGCCGGACGCCGAGAAGGCGAAGCTGGCGAAGTACGGTGTTCCCACGAAGAAGAAGGACGCGAAGCCGGCCAAGAAGGGCTGATTCGCCCCCTCGAACCCCTGCGCGCCGGGCGCGGCATTGTGCCGCGCCCGGCGTTTCGCTTATAATCGAGGCCGATGAACGCCCTGCTCGATAACTGGTTCAAACTCCGGGAGCGCGGGACAACGGTGCGGACGGAGGTGGTGGCTGGCCTGGTGACGTTTCTCACCATGGCCTACATCGTCGCCGTGAACCCGCTCGTACTGAAGGACGCGGGACTCCCGGTGCCGGCGACCGTCGCCGCCACCTGCCTTGCCGCCGCGGTGCCCACCCTCCTGATGGGGCTATGGGCAAACTGGCCGATTGCGCTCGCACCGGGGATGGGGCTGAACGCCGTGTTGACGTTCGGCGTCGTGAAGGGACTCGGTGTGCCCTGGCAGACCGCGATGGGAGTGGTCTTCGTGGAGGGCGTCCTGATCCTGCTCCTGGTGGCGGCGGGGGCGCGCGAGGCGGTGCTGCGGGCGATCCCGCCCCCTCTGCGAACTGCGATTGGGGTGGGCATCGGGCTGTTCATCGCGTTCCTCGGGCTGCAGAACGCGGGCATCGTGGTGCGGTCGGAGGCCACGATGGTCCAGGCGGGGGCGTTCACCGCTCCGGGCGTCCTGGTATCCGCGATGGGGCTGGCGGTCACGGCGGCTCTGATGTCCCGGCGCGTCCCGGGCGCGCTCCTGCTGGGCATCGTCGCCACGACGGCGTTTGCGGGCATCGCCACCGCGCTGGGCGCCGCACGTCTGCTGGCGCTGCCTCCCTCCCCCGTTGCCACGCCGGACCTCTCGACCTTCGGCCAACTCGACATCCCGGGCGCCCTGACGATCAAGCTGGCCGCGGTCACGTTCGCGTTCCTGATGTCCGACTTCTTCGACACCATGGGGACGGTCGTCTCTATCGGGAGGCAGGCGGGGCTTGCGGCGG
>ENA-UOVV01002596-UOVV01002596.1-compost-metagenome-genome-assembly--contig:-NODE-2596-length-10116-cov-4.691681_pt1 | contig 10116 bp, 9 predicted proteins | sample MGYA00238155_ERZ761577 | MGnify/ENA primary metagenome ERZ761577 (study PRJEB28898, sample SAMN06268775) | compost metagenome | isolation source: Emeryville, CA | place: USA:Emeryville, CA | collected... | reverse complement strand
CGAAACCATCTTTACGGTACTCGATGGTGCTGCACGGGATACCTTCGAGGTGGTTTATGTTGGTAACGATTCCGTATACATCTCACCTCAGACCTTTGAGTACCGCCTTTTCGCACAGATCCAGGCCGACGGATCCCTGAAGGGTGAATACCGCAACCTTGCGCCAGGCAACACATCCCGAATACTGGGTTTTACAGCCTATCCAGGGCAGGAATACCGCTTTATTGAGCCGGGTAAGGAAGTCAAACCCGCACAGGATCTTTCCGGCAAGTGGTCGCTGACAATTGCCGGACGGACCGGAGCTGCCGCCAACCGGGTTGCCGTGTTGTCGCAAAACGGGAATATTCTCGAAGGAATCATCCTTGCCATCACGGGGGATTCCGGCGAACTGGAAGGAAATGTCAGCGGTGATGAATTCTGGTTGTCAGGGTTCAGCGGAGCAGGGGTTACCTATGTGCGCGGCAAAATGGAAGGAGATGACAAAATCACCGGCACCATCGGTTTCGGTAGCCGGGCCCTCACCTTTGACGGTGTAAAAAATGATACCGCTGCCCTGGCTGATGCCTATCAGCTGACCCATCTGAAGCCGGGTTACGATAAACTGGAACTTTCCCTACCCAATCTGGAGGGGGAACAGGTCTCGCTCGACGACCCCAAATACAAGGGGAAAGTGGTCGTAATTGATATCCTGGGCAGCTGGTGCCCCAACTGTATGGATCAGATCGAATTTCTGAGCCCCTGGTATGAACAAAACAAACACAGGGGCGTGGAAGTCATAGGCGTATCGTTCGAAGTGAAAGATGATCTGGCTTTTGCGAAAAAGGCGCTGGATCGTGTGATTAAACGCTACAATGTAAGCTATCCTATCCTGTTTGGCGGTACGACCGACAGCGAAAACGTCCAGTCGAAATTCCCGGCTCTGAATACATTTCTGGCATTCCCTACCACGATCATTATCGGACGGGACGGCAAGGTAAAGAGCATTCACACCGGTTTTTCGGGCAAGGGTACGGGAAAATTCTATGAAGAGTTTGTGGAGAAATGGAACCGGGATATGGATGCATGGCTGGATGAAGCCTAGATCGATCTTCTCCGGTTACGCTGGAAGTCTTCCATGACAAAGCTTCCCAGGTTGTTCAGGTCGCTGTAGTAAGCGCGGCCATTGTTCACCTTCGTAAATCGTCTGACAAAATCCTTGAGATAAGGATCGGACGCGATCATAAAGGTTGTTACAGGGATGTTTAGCCGCCGGCACTGGGACGCCAGTGTGAGGGTTTTATTGAGTATCTTACGATCCAGTCCGAAGGCATTCTTGTAGTACCTGATCCCCTCTTTCAGACAGGTAGGCTTGCCGTCGGTAATCATGATGATCTGCTTGTTTTTATTCTTTTTTCGCCGGAGAATATCCATTGCGAGTTCCAGCCCTGCTACCGTGTTGGTATGGTAGGGGCCTACCTGGAGATAGGGGAGATCCTTGAGCTGCACTTCCCAGGCATCGTTTCCGAATACGATAAAATCGAGTGAATCCTTGGGGTATTTGCTGCGGATCAGTTCGGCCAGGCCCAGAGCTACCTTTTTGGCGGGTGTTATGCGGTCTTCGCCGTAGAGGATCATGGAATGGCTGATGTCGATCATGACCACCGTAGCCATGGTCGCCTTCTGCTCTTTTTCCACTACCTGGAGATCACTCTCGGTCAGTCGGAAATCGCCCAGACCATGGTTGATAAAGGCGTTTTTTATCGATTCCTGCATGGCAATCTGGTCGAGGGAATCCCCGAACTCATAATTGCGGTAATCGCTGCTTAATTCGTCGCCGGTGCCCGTGTAGGGTGTGGGATGGTTGCCGCTGCTCTTGGAGCGGCGGAGTTTTCCGAATATTTCTTCGAGGGCGGATTTACGGATCGACTGATCCATTTTGGCAGACGGACTGACGGAACCATCTACCGGGTTTTGGGTCAGATATCCTTTAGCAATCAGGTCTTCAAAGAAGTCACCTATTCCGTAGTTCTCACCGGTGAGTTTATAACGAACATCCAGTTCGTTCAGCCAGCTCAAAGCCTGTGCAGGGTCTCCGGATACCAGGAGCAGTTGTTCAAAGATCTTGAATAACTGGTCGAATCCGGACGGTCCCTTCTGATCATCAGGAACATAGGCAGTGAAAAGGTGACCGGTCATGTGTAAGGGGTATGGAATGGGAACCCGTTTGACCCTCCCCTGCCCCAGGCAGGGGAGGATAAACCGGGGAAATTAATCAGGCATTCTCACCACAGAATTCGTCGAATGCTTCGAGCAGGTGTTCGGCAATCATCTGGCCTGAACGACCTTCAATGTGGTGTCTTTCAATAAAGTGAACCAGTTCCTGATCCCTGAAAATCGCAATGGCAGGCGAAGAAGGGGGATAAGGAAGGGTATATTCCCTCATTTTGGCGGTAGCTTCCTTGTCAACGCCGGCAAAAACAGTCACCAGATTGTCAGGCTTTTTCTCGCTGTAAGCCAGGGCTGCTTTCACGGCCGGACGGGCTGCTCCGGCAGCGCAACCGCAAACTGAGTTGATGACGACCAGGGTCGTACCTTTAGCAGTGGCAAAATAATTATCTACTTCTTCTGCGGTCAGAAGCTCTTTAAAACCCGCCTCCGTAAGGTCGGCTTTCATCGGGGCAACAAGTTCTGGCGGATACATAACAAATGAATTTTATTTGGTTAAAATCAAAAACTAAATTCTGCGGGTTACAGAAAACCCAACTCGAGTTTGGCCTCTTCCGACATCATTTCGGTCGAATACGGCGGATCAAAGGTAAGTTCAACACTTACGTCGCTGACTTCCGGAATTTCACGGATTTTCGTCTCTACTTCCCCGGGTAAGGAACCCCCTGCCGGGCAGGATGGAGAAGTGAGTGTCATCAGCACATAAACGTTGTTTACCGGAAATATCTTCAGATCATAGATAAGCCCAAGCTCATAGATATCGACCGGGATTTCCGGGTCGTATACCTCTTTCATGGCCTTGATGACCTTTTCTTTCAGTTCTTCTTCAGTGATTTCAGACATTGTGCCTTCCTGATTATGCATGCAGTTTTGAATAAACGGATCCGTACTGTTTCATCTTCTGGATCATGGAATTAAGCCCTCCGGCTCTTCTGGAAGTCACCAGGCTGCTCATTCCTACCCGTTCGATGAAGTACAGATCAGCATTCGCAATATTTTCGGGTGTTTGTCCCGACAGGACATCGATCAGCATACTGATGAGCCCCTTGGCAATCTGAGCTTCCGGCTCCCCGTCTCCATAAAAATAAAGCAGGTTGTCTTTCAGCTCCGCATACAGCCAGACCCTCGACTGGCAACCCTTGATCAGATAATCGTCGGTCTTGTACTGTTCATCAATCGGGGACAGTTTTTTCCCCAGGTCGATGATGTACTGTGTTTTATCAAGCGGATCATCGAACAGCTCAAAAGTGTCGATGATTTCATCCTGTTTTTCGTTGATAGTCATGTTCCGGAATCTGCTATCGCAGCATTTTAACGGCACGTTCGATGCCTGCTTTCAGAATATCGATCTCCTCGATTGTATTATAAACAGCAAATGAGGCTCTTGAGGTTCCTGAAATTCCATAGCGCTTCATCAGGGGCTGCGTACAGTGATGCCCTGTCCTCACGGCAATTCCCTGCTGGTCGAGTATAACGCCCATATCCTCATGGTGGATTCCGTCAATGACGAACGACAGTACACTGACTTTTTCCCTGGCCTGACCGATGATCCGCAGACCGTCGATAGTGGCAACTGCAGCGGTAGCATAATCGAGCAATGCCTTTTCGTGCGCGGCAATATTTGCTTTGCCAAGCGCTTCAATAAATTCCACCGCCGTTTTGGCAGCTACGACATCGGCGATATTGGGTGTACCGGCCTCGAACTTATAGGGCAGATCGGCGTAGGTGGTTTTCTCGAAAGTTACCTCCCGGATCATTTCGCCACCGCCCCGGTATGGAGGCATGGCATCCAGGATTTCCCGTTTGCCGTACAGAATACCCATGCCCGTAGGCCCATACATTTTATGGAGGGAAAATACATAGAAATCGACATCCATGGCCTGCACATCCACATCCAGATGGGAGGCTCCCTGAGCTCCGTCGACCAGTACCCGGGCTCCGGCCGCATGCGCCTTGCCGATAATTTCTTTGACCGGGTTCACCGTTCCCAGCGCATTTGAGGCATGCCCCACCGACACAAGCCTGGTGCGGTCGGTCAACAGGCGGTCAAATGCCTCCATGTCGATCTCACCCGAATCGTGGATGGGGATTACTTTCAGGATACAGCCCTTTTCCTCGCAGAGCATCTGCCAGGGCACGATATTCGAATGATGTTCCATCGTGCTGATGAGGATTTCATCACCCGCACCGATGAACTGACGGCCAAAAGTTTTGGCAATCAGGTTGATGCCGTCCGTTGTACCATAAGTAAAAATTACTTCGTCGGTACTGGGGGCATTGATAAAGCGCCGGATGGCAGCGCGTGTTTCTTCAAAAGCGCTGGTTGCTTTTTCTGCCAGTGTATGGATTCCCCGATGGATGTTTGCATTGTAGCCTTCGTAGTAGCCTGTCAGTGCATCAATTACCTGACGGGGCTTCTGGGTGGTTGCGGCATTGTCGAAATAGACCAGCGGTTTCCCGTTTACTTTCTGGTCCAATACCGGAAAAAGGCTTCTTACGGTATCTATGTCTATTGTTTGAACCTCCATAGCACAAAGGCAAATGGAAATACGCTCAGGTCAGACCTGGGAATATTTCCGGGTTTTATTTTTCTTCGGCGTTCAGCTTTTTCGCAACGATCTGTTCCAGATTTTCACGAATCGCATCGATACGGATATTCGCCAGAACATCCTCACAGAAGGCGAACATCAGCAGCGCCATGGCTTCATTTTTGGGAATACCCCTTGAACGCAGGTAAAACAGTGCCTCTTCGTCGAGTTGGCCGGTGGTCGTTCCATGCGAACATTTTACGTCATCCGCGAAGATTTCCAGCTGCGGCTTGGTATTCATCCGTGCAGACGGAGAAAGTACCACGTTTTTGCAGGACTGGTAGGCATTGGTTTTCTGGGCATCCTGTCTTACGTAGATCTTGCCGTTGAAAACACCGGTGGAGTCGTCAACCAGGATACCCTTGTACAACTCATTGCTGTAGGAATTCGGCAGCCGGTGGTCAACCAGGGTCTGGTTGTCCATGTGCTGTTTTCCGTCCGGCAGGTAGAGCCCATACATATGGGCCTCACAGTATTGCCCGTCGAGCACGATGTTCAGGTTGTTCCGGATGAATCCGCCGTCCAGACATACGGTAGCCGCATAAAACTGGCTCCTGTCGAGCATTTTTACCTGGGTGGTGCCGACGTGGCTTGCCGCATCAGATTCCATCTGAACTTTATAATATTCCACGTTAGCCGATTCGGCCACATGGATTTCGGTAACGATATTGGTGAACGATTTCTGCTCGCCGATGGTCCGGAATGATTCCGCAAATTTCACCTGTGCATTCTCCTCTACTCCGACGACAATCCTGGCCATGATTCCGGCATTGCCCTGACGGGTATCGGATATAAAGCGAAGGACGATAGGCTGTTCCACCACCTTGTTTTTCTCCACATGGATGAAAAGCCCGTCTCCCGAAAAAGCCGTATTGAGGGCGGTGAAGGCGTCGGTGCCGTTACGCGCCAGCTTATTGAAATAGGAAGCGAGCAGATCGGGTTGTGACTGACGTGCCTCGTCCAGGGTGAGAATCAGTACCTGATCGACCGGCGATACGATCCGTGAAAACTGAGGCTGATATACTCCGTTGATAAAGTAGAGGATATTGCCCTGCAGATTGGGTGTATCCAGAGCCCGGATATCGGCTTCACTTACCCCGGTAGGTTTGTTAAAGCTGTACTGCTCGTTGATGATATTTTTAACGTTGGAATATTTCCACTCCTCGTTCTTGGTAGTGGGAAATCCCAGGGACTCAAATTGTTGAAATGCTTCCTTTTGCTGCTGAAAAAAAACAGTTTCTGCCTGTCCGTTGGCCGAAGCTTCCAGTTGGGCAAAATCCTTTATCAGCAAATCCTTAAGGACGGTAGTTTCTTTCATAGTGATGTAAAATCTCAGAGGTTGACCTAAGAAACTAGACGATGTCTGCAGCTTCTTTCTTGATCCACTCGTAACCTTTTTCCTCCAGCTCAAGCGCCAGTTCTTTCGGTCCGCTTTTCACGATACGACCCTTGTACAAAACGTGCACGTAATCGGGGACGATATAGTCGAGTAGACGCTGGTAGTGGGTCACGACAATGGTCGATTTTTCAGGAGATCTGAGTTTGTTCACTCCATCGGCAACGATCCGAAGCGCGTCAATGTCAAGACCTGAATCGGTTTCGTCCAGGATTGACAGGGTTGGCTCCAGAACAGCCATCTGGAAGATTTCGTTTCTTTTCTTTTCACCTCCGGAGAATCCTTCGTTAAGCGCTCTTTTCAGAAGAGCGTCGTTCATGTTCACCAGTTTAGCTTTCTCTTTCACCAGACGCAGGAACTGGGCCGCATCCAGCGGGTTCTGTCCTTGGTATTTCCGGATCTCGTTGACAGCAGTTTTAAGGAAATTGATGGTTGTAACCCCAGGAATTTCTACCGGATATTGAAAGGCCAGGAAAATACCTTCGGCAGCACGCTCCTCAGGAGATTTTTCCAGCAGGTCCATTCCTTTGTATTCTATACTGCCACCGGTTACTTCATATTCTTCCCTTCCGGCCAATACCGATGCCAGTGTACTTTTTCCCGATCCGTTAGGGCCCATGATGGCATGGATTTCCCCCGGTTTCACCTCCAGGTCTATTCCGTTCAAGATTTGTTTGTCTCCTATAGACGCCTGAAGACCTTTGATTTTTAACATATATTGCCGATCTATTAACGTTACCGAATATATTAAAGAACGCAAAAGTAGCAAGGATCAGCGGTTTATTAAAACCGGTGTAACTATTTCCCGCCCCTTATTCAGTTAAAGAACCGTTTTGGGGCCTTACTCGTTCATTGAATTTGTATTTTTATGTGAATTACCCCAAATGACAGGTACTTTCGTTCACATCGAACCCTGTCGGGGTGATTGCTTTCGCTCAATCCTATGACCCATGCATGCAGAAAACACACCCGGTTCCCGATTTTCCGTCAGTTCAGAAACAGGGACACTCCGAAAGGTGCTCATTCACAGCCCTGACCGTGGAGTAGGCAAAGTAATTCCCTCCAAGGCACTGGACTGGCTTTTTGAAGATATCGTGCATCTGGACACAATGCGGCGGAGGGAATATGACTTTTACGTCATGCTGTTGCTGTGGTTTCTGGATCCCGAAAAAATCCGAGGCCGCACGCGGGACCTGCTGGCCGACCGTGAACGTACATTTTTCAAACCTGGTTCCGATAGCTATTTCCGTTCAGACAAGGTGCTCGAATTTGAGGTTTTACTGGCCGATCTTCTGGAGGATCCTTTCCTTAAACAGCGCCTGACTTCTTCCGTATGCGGCATCGAGCGCTGTTCCTACCTGACACAGGATTATCTCAACACGCTAGTTCCGGCGGAACTTTCACGGGTACTCCTCTCGGGTACTTTGCCCGACGGCAGAATGCTCTTTTCACCGGTCCCCAACCTGATTTTTACCCGTGACCTGGGCGTGGTCATCCATGACCATCTTTTACTCAACAAGCCCGCCACACCGGTCAGGACCCGGGAATCGCTGCTGGCACAGTACCTGTTCTTCAACCATCCCTTTTTTGCCGCTTCCCGTTCCTCCATCCTCGAACTTCCCGATGATACCCAGTCCTTTCTCCGCCCCGATGACAAGTTTTCAAGGGAGTTCCACAGTGCCACCCTCGAAGGGGGAGATCTGATGATGGTAGCACCGGGACACCTTTTGATCGGCAATAGTGAAAGGACCTCGCTTTATGCGGTCCAGCAAACGGTAGAACTGCTTTTTGAAAAAGGTGTGGTCAGCAAGATTACCGTCATCAAAATTCCCAAAAAACGCGACTACATGCATCTGGATACCATCCTGACACCCGTCAGCCGAAATGTATGGGTGCTGTTGAAATCCCTGGGCAGGCATAGCGACCGTCAGCGGAAAAAGGATGTAATGCATTATTTTGCCGCCGGGCAAATCGAAGAGCAACTCGAAATTTTGCAGTTTACCTCGAGTTCCGGATCGCCCCGGCGATACGATAATCTCGAAGACCTGCTCACCGAAATCAGCGTTCAGGACCTGAAATCTTCCGAGCCCGTGAAATTCATTTATTCTGGTAAGGGAGATTTTCCCTACAGTGAAAGGGAACAGTGGACCGACTCCTGCAATGTCCTGGCCATACGCGATGGGGTGGTATTCGGATACGACCGCAACGACAAGACGCTTGAGGCTTTCAGGGAGGCTGGTTTTGAGGTGATCGACGCGGAGCATCTCCTGATCCAGTTCGAAGCCGGCCACCGGCATCCCGATTCCCTCCATCAGGTCCTTATCCGTTTTCCTTCCGCCGAACTGTCCCGTGCGAGAGGTGGATTTCATTGTCTGAGCCTCCCCTTGGTGCGTGATCCTTGGTGAAATTTTGGGCATATTTCGTTGAAGTCCAACGGGATAGCGGCCATACTAACCATTGTCATTTTGAGTTTTTTCAAAACATTCTATCTTTAGCGGAAAATGTGTTAGAACCATGAATCCAAGGACTTACGAAGAGCTGATCTCCACCACCAAAATGTATGAATTGGTTACCGAGCGACTGGATGTGGCGGCGCTGGAGCAGAAAAGCAGTGATGGCATAGAGCTTAACCACGAGCTGGTGGAACTGATTCTGGATTTATATGACGCCGACAGTGAATCGGATTTTTTTCAGGAAAAACTCAGAAAATTTTCGCTGGAAGAAATCGTGGCATATATCCACGCCTCACACCGCTACTACCTCACCAAAAAAATACCGGAACTCGAACAATCGCTTCTGCATATCTTCAGCAAGTACGGCCAAACCCATCAGTTACTGGCCAGTCTGGCGATGTTTTTTAACCAGTATAAAAACAAGCTGGTACATCATTTCAAACTGGAGGAAAAACTCGTGCTGCCCTATATCAAGCAGCTCATAGATGCCAAAAACGGCAATCTGAGGCCGGAAGAACAGAAGGCACTTCTCGAGAAGAGTTCCATCCAGGCTTTCAGGGACGGTCATGATGAAGTCGAGGAAGAGCTGAAGGAGGTCAGTGTCATCATCCATAATTACGTAGACAAGGATCATCAGTTGCCGCTTCCCTACCGGATTTTCCTCAATCAGGTCGAATTGTTTGAAATGGAACTGCGGAAACACCAGATCATCGAAGACCACGTATTGGTTCCGCTTGCGGAGGAGCTCGAAAAGAAACTCAGGGAAGGGTTGTAATCCAGCCGTACAGGACGTAATTTGAGGCGAATAATCCTGTGCAAGTCTTTGGAAAAGCATAACGAGAAATACCTGAATCTGGGGCATACCGAAGCAGAGAACCATGCCCGGACCCAGCAGGAGCTTTTTGAAAAACACGTAGCCCAAACTTCATCGGTAACCCGGCAGATCGAAGAGTTTTTCAAGACCAATATCATAGGCTTCGGATGGCACTATTTCCGGAGCCGCTTCGGTAGAAGGCATCCCTATCAGTACTATCCGACCGACGATGATACGGGGATATACCGGCTTACACCGTCGGTAGTGGACAGGCCTTTGACGGTCGTACTATTGTCGGATTGGGCCAATGATACCAAAGAAGCCGATGATGTGGCTCACCGGGTAGCCTGGGAAGCTCCCGACTACACCCTGCATCTGGGGGATATCTATTTTGTCGGTACACCGAAGGAAGTGGAGGAGAATTTCACAGCCCCTCATGCGTCGTGGTATTATGGAAAATCGGGCAGTCTGTCGCTGGCCGGAAACCATGAAATGTATTCCAACGGAGACGCCTTTTTCAACCACCTGCTACCCGCCATGTATGCCACCGAAAACGGGGTGAGGAAAACCCAGAAGGCGGGTTTTTTCTGTCTGGAAAATGACTACTGGCGCGTGATCGGACTCGACACCGCCTATACTTCGGTGGGGCGTCCCGTACTG
>ENA-UOVV01002593-UOVV01002593.1-compost-metagenome-genome-assembly--contig:-NODE-2593-length-10123-cov-4.160509_pt1 | contig 10123 bp, 7 predicted proteins | sample MGYA00238155_ERZ761577 | MGnify/ENA primary metagenome ERZ761577 (study PRJEB28898, sample SAMN06268775) | compost metagenome | isolation source: Emeryville, CA | place: USA:Emeryville, CA | collected... | reverse complement strand
CATTTCGCTTGCACTGAACGATGTCGAAATCATTACGGAGGACGTTCCGGGCTGGTCGGTTGCAACCGAAGGCACGGTAACCGTTGCCCTGGATATCACGGTGACTGACGAGCTGCGAAGCGAAGGTATTGCCCGCGATTTCATCAACCGGATCCAGAACCTGCGTAAGGAAAGCGGATTTGAGGTGACCGATAAAATCCAGATTACCCTGTTCGACAACGATGCCACTTTAACGGCGGCTCTTCAGGCTAACAAATCCTATATCTGCCAGGAAGTACAGGCGGTCGAACTTTCGATTGTCAGTGAAGAAAATTCCGTAGCACTAACGGAAATTGAGATGGACGAATTCCTGCTCAAGGTAGCAGTGAAAGTCGTTCGGTAACTGAGATTTTGGATGGAAGAGGCTACTCTTCCATCCAAACTATTTTCTCCTCCACGGGAGTCCGCCTGGCCGGCAATTCGGGGGCGTTGTGATATCCCAGGTAAAACAATCCGATATTTTTCTGCGTAACCGGCAGCTGCATAAACTCTCCGAGTGCCTCCAGGGCATTACCCGGAGTGCTCCAGTATCCGCCAATTCCGCGTTCCCAGGCCGATAGCCAGATATTCTGAACCGCAGCAGCCGTAGCCGCTATTTCCTCCCATTCCGGCAACAGATTGGGGTGTAGTTCGACGTTAATGGCAATCACAGCTCCGGCCTTCAGAATCTTGTCACGCGTGGTATCGTATTTGGCCTGTGAAAATGCCGCTGCAGGGGTTGAATTACGATAATTTTCGGCCATAAATTCTGCCAGCCTTTTCAGACCTTCGCCTAGAAAAACCTGAAATCTCCAGGGCTGTGTTAAACGGTGTGTAGGGGCGCAATTGGCATTTTCGAGCAGTTCCAGGATGATTTCCCTTGGAATGGGCTTTGCTACGTAATGGGGAGGAAAAACACTTCTGCGGGAGCGTATCAGAGTATCGGATACTAATGACATAGGATTCGGTTAAAACATTTGAGAAACAAAAAAACCTTCAGTATCGACCCGAGGGTTAACACTGAAGGTAAAACTCGTATGACCGGTGGTTGGTTCCGGAATCAGTGCAATTTGGAAGCTACTTTGGCATTCAGGAACTCCCTGTTCAGCCGTGCGATATTTTCGAGGCTGATTTCCTTGGGACATTCTGCCGAACAGGCACCGGTGTTGGTGCAGGCTCCAAATCCTTCGGCATCCATCTGCGCTACCATTTTCTCGGCACGGGCCGCTCTTTCGGCCTGCCCCTGCGGGAGCAACGCCAGTTGAGATACCTTGGCCGATACGAACAGCATGGCAGAGGCGTTCTTACAGGCTGCTACACAGGCCCCGCAACCGATACAGGCGGCAGACTGGAAAGCTTCGTCCGCATGTTCCTTGGGAACGGGAATATTGTTGGCATCCTGAGCATTTCCGGTATTTACCGAGACATATCCTCCGGAAGCGATGATTCGGTCAAAAGCAGTTCTGTCGACTACGAGATCCTTGATTACAGGAAATGCCTCCGCTCTCCAGGGTTCCACCACGATGGTATCCCCGTCACTGAAAGAGCGCATATGCAGCTGGCAGGTCGTTACCCCCTTGAGCGGACCATGAGGACGACCGTTGATATACATAGAACACATCCCGCATATACCTTCCCGGCAGTCGTGGTCGAATGCAACCGGCTCCTTGTTTTCCGAAACCAGTTTCTCATTGAGCACATCGAACATTTCGAGAAAGGACATATCGGGAGAGATTCCCGACAATTGATGTGTTTCGAAATACCCTTCCGAACGGCTGTTTTTCTGACGCCATACCTTGAGGGTAATATTCATATTACCTTGGCTCATAATTATTTATAGCTTCTCTGAGCGATCTTAATGTTTTCAAATTTGAGGTCCTCCTTGTGGAGTTCCCATTCACTTTCATTTTTGTACTCCCAGGCCGACACGAAGGCGAAATTCTCGTCATCACGCAGGGCTTCACCCTCTTCTGTCTGGAACTCTTCGCGGAAGTGACCGCCACAGGATTCTTCGCGTTTGAGGGCATCGATACACATCAGTTCTCCCAGTTCAAGGAAGTCGGCCACCCGGCTGGCTTTATCCAGCTCAGGGTTGAATTCATCGGCACCTCCCATGACGCGCACATCCTTCCAGAATTCGGCACGCAGGGCTCTGATTTCGTCAATGGCAGAAAGCAGTCCCTCCCGGTTTCTTGCCATACCACATTTATCCCACATGATCTTCCCGAGTTGTCGGTGGAAGTGCTCGGGAGAGGTTTTACCCTGGATATTTAGGAGGTTGCTGATACGTTCCTTCACCGCTTTTTCCGTTTCCACGAAAGCTTCGTGGTCGGTAGAAATAGCTGGCGTCCGGATTTCCTTCGAGAGGTAGTCACCGATAGTGTACGGGATTACAAAGTAACCGTCGGCCAGACCCTGCATCAGCGCAGAGGCGCCGAGACGGTTGGCTCCGTGGTCTGAGAAGTTGGCCTCACCCAGGGCATAGAGTCCTGGCACGGTGGTCATCAGATTGTAATCGACCCAGAGACCGCCCATGGTATAGTGCACGGCCGGATAAATCCGCATCGGCACTTCATAGGGATCTTCTCCGGTAATCTGCTTGTACATGTCAAACAGGTTACCGTATTTCTCCTTCACAACCGCTTTACCCAACTGACGGATTTCCTCAGCTGAAGGGTTGTGGATATTGTTCTTATTGGCTTCAGCAATACCGTATCGCTCGATCGCAGAAGCGTAGTCGAGGTAAACGGCCAGCTTCGACGCCCCTACCCCGTAGCCCGCGTCGCAACGCTCCTTGGCAGCACGGGAAGCGATATCCCGTGGCACCAGGTTACCGAATGCCGGATATCTTCTTTCCAGGTAATAATCGCGTTCGTCTTCGGGTATATCGCCCGGCGCACGATTGTCATCTTTCTTTTTGGGAACCCAGATACGTCCGTCGTTACGCAGCGACTCAGACATCAGGGTGAGTTTCGACTGGTGATCACCCGATACCGGAATACAGGTAGGGTGAATCTGAGTGAAACAGGGGTTTCCGAAGAAGGCCCCTTTTTTGTGCGCTTTCCAGGCAGCGGTTACGTTACTTCCCATCGCGTTGGTGGAGAGGTAGAATACGTTTCCATAGCCCCCGGAAGCGAGCAGGACGGCATGCCCGAAGTGTCTCTCAATTTCACCGGTAATCAGGTTACGGGCGATGATACCACGGCATTTTCCGTCGATGATCACTACGTCGAGCATTTCATGACGGCTGTACATTTTCACGGTTCCGGCACCCACCTGACGCTGCAGGGCAGAATAAGCTCCAAGCAGCAGCTGCTGACCTGTCTGACCAGCCGCGTAAAAAGTACGCTGTACCTGAGTACCACCGAAAGACCGGTTACTCAGCAACCCGCCGTACTCACGGGCGAAGGGAACACCCTGCGCCACGCATTGGTCGATGATGTTTCCGGATACCTCAGCCAGCCGGTATACATTGGCCTCGCGGGCACGGAAGTCACCTCCCTTGATCGTATCATAAAAAAGACGGTAAACCGAGTCACCGTCGTTCTGATAGTTCTTGGCAGCGTTGATACCACCCTGTGCAGCGATGGAGTGTGCACGACGGGGCGAATCCTGGAAGCAGAAAGCCTTAACCTTATACCCCAGTTCAGCCAGGGTAGCAGCTGCCGATGCACCGGCAAGCCCTGTTCCAACCACTATTACCTCCAGTTTCCGCTTGTTGGCAGGGTTTACCAGAGGGACCGTAGAACGGTATTTAGTCCATTTTGTTTCCAGCGGACCGTCAGGAATCTTGGCATCCAAACGTGGTGAAGTAGCCATATTCGTTTTTTAATTTATATCTTCCGGGAAGAGCTATCTTCCGTTTAAAACTGCTTTAAATAGAAATACAGAGGCATTGAAGCAAATGCGGCGGGAATCAGAATCGCAAATATCCAGATACCCACATTCTTAATGAACGGTGTGTATTTGGGGTGATTGACTCCTAGGGTTTGAAAGGCACTTTGGAAACCATGATAGAGGTGGTATCCGACAGCAACCATTCCAAGTACGTAGAACAGCGACAGCCACAGGTTCTGGAAGGCGGTCTCAACGGTTTTGTACAGGTCTTTCACAACGACTGTACGCGTACCTCTTTCCTCATTCACATACTCCACCTGTTTCACGTCCTGGGTATATCCCTCGGGTTTCATTTCCGCCGTAACCTCTCCGGTCGTCAGCACCTCAGTATACTCCACATAGGGAAGAGGTTTGTTGTGAAACTTATACCAGAAATCACCCATGTGCACGATGATGTACACAAACAAAATGGTACCGAGCAGGGCCATGTTGCGGCTCGACCAGCTTGACTGGTTTCTCACCACCGCATATCTCACCTTCCGGGCACTCTTGTTTTTGATTTCCAGATAAATACCCCAGAAAGCGTGGAAAAGAATGAAAAAGTAGTTGACGTAAGAGATGATCTTGATGGGCGGCGCAGTCGTCATCATAACTGCATACGTGTTGAAAGCATACCCTCCGTCGTCCTTAAAGAGTTGGAGATTACCAATTAAGTGTACAACCAGAAAAAGACAGAGGAAGAGGCCTGTGAGTGCCATCAGAACCTTCCTGCCAATCGAACTGGTCAAAGTTTGTGTTAGCCACGACATAGCAAACGGCCAGAATGTTTTTAGTTAAAAATGTTAGTTTTTAAGGTGTCCAAAGGTAAGGTACATTCCAGTTCCATACAACTTACCTGCGAACTCAATCCGATTATTTATAATGTTTCTTAAATTGACCGAAACCATTTATCCGGATCTGTCAAAACTAAATATTGAATCATTCTGAATCGGATACTCAGCGCTTATATGATTTGAAGGGAATCTTTCGTTTAAATTCCAAATGCTGTAAATAATAGCGCTCCTGTAAACCTTAAACTTGAAAATGTCCCCAACCAATTCCACGAATTTTGACTCTTTTACGTACTGTTGGTATGTGACCCGCCTTTTTTGTAGCACATGTTGTTTATATTAGCACGTTATTTAAATATTGAATTTCTTCCCGATGCGTGGATGCAGTAAATATACTTTCTCCGGTATGAGACGATTTATTTTTCCCCTTTTAGTCTTCCTCTTATCGCTGGCTGACACCGATCTGTATGCCACGCACGTAAGAGCAGGTGAGATTACCGCAAAGCGAATTTCCGACCAGGCCCTTACCTACGAGATCAAGTTTACGGGGTACTACAATATGGACGCCAACGGAATCACGGCAGCCCGGGCAACCACGGATGTGTATTTCTGGATCACGGGTGAAAGAGACCCTTTCAAATCGCCCCGGGTCGGAGGCCTGGACGGGATGATCGACGTTGGGAATGAAACCAGCAAAAATGAATACGTCCTTATTTATACCTTCCCTGCACCGGGTGTTTACACCATTAACCTGGGGATCGATAACCGTAACGCCAACGTTCTGAATATAGGTCCCAGTCCAACCGACCGGCTCAACTTCTTCATTCAAAGCACCATCCTGATCAGCCCGAACCTGGGTATGAACCGTACGCCGGTACTGCTCAATTCCCCTATCGATCATGGAGCGGTCGGACAACGATTCATTCACAATCCGGGGGCCTTTGACGCAGACGGTGACAGTCTGGCCTACCGCCTTTTTGTCCCCCTGGGTGCTACTCCCGATGGCAAAAGCGCGATTCCCTTTGACTACGTCCATCCACACACCGTCCCCCCCGTGGGCACGAAGGAAGACGGCACTGCCCCGCCTGAATTTTACATCGACGCTATCACCGGTGATCTTATCTGGGACTCTCCCTCGGTACCGGGTATGTATAACTTCGCCTTTATCGTGGAGGAATGGCGGAACGGCAGCAAAATCGGGGAAATCGTAAGGGATATGCAGGTGCGTATCCGGGAAGCTCCCAATAACCGTCCGAAACTGGATATCCCGCCGGATCTCTGCGTGGAAGCCGGTTCACTCGCACGCTATACCGTAACGGCAACCGACCCTGACGGCGATATCCTGCGGTTAACTTCAACGGGCGGGGTGTATGAAGCCAGCCTGGTCGAACCGCAGCTCGCTTCCTTCCAGGTGGGTCAGTCTCAGCCGGGAACGGCTACCGGGGTATTCACCTGGCAGACCGGCTGCGCCCACATTCGGGAAGAACCTTACGAAGTTACCTTCAAGGTAGAAGACACCCCGCGACCGGGCTACCCCAATCCGGATCTTTTCCGGAAACTGGTGGATATGGTGACCCTGCGCGTGAAAGTCATTGCGCCACCGCCGAAAAACCTGCAGGCAGTGGCCAAAGACGATAATGGCACCAGATCATTCCAGCTGACCTGGGATCCCTACGTATGCCAGGTTCCCGGAGCGCAGATTGTCATTTACAGAAAAGAGGGCTGCTCAGACCTGCAGCTGGATGAGTGTCAAACGGGTATTCCGGAATCATCAGGCTATGTAGCAGTAGCGAGGCTTCCGATCACGGCTACCTCCTATCTGGATGACGGTGGCGGGGAAGAACTCCATGGGGGAATTTCCTACAGCTACCGTATTGTGGCCCGAATCCCGCGTCACGGCGCCCTTCCCAATGAACCCAACCGTTTTGTAGGTGGAACCGAAAGTGTGGCCTCCGAACAGGCCTGCGATGCGTTACCATCTCTGGCCCCCCTGCTTACCAATGTGACCGTCGATGCTACGGATGCCGCCAACGGACAGGTCACCATCAGATGGACGCGCCCTCAGGGCATCGATCCAAAAGCGGGCGGCCCCTTTGAGTATCGTCTGTACAGAGCAGAAGGTTTGGGTGGCGGCAGCTACGGCACCACGCCAATTGCGGTGATCCGCACCAACCTGCAGCCCGGGGCTCCGGACACCCTCTATGTCGACCGGAACCTTAACACCCTGAATATGGCCTACCACTATAAACTGGAATATTACGTCACCGAAAACGGAAACCTCAAACTTTTCGATGTAACCGAACCAGCCAGTACCGTAAGACTGTCGCAGGGTGGCGGTGTTACCGAACAGGTCAAGCTCGACTGGGCTGCCCAGGTACCATGGGATAACGTGACCGGAATGGTTCACTACGTTTATCGTAAAGACGAAAACGGGGTATATAATAAAATTGCCGAGGTACCGGTAGTGGACGGGGAATTTACCTATACCGACGACGGCCGCGACCTGTTCGCATCGGACGGTGACATTTCAACCACCATCGATCCAAACAAAACCTATTGCTATAAGGTAGAAACAGTAGGTTCCTACAACAGTCCGCAGGTTAAACCCGATCTGTTGTTTAACTTTTCACAGGAGCTGTGTGCCATGCCGTCCGACACCACCAAGCCCTGCGCGCCGGTTCTCGTACTCGACCCGCTCGACTGTGAAAATATGGTGGGAAGCTGCGACGAAGATGGATACACCAATGACCCGCGGTGGACCTATCCGGCCGAATGCGACATCCAGAGCGTGACCGCCTATAATATCTACTACGCCCGCTATGAAGGCGACGCCTTCCGACTGGTCGGAACAGTACCCGCCCTGGGCTCAGACGGTTCCTTCCTGCATCAGGGGCTGAGTTCGTATGCCGGCTGCTACTACGTGACCGCCGTCAACCGGTTCGGAGATGAAAGTCCCGAAAGTAATATCGTTTGCCGCGATAACTGTGCGCTGATCGCCTTCCCCAACGCGTTCACACCCAACGGAGACGGGAAAAACGATATTTTCAGACCCATCGGCTGCCCTACTTTCGTGACATCTATGCATTTCAGGGTTTACAACCGCTGGGGTGCCCTGGTGTGGGAGTCGGAAGGAGTAGAAGTCAACTGGGATGGCAAGAATTCCAACGGCGTTGACCTGCCGGCCGGGCAATATTACTACGAATGTGAGGCGACCATTGAGTCCATCACGCGGGAAGGCCGCAAGTCCACGACCAAGGGCTGGATTCAGCTTCTGAGATAAGATTTTCTAAACGCAACTAGAGAACGGCCGGAGTTTTAAACAGCACTCCGGCCGTTTATTGTTTTAAGAGCTTCCCGGTAACCTTCCACGATCAGTCTTGAAATATCCTCACTCGTGAATTTGGTCAGATCGAGAGAGGGGGGCACCTGAGGCCGGATGATCGTCAGTTTCACATTATCGCCTTTCAGTAAGGCGCTTTCTGCGTATATCCTTGCCCAATGGATGTCATTATTCACCAGCTGATTGACGCTGATATCTTTGATCCGCTGGATGAGGTTTATCACGTTTTTGGGGTTGAATTCTTCTCTCAGATACATGGCTTCTGCGTGGCAGGCGACAATGATCACCTCCTTGGCACCATCCAGAAAGGCCTGCCGGATCGGGATAACCTCCCTGAGGGCTCCATCCAGATACAGCTCTTCCCCCGGACCTACCGGTACGGCAGGCATGATCAGGGGTATGGAGTAGCTGGCCTGCAGCAGGGCCATGAAATTTTCATTTTCCGGTGACCCGTATTCGATTTCCCCGGTACTGACCTTTAAGGCACCTACCTTACAGGCAATTCCGCTCTTTATCATCACTTCGCGGTCGATCTGCTCCCTGACCAGATCGTGCAGCGGACTCGGATCCAGCAGGCCTTCATACTGGCTCATGACGGTATTCACCCCCAGGGAGACCCGGGAACGAAGCTTACCGACCATCTGAGGGTTGGTAATCCGGGTAATCCAGAATTCCATCAGCTGACGGCCGATGTACTTCCAGTCTACCGGCTTCTGTTCTACCTTCAGTTTTCCGGCTTCATTGACGAGAAAGGCTGTATTGAGCGCTCCTACAGATGTTCCGTAAATCATTTGTGGTTCGAAGCCTTCTTCCAGTATAGCTTTTAATGCTCCGACCTGAAAGGCGCCCTTCATGGAGCCGGCGCCCAACACCAATGCTTTCATAGTTTAGAGATAAGGGTCCGATAAACCCAGGCGTTTTTCATATGTCCGCAATTTCAAAACTAATCTGACCAAACGCAATCCCATGAGCTATTAAAAATTGGGCTTATCGCCCGGATTAAAAAAGGGTGGGATTAGTTTAACAAAAGATTTTTTTTCAACTTTGAGCACCAATTGCCGAGTTTAATTTATGTCCCTTTCTATTAACGAAATCCAGAAACCCATTGCTGCTGAAATGAAGGCTTTCGAGCCAAAATTTCGGGAGTTCATGAAAAGTGAGGTGCCGTTGCTGGATCAGATAATGAACTATATCGTTCGCAGAAAGGGGAAACAACTCAGGCCTATGCTGGTTTTTCTCTCTGCGGGCGCCTGCGGAGAAATTACCGAATCGACTTACCGTGGGGCGGCCATGATCGAGCTCCTGCACACGGCAACGCTGGTCCACGACGACGTAGTGGACGATGCCAACTACCGGCGCGGATTCTTCTCGATCAATGCCTTATGGAAGAATAAGGTGGCTGTGCTGGTCGGTGATTATCTGCTGGCCAAGGGTTTGCTCCTCTCCGTAGACAATGCGGAATATACGTTACTCCGGATCGTTTCACAGGCAGTTAGGGAACTCAGCGAAGGGGAACTGCTTCAGATGGAAAAAGCGAGGAAACTCGACATTTCGGAAAATGTGTATTTCGAAATCATCAAACGGAAAACCGCTTCCCTGATATCGGCCTGCTGTGCGGTAGGAGCCAGTTCGTCGGGCGCGGATGAAAAAACGGTAAATCTATTTCATAGCTTCGGGGAAAAAGTAGGGATTGCGTTTCAAATCAAGGATGACCTTTTCGATTATGGTGATCTGGATGTGGGAAAACCCCTGGGTATAGACATCAAGGAGAGAAAGATGACCCTGCCCCTGATCTATGCACTCAGCAAGTCCGACTGGAGTACGAAAAGAAGAATCATCCGGATCATTAAAAATGAAAGCCACAAACCCGACAAGGTAGCGGAAGTCATCAATTTTGTTAAAAATAATGGCGGGATCGAATATGCCCAGCAGGAAATGCAGCATTACGTCGACCAGGCACTGGAACTCCTGAACTCCGCTTCCCTTTCCCTCCCTCATAAAGAAGCACTGCATAAACTGGTTCTGTATACAATCAAGCGAAATAAGTGATATTGGGGTTAATCACCGGCTACCGAAATTCAGGATCTTCCAGAGAAGG
>ENA-UOVV01002592-UOVV01002592.1-compost-metagenome-genome-assembly--contig:-NODE-2592-length-10127-cov-4.255858_pt1 | contig 10127 bp, 7 predicted proteins | sample MGYA00238155_ERZ761577 | MGnify/ENA primary metagenome ERZ761577 (study PRJEB28898, sample SAMN06268775) | compost metagenome | isolation source: Emeryville, CA | place: USA:Emeryville, CA | collected... | reverse complement strand
AAAGAACTGGTGATGAACAAACGCGGGCTTATTCTGTTTGTCGGCGGCACGGGCTCGGGTAAATCCACTTCGCTGGCTGCCCTGATCGACCACCGCAATAGCACCGCCGGTGGCCATATCATCACCATCGAAGACCCGGTGGAATACGTCCACAAGCATAAGAAAAGCATCATCAACCAGCGCGAAGTGGGCGTGGATACCCGCTCCTTTAAAAACGCGCTGAAAAATACATTGCGCCAAGCGCCGGACGTGATTTTGATCGGCGAGATTCGCGATCGCGAAACCATGGAACACGCGCTGGAATTCGCGGAAACCGGTCACCTCGCCATCTCCACCCTGCACGCCAATAACGCCAACCAGGCGCTGGAGCGCATCATTAACTTGTTCCCAGACGAAAAACGTCCGCAGCTGTTGATGGGGTTGTCGCAAAACCTGCGTGGATTTGTCTCGCAACGACTGGTACCGACGGTTGATGGCAAACGCTGCGCAGCGGTGGAAGTGTTGCTCGGCACCAAGACGATTCAGGAACTGGTTCTGAAAAATCGTCTTACCGAAATCAAAGAGATTATGGAAAAGTCGGAAAACCTGGGCATGCAGACCTTTGACGGCGCACTGTTCAAGTTATTTATGGCCGGCAAAGTCAGCTACGACGATGCCATTGCAAATGCCGATTCACCGAACAACCTGCGTCTGCGCATCAAGTTGGCTCAGGGTGAAAGCCCTGTAGCGGCGAAGGCCGAAAATGCACCGGCGAAGACCAGCTTCGGTGAATTGAAACTAGTGGTAGATGAGCCACCTGAAGAGCCCGCAGACGCAGCCCAGCAACAACGTCACTAAATCCTCTCCTCTGCCCGCCCGGCGCGGTTTGACCTGCACCGGGTTCGGGACCATTCTTAATTCGGATAGGCGCTCGTTTAAATAATAAAATTCGATATGCGGCGGGCCTGAATTTTGCTTTCTGATATAACCTGATGCAAAAGGCATTGATCTTCACTGCGTTATGGCATGTTTTTAACCAAGATCACGCATTTGCAGTACAATGGCGCCCACCTGAACCGCAGAGTTTATTGCAGCGCGTCGGACAGTTTTACAAAGTCTGACTCGGGACTTGGGGCCTAAATAGCGGGATCAGGTTCCGTCGACTCATCGATACCAAGCCTATCCATTTGCAAATAACTTATAAGGAAAACTCGAGACCATGGCTATGGAAGATGCAACGCTGATCAAGCGAGGGAGCCCAGCCTTCGTTCTGCGCGCCCTTGCAAATAACGAGGAATACCTTCTTCAGGGAGAAATGCTGGTAGGGCGCGAAGTGGAATGCGCCATTACCTTGAACTCGGGCCATATTTCCCGTTATCACGCCAAAATCAATGTCTCTCCCAATGGCGTGTACATCGAAGACCTTCACTCCACCAACGGCACTTTTGTGAACGGCCAGAAAATCAAAGGTCGTATCCGCCTGAGTGTCGGAGATGAGGTTGCTTTCGACGACATCACCTTCCGCCTGACCTCAAATGCGGCAGGCCAAGTCGCCGATGCCACTTTGGCTGCACGGCGTCATCAAATGTCGGAAACGCAAATGCAGCCCGCAGTCCGGCCATCAGCACCACCGCCGCCCAGACCTGTGCGCCCGTCTCTGGTGTCTAAGCGTGCGGAATACACCCCGGATATCAGCAAGATCGATGAATTGCTGGGTTCTGTACAGGATGGCCCCGCCACCGTACGTTTTGCCGAACCCGCACAACCGCGTCCGCCCGTAGACGCGCCGGCACCAGCCCCACGCCAGCGCGCAACCCAACCGCCCGGCACCGATACCTCCGGCGACGGCGAGCGCACCCAATTTCTCTCTGCCGCACAGCTCGACCGTTTGGTGGAGCGCAGCCGTATGGATCAGGATCTGAATGTCGGCTCCGGCCCGCGTCTGATCGTGATGACCGCGCCTTTGCGCGGCAAGCTGTTCGAACTGAAAGATGCGGTAGCCGGCACCAACTGGAAGATCGGCCGCGATAGCAGCGCGGAAATTTGTCTGAACGACAAAACCATTTCCAACGATCATGCCCGCTTGGCGAAAAACTCCGACGGCTTCCTACTCACCGCTACCCACGCCAAAAACGGCATATTGGTGAACGGTGTTGCCAAGCCCAAGGCAGTTCTCAGCCACAATGACAAAATCCAGATCGGCCGCACCGAGCTGGTGTTCAAGACCGATGAAAATGCTAATGATCACACCGCACGCACGCCGATAGTGGACAAGTCCGCTACCGACGGTCAGAGCATGCGCCGCTATTCCATCGTGATTACGCTGGTGGCGTTGGTGGTGCTGGTCACTGCATTGTTTGCAACAGCGCACTAAGAGACGTTTTGCTACACAACAGGCCGCCTCCGGGCGGCCTGATCTTTTCTGAATTTCCACCGCACATCATTTCCCCCAGCAGCTGAAATACGGTTATTCCCGATCATTTTTAGCGTTGCCATTTTTCGCCACAATTTCCCTCCTTATCGCCTTTTTCTATCCACTCCTGTGCCCGTATCCGGGCGTTAAATGTTTACAACGGACGCGACAACCACCGCATCCGCTAAACATGTCACGGCACCGCACCGGCGCCTTAAATTCCAGGAGATTCGTTATGAAAACTGCATTTATTTTTTCCACCCTCCTCGTTGCCACAGTCGCCAGCGTCAATAGCTATGCGCGCACACCCAATCAACAGGCGGCATTGGAAGGCACCACCTTTGCCGGTTTGACCATTGCCGGCACAGTCGCCGCTGGGCCGATCGGATTTCTCGTCGGCGCTTTGGGCGGGGCGTTTCTCGCCGACCAAAGCCGCCAAGCCAACAATGCGGAAATTGCCCTGAAGGAAGCCGATCAGAAGCAGGAGCAGCTGCAATTCGTTCTGCAGCAAAAAGAAGCCGATGTGAGCCGCCTGGAGGATTTGGCGACTCAGCGCATGACCTTTCAGGTGTTATTCGCTTCGGGGGCGGACACGCTGAATGAGTTGGACAAGCAGCGCATTAAAGCCCTCGCCGACCATCTGCATGCGAATCCCGAACTGGTGGTGAAACTCGATGGCCATGCGGACCCCCGCGGTACCGATGAATACAACAATGTGTTGTCGCAGGAGCGCGCCAAGGCGGTGAAAGATGCATTGGAAGAATTGGGAATTGCGGCAGAGCGCATCAGCTATACCGGCCACGGCAACCGCTATTCCAGCGCGCCAAAAGGCGATGAAGAGGCTTATCAGCAAGAGCGTCGCGTGGATATCACCATCGACAGCCACGCACCCGCCTACAGCGGCATCTAAGGCATATTAGCAACCCCGTCACATTCCTCCTCGGAAGTTTGGCCCGCATTTGCGGGCCTTTTTTATGCGCGTGTTAAGGATTTGAGTGCGTATATATCGTAGCGGGAGGATTTTCCTTCCAACGCGTAAGACGGTTTTTGTCCTTCGATTGTCGGCGCATGGCGCGGTCGTTTTACCACCACGCGATGGCTCGCCCGCACGAGCGCTGCCTGCAGCAAAGCGGCGTCATCCAAATCCTGACCGATCACTTCGTGAAAGGCCTGCATTTCTTTTTTCACCGCTGCGGATTTTTGTCGTTCAGGAAACATGGGGTCGAGATAAATAACCTCGGCAACCGGTGCGGTTTGCGCTTGCAGATAGGCAATGCTGTCCCCCGGCAATAAATGCATACGACTGATAATGTCGCGCAGCTCCGCGTCTTCATATTCCGCGAATTGGCGGGCGCGCTCGAGACCGTCCTGCAATAGCGCGGCGGCGACGGGTGAGCGCTCCATCATGGTCACGTCACAACCCAAACAGGCGAGCACAAAAGCATCGCCGCCGAGACCGGCGGTGGCGTCGAAAACCCGCGGTTTGATGCCGGCGGCAACGCCCACGGCCTTGGCGATCATCTGGCCTTTACCACCGCCGTAAAGACGGCGATGTGCGGCGCCGCCGGCGCAAAAGTCCACCTGAATCCGCCCGTGTTTTTTGCCATCCGCCGTGCACAGATAGACACCTTCACCTTCGCTGAACACCAGCCGATAAATAGCGTTGGCGCAAGTTTGATTAACTCCGACACCCAATTCCGCAGCGCAGGCCGCAGCAGCCGGCGGAATGGCAGAGGCATCGGTAGAAATTTCAATTGCAGAGTTCATCGGGAAACATCCCAAGGTTTTTAATGGCGGCCTTGTACCACACCCGCCGCGACCTTGGGCAATTTTTTATGCCGCAAGTGGACTTAAGAGCAACCGGCAAGGTGGAAAATTCCCTTATTGGAAACATGGCGAAGGGCTACACTTAAGTAATCACTTACTTTGGTATTGTCTGATGGAGCTGGATTCCCATTCCCCGACCGCCGCACCGGGCACTTTGACCGTCGGACTCTATACGCCCTATCTGCAAGGTTTTTATATTGGTGAACTGGTCAATCAAATTCGCCAGTTGTGCTTTGTAAAAGGCTATCGCTTGGTAGTGATCCGCACCGGCGGCTACGGAAAGTTTCAATCCGCGTTACAGCTGGAGCAGATCGACTGCGCTATTTTTATTCGCAACTCCGTATCGGCGGAGTTTGCCGACACCCTGTTTGCGGCCAAACCTTGCGTCGCTATCGCCTACGATTTTTTCCCTCTCGCCATTCCGGTGGTAGCGTCCGATCACGAGTTCGGCATCGGCCTCGCGATGGATTATTTGCTCAATAACGGCCACCGCAAAATTGCCTTTGTCGGCGATCTCGGCCAATACGATCTGCGCAAACGCTACGAATTCTATTGCGACGCCCAGGACCAATATCGCCTGGAATTCAATGAGAATTATGTCTTCGCCGTTGACGACACCCAATTCAGTGGCGGTCGCCAGGCGGCGCAGCGTTTTATCGAAAAAAATTGCGACGCCACTGGAATAATTTTTGGGGCCGGTCTGACTGGCATCGGTTTTCTGCAATATCTCAAAGCCTCTCACCCCGACCTCGCGGAAAAAATTCAGGGCATTTGCTTTGACGCCTTAGCGCTGATTCCGGTGCTAACGCCTGAGCTGGTGAGCATCGATCAGAATTTGCACCTACTCGCGTATCGCGCGCTCAACGTGCTCGAAAGCCAATTGGCACACAAAGAAGTCTCTACACATGTTTTGGTGGAACCCAAACTCACCCGTGTACAGTCAGATGCGGAAGCGCGCTACGACGGTTTTATGGCCACTTGCGCCGACTTTGCCGATTTCCATAATCCCCATTACGTTAAAACTCTGTTGGCCAATATGCGCGAATGGCCAGGCAATATTGCCGATTCCGGTCTGGACCAGCTCATGTGCATGTCCCCGCTGTTCGGCCGGTTTATGGACGCGGCGTTTTTATTGCGCCATTTTGTCGATAACAATCAGAAATCCTGGATCAAACAGACCAAGGCATTTCTCGCCGAAAGCATCAGTAAAACCGACCCATCAGACAGCGCCAGCCTGTGCCGTGAGGAAAAATATCCCCCCGCGTCCATGCGCGAATTTCTGCAAGACAAATATGATTTCCAGCTGCATATGCCGATTTACCTGTACGGTAAGATCTGGGGCTTTTTGAGCATCGTGGGGCACAGCGCCAATACCTCTCCAGTGGGCAGCTTTTTCGGCTTTGGCGGTTACATCGAATCGGTGGTGCGCCAATTTGAATTGAATCTGGAAATCAAAACGCTGCACAAAAAAATCGCCGATCACACCAATCTGGTCACCCCCGAATATATTGCCGATCGCGAAGCTCGCATCACCTGGAATTTTGAAGACGGCCTGACGGTCTGGTCGGAAAAAGCCTTACAGAAACTCGGTTTTCAAACCGCCATGGAACTGAATATCTACAGCAACATGGATCTCACCGATCGCGTTCACAAAGACGATTTACCGAGTATCCGCCAATATGTCGCCCAGAGCATGGGCGATAAAAAAGGTTTTCAGGCCCAGTTGCGCTACAAAATGAAAAACGGCCAGTTCCACGACGCTGTGCTGGAGGCGGAACCGATTCTTGATGCAGACCAGAAAATGACGGGGTTGAGGTTTTACCTAGGGGGCAACCATGTCCTCTGAATTCAGTCGGAGCCCACAGACATGTTTGATCTGAGTGCGCTCTCGCTGGATTCAACCGATGCCGTTTACGGCTTGGTGGCATTTTTTATCTTCAACGTGATGATCCATCTCTTTTTGATCCACAGGATTTTTGAGCACCGCCAGCGCAACCGCGAACTCGCGCGACACATAAAAGACGAAAACAAAATCATCCGCGACTTCCTCGAAAACCAGCATCTTGAAACCCGCAGTTACAATCGCCGTTTCGACAAACAAGTGGTCCTGGACAAAGACGTTATCCTTCTGCGCACGGCCTATATGAAGCTCGAAGCCAACGCCTTGGCTTACCAAATGGATACCACCCCCTATTGGAATTACCTCAACGAGCAATTGCGTAAAGTCATCAAGGCGGTGGCGCCGCAGAGTTCATCCAAGGGGCTCGTTGTCGATGCACTGCAAAATAAAATCGCGCAGCTACAAGAGCAGATCCGGCTGATTCCCAACAAAAACGATGACCCCGGTATCCAAGAGAAAAAAGAACGCATTACCACCATGCTGGACAATATTGCTCGGCAGCATATTGATTCCACCGAGGACAAAACGCGTTTAAAAAAACAGATCGAGAAAGTGGAACATTTTATTCGGCTGTTCGAAGATCCGGAATTGCGCCGGCAACACACCGCCCAAAAACGCCAGCAAACTTTTGCGGAAAACAGCCAGACGCATTTAAATGCCCTGCGAGACAACCGCCTGATCAACGAAAGCCATATACGCGCGCTGGAAAACTCCCTGGAGAAAAATTCCTCTTCCGCCGCTCTGGAAGCGGAGTTGCAGCGTTTCAAGGACGAAAACAGCAAATTGAATTTGCATGTGGAGGCACTGAAAAAGGAACTCAAGGAATTTCAAGAGCGTTCAAACAGCAGCATCGGCGACGCACCCGAGAACCAAAAGACCGGGGATATATTGGCGCTCTCCGATCACCTATTATCCACCAGTGAAATAGAAATGGACCGGCTGCGCGACGTGATCAGCAATCAGCGCCTTGCCATCTCCGATATGGAGGAAAGCCTGGAGCATTTGCAGAAGGCGAATTACTCGGAGACGTCCGACCATCAACAGCAGGTGGACAAATTGCGCCGCAGCATTCAGGAGTCAGAAATCTGCATCGGCATGCTGGAGCAGGAACTGGCCGACCTGAAACAGGACCTCGCCAATATTCGCAACAATCGCGATGAATCCAACATCACCAGCGCGGAGGCCGGACAGCTTGATGCCGAACTCAACGCCATCAAGCTGGATATGAAAAAAGCGCTGGATAAAAGTCGGCGCAGCGACGCTATTCTCGAATTTGTCGGGGAAGCACTGAATGCCACCTCAGTGGAGGATATCTCCCTGCTGGTGTATGAAAACATTGCCAACCTGGACTGCAAATCCAGTCTGATCGTCAAAGCGCCCGAACGCATGATCGAGCTGGCACCGCTCAACAGCCTCGCAGTGCGCGATAAGGTTCTGATCAATGCCATGCAAATCAACGAAATCAACCCAGGACGCGACGGCCAGCTGGCGTTTCATTTTCTCAATATCGCCGGGCTGGTGCGCCCGCGAGCGGGAGAGACAATCGATAACGAAGTTCAGAGCTATCTGCTTGATCTCGTCAAAATCGCCGACCGGATTATCGGTCAGGTGGCACTGAATCAGCGCGCCAAGTCGTCGTTCAAGCTGCTGGACAACGCCGCCAACACCATCAAACAGACCTCGTACGAGGTCGATCTGCTCCTGGACGACTCGGCGAAAAAAACCAAAAAAATGATCAGCAGCAATTTCGGTCAGGTGCAAAACATCGCCCGCGCCACCGGGCTAGGTGCCAGCCATATCGCCTCCTTCAACGCCCTGGAACAGGAAACGCTGAAACAGCTGGAAGCGGAAAGCAGTGTGCGCTTAAAGCTGCGCAAACGCTTTTTGGCACTGCTGAACCAACTGGAAAACAGCGGCTGAACGCACAGATGCAAAATTAATCCAGCGGCGATATTGACTCCCGCCCCCGCTGCCCCAAACTTACTCGCATTCGCCTTTTGGTCTATTTCCATGTCCCGCACTGGCTCCCCCACACAGTTTCTCAGCGCCCGCATCGCCGGCGCGCTGGCGTTGCTATTGGTGTGCGGTGCAGCCCTGCTGGGCGGTGTGCAGAAACCCAAGGCCGCGGCACAAGGCTTCTGGCGCGCCGGGCATCAGGCGCCGCTGGTCAATGTCACGGCCTATCCCAAGGACTTTCAACGCAGCGAATCACGCTGGCGTTTTTTGGGGGACGGCGACGATCAACCAGATCAGCCGTTGGCTGTGGAAGCCTATCCCTATCCCAAACTGGCTCAGAGCCTCCCCAGGCGCGTCGCCCAATTTCGAGATGACGCACTTCCCGCTGAATCCCGCTACCGCCTACAGCCTCCGCGCGCGCCGCCGTCGGTGTAATCCCCTCCGTAAACATTGTTATTTCGCATAACGCGGCCCGCGCGCTCGCGGCGTCGGCACGGCCGTCGCCGTTCGCGCTATGACATTCAAGAGGATTACCCATGCGTTCCCTACTCGCCCGGGCTGTGGTTTACAGCCTGTTTATTCTGTTGGGCCTGCTCAGCGCCCTGCCCAATGTGTTGCCCGACTCCGTTTTACAGAAGCTGCCTTCCTGGTATGCCGCCAATACCATCACCCTCGGACTCGACCTGCGCGGCGGCTCTCACCTACTGCTGGAGGTGGATACCCAAAGTCTTATCCAGGAGAAAAACCAGGATCTTGCGGACCAGATCGTGGCCAAGCTGCGCGAGGCACGCTTGTTCCACAATCGCCCGGAAGTCAGCGCCGATCAGGTGAAAGTCACCATCACCAATCCCGCCGATATGGGCCGCCTGCGCGAGCTGGTGCGCCCGCTGCTGGAGAACACCAGCAAGAGCAGCCGCGGCTATCGGCTTGAGGAGCAGGGTCCGGCACTCGTCATCACCCCCACCAAAGAATTCGTGCAGACCCAGCAACAGGACGCGGTGGAGCGCAGTTTGGAGGTAGTGCGCCGCCGCCTGAATGAGACAGGCCTGGTCGACCCCACCATCACCCGCCAGGGCAGCGATGGTGTGCTGGTGCAACTGCCGGGCGTTGACGATCCGGGCTATATCCGCCAGCTGCTCGGCACCACCGCGAAAATGACCTTTCATTTAGTGGCCGACGGCAGTTCCACCGGCCAGACCCGCATCATCACCCTGCCCGGGGGAAACTCCGCTGAGCGCTATCAACTGGAAGCTCGAGTGGCGCTGGAAGGCCGTCATATCAGCGACGCGCAATTGGGTTTTCACCAAAACACCCGCGAGCCGGTGGTCAATTTCAAACTCGATACGGAAGGTGCCAAGCGCTTTGCCGACATCACCAGCAACAATATCGGCCGGCCTTTCGCCATAGTGCTGGACGATAAAGTCATCACCGCGCCGGTTATTCGCGGCGCTATCACCGGCGGCAGCGGCGAAATCAGCGGCAACTTCACCGCCGCCAGCGCCAACGACCTCGCCCTTCTCCTGCGTGCCGGCGCCCTGCCCGCGCCGCTGAAAGTGGTCGAGGAGCGCACTGTAGGGCCGGATCTGGGCAGTGATTCCATCGCCATGGGCATCAGCACGGGGATTCTCGGCGCGGTGCTGGTGTTTGTGTTTATGGTCGGAATCTACGGGCGCTGGGGCCTGATCGCCTGTACCGGGCTCGCCATCAATATCGGCTTGGTGTTCGGCATTCTCAGCCTGTTCGGCGCCACTCTGACCTTGCCCGGTATCGCCGGTTTTATCCTGAGCATCGGCATGGCGGTGGACGCCAACATCCTCATCAACGAACGCATCCGCGAGGAGACCGCCAACGGCCGAAGCGCTTATGGCGCCCTGGATGCCGGCTTCAAACGCGCCTACAGCACAATTCTCGATTCCAACATCACTTCGCTGATCGCCATCAGTCTGTTATTCCTGTTCGGCAGCGGGCCGGTGCGCGGTTTTGCGGTCACCATGGCGGTGGGGCTGTTGATCTCCATGTTTACCGCCATCGCCGTCACGCGAGTCTTGATGG
>ENA-UOVV01002590-UOVV01002590.1-compost-metagenome-genome-assembly--contig:-NODE-2590-length-10129-cov-23.336609_pt1 | contig 10129 bp, 11 predicted proteins | sample MGYA00238155_ERZ761577 | MGnify/ENA primary metagenome ERZ761577 (study PRJEB28898, sample SAMN06268775) | compost metagenome | isolation source: Emeryville, CA | place: USA:Emeryville, CA | collected... | reverse complement strand
TTGTCCATCGCGTGCCGCTCACATATACCCCGGCAATGTGGTCGATGGTGTTCCCCGTTGGGATGTTTGCCGTCGCGTCAATGTTCTTGGGCCGTGTGGAACACTTGCCTGCGATCGAAGCCTTTGGCACCGCATTCCTTGCCGTCGCGACGCTCGTGTGGGCACTGGTGATGGCGGGATTGGTGCGGTCCTTGGCGCGCGGACCGCAGCACCGTTGATACGGCAAGGTCCCGCGGAAACCCTGACCGCGGCCTAGCTAACCGCCCGCTTGACGAGCTCGCGGATCGCCTTCTCTTCCGCTTTGCCGATCTTCACAAGGGCGAACGACGTGGGCCACATGTTGCCGTCATCGAGGTTCGCGGTGGGTTGGAAGCCGAGCGTTGAGTAACGCTCCTTGAACTTCGCGGCGCTTTGGAAGAACACCACCACCTTGCCGTCCTTGCCGTAGGCAGGCATGCCGTAGAAGGTGCGCGGCGCGAGCCAGGGGGCGACTGAGGTGACAATCTCGTGGATCTTCTCCGCGAGCGCCCGGTCGCCAGGCTCCATCTCAGCGATCTTCTCGGCGCACGCCTCAGCGTCGGCCGCCGCAGCGTCAGCCTGCTTTGCCCGACGCTTCTCGGCAGCGGCTTCTTTCATTGCCGCCTTTTCCTCCGCAGAGAACGTACTGTCCTTCTTCTTGTCAGCCATGGGGGACTCCAATGATCGACGGTGCACTCCCACGGTAACGAAAGCCGCGCGTCGGCGTCACGAGCATTTTCGCCGACGCGCGACCGTCGCACTAGAACGCCGACGCTCCCATGTCGCCCGTGAGGACGGCGGCATTGACGTAGGACGCTTCATCGGACAGGAGGAAGACCACAAGCTCTCCCATCTCTTCCGGTGTGCCCAGACGGCCACCGGGTTGGAGCTCCTCAAAGGCCTTCATCTGATCCTCGGGGGTGCTGTCGAAGATCGCGGTGCGAATGACACCCGGCGCAATGGCATTGACGCGCACGCCGTAATCGATGCCCTCGATCGCGGCCTGCTTGGTGAGGCCAACAACCGCCCACTTGGACGCCGCGTAAGCGGTCACGTTCTTGACGGCCTTGATGGATGCCATCGACGCAGTGTTGACAATGGCGCCGCCGCCGTGATCCTTGAAATAGGCGAGTTGCGCGCGCAAATGAAAGAACATGCCGTCAGTGTTGATCGACATGGTCTTGCGCCACAGGTCGGTGGACGTGTCGATGAACGACACCTGGTCGAGCGCAACGCCCGCGTTGTTGGCAGCGCCGTGAAGCCCACCAAAAGTGGTGACGGCGAAATCGACGAGCTTTTGGGCGTCGTCTTCTTGTGAGACGTCGATCTTCACAAAGGCAGCGCGCCCGCCGGCATCGGTGATGGCCGCGACCGTTTCGGCTCCGCCGGTCTCGTCGAGGTCAGCGACGACGACCTTGGCGCCCTCGCGCGCTGCAACGACGGCGATGCCGCGGCCGATCCCTGACGAAGCGCCAGTGACCGCGATGACTCGGTCCTTGAGTTTCATGGCAAAAGCCTCCTATTCAGTTGTATGAGGGGTTCTTTTCACGGTAAGCCGGAATTCAAGAAAAAGCCAATGATGGCGCGAAATTGTGAGGCGAGTCACAATTGACGGTGAATACCAGGCGCTTTTTTCGCCTGGGGCGCGGCTTGGGGTTACCCTAGGCATCCCACGGCATCTTGCCGTCGTTGTTCACGCAGGGAGATCGTCATGGGTGCAGACCGCCGCCTCATCAGTTCCGGTTCGCCTTTCGAGCAGGTCATCGGGTACTCGCGCGCCGTTGTAGAGGGCCCCTGGGCGTGGGTGAGCGGAACCACCGGCTACGACTACGAGACGATGACGATTTCCGACGATGTGGTAGCGCAGGCCGATCAGGCGCTGTCCAACATCGCGGCGGCTCTCAGCGAAGTGGGCTTGTCGCTCGATGACGTGGTTCGAGTGCGCTATCTCCTCACCCAGCGCGAGGATGCGGAAAAGTGCTTCCCCGTATTTGGGAAGTGGTTCCGCGATATTCGCCCCGCCGCGACGATGGAAGTGGTGCAGCTGCTCGATGAGGCGATGAAGATCGAGATCGAGGTCACGGCTTACCGTCCCGAGTAGCGCGTGGAGGGGGAGCGGCTTACGAGGCCTCTTCTATGTCATTGGCCTCGGCCTGGCGTGCGCGGTATGCCGCCGCGGCCGCACGGTTCGTGCAGGCGACGGAGCAGTAGATCCGTGAGCGATTGCGGCTGAGATCGAGCACCACGCCTTCGCAGTCATCCATTGCGCACACGCCAAAACGGTTCATCTCATCGGCACGCACCATGTCGATGATGCCGATGGCCGTCTCCACAAGGATGCGCGTGGCAAAGGGGCCGTTGTCGTCGGTGGCGTGAATGTGCCAGTCCGTGTCGCCGTGGCGCACGAGCCGTGGCACGGCGCGCGCCTTCTCGAGGATCTCGTTGACGAGCGGCACCGCTCCGTCGCGCCCTGCAAGGAACACCTTGCGCAGCGTGGGCCGGATCGCGCGCACCTGCTCCACGTCCTTCTCAATCGGTCGCGCACCGGTGTATTCGAAGCGGTCAAAGAACTCGTCGACATCCTCGAGGGTCACCACAGCGTCGGGCTCGAGAGCGGAGTTTGCGAGCCACACCCCCGACTCCAAAGCCACGGCGAGATCATGACCAAAGCGCATTTTGACACCTTACCAGGTCGGGTTGTATCGTCATGTGTCATGAGCACTTTGGCGCATGACGCGCCCCGCGTGTACACGCCTTCCCGCACGGCCTCCGGCCTTGGCTTTGCGCTGCTCGCCGCGCTGTCATTCGGACTCTCGGGATCCCTTGCCCGTTCGCTTCTCGACATCGGCTGGTCAGCGGGCGCGGCAACGCTCGTGCGCGTCACCATCGGCTCGCTCGCGCTCGCGATCCCCGGCTACATGGCACTCCGCGGCCAGTGGCGCGTGCTCCGTGCCGCATTGCCTGTCGTCCTCGTTTACGGACTCTTCGCTGTCGCTGGCGCCCAGCTGTGCTACTTCATGGCCGTGGGCCACCTCGACGTCTCGATCGCGCTCCTCATCGAGTACACGGCGCCCGTCGCTGTTGTGGTGTGGATGTGGTTCCGGCATGGTCACCGCCCCACCCGCCTCACCGTCGGCGGTGCCGCTCTCGCCGCCGCTGGACTCTTGCTCCTCCTCGACGTGCTCGGTGGTGGCAGGGTCTCCATGGTGGGTGTCGGCTGGGCCCTCGCGGCGATGATCGGCGCATCCGTCTACTTCATTGTTGGCGCGGACGAGACGATCGGCCTGCCGCCTCTCACCCTTGCCGCGACCGGTCTCGTGGTCGCCGTCGTCGTGCTCGGCATTGCTGGCGTCGTGGGGATTCTGCCGATGCACTTCACCGCCGGCGACGTCATCCTCGCCGGCACTCAGCTGCCGTGGTGGATGGCCGCTCTCGGCCTGGGCGTCATCACCGCTGCGGTCGCGTACACGACGGGTATCGCAGCCACGCGGCGGCTCGGCGCGCGGCTCGGCTCGTTCGTGTCGCTCACCGAGGTCCTTGCCGCGGCGATCTTCGCTTGGGTCCTCCTTGGCCAGGCTCCTCACGCCATGCAATACGCAGGCGCTGCACTCGTTCTCGCAGGTGTCATCGCCGTGAAGATGGGGGAACCGAAGGAAGATGCCGTCATCGTGCCCGCTCAACCAGTGGAGCCCGTGCCGGCCTAGTTCAGAACAGGAGTAGCCTGCCACCGTGGTTGCTCTCGGGACCTCGTCCGGCAATGCGGCCGGAGGATTCGCCGCTGGTAGATCGGCGTACCCTGCGAGCGCAGTTGCGTGGGCGCTTGGGGGCAAAGGACTCGACGTCATCCACGTGGGCGCCAACTCGGGCACCCTCACGGCAGAGCTCATGCGTCAGGGTCACCGTGTCATTGCAGTCGATTCCGATGAGCGCACCCTCGCCGCCCTTGCCACTGTTGCACCTGGCGTGCCCCGCCGCGTGGGCACCATCGAGTCGATCCCTCTTCCCGATGACAGCGCCGACGCTCTCATCTGCGGCCAAGCGTGGCGCTGGGTCCATGCCTCGGCGTCTCGTGAGGCGAGCCGGGTGCTACGCAAAGGCGGCCGGTTGGCGCTGCTCTGGAACGCCCCCGATGAGCGCACCCACTGGGTGGCACGGCTCAGCCGAGTAGTGAAGGGGCCCGACGCTGCCAGCGTCTTGGCACGCGGCGGCCCCACTGTCACGCCACCGCTCATCGGCCTTGAAACGATGACCTTCAGCTGGAGCGCGGAACTCACCGCAGAGGGCGTGCGCAACATGGTCCATTCGCGCAGCTATTACATTGCCGGCGATGAGGGCTACAAGGCGCGGGTCGACGCTGGGCTGAGTGAGCTTTTTGCGACCACTCCGCAGTTGGCGGACGGCGGGACGGTGACGGTGCCGTTTGTCACGCATGCCTTCCGCGCGGTGCGGTCGTGAGCCGCGCGCCGCTCAGCCCTGCTCGATGACGAGAGTGCCATCCTCCATGCGCGCAGGCAGCACGTCAGTCACGCATTCGGGGTAGAGCGGGCCGTAGATGTGGGGGTAGCCCACACCGTCCACATCATCGACGAGCACGGCAACGCCGCCGGCCTCCACCTCTTCGCCATCGATCACCAACACGACGAGGGGCTCGGTGACGTCCGCGTAGAAGCGAGCCGCGACGTCGGCCACATGCTCGGGGAAGGAGCAGTGGATGAAGCCCTCCTCTTCGAGCGAGACGCCGCGCGTTGACACCCGGTAAGAGCCTTCGGCAACAGCCGCTTCCCAGTCAGCAGCAAGAGCGAGATGACGCATGTCCATGGCCTCACCCTATGGGCACGACACAGGGCGCCGGAAACGAGTCCCGACGCCCTGGTGGCGTGACGGCTAGAGTGCCCGGTCGCGGAGTCGGCTGAGCGTGCGCGCCTCTGCCTGAATCGAGTCGAGCTTGTCGACCACACCGGAGATGTCCTGCGTGGTGGCTTCGGCCGTGGACGCGACATCGCCGACGGAGCGAGAGATTTCGTTGGTGGTGGCGGACTGCTCCTCGACGGCTCCTGCGATGGAGGTCTGGGCGTCCGAGATCTGGTGGATGAGGTCGGTGATGCCTGTGAGCGCAGTGGTGACGTGGCTCGAGTCCTCCTGCAGCGCATCGATCATGTCGGTGATGCGCTGGGTGGCCTCGGCGGTCTCGCGGGCGAGCTCCTTCACCTCGGAGGCGACAACTGCGAAGCCCTTGCCTGCCTCGCCAGCTCGTGCGGCCTCGATGGTCGCGTTGAGGGCGAGGAGGTTGGTCTGCTCGGCGATCGAGGTGATGAGCTTGACGACAACGCCGATCTCCTGGCTCGAGGCGTCGAGCTTGGTGACGCGCTCCGTGGCGGTCGATGCGGCGCCCACGGCCTCGCGGGCAACGGTGACGGCCTGCGAGGCGGAGCTTGCGATCTCTTGGACGGATGCGCTCATCTGCTCAACAGCGGCGGCCGCAGTTTGTGCACCCTCGGAGGTGTTCGACGCCTGCAACGTCAACTGCGTGGTGAGGTCCTCGATCTCCGACGTGAGAGACACCATGCGCGTGGCGGAGCGAACCGCCTCTTCCTTCATCAGCGCGGCCTCTGACGCGTCGGTCCAGACGTACGAGAACCCGATGACCCGACCCGAGTCGTCCTTGAGCGCATTGAGGCTGCTTCGCACCACCATGTCGCCCATGACGAACTCATTGTGACGCGGGTAGTCAGCAGGGTTCAGCGACGGGGTGCCGCTCTCGAACTCCTTGAGCGGCTGGCCGATGATCGACGCGGGATCAACGCCCTTCGCGCGCATCGTGTCGAAGACCGTGTCATTGCCGAAGACGATCTTGCCGTCGGTGTTCGCGAGGAACAGGTTGACGGCAAAACTGTCGAGGATGGTGCCAAGGCTCGCTCCCTTGGTGAGGACGCTTGCAGCGTCACCGGACGCGACTGCCTGCCGCTTAGGTGCCAAGAGAGCCATGTGTTGAGCCTTTCGCTTGTGCGCCCGTCAAGGCGCAAGGGTTATGCCTCTTGAGAGGCGATCGCCCTCAGTTCCTTGGCCGAGTCGTGAACCAAGTCAAGGAGGTCGACCACCGAGGAGATTTCGGTCGTGGTCGCTTCGGCAGTGGCGGCGACGTCACCGACGGAGCGAGAGATTTCGTTGGTGGTGGCGGACTGCTCCTCGACGGCTCCTGCGATGGAGGTCTGGGCGTCCGAGATCTGGTGGATGAGGTCGGTGATGCCTGTGAGCGCAGTGGTGACGTGGCTCGAGTCCTCCTGCAGCGCATCGATCATGTCGGTGATGCGCTGGGTGGCCTCGGCGGTCTCGCGGGCGAGCTCCTTCACCTCGGAGGCGACAACTGCGAAGCCCTTGCCTGCCTCGCCAGCTCGTGCGGCCTCGATGGTCGCGTTGAGGGCGAGGAGGTTGGTCTGCTCGGCGATCGAGGTGATGAGCTTGACGACAACGCCGATCTCCTGGCTCGAGGCGTCGAGCTTGGTGACGCGCTCCGTGGCGGTCGATGCGGCGCCCACGGCCTCGCGGGCAACGGTGACGGCCTGCGAGGCGGAGCTTGCGATCTCTTGGACGGATGCGCTCATCTGCTCAACAGCGGCGGCCGCAGTTTGTGCACCCTCGGAGGTGTTCGACGCCTGCAACGTCAGCTGCGTCATGAGTCCCTCGAGGTTCTCGCCAAGCTGGATGAGACGCGTTGCCGTGTTCGTCGAGAACTCGCGGAGCGTCGCGTCAAAGGACTCGTCATCCCACACAACGCAGTAGCCCTGCTGAACCCCAGCGTCGTCAAAGAGAGCCGTGATCGTCGTGCGCAGGCGCACGCTGCCGGAGCTGAAGAAGTACTCGAAGGGCAGCTGAGAGGGGTCGCGCAACGCGGCTTCCATACGTGCCGGGTTCTCGTAAAAGCTCGACAGGGATGCACCGATGGGGCTCGCCGAGGTGTCTCCACCCTCGCTCTCCATCGCACGGGTCACCTTCGCCAGCATCTCCAACGAGGCCTTGTTGGCATGGGTGAGCGTGAGGTTCATGTCAGCCAGGAACACCGCGGCGGAAAGCGAATCGAGGAGTGCGGCGTTTGAGACCGAACGCGGCAACTCCGTTGCCGAGCCCTGCGATGAACGGCGGGCGGCGAGCAATGCCATGGCAGACCTTTCTGTCGAAACTCTCGCGCACCCAATCGGCTCAGGGCGCCACCCAGTGAGGATTTGCTCGACGTCTTGATCGCGCATGCGAGGAGGAGAAAACCGGGCTTTCCACTTTTTCCGACGGGGATCAGGTCGCTAGAATGGACGACGGTCCGCATCCGGGCCGTCTCCCTCAATGAAACGAGTCCCTCGCATGCCCGTGCGCTCAGATCTGCGCAACGTTGCCATCGTCGCCCACGTCGATCACGGAAAGACCACCCTTGTCGACGCCATGCTGTGGCAGGGGGGTGCGTTCGGCGAACACTCCCACGTCAACGAACGCGCTATGGACTCAGGTGACCTTGAGCGCGAAAAGGGGATCACGATCCTCGCCAAGAACACCGCCATCCGTTACACGGGTTCCACTCACGGCCCGGATGAGGTGACGATCAACGTGATCGACACCCCCGGTCACGCCGACTTCGGCGGCGAGGTGGAGCGTGGCCTGTCGATGGTTGACGGCGTCGTCCTGCTCGTCGACGCCTCGGAAGGCCCGTTGCCCCAAACCCGTTTTGTGCTGCGCAAGGCGCTTGCCGCGCACCTGCCCGTCATCATCGTCGTCAACAAGGTCGACCGTCCCGACTCCCGTATCGCGGAAGTTGTCGAAGAGACGCACGACCTTCTCCTGTCGCTCGCGTCGGACCTCCACGACGATGTCCCCGACCTCGACATCGACGCGTTGCTTGAGGTGCCCGTCGTCTACGCCTCGGCGAAGTCCGGCCGCGCCTCACTCAACCAGCCGGCCGATGGTCAGCTCCCGGACAGCGATGACCTCCGTCCCCTCTTCGAGGTGATCATGGAGCGGGTTCCCGCTCCCACCTATGACGAGGCGGCGCCCCTGCAGGCGCACGTCACCAACCTCGACGCGTCGCCGTTCCTCGGCCGTCTTGCCCTGCTGCGCGTCTACAACGGCCGCATCCGCAAGGGCCAGCAGGTGGCGTGGGCCCGTCATGATGGGTCGATCAAGCCGGTCAAGATCACCGAGCTGCTCGTCACCACCGGCCTTGAGCGTGTGCCCGCGGAAGAGGCGGGTCCGGGCGACATCGTCGCCGTCGCCGGCATCGAGGACATCACCATCGGCGAGACGCTCACCGACATCGACAACCCGCAGCCGCTGCCGCTCATCGCGGTTGACGACCCGGCGATCTCGATGACGATCGGCATCAACACCTCCCCGCTCGCCGGTCGCGTCAAGGGAGCAAAGGTCACTGCGCGTCAGGTGAAAGACCGCCTCGACAAGGAGCTCATCGGCAACGTGTCGATCCGTGTTCTGCCAACCGAGCGCCCCGACGCTTGGGAGGTTCAGGGCCGTGGTGAGCTCGCCCTTGCGATCCTCGTGGAGCAGATGCGCCGTGAAGGCTTTGAGCTCACCGTGGGCAAGCCGCAGGTGGTGACCAAGCTCGTTGACGGCAAGGTTCACGAGCCGATGGAGCACATGACGATCGACGTGCCCGAAGAGCACCTCGGCGCTGTCACGCAGCTCATGGCCGCCCGCAAGGGCCGCATGGAGTCGATGTCGAACCACGGCACCGGTTGGGTGCGCATGGAGTTCATCGTCCCCGCACGAGGCCTCATCGGTTTTCGCTCGACATTCCTCACCGAGACGCGCGGCACAGGAATCGCCTCGTCCATCTCGCATGGCTACGAGCCGTGGTGTGGTCCGATCGTCTACCGCACCTCCGGCTCGCTCGTCGCTGACCGTGCTGGTGTGGTGACTCCCAACGCACTCATGGACCTCTCCGCACGCGGCACCTTCTTTGTGGGTCCCACCGAGGATGTGTACGAAGGCATGGTCGTCGGCGAGAACAACCGCGCCGAGGACATGGACGTCAACATCACCAAAGAGAAGAAGCTGAACAACATCCGCTCCTCGACAGGTGAAGAGCTCGAGCGTTTGACCCCGCCCCGCCGCCTCACCCTTGAGGAGTCGCTTGAGTTCGCATCGGACGATGAGTGCGTGGAAGTGACGCCGGAGAAGGTGCGCATCCGCAAGGTGGTGCTCGAGCAGACGGCACGTGGCCGTGCGGCGGCGCGCCTCAAGCGCCAAAATGCTGCGCAGTGAGTCGGCAGGACCTGTGGTGGTCCGTCACCTAGCATGGTCACCATGCTGAGACGGGCCGTGGGGTTGATCGCGCTGACCCTGGCGGGGGCGGTGGTCGCAACGGTCGGCTCTGGCGGCTACCGCTCGATGGGCTACCTCGGCGTCGTCTTTGCTCTCATCCTCGTCGGCTCGGGCGGGCTGTTCGCGAAGGCGTGGCAAGGCTGGGCGGGCTTCGGCGGTTACGCGGCAGCCTGGGTGCTTGCGACGTACTTCTTTGCGCAGCGCGGCCCTGGGGGCTCCGTCCTCATCCCAGCTGACGACCTCAAAGCATCGCTGTGGGTATACGGCGGCGCGGTGGTCATGTCGCTGGTCGCCGCAATACCGCCGTACGTGTTGGTGGGCCGGGATGTCGCGTCGTAGGAGTCTGCAAGCGGCCGACGCTGCCGCTCGGTTGGCACGGGCACGGTCCCGGGCCGATTTCCGGCGCGTCGCACGACGCTTCACTCCTTCCGACGAGGTGCGTGCGCGTCCGCACATCCGGATCGTGTCGGATCGCACGCCACTGGCGATGCCGCCGATTCCGCTTGGCCCGAGCATGCAGGTCGCGCCCGAGCGCGACCTTGATCTCAGCGACATCATTCGGCCGCTTGACGATCCGGGCCCGGATATCGATGACTCGGCAGCCCCGGCGGTCACGGTTCCTGTGCCCGAAGAGCTCGCGGTCGTGGAGCCGGAACCCGAACCGGAGCCGGAACCCGAACCGGAGCCGGAACCCGAACCGGAACCGGAGCCGGAACCGGAGCCGGAGCCGGAGCTGGAACCCGAACCGGAGCCGGAACCCGAACCGGAGCCGGAACCCGAACCGGAGCCG
>ENA-UOVV01002589-UOVV01002589.1-compost-metagenome-genome-assembly--contig:-NODE-2589-length-10130-cov-4.534392_pt1 | contig 10130 bp, 5 predicted proteins | sample MGYA00238155_ERZ761577 | MGnify/ENA primary metagenome ERZ761577 (study PRJEB28898, sample SAMN06268775) | compost metagenome | isolation source: Emeryville, CA | place: USA:Emeryville, CA | collected... | reverse complement strand
TTACCTTTCAGTTGAGGGGTAGGGCTGATTTTTTTCACCATCAATCATTAAACTTAAAGTATCACAGTGTTTCACAGAGTAACACGGAGTTTCACGGTGTAAATCAGTAGTATCTGTGTTCCATTCCAATTCACGAACAAGTATTAACCATCAACTTTTCCTTTCATGCTGAGCGCCCTTTTGTGCCTTAACGAGGAGCGAAGGGGCTAATTTCTAGTGTACCGTGTACAGTGTGCAGTGTACAGGGAGGGTTGTGTTTATGTTTGTTTGGTTGTAATGTTGCGCCTGACCCCTCTAAATCTCCCGTGAGAGGGGAGACTTTAATCCACGATAAAGCTTCCTTATTGCACTCCCTTTTCCTGTCAGGAGAGGGGCTGGGGTGAGGTCAATTCCACGAACAACGCATCCAGCCCCGTAGGGGCGAAACATTTGTAACCCCATGAAACCCCCTCATGTTTAGCGATGCACGCAATACATAATCCAAAGAGCAAGGGTGTAGCATTGCATCGCAACAGAAATGCATGGCAAAGAGTGGTTGCCGGAAAACTAATCAAAAGAGACAAAGGGAAGGAAAGTTCAAAGAGATGCTTCGGCTAGCTCAGCATGACAAAGTGAGTGAGGGAGCCTATGGTGTTGTCATTCCGAGCTAGTCGAGGAATCGCATTAATAAAAAGTTGAAGGTACAATAAGGTGCTTCGACTGGTCTCAGCATGACAACCGTCTCAAGAATCGAGCAAAAGCAAGTATCACAGAGTTACTCAGTGTAACAAGGTGTTACGCAGAATGGCATTCAAGAACAACGATTTACGAACGACGAACAACATTCCTAGCCCCGAAGGGGCGTAATGTTTGTAACTCCATGGCTACTCCTACTCCAAAGCGATGCACGCTATGCATATGCCAAAGAGCAACTAGCAAACTTTGCATCGCAACAGAAAGGTATTGCAAAGAGCGTTTTTTACGTTCTTTCTTGTCTTGATACAAGAAAGAACCAAAGAAAATCAAGGCTGAAAAGCCCGACCCGATGGGTGCCCCGTGGGTGGAACTGCCACGCGATACAATTCGCCACGCCTGCGGCGTGACTCATGTGGTATCGCTTACTAAGCCCACTGCCACGTACCACCCCCGACCCATTGTCGGGTCAGGCTTTTATGCAACTGCGTATGGCTCCGTGCTGGTTGAGGAATCGCATTAAAGAAGAGTTGAATGTACTAAGAGATGCTATGACTGGGCTCAGCATGACATGAGCGCTAAATTCTCTTTTTCTGTCAAACAATAGCTGTCAACTTTCAAATAAATCAAATGTTTCATCTGTGTTTCATTTGTTTTAAGCATCAATTAATGCTTGTAAACTGTGAAAATCAAATAGATCAGCGTAATCTTCGTTCTTTTAAAACACACACAACCTTCGTAGAACAACTTCATATATTTGGGAATTGGTTTAAAAAAAAAACTTAAAGTCCATTTGATGATTTATATTTTTTTTAATTTTGTTAATAAAATAAGACACTATATTACAACACATGTAAAATAGTTATAACCCATTTATCACAACATCTAGTTGTAAAAATAACTTTTTAATTTGATTATTGCTGAGTTTTTTGGTCAATATAATTTATAGATAGAGAAATAAGTCACTAACTAAAAAAAACAAGATTATGAAGAGGTTACTTTTTATTGCAATGATTCTGATATTTTTCTCATGTGAGAAAGAAGAATATCTGACAATTGGAGAAATCAACGCCAAAGAGATTTCTGAATGTGTTAAAAATAATAAGTTACAAAATGTAACAATAAACTCCTGGGAAATTTCGTGGGTTGGTGAAGGCTCTGTAAGTTATTGGAAACCAATTGTTACTCAGAGTGATTTTAGAATTGAAAAATCCTTCATTGTAGTCAGTTATAAGTACTATAATTTAGAAAGGCTTTATTATTTTAATCATGAAGGGAATACCTTAATTCTTTATTTGAAATAAAACGGGTTAAGACAATAATTATTGCATCAAGTAGAATAATCACTTGTTGAAAACACCAAGCTTAATCCCACATCTATTGCGATGGACGCAATACCTTTTACAAGGAGCAAGGGTGAAGTGTTGCATCGCAAATGAAAAGCATGGCGAAGAGCCATTTCACATGTTCTTTCTTGTCTTGATACAAGAAAGAACCAAAGAAAATCAAGGCTGAAAAACCCGACCCATTGTCGGGTCAGGCTTTTATACCACTGCCTGCTTCTTCCGCTCGATTCCCTATCAGGGAAAAGGGCTTGGTTATAGACGTTTTCCACATTCAACCTAGATGACCCCTCTAAATCTCTCCTGAAAGGGGAGACTTATAATCTGACAAAAGACTTCTTATTGCTACCCCACTCCTTTCAGGGGAGGGGTGGGGAAAGCCGTTTTTACAATTAACGAAAAACTTCTTCTGTTAGGTAAAACTTGCAAAAGCCCAAAGACCCTTTGAGGAATTTGTAATTTTTTTTAATTTTGTTTTGAGTGTTACTTTAAAGCGCATATACATCCAAAAATTTAAATATGGCGCAAAAAAGTAGCGCTTTTAAGTTAGTTTTGTGGCATTCTAAAGGCCCTTGAAAGACCAACCAAGATTAGTTATTACAGAATTTAAAAAGTATATAAATGCTTGAAAAAGACATTGAGAATTTAATAGTAAGTCATCCAGACGAATTTTTTCCAAACTCGGGTTTTACTCTAATTGGACAGCAAGTCAAGCTAGGAAAGTGCTACGCAGACATACTTTTTCAGGACAAACACAACCGAAAAATTATAGTTGAAGTAAAACGTGGCATTCTTTCTCGTGACGCTGCAGGACAAGTAATAGAGTATTATGGTTTACTAAAAATGGAAAGACCTGACGACATTATCGAGCTCGTTTTATGTGCAAATATTATTCCGCCTGAACGGAAAACATTTCTTGAAAGAATTGGAATTGAGTGCAAGGAGCTTGGAATTAATTTAATAAACCAAATTGCTCAAAAAGTAAATTACCAATTTATAAATGCTCCCAAACAAACAAAAATTATCAGTTCAAATTGTGGCTTACCTGCATCTGAACGGGCTTGGATTTTTCAAGCTAACCCACAACGTTATGATATAATTAATGCACTTGCTGACGATGAAATTGGACCTTATATGCACTGGTTAGTCAACCAGCACAAAAAAGAAATTGTTAAAGGCGACGCCGGAATAATTTGGCTTTCGGGAAAAGAAGCTGGCATTTATGCAATAACAGAAATTGTAACGGACCCTCAAGTAATGGAAGAGCCAGAAGCCGAAAAAAAATATTGGGCCGACGAAGATGATAAGAAAGGTAAAAAACTACGAGTAAAAATGAAGATTGTAAAGAATTTATTAAACAGACCAATTTTTAAAGAGAGTATTATTCAAACAAATGGACTTCAAATGATGAGTATTTTACGTAACCCTCGCGGTACAAATTTTTTAGTAACACCAGAGGAGTGGAACATAATTAAAGACCTTATTAAATAATGAGAGTTTCTTTACACTATATCGCTTGGGACAGAAGGAAGAACGTCCGCAAAATTGTGCCTACAAGAATTTGTCAGTTCTATGGTTAAATGAAGTTTTGTGCTTCATTTTATTATGTTCAGTGCTGGTTGACAGTTTTGTGCTCCGAAATTAGCCACTACGCAAAGCCGAAAACCGTTAAGCGTAGGACGAAACAATAAAAAAATTTGAATAAATGACTGTACCAATTGATATAGATTTTGACTTTCGAAAAGACAGTAAATGTGGCGACCCTGACGTAGACAGTCCGAAATTATATGAAATTCACAAGTTGTTATGGAGTAAAGATTTGCCAAACGGAAAAAAATTCACCTTGGAAATTAAAAGAGGCAGTTTTGGAAGATTTCTTTTGAAAAACAACTTTACAATGAATTTGTCAAGCGACAGAATGTGTCCTCATTTTGACGGAAATTATAGAAACAAATTTTACGGTTCGCTTTCAGACAATGAACTAGAAGAACTAAAACATAAAGTGCGGACAATTGGCGGACACATTGTTTTTCCTGCACATAAAAAGAATGGTTTTACAATTAATCAAGCTAGAGGAGTAAATAGAATAATTTGTGACAGATTTGACTTGACCTTGGAGTGCATAAGACGTTTTTACAATGACGAAGAAAGCCCTCTAACAAAGACAATAGCTAATTACAAAGACTTTTTCGATTTGTTTGTTGACTTTAAAGGCTATGTTGACTTTTTTCATTTGCAAGACTTTGTTGATCAAAACGGACAAATTGAATTTTCTTTACCGTTTGACAATTTCAACAGACCACCATTGCCACAGACAATTAACGAGTATAAAAAATATATGGAACACACATTGGAATTAATGAACAACAGAAACAAACGAATATTAAAAAGTTTAACAAGCTGTCAATATGATACTTGACAACTATATGAAAACAAAAACGACACCTCGTCATCAACAAAAGGTTCGCAGAAAGTTTAAAAATGAAGGGACACAGCAGCCGTTGATCGGACGAAACAGAAAAAAGTGAAATAAATTTTGAAAGGTGGACAACGTTATACAGAACATATTGAAAACATACAGCAAGTAGGCTGAAACTCATTGCCTTCGCTTATTTTCTTTTTCTCCCCTCACATATTCAATTCAAATAAGCTAAGCGGTTCACGAACACCGCTGAAAGACAAATTAAACAAGCGAGTAATTTTATATTAACTCTAAGCAGTACTTTTAGTTTTACCCCACTCGCAAGACGACCGGACAGGCAAAAGAAATAAAGCCATTTTTTGCTACCGCCCTAATTTAAAAATAAAAAAAGTGTATATTTGACCTAAAGAGACAAGTCAACGACGGACAAGATAAAATCTTTTGGTGAAACTGTGAGAGACCTGAGGGTGAACAAAGGTTTACTGCTTAGACAGGTCGTTGCATTTATGCAAGTTGACACTGCATTTATAAGTAAAATGGAGCGAAATGAGAAAAAGGTTAGTAGAAAAATGGTTTAAAAATTAGCGAAAGCGCTTGAGACAACAGAAAAGGAGTTTATGATTTTGTGGCTTTCTGACAAAATATTAGAAATATTGGACGGGGAAAGTGAAGCATACAATGCACTAAAATTGACTGAAAAAAGATTAAAAAGATAAAGTAAAAATGGATATACTCAATTTTCACAAAAAACTAATTAACAACTACAAGGCCTATATTCAGAACTTCCTAAACATCAAAGACCCAAGGATTCTGGATTTTGTTGATTCTGAGATTGACAACAAAAAGTTATGGCCCGAACCGTTGGTGCAGTTTAACCCAACATTCGAAAAGGGCAGACCGCTATCTGCATTGGTAAAAGAAGGTCACCTTCACATTGAACTGGACAATATTTTTTCCGGTATTAGATTTTTATATAAACACCAGGAAGAAGCCATCTTACTTGGTGCTAGTGGTAGGGAATTTATTGTGACATCCGGAACCGGTTCCGGAAAATCACTGACTTATATTGCTACAATTTTTAACCATGTATTAAAGCAAGGTGATTTTGCAACAAATAAAATTCAAGCGGTTGTTGTTTATCCAATGAACGCGTTGATTAACTCACAATTTAAAGAAATAGAGAAATATAAAAAAGATTATGAAGAAAAGTACAATAAACCTTTTCCAATTACATTCGACCAATACACCGGTCAAGAAACAGAGGAACAGAAAGAAAAATTAAGACTAAATCCTCCTCATATTCTTTTGACCAATTACATGATGTTAGAGTTGATAATGACCCGGGGAGGCAGAGATGTTGAAATAAGACAAAATTTTTTAGAAAATATTAAATATCTCGTTTTTGATGAGTTACATACCTACAGAGGCAGGCAAGGTTCAGATGTTTCAATATTAATCCGAAGAATAAAAGCGGCTGCACGTAATAAGCAAATCATAAGTATTGGTACTTCTGCTACAATGGTATCCGATGATGCAACTACATTGCAACAACAAAAACAGAAAGTCGCAGAAATTGCATCAACTATTTTTGGAACAGATATTCAATCCTATCAAATAGTCAATGAATATTTGGTTAGAAGCATTGGTTCAGGACATTCGCCTTCAAAAGATGATTTAAGAAAAGCCATTCAAGATGGGATTACATTTTCTTCCAATGCAGAGGATTTCGAAAAACACCCAACGGCTAACTGGATTGAAGAACAAATTGCTCTTGAATTAAAGGAAGGTGTCTTAGTAAGAAGAAAACCAATTGAACTTTCCAAAATTGCCGTGCAACTCTCCGAATTCACAGGAACTAGCAAAGAGATATCTTTAAGCCATTTAGAGCAATTACTTGAATGGGCAAATATTTTAAATACTAATCCCGACAAAAAGAAGAACTATCTCCCCTATCGAATCCACCAGTTCATTGCCCAAACCGGTTCAGTATATTCCACGCTGGGTGATCAAAATACCAGAGAATTACGATTAGATCCGGGGCTTTATGCAGACAACAAAGACACAAAATTGTTTCCGTTGGTTTTTAGTAGGGCATCAGGCCATGAATTTACCTGTGTCAAGTTAAACTTGAATGATTCCACTATTCAACCGAGAGAATTTTATGATATAGTGGATGAAGAAGATGAATCAAATATTGAAGAAGGCTATATTTTCATTCAGCATTTAGAAGATGAAGAACCCATATGGGATCCAGAAAGAGACATACCCGATTTGCCAGAAACATGGTTTACACCGCCAAGAAAAGACGGCACTCGTAAACTTAGAAAAGAAAGAGAAGAAAGATTGCCCAGAAAAATTTACTTCAATAAACAAGGCGATTTTTCATTCACAAATACCATGGAATTTGAAGGTTGGTTTATACCTTCTCCATTAATGTTTGACCCAACATCGGGAACAATCTATGATGCTAAAACTGCTGAATGGACAAAGGTGATGAAGCTTGGTGGTGAGGGACGAAGCACAGCAACCACTGTTTTATCATTTGAAACCATTACACAGCTTAAGGAATTTGGTGAAGAATCGGCAAAACAAAAACTATTAAGTTTTACCGATAACAGACAAGATGCATCGCTGCAAGCCGGTCACTTCAACGACTTTGTAAAAGTTGGTCAGCTCAGAGCCGCTATAGCAAAGGCTCTTGAAATGCATGATATCCTTGACTACACGAACATTACCGAAAAAGTCTTTGATTGTTTGAATATAAGCCAGGACCAGTATGCCAAACAGCCTGCAGCTTTTCCGGGACCTAAAAAGGAAAATGAAGATGCCTTTAAAGACTTCATCATGTATCGATTGCTGCATGATTTAAGACGAAGCTGGCGAGTGGTATTGCCCAACCTGGAGCAATGTGCGTTGTTAAAAATAGAATACAAACATCTGGCAGAGTCTGTTAAAGATAATTCGTTATGGCAGCCTAATGATTTACTTTTTATAATGACACCGGATGAACGCCAAGAGTTCTTGCAACAGATTTTTGACTTTTTCCGGAAGTCTTACGCATTAAGCTTTTCAATGCTTGAGCCGGGCGTAATTTTAACCAACTCTAAAAAAATAAGAGAAAAATTGAAAGCCCCCTGGGCTTTGGATGAAAATGAAAAATTGGAAGTTCCTAATCATATTCGTTTAGAAAGACTTGCTTCATCAGAAAGAGAATTGTATTCGGAAAGTGCCAGTTACTCAAGTGTTTTTGGACGTTACATCAGAAATAACGCTAAAAAGCACGGATTATCCGAATTAGTTCAAGGTAAAGAATCTTATAATCTGTTTGTTAAGCAACTTTTCACATTACTGGCAGATTCGGGAGGTTGGCTGGTAAAGAAACCTGCTAAAACAGCAAACAATGAAGAAACCAGCATTTATCAATTAAAGGTTGATAACATTCTTTGGAAAAAAGGTGATGGTGAAAATCTCATTCCTGACCTAATTAAAAACCGTTCCTACAAACCATTAAACACCAAACCAAACAAATACTTTCAACGGTTTTATCAAACCAATTTCCGTGAAATTAAACCGATAGAGGGGCGAGAACATACCGGACAGATTAATTCAGAAGAGAGGAAAAAACGTGAAGAAGCTTTCAGGAATGGCGAAATATCTGCTTTATTCTGTTCACCAACCATGGAACTGGGTATTGATATTTCAGACCTTTCCATCGTGCACATGCGGAATGTGCCACCTTCACCTGCCAACTATGCTCAACGAAGCGGGCGTGCCGGACGAAGCGGACAAGCGGCTTTGGTTTTGGTGTACTGCTCCAACTTTAGTGCTCACGACAGACACTACTTTAAACATGCAACGCAAATGGTTGCCGGTACCGTAACCGCACCAAGATTGGATTTGATTAACGAAGAACTTTTATTGAGCCACTTGAATGCATCTATACTAACTCTAAAACCATTAAGTGTACTGAATAATTCACTAGGGGACTTGGTTGATAAAAGCAATCTTGAAACATTACCCCTGAAACAGGAAATCATTGACACCATTAAAATCAGCGAGGAAGAAAAGGCAATTATTTTGGCTAATTACAAGAAGGTTGTTGAAGACACTTACTTTAAAAACGAATTGGCAAGAAGAAAACCATTCTGGTTTACAGATGATTGGATTAAGCAAAATATCGATTCTTTTCAGCATTCATTTGACCGTTCGCTTGACCGTTGGAGAAAGCTATACAAGGCAGCTCAAAATCAAATTAGAGAAGCCAACTCAATAATTGAGAATAAAATATATGGAGATAACCATGAAAAGAAAAGAGAGGCTTTTAAAATGTTAGATAGAGCAATTCGGCAAAGAGAGTTGTTGGATAACGATACCACTAAAGGAAATGATAAATACAAAGACCAATCCGAATTTTATCCATACCGCTACTTAGCGGCTGAGGGATTTTTACCTGGATACAATTTCACTCGCTTACCTATTCGTTCATTTATGGAAAGCGAAGATGGCGCAGGCGAATTTATATCACGACCCCGATTCATTGCGCTCAGCGAGTTTGGGCCTAGAAATGTTGTATACCACGATGGTGCCAAGTATCGGGTTGACCGCATGACATTAACAGAAGCGGAACTAAAGTTAGAAAAAGGAAAAATCTGCCCTAAAACCGGCTACTTCCTTTACGACAAACAATATGGATACGAGGTTGATCCCATTATCAATGAAACCTTAAGGTTAGACATCAACAAGCACGTGCATACTACGTTATTAGAGATGGCTGAAACCAAAGCCTACCAACTGCAACGCATAACTTGTCAGGAAGAAGAGCGAACTAAAAAGGGGTATGATATACAAACCTATTTTGCGGTTGATGGTGGATTTGAAAATACCACCGAAGGCATTGTAAGGGTAGGCGATGAAAAACTGTTGCACATTCACTATCTTCCTACTTGCCGAATTTTTAAGTTGAATTTAAAATGGCGTACCTCAAGGGAATATGGTTTTACCATTAACTTAAAAACAGGATATTGGCAAAGCAAAAAGCAAAAAGAAGAAAAAGGAGAAGCGGATGAAATCAAAGATATAAAACTATTTACATCTGATACAGCAAATGCCTTATACATTCAACCTATTAAATCACTCGGGCTTAGTGGTGGCAGCAATGGTGTTATCACTTTGATGTTTGCCATCAAACGAGCCATTGAAAATTATTTCCAGGTTGAATCCAATGAGATTGGTGCCGACATAATGGGAGATGAAGAAGCACCAAATATTTTGATTTATGAAGCGTCCGAAGGAAGCCTGGGTGTACTTGCTCAAATCATGGACAATCCTTCAGTATTTAAGTCCATTATGAAAGAGGCCTATAAAGTTTGTTTCTTCAAAAATGATGTGGAAGTAGAAGGCGAAGTGATTCCTGCAACTTATGACGATTTATTAAGCTACTACAATCAGTCCTATCATCAACAAATTGATCGCAACCTGATACGGAATGCTTTAAGAATTTTAAAAGAATCTTTGGTAGAAATATTGTCCAACAAATCATTCAATAGCTACGATGAGCATTATTACTTCCTGCAAGCAGCAAGAGACCCGAATAGCAGTACAGAAGATAAGTTTTTAAAATTCCTTTACGAAAAAGGCTTAAAGTTGCCGGATGAAGCACAACCCAAAGTGGACAATATGTTTGTGCGTCCTGA
>ENA-UOVV01002580-UOVV01002580.1-compost-metagenome-genome-assembly--contig:-NODE-2580-length-10146-cov-6.909424_pt1 | contig 10146 bp, 6 predicted proteins | sample MGYA00238155_ERZ761577 | MGnify/ENA primary metagenome ERZ761577 (study PRJEB28898, sample SAMN06268775) | compost metagenome | isolation source: Emeryville, CA | place: USA:Emeryville, CA | collected... | reverse complement strand
GGAACTTGTAGATACGGAAAGGTTTGCCGTTAAGACCCACACGGATTTGGTGGTAGAGCACCGGGCCCGGACTTTCCAACCGTACCGCTATTGCAGTCAGCAGCATGAAAGGCCAGAGCACCAGCAGGAAAACAGAGGCGAGCAGCAGATCCAGAGCGCGCTTGGCAACCCGCCGCCGCTTGGAATATTTGAAACCATCGGAAAAGAGCATCCAGCTGGGTTTGAGCAGCTGGATATCGATTTTTTTCAGTTCCCGCTCGCAAAAACTCAGGGCATCCGTGGCCGGTACGCCCATCAGCTTGCAGTCGAGGAATTCATTGAGCGGGAAGGCTCCGCCTTCGCCGCGGCGGCGCTCGTCCGGGGATACCACAATTTCGGAGATCTGGCGCTCACGCACAAAAGCCACCCAGTCGGCAGGCTCTTCCACCAGCAGGGCCGGGTCCACCACAGGTTTTTCGTTGGCGCCGGGCACACAACCCACCACCTCGACGCTCAACAGGGCTATTTCGGGTTCCAGATCCTTGAGCAACGCCTGCGCCCGCGCACCGGCACCATAGATAATGACCCGACGCTTGAGCTTGGCGGTATCAACCACTTTGATAAACACCCAGCGGGCGGCAAAGACCATCAGGGAGGCCATAATGACTCCCCAGAAGATCAGGTTCTGGTGAATGAACTCACTGCCGAAAATCAGGTTGAGGAAATAGAGCGAGAGACTGCCAAGCAAAAAGAAACTGACCAGGGTGCGCAGCAGCATGCTGGCATAACCCTCGCGTACCAGCGCCGTATAGACACCCATCGATAGGGTGCAGCAGCTGAGTACCAGTGAGAAAACCGCGATGGACCACCAGGAGTGATGGGCCGGCAAACCCGAGGCTGCCGTCAGCGATTGCGAAAAGCTTTGTGCCAACCAGGCGGCAAGTACCAGCAGGGCCGCCTCGGCCATACCTAAAAATAAATAGGGAATATGCACATAGTGCTTGTTGAGACGGATGTATGACAAACCTGTGTCCTTAGCCTGTGTTATACGAAGTCGCTACCCGGTAGTGATAGCAAGGAGCCGCATTATAACGGGTATTTGCGACAAATACTCGCCAAGCCTTGCAGCATTCGCACCATAGTTGCAGCGAAATTTCCGGATGCGTGGAATAATGGCCGGGCTTTTGCGTGTGAAAGAAAAAATTACCCGATTTGTGTTAATTTAGCTGCCCACTGGATTCACAGACTGCGCAAGGAATAAAAGACCATGTTCGCCACCAACCCCCGACTTTGCATCATAGGCCTAGGTTATGTCGGCTTGCCGCTGGCAGTCGAATTTGGAAAAAAATTCGACACTATTGGTTTTGATATTTCCCAATCGCGAATTGCTGAACTGCGTCAGGGTACAGACAGAACCCTTGAGCTCAACAGCGAGGAGTTGAAAGCGGCCGAACGATTGCGCTTCAGCGCCGATGCAGAAGAGATTCGTGGCTGCGATGTGTACATCGTCACCGTACCTACCCCCATCAACAACAGCAAGCAGCCCGATCTCACTCCACTGGAAAAAGCTTCGACACTCTTAGGCAAAGTGATCGGCAAAGATGCCATAGTCGTGTTCGAGTCCACCGTCTACCCCGGCTGCACTGAAGAAGTGTGCGTCCCCATCATCGAGCGCGGCTCAGGGCTGGTATTCAATCGGGGCTTTTTTGCGGGCTACAGTCCCGAGCGCATCAACCCGGGTGATAAACAGCACCGGGTGCACAACATCACCAAGATCACATCCGGCTCTACCCCTGAAGTGGCTGACTACGTGGACCATCTCTACCGTCAGATAGTACAGGTGGGCACCCACAAGGCCAGTAGCATCAAAGTGGCCGAAGCTGCCAAGGTGATCGAGAACACCCAGCGGGATATCAACATAGCACTGATCAACGAGTTGTCCCTGATTTTCAAACGCCTGGGTATAGACACCCTCGAAGTGCTGGAGGCGGCGGGCACCAAATGGAACTTCCTCCCCTTTCGTCCCGGCTTGGTGGGCGGCCACTGCATCAGTGTGGACCCCTACTACCTCACGCACAAGGCGCAGCAACTGGGTTACAACCCTGAAGTGATTCTCGCCGGCCGCCGTATCAATGACAGCATGGGTTACTTTGTTGCCGAGTCGGTGGTGAAGATGATGACCCAGCGCAAGATCCATGTGGTGGATTCCAACATTCTGATCATGGGGCTGGCCTTCAAAGAGAACTGCCCCGACCTGCGCAACACTCGCGTGATCGACATAGTCAGCGAATTGCAAAACTATAACGCCAATGTGTCTGTGTACGATCCTTGGGTGGATCCGGCAGAGGCACAACACGAATACGGACTGACCATGACCAAGGAACCGGAAATCGGTGCTTACGACGCTATTATTCTGTGCGTCGGTCACGACAAGTTCCGCGCTATGGGTGTGGATGCGATTCGCGCTCTGGGCAAACCCGGCAATGTGCTCTTTGATGTAAAACACATATTGCCCAAAGAGGCTGTTGACGCACGCCTTTAAATAAAAAATTCACTCAACATACTCAAGGACATCGAATGAAAGTTCTGGTAACAGGCACCGCCGGTTTTATCGGCTCAACACTGGCCAAGCGATTGCTCGCGCGCGGCGACGAGGTTATCGGCATAGATAACCTGAACGATTACTACGATGTACAAATTAAAAAAGATCGTCTTGCGCAGCTGACAGCACACAGCGGTTTTACCGATGTGCGCGCCAACATTGAAGACAAGGCGGCCATTGATCAGGTATTCAAAATTCACAAGCCGGATCGCGTTGTCAATCTGGCCGCTCAGGCTGGTGTGCGTTACTCACTGATCAATCCACAGGCTTACATTGATTCCAATATCACCGGCTTTCTGAATATTCTCGAAGCCTGTCGCCACATTGGCACAGAGCATCTGGTGTATGCGTCCAGCAGCTCGGTTTACGGTGCCAATACCGCCATGCCTTTTTCGGTGCACAACAATGTGGACCATCCGGTGAGCCTTTATGCCACCAGCAAAAAAGCCAATGAGCTGATGGCTCACACCTACAGCCATCTGTTTAATATTCCCACTACCGGATTGCGCTTTTTTACTGTCTACGGCCCCTGGGGTCGCCCGGATATGGCGCTGTTCATTTTCACCAAAAAGATTCTCGCTGGTGAACCGATTGATGTTTTCAACTACGGGCACCATCGCCGCGACTTCACTTATATTGATGACATAGTCGAAGGTGTGATTCGCACTTTGGATCATGTTGCACCGCGCAATGAAAGCTGGAGCGGCGACACACCTGATCCGGCAACGTCCAAAGCGCCCTACCGCCTCTACAACATCGGCAGCAATAACCCGGTAGAGCTGTTGCACTACATTGAAGTACTGGAAGATTGTCTCGGCAAAAAAGCCGTCAAGAATCTGTTGCCACTGCAACCCGGCGATGTGCCTGATACCTACGCCGATGTTGACGCACTGATTGAGGATGTGGATTACAAGCCCACCACTCCCGTGGAAGTGGGTATTGAAAATTTTGTGCGCTGGTATCGCGATTATTACAAGGTATAACCTCCAAACAAGGTAAATTTCATGCAGCCTGTCACCCATGCCATGACGGTGGATGTTGAGGATTACTTCCACGTGGCCGCTTTCGCCAAGGTGATCAATCCCAGCGATTGGCATCAGTGGCCTTCGCGGGTGGAAGCCAATACCGACAAATTATTGCAGCTGTTTGCCGACCACAATCTCAAGATCACCTTTTTTGTGCTGGGCTGGGTTGCGGAAAAACATCCGCAGCTGGTCAAGCGCATTTGTGCGCAGGGCCATGAACTGGCGTCCCACGGTTACAGCCACCAATTGGTTTACCGGCAAACGCCTGACGTTTTTCGTGCAGAGACAGCCAAATCCAAACAGATACTGGAAGATCTGGCGCAGCGACCCGTGACCGGATATCGCGCCGCCAGTTATTCGATCACCCGCAAATCCCTGTGGGCACTGGATGTGCTGGCAGAACTGGGATTTACCTGGGATTCGAGCATCTTCCCTACACGCCATGACAACTATGGTATTCCCGGCAGTCCGGAAGAGCCCTACAAAATCATCACCAGCAAGGGCGCACAATTAACCGAATTTCCTCTGACAACCGCCAAGGTATTGGGACTTTCGGTGCCGGCAGCCGGCGGCGGTTACTTTCGCCAGTACCCCTATGCGCTCTCGCGCTGGCTGTTCAAACGCGCCAGCCAGAACCAGACGCGACCACAGATTTTTTACCTGCATCCCTGGGAGATAGACCCGGATCAGCCGCGCGTGCCCAATGCCAGCTGGTTTAGCAATTTTCGCCACTACACCAACCTCAAGCGCTGCCTGCCGCGACTGGAGCAGCTGCTGGCGGATTTTCAATTTGGCACCATGAGCGCCAGCTTGGGTTCTGTCACTATCAGCAAAATCCTGAATTTGCGCGATTTGGACGCAGGAAATCCGGCGGAACCCGGCAGCTGACAAGGCCCGGACCGCAGAAAGGAGACTTTTAACCTGGTGGTTCTGATGATGGACGCGAGGGGACTCAATCTGTAAAATCCTCGCCTCCCGAGCACCCGTAGCTCAGCTGGATAGAGTAGCGGCTTCCGAAGCCGTTGGTCACAGGTTCGAATCCTGTCGGGTGCGCCACATCAGAAAACCCACCTTCATGGTGGGTTTTTTATTTCACCTTCCAGGGCCAATCCGGCGGGCAAACTGCAGGAAATTTACGGTTGAATCCCCCTGCCCAAGGGTTCATGATTGAAAAAAGCGGGATTGGGCAATCGAATCAACGATGTCGTAGCTGCTTTGAGTGACCTGGCATCTCTCATCACACAGGAAGGTAATCTGTTATGAATAACAAACCGACATATATCGAGACCCAAGGCATATCATTTCTGGAGTTTTCTGGTACCAGACCTTACTTGCTGAGAGATATCTTTTTTCAAATGGGTCTGAAGGAATATGAGCACAAGCAACGAAAGGGTGTGACCCTGCACAACTCCGGTGAAATTCACTTTATTTCCAATCCAGCACCCGGCGGTCACGTTGAATATTTTCGCAGCATTCACACGCGCGGCGCCTCCGCCATCGGACTTCGCGTTGAAAATTCCCAGGCCGCTTTCGAGAGAGCTCTGGAGCTTGGCGCTGAGGCAGCTGAGATTACCGACTACGATATCCCCGCGATAAAAGGTGTTGGTGCTTCGCTGCTCTATCTGGTGGACGACGCACATCAACGCAAGCTGTTTGCTGAATTCGGTTTTGACGTGGACAAGCCAACGGTGCAACAGCATCTCATTCGCATAGATCACCTGACACACAATCTGCGCAATGGTGGCATTGCCAAGTACAAGGAGTTCTATAATCGCCTGTTTGGTTTCAACAGCGTGCGCTCCTTTGATATCGAAGGAAGAAAAACCGGTCTCTACAGCGAAGTGGTTGCCAGTCCTTGCGGCAGAGTCATTATTCCGCTCAATGAAACCAAGGATGACAAATCCCAGATTGCGGAATTTATTCGCGAGTACAACGGCGAAGGTATTCAGCATATCGCCCTCACTTCATCAAATATCTACGCAACCGTCGAAGGACTTTCTGCTCAGGGTGTCGAGTTCCAGGATACACCCGATACCTACTACGAACTGATCGATGGCCGCTTGCCAGGCCACGGCGAAGATGTGGAACGTCTGCGCAAGCATCGCATTCTGATCGATGGCGGCGAATTGCAAGGAGGCGGATTCCTGTTGCAGATATTCACCAAGAACAGCATTGGCCCAATCTTTTTTGAATATATTCAGCGCAAAGGCAATCGCGGTTTTGGCGAGGGCAACTTTCAGGCGCTTTTCGAATCTATCGAACTGGATCAGGAAAGACGCGGGGTTATCTAACCCCGCGCAAATGTTTTTCCAGACGATTCGAGATAGTCTGCACCATGGTTTCCACCTGCTCCACAAAAATCGGTGAGTGGGTCACAGTGGGCAACCAGTCAACAATAACTCTGTTCCTGATCGGCAAATTGGGGAAGGCTTTCTGCAACTGTCCGGGATGATTGACATTTTCCCGCACAGTAGATGTATAAACCATGTGAATATAAATATTCCTTTCCAGCAGCTGCTTGAAAATCGGCTCCACATCAGCGTGCTGCATATAGGTGTAGTTCACCAGATCCACTTCCGGCTCTCCACTCGGATCCGGTTGGTAATAGGCAAACTTGTTCAGCATCAGCAGCGCCTTGCGTTTTAATCTGAAAAAGAAATAACGTTTGAGAGCATCAGGAGTCTGAATGGAAAAAGGGTCCACCATGATGGTTCCCACCACCCGTTCATCAATGGCTGATCGCCTAAACGAAGCTTCAGCACCGGAGCAGATACCCGCCAGAATAAATTCCTGCTTGCCATAGGTGTTCTGCAGGAAATCCAGCGCATGCCCCACTTCAACCAGTGTTCTGTCCTTCAGCGGAATGTGCGCATAGCAACTGCCACTGTCTCCCAGTGAATCAAGATCGTAGCGCAGGCAGGCAATACCCTTTTCCGCCAGACTGCGCGCCAGTTGAGTGTGCACACGCGCAGGACCAAATCTGGTAGTAAAGCCGACGGTGGTGATAACCACCACGGGGAAATTACTTTCCTTGTCCGGCAGGGTCAGCACACCAGTGAGTGAATTCTGTTCTCCAAATTGAACGGCTACTTCTTTCATTCGCTGGTCACTCCGGAAATAATTGCGCGGGAAATCCCTCTGTCCGGCCACAAGGTTTCCAAACCGGCCGGTTTCCACCAATCTGTACGACTTTCCAACTGAGTATGTGATCCGATCAGTTTTTTCTGCATGAAATTGGCAAATTGCGCCGAGACATCCTTGTAACCAAGAGAGTCCACCACATGAACACTTGGGACAAGCTGCTCAACAATTGAAAAGGCCGACAAGCCTTCAATGGCTTCCGGCGAATAATGGAAACCCAGCAATTCTTCGCCGTGCAGTTTTTTCGGCTGATAAATCAGCGGGAAAAGAGCGCGATTGAACTTGCGCAACAGGCCGTGGCTCTGCCGCATTTTTTTCAGATGATAGTCGCCGGAAATAATCGGATCCCAGAGAATTTGCTTGTTGATGCCATTGTCTGCACCATACCTGCACAGCAGGCTGGCTCCCAGTCGCACACCCACACCTATGACTTCATCCACACCAGCGCGCCGCCGAATTTCTTCCGCCGCAAAGCGCACATCTTCTTCCCATTCTTTGAATCCTGCCTGTGATTGATCGCCAAGGGAGTCGCCCACACCAAAGAAATCAAAGCGCATGACCGGATAACCCATATCCACCAGCAGTTGTGTGACCTTACGCATGACAAAGTGGGCGCGTATCCATTCGCTGCCGAAGGCGGGAAAGATAAGCACTGCCGGTTTCTTTGCAGACGATGCGGCCGGACGAAAGGCGCCATAAAGACGATCGTCCTTGCCGAAATAAAAGGTTTCTATCTGATAGGGTTTTTGCACCAGATCCAGAGTATCTGTTTCCTTGCCCAGCTGCTTGTCTGCCAGCGCAGAGAGCATGGCGAGGTTTTCGCGCAGCAGATCCATGCCATCTATTTTGATTTTCAGTGCGGCCTCTATGGCCATAACACAATCCATTCCCAACAGCGAGTAGCCGCCCAGATCAAAAAAGTTGTCTGTGCGCTGGATATTGTCCAGATTCAACAGTTTGGACCAGACGGATGCAATCAGCTTTTCAGTTTCAGTAACCGGTGGATTTCCCGTATCTTTCGATCTGACGTCATCCGGATGAGGCAGAGCAAATCTGTCTACTTTCATGTTGTGGTTCAGCGGCAGCGCCTCCAGCACAACGTAGCGGCTAGGCACCATATAGTCCGGTAGATGATCGATCAAATAGGCTTTTACCTTTTGGGTATCCGGCTCTGTTCCAGGATGGAAAACGCAGTAGGCAACCAGCACCTTTTCACCCGAGGCCACTTCTTTTGCCATGACCACGCCATCCTTGACATTGGGTGACCGGCGCAGCGCGAATTCCACCTCGGCGAGTTCGATACGCATGCCTCTTAGCTGAATCTGAAAATCCCTGCGGCCAAGCATTTCCAGATTGCCGTCGTCGGCAAAGCGTCCTATGTCGCCCGTGAAATAAAATCTGTCACCATCCGCATGAATATATTTTTCGGCGGTCAATCCCGGATTGTTCAAATAGCCTTTGACAATACCCTTGCCACCAAAGGCTATTTCACCAATCTCTCCTTTGGGCACCTGATTGCCGGATTCATCCACCAGCCTGAGCCTCACACCATCCATGGGCTTGCCCACATAGGTACGGGTGATTGGCCCCTGCTCGGGCACCCGATAGGTGCAACCCATGCAGCTGACTTCGCTGCAACCGTAGATAACGTAAACCTCAGCCTGACTGAAAATCTCGCGTATATCCGCCAGCAGTTCAGGCGGAATCATGTCGCCACCGGACGAGGCATGGCGCACCCTGGCAAAGCCTTCAAAGCTGTCAAAGTTGTTGCGGATGTAATTCACCAGACTCTTTAGCAGGCTCGGCCCTATGTGAAAGAAAGTAACCTGCTGTAGAGTCTCACACATTTTCGGCAGATTGAGCACGTCTTCCCTGTCCAGCAACAGCAAGGTGCCGCCGCTGCTCAGAGGCAACATCAATTCAAATATGCTGATGCTGAAGGTAAAACGCGCAACCGCAGGCATAACATCGGTTTGATAAAACCTGTAGTGGTTTCTCGCGGTATGCATGTAATGGCAAAAGTTGGCGTGAGAGGCCATGACACCCTTGGGTTTGCCGGTGGTACCGGATGTAAAAAAGATGTAGACCGTATCTTCTTCTGCAACAGGAATATCAGGGTTTTGATCGGAAAATTTGGTCAGTTGTTCTTCCACTGTGTCCAGCGTGACAAGGCGAAGATCTGTTTCCGGCAGACGCGATGCAAGCCGCTCTGTGGTTAACACCACAGCGGGCTTTACTTCATCGAGAATAACTTCCAGGCGTGCACGCGGATAATCGGGATCGAGAGGAACATAGATGCAACCGGACTTGATGATGGCCAGCAGCGCAATGCAGATGTCAAAGCCGGGCGAAACCAGAACCGCAACTGGTTGACCCTTTTGAACGCCCAGATGGGCAAGATATGCCGCTAGCCGATTGGCGCGAGCATTCAATTCGCCGTAAGACAATGACTGACCGTTATAACGGAGCGCACTTGCGTGCGGGAAAGCCTCTGCCCAGTATTCAAATTCCTTGAAGACTGTCCGCATACATACCCCAAATTTTTGAATGAATTGATAAAGCCAAAGACGCAATGCGGTTTATTTTTGTATTACCACAGTCAAATTGTATGACAAAACATGGATTTTGCGCCAATGCCAGACTAAAGCAAGGATTTTTACGCAATTCTTGTGCCTTTGCAGCCAAAAGTGAATCACTGAAGGAGAATAGTCCAGATTCGTTTATATCAGGGCAGCTTTTTTCCTGCTGTTTACCTTAATTTACCCACACCACCATTGCCTAACCACCAGACGAGCAACCTAGAATACGGCTCCATCCAATTACAAGACTAAAAGGCGGCGGGGTTTGTATGAAGAATGTAAAGAAATGGCTTGTCAGCTTTCCAATCATCCTGCTGTTGCTATCCACCCAGGCGCTGGCCCAGTCAGATCCGGACGCCACACCCGTCAGCCTTAATGGCGCTCTCTCGGTCAAAGGCAACCAGATTGTGAATCAGCACGGCGAGGCCGTGTCCTTTGCCGGCCCCAGTCTTTTCTGGAGCAACAACGGCTGGGGCGGTGAAAACTTTTATCGCGCTGAAACTGTCAACTACGCGGTGCGCGAATGGAATGCGGGCATCATTCGCGCCGCTATAGGGACTGACAAGAATGGCGGCTATGAGAAGGACCCAGAAGGCAATATCGCCAAGGCGGAGCGGGTTATAGATGCAGCCATAGCTGCAGGTATCTATGTCATTATCGACTGGCACGCCCACGAGGCGCAGGACTTCCGCAATGAAGCCATCGAATTCTTCCGTGAAATGTCCGCGCTCTACGGCAACTACGACAACGTGATCTACGAGATCTACAACGAGCCGTTACAGGTCTCCTGGTCCAGCGTAATCAAACCCTACGCAGAGGC
>ENA-UOVV01002578-UOVV01002578.1-compost-metagenome-genome-assembly--contig:-NODE-2578-length-10151-cov-4.254853_pt1 | contig 10151 bp, 6 predicted proteins | sample MGYA00238155_ERZ761577 | MGnify/ENA primary metagenome ERZ761577 (study PRJEB28898, sample SAMN06268775) | compost metagenome | isolation source: Emeryville, CA | place: USA:Emeryville, CA | collected... | reverse complement strand
TATTTATACCTTGCCCACGGGGTAACCACAGTGGCCAATATGTGGTCCGGTGATGGCGATGGGGCAATTGATCATTTGAAATTGCGCGATCAGGTTGCCTCCGGCGCTATTGTCGGCCCGCGCTATTTGATCAGTGGGGATCATTTTCAGGGCGATTTTCCCAAAACGGTTGTCGATGTTGAGCGAATGCTCAATGACTATCAGCAGAAAAAAATTGATTTTGTAAAAGTGCATGGAGATTTGCCGGAAGGTATTTTTCAGGCGATAATCGCCGGCGCCAACAATCGCAATATCAAAGTGATCGGTCACGCGCAGCATTCGCAGCCCTTGGCGAAATCCCTCGAAATGGACGGTTTGGAGCATATGGAGGAGTTGCTCTATGTGTCGCGTGATCAACCGATAGGAGCGGGAGTTGCGACGGATTTCCTCTCGGCCTATCGCGCCAATGTCACGCGCCTGCGCGATCCTGCCTATCGCAAACTAGTGGTGAACGATATTGCCGATTCCGGCATTTATTTGGATCCAACTTTGATTGTGTACAAAATGGTAGGTACCTGGTCTTCCGATGAAGATTTGGCGTCCCTGCGCGATGATCCGGATATGCTGTATTTGCCCAAGAAAGTGCGTGATGAATGGTTGAATGAAGAGACCAATCCCTACCAGGAAGAAGGATTCCCGATTGATAAAGCGGAAGTCGAAAGCAATCTGCAAATTATGTTTGCGCTGACCAAAGAGTTATATGACGCAGGTGTAACTCTAATATTGGGCACCGATACTTTCGGCACTATGATTCCAGGAAAGTCCGCGCAGCAAGAATTAAGTCTGTTAGTTGAAGCCGGATTAACGCCGTTTGAAGCCCTGACCTGCGGCACGGTTAATATCGCGGATTATTTGAATGAAACGCCTGTGTCGGGAAAAATTGCAGAGGGCTACCGCGCCGATTTTATTTTGCTTGATCAGAATCCACTGCTTGATATCAAAAACGTAAGCACTGTCAGCGGTGTATTTACGCATAAGCGCTGGCATAACGCATCTGACTTGGCCGAGCTGCGCCGTAGCGCCCGTGAAAAAATTCAGTAGTTAACGGTCAAATTACTATAAGTAACGGAATAATTTTCCCCTCCCATGTGACCAGCAGCACGAATGCCGTCAGCAATTCGCCAGCGGCATTTCACGCACGCCAGAATCTGATATAAACCCTATTGTTTATCCGCTAACAATAATTCAGATTTTTCAAGCCACGATATAACCAAGGAGAATAACGATGGGCATCGCACTCCGGCCTGCGGCCGTGGGGTTGGCTCTTGCCAGCTTTCTTTACTGCTCTGCAGCAAGCGCTCAGACAATTACCGAAGTTTCCCAAGGCGATCACGGCGATTTTTATTATTCGATGTTCGTCGATTCCGGCGATGCCTCCATGACCTTGCATGACGGCGGACATTACTCGGCGGAATGGCATTCCAACGTTAATAACTGGTTTGGCGGTTTGGGTTGGAAACCCGCCGACGAACGCATCGTACATTATTCCGGTGATTTTTCGCCGACCCAGGGCGCTGCATATTTGAGCTTATACGGTTGGATGGAGAATCCGATCATCGACTATTACATAGTGGAAAGTTATTTTGGATTTAATCCCAGTACGCCTGGGCAGTTTATTGGATCCTATGAAAGCGATGGCGCGATCTACGATCTGTATCGCTACATACGCGTCCAGGGCGGCATCAATAGCCCGTTTATCACGACTTATTACAGTGTGCGCCAACAATTAAAAGGCACAGGCGCGGTGGAAGGTACGATTAACACTGCCAATCATTTTAAAGCTTGGGTTGATGCCGGCTTGGAAATGAGTGAACAGCAATACATGATCTTGGCGACAGAAGGGTATCAAGGGCAGGGCACGGCGAATATTTATGTGAGCAGCGAACCGATCGAGCAAGATATGGAGCCAGAACCTTCAGAGGCAAGTAAAGGTGGTGCCAACGGTATGGGATTTTGGTTGTTAATCGGGAATTTGTTTGCATGCGCAGGCTTGCGCGCCCGTAAACGTTACATTAGACAAGCTTGTCGATATAAGCGGGTCGCTGCGTCGTGTAATAGCAACTTTCAATGACTACACAGCGAAAACGTTATACAGCGCAAATGTGACAGATTTGGCGAGCCAGATCCGTTTGCCGGTGTAAATGATGTTAAAGCCGTGGACGGGACACGTTACGGAGATGCTCGGGACTTTTATTACTACCTATCCACGGCGAATGATGTCTGGCATGTGGTGACCGGGGACGTAAACAACATTTTTCAACTTATGGATCAAAATATTAAACAGATCCTACCCGGTTTGGGACGGACCAGATGGACATTAAACGACGAAATAATTGATGTAAATGACAATGTAATCGTTACAGGTGTGCAGCGCGCCACAGGCGTGTCTTACAGCATTGCATATTTGACGCGAGACGGTATCTTCGGCCATACCAAAAGACCTGTGCCCGAGAAATTTTTTGCAGCGCCCGATGAATATGTGCAGTTGGAAAGTAATTCCAGTTATTGCGAACTTGTTTTGGCTTGCGTAAGAACGGGGATGTAGATGCGTTTACACCCAGTGCTCACCCGCTGCCGCCGGATGCACGTCAGATCAAATCAATCAAGTCCAGCTGTGCAGCACCCATGGTGCTGAAGCAAGACGGCACAGTCGTTATATGGCATGGAGTCTATGGCAGCGAAGACGATGTGCTTAACGACATTATTGCCGGCGAAAAACCGGCTCCGTGGAATCTTGTTAATCCTATCTAAGAACTGTTCCGGTGCGCTCTTTATGGCGCACCGGAATCCTGCCTAATCCTTCATTCTTTCTGTCAATCAACTGCCGCTCGTACGGCGCAAACCTTATCCTGCTAAACTCTTCAATAAGCTGAATCGCGCCGATGCTCGCGCAAATTCCAATAAAAGCGAGGGATGTGTATGTCGAATTACATTCTGGCCATTGACCAGGGCACAACCAGCAGCCGCGCCATGATGTTTTCTGAAGATGGCACGGTGGTGGCGAAGGCACAGCAGGAGCTTACGCAATCTTATCCTGCCAACGGCTGGGTTGAGCACGATCCGGAGGAGATCTGGCAGATCACGGCCAAGGTTTGTCGCGATGTGTTGCAGCAGATGGACAGCCCGGAAAAAGTCTTGGGTATCGGCATTACCAATCAGCGCGAGACGACGATTATCTGGGATAAAAAAACGGGCGAGCCGGTTTATCCGGCGATCGTCTGGCAGGACCGCCGCACTGCGGACTATTGCCGCAAATTACGCCAGCAGGGCCGCGAGCAGCTAGTCAGTGAGAAAACCGGATTATTGTTAGACCCGTATTTTTCCGCGACCAAAATTGCGTGGATATTGGATCGCGTGCAAAACGCCCGCGGCCGTGCCCGTCACGGTGAATTGGCCTTCGGCACCGTCGATTCCTGGTTGATCTGGAAGCTCACTGGCGGCGCGGTGCACGCCACCGATGCCACCAATGCGTCGCGCACCATGTTATTTAATATTCACACGCAAAAGTGGGATGAAGAATTACTGGAATTATTCGATATTCCAGCAGCCATGCTACCGCAGGTGTACGACTGTGCGGCGGATTTTGGTGTAGCGACAGAGGGATTGGATAATTGGCGACTGCCTATTGCGGGTGTCGCCGGAGATCAGCAGGCCGCTGTGGTCGGGCAGGCGTGTTTTACCAAAGGCATGGTGAAAAGCACTTACGGCACCGGTTGTTTTGCCCTTATGAATTTGGGCGAGCGCGCCATAAGCTCGCGCAATCGTTTGTTGACCACCGTGGCCTATCGCATTAACGGCCGCACCACTTATGCATTGGAAGGAGCCATTTTTATTGCCGGCGCGGCGGTGCAGTGGTTGCGCGATAAGCTCGGCATTATTCGTCATGCAGCGGAGACGGAAGGCCTCGCCCGCAGCCTCGATTCCAATCGCGGTGTTTATCTGGTGCCGGCATTTACCGGTTTGGGCGCGCCTTATTGGGACCCGGATGCGCGCGCGGTTTTATCCGGATTGACTCGCGATTCCGGCAAAGCGGAAATCGCTCGCGCCGCTCTCGAAGCCGTGTGTTATCAAACGCGGGATTTATTTGAAGCCATGGCCGAGGATGCGGGCGAGCGCCCGGCGGCATTGCGTGTCGATGGCGGCATGACGGTCAATGAATGGCTGCTGCAGGCGCTCGCGGATATTGTCGATGTGCCTGTGGAACGGGCCGCAGTTACCGAGAGCAGCGCCTTGGGCGCCGCGCGTTTGGCTGCATTGCAATTGGGCCTGTACCGCGATCTGGACCACCTCTCCCAAAACTGGACTTCCGCCGGGCGCTATAACGCAAAAATCGGTGAGCCGCAGCGCCGGGATATGGTGGCTGGCTGGAAAAATGCCGTCGCAAAATGCCGCAGTAATTCGCCTTAAAAATTGCCGGTCAATTTCGCTGCTAAAAAAATAATGACCAGGGCGAGAATAAATGAGAGCAACTGCCAGAACATAAGCGGATTGCGTTCGAGCAGAGGGGGTTGCGTGGCGCTAAGGAAGGCGGAGCTGGGGTGGCGCAGGTCGTAGAGAAATTCGGAGAATTCGTGATAGCGCTTATAGGGATTGATATGCACGGCGCGTTTTAGCGTGTGATCGATCCACGCCGGAATTTCCCGCTCGTCGTCGAGCACGGAAGCGTAAACCAGCTTTTTTTGTGCGGCAGAAGTGCGCGATTTGGCGACCTCCGTGCCATAGGGCAACCGGCCTGAGAGCATTTGGTAGGCGATAACTCCCAGGGAAAATAAGTCGGAGGCGGGCGTCCCTGGCTCGCCGAGGAAATATTCCGGTGCCGTATATTGCGCGGTTCCAGGAATTGGATTGTGCTGCGCGGACCCGGCAATTTCATTGATGCCGGCGACCCGGGTGGAGCCGAAGTCGATAATTTTCACCGTGCCGGTGTGATCGATGAGAATATTCTCGGGGCGTAAATCCTGATGCAGCATTTCCAGCCGGTGAAACGCCCGCAGCCCCTTGGCGATCTGCTCAATAATATTGCGCACGGATTCGAGATCCGGCCGCGGGTGGTCGATCATCCATTGGCTCAAGGTTTGGCCGGCGACATATTCGCTGACCACGTATAAAAAACTGCGTGGGCGTTCGCTGAAGCAGGGCTTGGCCACATGAATATTATCGATGCGCCGCGCTATCCATTCCTCCAGAAAAAAATGTTCGAGATAGTCGCTGTCGCTGCGCAATTCGGTGGACGGCATTTTAATCGCCACCTGTCGCTGCGAGGCGAGGTCAACAGCGAGGTAGACATGGCTGCGACTGCTGGCGTGAATCTGGCGCACGATGCGGAAGCCGTCGAATTCCATGCGCGGTGCAATGGCGGGTGGTAGCGGCAGTTCGCGCAATTTCTGCTGGATATCATGAACGCCGGCAGAGGGCAGTTGTTCGATGCGCACAATTTGCAGCGTTAAATTATCGTCGCTGCCATTGGCGAGTGCCTCTTCCACCAATTGGCGCGCAGCCTGGTCCAGATTGTCACCAATACTCTGCAGACAATCCGCGACGCTGTGCGCGGGCAGAAATTCATACACTCCATCAGTTGCGAGAATAAAAGTATCCCCGGCTTCCAATGACTGGCTGCGGTATTCCAAGTCTAATTGCGCGCTCGCGCCCATGGCGCGGCTGAGATAGGTCGTTTCTTCGGAAATATGCAAACGGTGGTCGGTGGTCAGTTGCTCCAGACTTTTTCCCTGCAAGCGATAGATACGCGCGTCGCCGGCGTGAAAAATATGTGCACTATTGCCTTTGAGAACCAGGGCACTCAGCGTGCAGACATAACCTTTGTCCTGCTCGTATCGGTATTGACTGCGCTGACTTTGGGCGTAAAGCCAGGAATTAATCGCCGTCAAAACCCGCTGTGCGGAAGTTTTGACGGACCAGGCTTCAGGAGTGCAGTAATAATCGGCAAAAAATCCTTTAACTGCCGATTCACTGGCGATATGACTGACATCGCTGGAGCTGATGCCATCGGCAATGGCAATGCAAATTCCCTTGAGCGCGCGGAGCGATTCATCGGGAATATAAGCACCGTAAAAATCCTGGTTGGTGGGCTTGCGTCCGGCAGTCGAATATTGCCCAACAGAAATTCGTAACGTGTTGGGCATGCTTTACCTAATCAAACGTAGGCTCTGGACGGAGCGGTTTTTACATGGGTGCTATAGAGGGTCAGTCCGGTAAAGGTAAGACCGCCGACCAGATTGCCCAAAACGGTGGGAATTTCGTTCCAGATAAAATAATCCATGATGGAAAAATCGCCGCCCATTATCAAACCGGAAGGGAACAAGAACATGTTCACCACAGAGTGTTCGAAGGTCATATAAAAGAACAGCATGATCGGCATCCACATGGCGATAACTTTGCCGCTGACGTGGGTGGAAATCATGGCGCCTACCACTCCTGTAGATACCATCCAGTTACACAACATGCCGCGTATAAAAATGGTGAACCAGCCAGCTAAACCGTGAGCGGCATAACCGACGGTACGCGCTTCGCCGACGCTGGCGATTTTTTTGCCGACATCACCGGGATCTGACGTAAAGCCATAGGTCAGCACAAACGCCATCATAAAGGCCACGGTCAGTGCGCCGGCGAAATTGCCTAAAAAGACCAGTCCCCAATTTTTCAGCACGCCGCCAAGGGTTACGCCGGGGCGTTTGTCGATAAGGGCGAGGGGCGTGAGGACGATAACGCCGGTGAGCAAATCGAAGCCCAATAAATAGAGCATGCAAAACCCCACGGGAAATAACACGGCACCGAGCAGGGGCGATCCGGTTTGTACCGTGATGGTGATGGCAAAGGCGGCGGCCAGAGAGAGAATCGCGCCGGCCATATAGGCGCGGATCAGCGTATCGCGGGTGGCCATAAAAATTTTGGATTCGCCGGCGTCCACCATTTTTTTGGCGAACTCGGAGGGGAGAATATAAGCCATAGGTTGTTTCCTGAAATCAGACCGTCTCGGGAGGGCCGAGATCACCGGCGGAATTGCCGGGCTGCTGTCAGATCACCCGATAGCAAGAACCAGACCCAGGAATAAAAATTCGGTAACTGTCTGAAACATAAGGTTTTATTCTCGAAATAAAAAATGGGGTCAAAAGAAGCGGCTCGAAAAATGATTATCTGTGGTGCGTGAACGTAATTATTTGGTGCACAAATAAAGCGATTTTTATTTATTGAGACCAAAAATGGGATTTTCATTTCTGATTTTGAACTGAGATTGATCACTATATTGAGCTTCTAGGCCGATTAGATGAACGATTAAGCACCTTTATTGTGCGTTTCAGCGCGGTAGATGGGCGATATCCCCCACGGGTAGCTCCAGATGTGCTCCTGTTCGCGGCGCGAACAGCACAGTTTGGTCATCATAAGTATGATAATTAGGCGGTGAACCGTCGCCCATCTCTTAGCCGTACCCACATCCCATAAACATAAAAGGCTCCTCTATGTCGCAAAACTCCCGTATTGCTCGTTTCGCCATCGCTGGTATGGTTGTCGCACTGTTTGTGGGGTGTGGCGGCGGGACAAGCTCCAGCAGCTCATCGTCCAGCTCCTCGTCATCTTCCAGTTCTTCGTCGAGCAGCAGCTCGTCCTCCAGCAGCAGTTCGAGTTCCTCCAGCTCCAGTTCCTCGAGTTCGTCCAGTTCCAGCTCAAGCTCCTCCGGCTCTGGCCCCGTCACCATCGCGCCGAATCACCCGCAGATCCGCTACACCGGGCGGGTGCAGGTGGATTCCACAGCGGCGCTCTACGACTGGGCCGACGTGCGGATCGAGTTCAAGGTGAATGCTGCGCAAATTGAACTACTCTTTAGCGACGGCAAAAACGACTACAACCTGTTTGTCGACGGGCAATTCCAACGCGCGATTTCCACCGCGAGTGGCACTACCGCTTACCCGGTCACTTTGGGGCAGGGGGAGCATCAGGTGTTGGTGACCAAGCGCACAGGGCCGAATTTTGGCTCCGGGCGTTTCCAAGGCGTGCGTTTGCCCCAGGGCGGACAATTGCTGGATCTGGCCCCGCGCCCCGCGCGCCGAATTGAATTTATCGGCGATTCCTACACGGTCGGTTACGGCAATGAAGGGCCGGGCTTGGACTGTCAGGGGAACTACCGACCCTACGAAAACAGTTATTCGTCGTTCGCGCCTATCACCGCGAGAGCGTTGCAGGCAGAAAGCCATTCCGTCGCCATTTCAGGTTTTGGCGCGGTGCGCAATTATGGTGATGCCAACACCACCAGCGCCATGCCCATGCCATTTTATTACGGCAGGACGTTGATGGAGCGCGCCGATCTGGCGTGGAATTTCCAAGCGTGGGTGCCGCATCTGGTCGTGATTAAACTGGGCACCAACGACCACAGCACGGAACCGCAGCCATCGGCGGATGTATTTATCCGCGGCGTGCACGGCTTGATTACTCAGGTGAACAACGCTTACGGACATCTGCCGATTATTTTGCTGGCGGACAGCTCGCTGCCACAGCTGGTAACGCGCATGCAAACCGCGATGCAGCAGCAGCGCAGTATGGGCAATGATCAAGTGCATTTCGTGCAGGTAACGCACCCGCCACAATCGCAGCTGGGCTGTGACTGGCACCCGCTGATCGCCGGGCATCAAGCGATGGCGAACGAGTTGGTGGCGGCAATTAAGCCCATCCTCAACTGGTAAAAATAAGTCGGCTGGCCAATACTCAGCCGGCAAAATAACAAGCTGGTAAGTGACTCTACCGGTAAGTGAAAATGCGCTGCTTGCAGCGCATTTTCTTTTACAAAACCCGGCGGCAACCGGTGCAGCGGGAATTGCTCCTGTGAACGCCTCTTATATGAGGTAATCATGCTAAACATAAAACGTAAACTTCATCACTGGCTTGTATTGGGCGCACTCTTTTCGCCTTTAGCTTCGGCCGAACAAACCCCCAACATTATTTATTTAATCGGCGATGGCATGGGGGCTCCCTATATCACCGCCTATCGTTATTTCACCCACAACGACAAACCTATCCCGGTTGAGCGCACCTTGTTTGACGAATGGCTGGTCGGCAGCGCGCAAACCTATCCCCATGACGATACTTACATCACCGATTCAGCCGCTGCTGCGACGTCTCTGGCCGCAGGCATCAAAACCTACAACGGTGCTATTGGCGTTGATGTAGAGAAAAAGTCAGTAGAAACCCTGCTTGAGCGCGCCAAACGCAAGGGCTATAGCACGGCGATGGTGGTTACCAGCTCAGTTACCCATGCGACTCCCGCCAGCTTTGCGGCACACGTCAATACACGCCAGGAAGCGGAGCAAATTGCGGATCAATACATCGATCAAAAAATTGATGGCCAATTTAAAGTCGATTTATTAATGGGTGGCGGTAACCAATATTTTGATCGCAAAGACCGCAACTTGGTAAAAGAACTGAAAAAGGGCGGTTATACCTACGTCAACTCTTTCAAAAACATGGACAAGCTGCGCACATTGCCTGCGATTGGTTTATTTGCCGACGACGGTTTGCCCCATGCACTGGGCAGCAGCGAACCCTTGCGTTTGAGCAAAATGGTGAATAAAAGCCTGCAACTGTTAAACAACCCAAAAAAACCTTTTTTTATGATGATCGAGGCCAGCCAAATCGACTGGTGTGGTCACGCGAACGATATTGCCTGTGCAATGGGTGAAATGGCCGATTTGCATTCGGCATTAACACACATCAAAGCCTTTATCGAAAAAAATCCCAACACGGTTTTTGTGATGACAGCTGATCACAGCACCGGCGGCCTGAGCATTGGTGCAAACAACGAATACGTTTGGCGCACGGAAATGATCCATCGCATCAAGAAAACGGCAGGGCCTATCGCCAAAGAAATGGTTGCAGCCAAAGCCAACTGGGAAAAAAGCTGGACGGAAAACACCGGTGTAACCCTGCTGGATTCCGAACGCGAAGCGCTGGGTAAATTGGTAGAGGAAGGGCAAAAAAATTACTCCGCCGTGCGCACAAAACTGGAGCAAACCCTGCTCAAAGCCATCAGTCGCGCAACCGCCACTGGCTGGACCAGTTACGGACACACAGGGGAAGACGTATTGGTGTTTGCCCCCGGCAAACAC
>ENA-UOVV01002568-UOVV01002568.1-compost-metagenome-genome-assembly--contig:-NODE-2568-length-10197-cov-7.278840_pt1 | contig 10197 bp, 5 predicted proteins | sample MGYA00238155_ERZ761577 | MGnify/ENA primary metagenome ERZ761577 (study PRJEB28898, sample SAMN06268775) | compost metagenome | isolation source: Emeryville, CA | place: USA:Emeryville, CA | collected... | reverse complement strand
ACGTCGTGAGACAGTTCGGTCCCTATCTGCCGTGGGTGTTGGAATATTGAGAGGATTTGTCCCTAGTACGAGAGGACCGGGATGAACGTACCTCTGGTGGAGCTGTTGTCGCGCCAGCGGCAGTGCAGCATAGCTATGTACGGACGGGATAACCGCTGAAGGCATCTAAGCGGGAAACCCACCTCAAAACGAGTATTCCCTTGAGAACCGTGGAAGACGACCACGTTGATAGGCCGGGTGTGGAAGTGCGGCAACGCATGTAGCTTACCGGTACTAATCGTTCGATTGGCTTGATTGCTCTCATTTTCAATGTCCACGCGTCATGCGCGTGCGATCTGAAGACCATAGTTTGCTTCGTATCCTTGTCCTTCGCCGGCCTGGTGGTTTTAGCGAGGAGCTTGAACCCGATCCCATCCCGAACTCGGCCGTTAAACTCCTCAGCGCCAATGGTACTATGGCTTAAGTCCTGGGAGAGTAGGTCGCTGCCAGGCCTGCCAAGGACATGGATTTCCTCTGTCGATGAACAATCAAAAACGCCGTCTCCTTCGGGAGGCGGCGTTTTTTGTTGTCCGTGCGGTTGCGATTTGAGTTGTGGCGATGCGCCGACGTGTGGCCACGCGGCTGTGCGTTTTCAGCGGTGTCGACGGCGGACGAAGTTATTCCGCCACGATTGATCGGCACGATTCACGGCGCGCGAACTTCGAAGGCAACGATTCGAACTTTCCTGCTCGTTGTCGGTTTGCGTCCACGCCGTTTTCACCGAGGAAACATTCCATGCGCCTCCGGTCTCGTCTTCCGATCTCCCTCGTGCTCGCCGGTCTTGGTTTTGTCGCATCCGTCATCGTCGTTCCGGCACCCACAGTATTCGCGCAAACCCAAGCCCAGGCACCGGCCGATGCATCGCCGCGATCGAGCGGTCCGGTGTCATCCGATACCGATCAGCAATTGCGTCAGGTCACGCTGACCGACAAGATGATCGAAGGTGTGCTGGCGTCGCAGAAGGAGTTCGATGCGATCGCGGAGAAGCTGCCGGAGACGGCCCCCGACAAGCCGGATCCCAAGGTGACGGCGCAGTTCGAGGCCGTCGCGAAGAAGTACGGCTTCGCCAGCTACGACGAATACAACGATGTGGTCGATACCATTAGCCTGGTGCTGGGCGGCTTCGATCCGGCGACCAAGAAATATGTCGGCGCCGATGCGGTGATCCGCGGTCAGATCGCGGCAGTGGAAGCCGACAAGTCGATGCCGGAGGAGGATCGCAAGCAGGCGCTCGAGCAATTGAACGATGCCCTAAAGGCGCCGGTGCCGCCGATTCAGAACAAGGCCAATATCGAACTAGTGGCGAAGTATTACGACCGGCTCAATGCCACGCTGCAGCAGGGCGAATAGGTTTCTGTTCAGGATAGTCGTGACACGACGGCTCTCTACGCGGCCTTCGCGAACCGCTTCTCCATCGCACGACGCGTTGAGATCGCATCGTCAGCTTGATCGATCTCGACATCGTTCCAGGTCACGACCGCGCCATGCGCGATATCGCGCGTGAGCTTCAGGCGATGGGCGAGGCCGATCGGCAACGCGCCGATCTTTAAGCTGTCGCGCGCCGGCATGAGTTTGCCCCACACGGTGTAGCCGCCTTCGCCGTCGAGCATCTCGCCGGCCTTGAGGCTGTGCTTGGCGACGGCGGCGACATCGCCGCGAAAGCCGCGCGGTTGTCCTGTCGGTTCACCGCGCAGCGCCGCCGACAGCACCGAGATGTTCAGTTCGAGTCCGATCAGATGATAGGGTTTGTACATCGCAGCGTATCGTCCGCTGGCGTCGGTCTTCAATCCATACTGCTTGAAGCAATCGGCGGCGTAGTCGTTCGGCGCTTCCAGCACGACATAGACGCCCCAGCGCAGATCAGGAAACACCGGGCGTCCGTCGCGCTCCACCGATGACACCACTTCCACCATGCTGGAACGATCCAGTACGCCGCCCTGATCGCGCGGCCGCATGATGTGCGGCAGATCGTCGACGCCGCACGGGGGAAACTTCAACCCTGCTTCAGGAACGTCGAGCCCGGTCGCGTTCGCAATCGCCGCCATCTCGATGGCGGACTTGGTGCCGTCGAGGAAGGAATTGAACATCTGCGGATTCATGCCGGCGGATTGCGCTTCGGCGGCGCTCAGCCCGTAGTGTTGCCACACATCCTTCGGCGTTACGTCGTGATAGATCGGCAGATACTTGGTGCCCTTGCCGGCGGCGACCACCTTGAAACCGGTGGCGCGCGCCCAGTCGACCATCTCGGCCGTCAATGCCGGCTGATCGCCGTAGGCCAGCGAATAGACCACGCCGGCGAGCACATCGGCTTCGACGTTGACCATGACGATATGCTTGGCGGCCGCGATCGCAGCGCGCGCATGACGAATCCCGACGGCGGGATTGCCGGTGGCCTCGACCACCACTTCGATCGCACCGTCCTCGATCGCGGCCATGCCATCGGCGGTGAATGTCGTCAGGTCGATCAGCGCGCGATCCCACCCCACGGTGCGGCACGCTTCACGCGCCCGCTCCGGATCGAGATCGACGATCGTGCTCACTTACGTGGTCTGGCTGTTAACAAGCCTCGACCTACACCAGTAAGGCCCTCGCTCCGGCGGGGGCTTTGCGTTTGAAGCATCGACTCTTTTCAGGCGTCCAGCACCTCGGTGCCGCTGCTATTTTATATAGCGTCGTGGGGATGGGTTTACATATTGCCTCGAATCATCTAATGCTTGAACTCCGACGCAAGTCGGTGGCTGGGGGCGTGGTGATCCCCACGGACAGGTATCTTCCAAAGAGATACGAGTGCAACAAATGTCGCACGCGTCGTGGGGAGTTGCCGCCGGACTGCGTTTTCTGAACTGCTAGAACGCCTTGCCGGGTATGGCTTTGCCATACCCGGGTCCGTGCCGCAGACGCTTGAAGGCGAACAATAAGAGGGGGACAAATTGCGAAAGCGATCGATCGTATTGCTATCAATATCGGTGGGGTGTCCTCCTCACGACGGGCGTGAGACGCGACCTCGTGAGCTGCCGGCCTTCGGAGAGTTGTGAATACTATGGTGCGGTGCAATCCGAGCAAAATTGGTCGGGATTCCCTTAATGCAAAAGCCCTCGCCGGGGCGAGGGCCTTATTTGGTGCCGTCGAGGCTTGTTAACAGCCAGACCGCGTTTTCTGAACTGCTATGTAATGGAGGTTTCAATATCAGAAGGGCCATGCAAGCGCAAGTTGAAATTTAGTCGCATGGCGTCCAGTCAAGTCACGCATCACACTAAAGCTTTGAACGCAGGCGGAATGATCCCAGCTGGGCTAAAGGGGAAGCGACCTGCGGGGGAAGGAGCGGGGTGGGCGCTGCCGTAGCAGTTGCTGCCCAAGGGGATTGGGGCGCAGAAATTGTTGAAATACCTGTTTTCATTTGATCTTGGAACCAATTCAATAGGTTGGTGGGTCTACGAACTCGATCCGACTGGTGAGCCATCGGCCAGCAAAGACGGTGGCGTCCGCATTTTCTCGGATGGCCGTGAGCCGAAGTCCGGCAATTCGCTCGCCGAGGGGCGGCGCGTTGCGCGTGGCATGGCGCGACGCCGCGACCGTTACAAGCGGCGTCGCAAGGCGGTGCTGCGCACGTTGAGCGAGTACGGGCTGATGCCGGCCGATCCGAAGGCGCGTGCGGCCCTGGTGGCGGAGACGGGTGACGCCAAGGAAGGTCAGCAGGCCAGCGACGTCTATACGCTGCGCGCCCGCGCGCTCGATACCAGGCTGCCGTTGCATCATATCGGTCGCGCGCTGTTTCATTTGCAGCAGCGCCGCGGGTTCAAGAGCAACCGCAAGGCAGATCGGAAGGCGAATGACAACGACAAGGGCGCCATCGCGCTCGGCGCCGATCGGCTCATTTTCGAGATGCGCGAAGATGGTGCGCGCACGCTCGGCGAATTCCTCGCGAAGCGCCGGGGCCACGATCCCAGCGCACGGGGCAATGTCCGCGTCCGTATCGATATCGACTCCGGCGATCAAACCACAGACGATGGCAAGCCGGCGAAGCCGGGCTACAACTTCTATCCGCAGCGCGCGATGCTGGAACACGAGTTCAATTGCATCTGGGACGCCCAGGCCGCGCATTGGCCTGATGTGCTCACCGACGCGCGTAAGGCGCATCTGTTCCGTGTGATGTTCTATCAGCGGCCGTTGAAAGCGCCGATCGTCGGACGGTGCAGCTTCAATCCGTCGGAGCAGCGTCTCGCCAAAGCGCACCCGTTGTTTCAGGCGTTTCGCCTCTACAAGGAGGTGAATGAGCTTGAGATCGTGATGCCGGATCAGTCGCATCGCAAGCTGACGCTGGACGAACGCAACGCGCTGATCGCAAAGCTGCGCAGCGTAAAAAGCGCGGGTTTTCCCGCCTTGCACAGGACACTCAAGCTTTCCGAGCGCGGGGCACGCTTCAATAAGGAGGGCGAAGCCCGGGATAAACTGCTCGGCGACGAGATCTATTCCGCGCTCGCCGATAAGACGATCTTTGGCGGCCGCTGGGCGAAACTATCCGTGGAGCGCCAATGGGAGATCGTCGAGAAACTGCGAGAGGAGGCTGATCCGTTTGCGCTCCACCAATGGCTGGTCGAGCACGCAGGCCTGTCGGACGATGAGGCCGTCAAAGCGGCCGACGTGAAGTTGCCGGAGGGCTACGGTCGGCTCGGCCCGACCGCGCTCAAAGCGATGCTGGAGGAATTGAAGGCCGAGGTCATCACCGAGGCAGAAGCGGCGAAACGCGCCGGTTATGACCACGTGCTGGCGCGCGTCGGCGACGCGGTCGATGTACTGCCGCGCTATCAGGATATTCTTGAGCGTCGCATTCCGCCCGGCACCAACGATCCCGATGACGATTACGACATCCGCAAGGGACGCATCACCAATCCGACGGTGCATATCGCGCTGAACCAGTTGCGCGCCGTCACCAATCGGCTGATTGCGCGTTATGGCAAGCCCGAACGCATCCACATCGAGCTGGCGCGCGAACTCAACCAGAGCGAGGAGCAGAAGCGAAAAGCGACATCGGAGAACGCCAAGAACCGGCGCGAGGCCGAGCGGCGCTCCGCAATTCTGAAGGAATTCGGGCAGCCCGACAATGGCCACAACCGCCAGCTTCTCAAGCAATGGGAAGAACTCAATCCGGAGAACCCGCTCGACCGGCGGTGTATCTACAGCGGCACGGTGATCACGCCCGCGATGCTGTTTTCGGGCGCTGTCGATATCGATCATATTCTGCCGTGGTCGCGCACGCTCGACGATAGCCAGGCCAATCGCCTGCTCTGCACCCGTGAGGCGAACCGCGAAAAGCGCAATTACGCGCCGGCCGAAGTGCCGCAATGGACCGACCGCTACGACGACATTCTTGCCCGTGCCCAGCGGCTCCCGCCGAACAAGCGTTGGCGCTTCGCGCACGACGCCATGGCGCGATTTGCGAAGGACCGCGATTTCCTCGATCGCCAACTCACCGACACGCAATATCTGGCGCGGCTGGCGCATGACTATCTTGGCGCGCTGTACCCCGACGAGGAGCCCGACGGAGACGGCGTGGTGAAACGGCGCAATCATGTCGTGGTCGTGACCGGCCGGATGACCGAGATGCTGCGGCGCAAGTGGGGCCTCAACGGCATTCTGCCCGATCACAATTTCGCCGATCCGACCAAAGCGAAGAACCGCAAGGATCACCGCCATCACGCGGTCGATGCCGCGGTGATCGGCACGATTTCGCGCAGCCTGTTGAAGCGCATCGCAGATGCCGCCCGCGAGGGCGAGGCCCAGGGCGCGGAGGACGCCATTCGCGCCATCCAGCCGCCATGGCCGAGCTTTCGCGATGACCTGAAAGCCGTGGTCGATCGCATCATTGTCAGCCACAAGCCGGACCATGGCACCTTGCCGAAGCCGGGCGACCGTGGCCGCACGGCAGGTCGACTCCACAACGACACGGCCTACGGACTTGCCAAGGACGATGACGGCAACCCGATTGCGGTGCATCGCAAGCCGTTCCTTTCACTGGAGCCGAAGGATTTGCCTTCGATCCGCGATCCGCAACTCCGTGAATGGCTTGAAGCCAATACAAAAGGCCTGAGCGGGAAGGACTTCACCGCCAGACTGATGAAGCTGCGAAAGGACGGCGATAATCGGCGCGCTCGTCGTAAAAAGCCTGGTCGCTATAGCGGGTCGCCGTTCCAGCGCATCCGCCGCGTGCGTGTCGTCGAGCGGCTGGCGCTGATTCCGATCCATGACGCGACGGGGCGTGCTTACAAGGGCTACAAGGGGGACGCGAATTTTCGCTACGACGTATGGGAGATGCCCGACGGCAAATGGCAAGCCGACGTCGTCACCATGTTCGATGCGCATCGACCCGACATCGACTGGCAGGCGCGGCGGCCGCATCCGGCCGCGCGCAAGGTGCTGTCGTTGAAGCAGAACGACATGGTGGCTTACGAGCAGCCAGGCGTCGGCTTCGCGATTGGCCGCGTGGTGAAGTTCAATACCGCGGGTCAAATCTACTTTGCGGGCCATCTCGAAGCCGGCGCGCTGAAAGCGCGCGATGCCGACCCCGACGATCCGTTCAAGTATTTTTCGAAATCCGCGAACGGATTGCGCGATGTCAAGGCACGGCAGATCCGTGTCGACGAAGCCGGGCGGATGTCAGATCCCGGACCGCGCGATCGTTCGTCGCGCGGTCGGAAAGCTCCGCCCGGTTAAGCTTAACAAAAGCTTCCGCTTCGGCCTGTCGCAACTTGCATGTACGTTTTCGGCGTCATGCAACGTGTGGTGGACATCAGCACGGATGGCCTGCACCTCGCGACGCAGCGCGGTTTTCTGACCGTCAGCGCGTCCGGCGAGGAGAAGGGGCGCGTGGCCCTGGACGATATCGGCGCTTTAATCGTCCATGCCCATGGCACCACCTGGTCAAACTCGGTGGTGGTGCGTCTGTCCGAGCGAGCCGTTCCGGTGGTGATCTGCGGGTCAAATCATGCGCCCGTCGCGTGCGTGTGGCCGCTGCACGGCCATCACGCCCAGGGCGCGCGCATGCGTGCCCAGCTGTCGGCTGGCCGTCCGCTCGCCAAACAGCTTTGGCGCCAAATTATCGTCGGTAAAATCAGGATGCAGGGCGAGGCGCTTCACTTTGCCGGTCGTGAAGGCGGCGCGTTCGCGGTTCTGGCGCGGAAAGTGCGTTCGGGCGATCCGGAAAATGTCGAGGCGCAGGCCGCGCGGCGCTACTGGAAGGTGATGTTCGGAAAGGATTTCTTGCGCGACCGTCAGGCCGACGGCATCAACGCCCTGCTGAACTATGGTTACACGGTGCTGCGCGCCGTGGCATCGCGGGCGATCTGTGCCTCCGGCCTGCACCCGACGGTCGGCATTTTTCACGCCAACCGCGCCAATGCTTTCGCGCTGGCCGATGACGTGATGGAGCCGTTTCGCCCGATGGTCGATCTGCTCGTCGCCGATCTCATCGCGAGCGGCGAGAACGCCGTAACGCCCGATGCCAAGGCCCGGCTGGCGCGCCTGGCATCAGCGGATTTCGACATGCCGGATGGCACGGTCTCGCCGCTCGATCTGGCAATGCAGAAGCTGACGCAATCACTCGCAGTGAGTTTTGAAACCGGCAAGGCCGTGCTCGACCTGCCGATACGGCCAGCGATGGTTGCGTCCGGGGACGCAGGCGATACCCCATGACCAAGCGATCGGCGAGAGCGAATACCGGGCCGTCGACATTGAGCGGATACAGGCTGATGTGGATGCTGATCACTTTCGATCTTCCTGTCGAAACGAAGAAGCAGCGCGCGGCGGCAACCAGATTCCGCCACTCGCTGCTTGATCTCGGCTTTGAGATGAGTCAGCTTTCCAATTATCTGCGTTTCTGCAACGGCAAGGAGCAGTTCGCTTCCTATGTCCGCAAGATCGAGGCGATTCTGCCGCCTTGGGGTGACATCTATGTCTTCCAGTTCACCGATCGCCAGTACGAAAATATCGTCCGCTTCTCAGATCAACGGCGGCGGCGACAGCAGAAAAATCCTGAACAAATGGCGCTTTTCTGAGCCAGACCGGGAAAATGCCATACCCGATGCCGGAAAATTCCTGAGTAAAGTCAGGAAGATCTCCGGACATCGAGCGTAGCAGTTCAGAAAACGCGGTCCAGCGGCAACTGGATCGGATGCCAGAAGGTCTCCCCGGGCAGCGTAGCAGTTCAGAAAACGCGGTCCAGCGGCAACGGCGCGGCGACTGCCGCCAAGGGAATCTATAGCGTAGCAGTTCAGAAAACGCGGTCCAGCGGCAACGAACAATCCTCCTTGGCTCAGCATCCTGTGAGCGTAGCAGTTCAGAAAACGCGGTCCAGCGGCAACTGTCCGGGATATCCGCCCCGCCCGGCTCATAGCGTAGCAGTTCAGAAAACGCGGTCCAGCGGCAACTTCGAAGCAGCAGCCGCGCCAAGCGGCGCTAGCGTAGCAGTTCAGAAAACGCGGTCCAGCGGCAACTGCTGAAGCCAGCGGGCGGGGGTGGTTTCTAGCGTAGCAGTTCAGAAAACGCGGTCCAGCGGCAACTTTTTGTCAATGCATCCGAGCCACAACCAGAGCGTAGCAGTTCAGAAAACGCGGTCCAGCGGCAACAGTTGCCGGCGCAGGCCGATTGTCATTGGCAGCGTAGCAGTTCAGAAAACGCGGTCCAGCGGCAACAACAGGCCGTTGCTCAGGCGTTGTTGGGTCAAGCGTAGCAGTTCAGAAAACGCGGTCCAGCGGCAACGCCCAATCGTCAATGGCGTGATCGACGGCTAGCGTAGCAGTTCAGAAAACGCGGTCCAGCGGCAACGGTCATCTGCTTCATGAAGAAGTAGACGCCAGCGTAGCAGTTCAGAAAACGCGGTCCAGCGGCAACGACTGCATCCATATCCCGCTATCGCCGCTTAGCGTAGCAGTTCAGAAAACGCGGTCCAGCGGCAACCCATCTAGGCTCAGAAGTAGCACAGTTTGTAGCGTAGCAGTTCAGAAAACGCGGTCCAGCGGCAACTTGCTTGAACTCGATTGAAGGTGATGGCTGAGCGTAGCAGTTCAGAAAACGCGGTCCAGCGGCAACGCCGCACGCCGCCGTGCTGTCGATCTTTCGAGCGTAGCAGTTCAGAAAACGCGGTCCAGCGGCAACGGTGCCATGTGGGGTAGCGCTCTCGCGATCAGCGTAGCAGTTCAGAAAACGCGGTCCAGCGGCAACCGCTGCTGCCGCACCGTCGTTATGGGGCCTAGCGTAGCAGTTCAGAAAACGCGGTCCAGCGGCAACATCGGCCGGACGGTCTATCGTCATGGCATAGCGTAGCAGTTCAGAAAACGCGGTCCAGCGGCAACACTGCGGCGAAGCGCTCGGTTTTCAGATTAAGCGTAGCAGTTCAGAAAACGCGGTCCAGCGGCAACAGAGCAGCCGTCGAAGCTAAATGATGCAGAAGCGTAGCAGTTCAGAAAACGCGGTCCAGCGGCAACACAACAAGCCAATGATAGCGCCGAGCACAGAGCGTAGCAGTTCAGAAAACGCGGTCCAGCGGCAACAGCATCCCGCGGCGGCACGAGTGAGCCTGAAGCGTAGCAGTTCAGAAAACGCGGTCCAGCGGCAACGCCATTATGCCGCTTCCTTCATGCCGTAGGAGCGTAGCAGTTCAGAAAACGCGGTCCAGCGGCAACCACTTTCACGCGCGTCCACAATTCAAAATAAGCGTAGCAGTTCAGAAAACGCGGTCCAGCGGCAACCAACTGGCTCAGCTTGCGCAGAGCCGGCGCAGCGTAGCAGTTCAGAAAACGCGGTCCAGCGGCAACAAGCGCATTTAGCCCAGCAGTTTTCAGTGCAGCGTAGCAGTTCAGAAAACGCGGTCCAGCGGCAACAGCCCCGCCCCGACCCACGGCATGAACTCAAGCGTAGCAGTTCAGAAAACGCGGTCCAGCGGCAACTCCGCTTGACGACGATGCCCTTTTCACGGGAGCGTAGCAGTTCAGAAAACGCGGTCCAGCGGCAACTGCCCGCCTCGTACTGTGCCGGCGTGATCCAGCGTAGCAGTTCAGAAAACGCGGTCCAGCGGCAACCATCGAGGCCGGCGCCGTCAAACATAAGTGAGCGTAGCAGTTCAGAAAACGCGGTCCAGCGGCAACAGCTTTAGCAGCCGCCGCG
>ENA-UOVV01002564-UOVV01002564.1-compost-metagenome-genome-assembly--contig:-NODE-2564-length-10213-cov-4.254479_pt1 | contig 10213 bp, 9 predicted proteins | sample MGYA00238155_ERZ761577 | MGnify/ENA primary metagenome ERZ761577 (study PRJEB28898, sample SAMN06268775) | compost metagenome | isolation source: Emeryville, CA | place: USA:Emeryville, CA | collected... | reverse complement strand
GGGGCAGCAGCGGGAAGATCGCCAGGCAGGCGGCGCAGATCGCGACCGCCACCAGGTTGATGTGCTCCGCGTAGAAGATCCCGATGATCGAGATCGCGACGATGTCGTCGACGATCGCCAGGGTGAGCAGGAAGACCCGGAGCTGGGTCGGGAACTTCGGCCCGACCAGGGCCAGCGCCCCGAGCAGGAAGGCGGTGTCGGTGGCGATCACGATGCCCCAGCCGCCGGCCGCGTCGCTGCCGCCGTTCAGGGCGAGGAAGAGCAGGGCGGGCAGGACCATGCCGCCGACCCCGCCGAGCACCGCCACGGTCACCCGCTTGCGCTCGGTCAGCTCGCCCATCGAGAGCTCCCGCCGCACCTCCAGCCCGATCACGAAGAAGAAGAGCGCCATCAGCGCCTCGTCGATCCAGTGGCGGAGGTCGTGGGCCAGCGACCAGTCGCCCAGGGTCAGGCTGAGCTTCGTCCCCCAGAGGGAGAAGTAGGAGTCGGAGAGCGGCGAGTTGGCCCAGATCAGGGCGATCACCGCGGCGGCCAGCAGCAGCCCGGCACTGCCGGACTCGGTCGCCAGGAACTGGCGCATCGGCCGCGCCACCTGGGCCGCCAGGTCACGGCGGCTCTCGGTGTGGTCGAGTTCGGGATGCGCGGCCAAGTGACCGAACCCTATTTGACCGGCGGGGCCGGCCCGGCGCCCCCGCCGTCACGGGGGCACCACCGCCGTCGGCGGTGCCCCCGCGGCAGCGGCGTCAGTGCGTCAGCCCGGGCTGGTCGGACTCGATGCGGCGGTCGAGCGAGTCGTGGGCGGCCGTCGCCTCACCGAGCAGCACCTTCGCGGTCCGGTCGTCGGCGACGATCTCGATCAGGTCGCCGGCCACGGCGCCGATCAGCTCGACCTGGACCCCGCGGCCGCCGAGCCGCTCCAGGGCCTGGCGGTCGCCGGCAAGGACGAAGCCGCCGGGCCCCTCGCCGAACAGAGCGTCCTCGCCGCTGCAGTCGTGCTGGGCGATCACCGGGGCGAGGTCGGCGCGGAGGCCGATCCCGGAGCGGATCGCCAGCTCGGCCAGCGCCGTGGCGATGCCGCCGTCGGAGACGTCGGTCGCGGTGCGGACCTCGCCGGCCCGGACCGCCTCCCGGACCAGCTCGATCGCGGCCTTGACCGGCTCGATCTCGGCGGCCGGCAGGCCGCGGCCGAGCTGGCCGCGCTGCTTCTCCAGCTCGGAGCCCGCCAGGGACGGGTTGAGCGGCCCGACGATCGCGACCGCGTCGCCCTCCCGCCAGGGCTCGCCGGCGGCCCGCTCCGGGTCGAACAGCTCGCCCACCATGCCGACCACCGGGGTCGGGTAGATCGGGCCGGACGGGGTCTCGTTGTAGAGCGAGACGTTGCCGCCGACGACCGGCGCGCCCAGCGCCCGGCAGGCGGCGGCCAGGCCCTCGATCGCCTGGCCGAGCTGCCAGGCCACGGTCGGCTTCTCCGGGTTGCCGAAGTTGAGGCAGTTTGTCACGCCGAGCGGCTCGGCCCCGACGCAGGCCAGGTTGGCGGCGCACTCGAGGGTCGCCTCGATCGTGCCCTGGCGCGGGTCGCAGGCGACCCGGCGGCCGTTGCCGTCGATCGCGACCGCGATCGCCCGGTCGGACTCGGGCAGGTTCAGCACGGCCGCGTCGGCCGCGCCCGCCCGGTGGACCGTGCGGGAGCCGACGACCGAGTCGTACTGGTCGTAGGCCCACCGCTTCGAGGCGATGCTGGGCGCCGCCAGCAGGGAGAGCAGCGACTCGCTGGCGTCCGCCTCGGGGCGCAGGGTGCCCCGGTTCGGGTAGATCCACTCGGCCGGCTCGGCCGGGTCGAGGTCGTAGAGCGGGCAGCCGTCGACCAGGTCCTCGACCCGGATCTCGCCGACCGTCTCGCCGTGCTTCAGGATCCGGAAGGCGCCGCTGTCGGTCACCTCGCCGACCACCGCGGAGGCGGTCTGCCACTTGGCGCACAGGGCGAGGACCGCCTCGACCTCGTCCGGCTCGACCACGGCCAGCATCCGCTCCTGGGACTCGGAGACCATGATCTCGAAGGGCTCCATGTCGGCCTCGCGGAGCGGCACCAGACCGACGTCGATGTCGATCCCGGTCCCGCCGGCGGAGGCCATCTCCCCGGCCGAGGAGGTCAGCCCCGCCGCCCCCAGGTCCTGCAGCGAGACCAGCAGGCCCTCGGCCAGCAGCTCCTGGCAGCACTCCAGCAGCTTCGCCTCCTCGAAGGGGTCGCCGATCTGGACGGTGGGGCGCTTGGCGTCGTCGCCCTCGTCGAGCTCGGCCGAGGCCAGCACCGAGGCGCCGCCGATCCCGTCCCGCCCGGTCAGCGAGCCGAACAGGACCACCTTGTTGCCGGCGCCGGCGGCGGCCGCCCGCACCATCTCGTCGGTCCGGGCCAGCCCGACGCACATCGCGTTGACCAGCGGGTTCTGCTCGTAGGGCGGCTCGAAGTAGATCTCGCCCCCGACCGTGGGGATGCCCATCGAGTTGCCGTAGTGGCCGATCCCGCGGACCACCCCGTCGACCAGGTACCGGGTGCGCTCCGTGTCGGGCTCGCCGAACCGCAGCGAGTCGAGGATCGCGATCGGGCGGGCGCCGAGCGCGATCACATCGCGCAGGATGCCGCCGACCCCGGTGGCGGCGCCCTGGAAGGGCTCGACCGCGGACGGGTGGTTGTGGGACTCGACCTTGAAGGCGACCGACCAGCCGTCCCCGACGTCGACCGCGCCGGCGTTCTCGCCCGGCCCCATGACCACCCGCGGCCCCTCGGTCGGGAGCTGGCGGAGCAGCTTGCGTGAGTGCTTGTAGGCGCAGTGCTCGGACCAGAGCAGGGAGAACATGGCCAGCTCGACCCCGTTGGGCTCGCGGCCCATCTTCTCGCGGATCAGGTCGTACTCGGCGTCGGTCAGGCCGAGCTCGCGGTGGGGCGGCTGGCCGCCCTCGGCGGCGCTCACGCCGCGCTCCCGGCGAGCGACTCGGCCACGCCGCGGAACAGCGCCAGCCCGTCGGTCGAGCCGGTGAAGGCCTCGACCGCGTGCTCCGGGTGGGGCATCAGGCCGAGCACGTTGCCGGCCTCGTTGGTGACGCCGGCGATGTCGTTGAGCGAGCCGTTCGGGTTCTGCCCCGGGGCGTACCGGAAGGCGACCTGCCGGTTGGCCTCGATCGACGCCAGCAGCTCCGGCGGGGCGAAGAACCGGCCCGACTGGTGCTTGAACGGGATCGAGATCCGCCGGCCCGGCTCGAGCGCCGCCAGGAAGGGCGAGTCGGCCTCGCCGACCACCAGCTCGCCCTGGCGGCAGATGAACCGGGTGCCCTCGTTGGTGAGCAGCGCCCCGGGCAGCAGCCCGGACTCGCACAGCACCTGGAAGCCGTTGCAGATGCCGAGCACCGGCCGGCCGGCGGCGGCGAACTCGGCCACCGCGGTCATCGCCGGGGAGAACCGGGCGATCGCCCCGGCCCGCAGGTAGTCGCCGTAGGAGAAGCCGCCGGGCACGACGATCGCGTCCAGCCCGGAGAGGTCGGTCTCCTCGTGCCAGACCAGCCGGGCGCTCTCCCCGGAGCCGCCGCCGGCGATCTGGCAGGCGTTGAGCGCGTCCCGCTCGTCACAGGAGCCCGGGAACTGCAGCACCCCCCAGATCATCGGGTCTCGATCTCGTAGTCCTCGATCAGCGGGTTGGCGAGGAGCTTCTCGCAGAGCTCCTCCAGCCGATCGGGGGACTCGGCCTGGAGCTCGACGATGCGGCCGACCCGGACGTGCTCGATGCCCTCGAAGCCGAGCGCCGGCAGGGCCGACTCGACCGCCTTGCCCTGGGCGTCGAGGATGCCCTCCTTCGGCCGGATCAGGACCCGGGCGGAGATCACGACGCCACCCCTTCCAGGGCCTTGCCGGTGATCCGCTCGAAGGCCTCGAGGTACTTCTCGCGGGTCTGGGCGACCACGTCCTCGGGCAGCTCCGGGGCGGGCGGGGTGTGGTCCCAGCCGGCGGCGTTGGCCCAGTCCCGCACGAACTGCTTGTCGAAGGAGGGCTGGGTCTTGCCGGGCTCGTAGAGGTCCATCGGCCAGTAGCGCGAGGAGTCGGGGGTCAGCACCTCGTCGCCGAGCACGATCTCGGCCCCGGCGTAGCTGCCGAACTCGAACTTGGTGTCGGCCAGGATGATCCCGCGCTCGGCGGCGTGGTTGGCGCCGTGCTCGTAGAGCTCGATCGCGACCCGGCGCAGCTCCTCCATCAGGGCCCGGTCGCCGACGATCTCGGCGGCCCGGTCGAAGTCGATGTTCTCGTCGTGGTCGCCCATCTCGGCCTTGGTCGCCGGGGTGAAGATCGGCCGCGGCAGTTTGTCCGATTCCTTCAGGCCATCCGGCAGCCCGACCCCGCAGACCGACCCGGTCTCCTGGTACTCCTTCCAGCCGGAGCCGGAGAGGTAGCCCCGGACCACGCACTCGATCGGGTACATCTTCAGCTTCCGCACCCGCACCGCCCGCCCGGCGACCTCCTCGGGGACGTCGTTGGAGAGGAAGTGGTTCGGCACGATGTGGCCGGTGTTCTCGAACCAGAAGTTCGACATCTGGGTCAGGACCTTCCCCTTGTCGGGGATGGCCGTCGGCATGATCACGTCGTAGATCGAGATCCGGTCCGAGGCGACCAGCAGCAGATCGTCCTCGATCTCGTAGATCTCGCGGACCTTGCCGGAGGAATGAAGTTTCAGGTCATCGATCGAGTAAGCCATCTTGACCGCGATGCTATCTGCTGGCTGGCGCCCGGCCGGGGGAAGGCGGCCGCTCGGCTTGTAGAGTCGCGCCATGGGTAATCCCGCTTCGCGCCTGTCGCTGGTCACCTTCGTCGCCGGTTGCCTGGCCGGGATGCTGGCCGCGCCGGCGCAGGCCGCGCCGCCCCCGGCCTGCCAGGGCCCGGTCTCGCAGCGCACGGTCTACGAGGGCCAGGGCCGGCTCGAGGCTCTGATCGTGGGCGGCGGGGGCCCCTCGAACCTGGCCTTCGGCAAGGGGCGCCGCGGCTTCAAGGCGGCCGGCCTCTACGCGGTCTCCTTCGGCGGGGAGATCGTGCGGATCGACGGCTCCCGCCGGGCGACGGTCCCGGCGGGCTGAGCACGGCGACCGGACCCCGGCCGGTCGCCGCGAACGGCTCAGCCGGTCGTGACCTTGGACGGCTTCGGCTCCTCGACGACGGAGCCCGGGGGCTCGTCGCCCATGATCGCGTGCCGGAAGCCGGGCACGCCGAACTCGTAGGGGCCGCCCACCACCCGCGGGATCCGCTCGAAGTTGAAGATCGGCGGCGGCGAGGAGACCTGCCACTCGATCGAGTGGGCGCGCCACGGGTTGGGGCCGGCCTTGGGGCCGAACCTCCAGCTGACGATCATGTTGTAGACGAAGACCAGCTGGGCCAGCCCGAGCATGAAGGCGGAGATCGAGATCACCAGGTTCCAGTCGCCGTAGATCGAGGCGTAGTCGGCGACCCGCCGCGGCATCCCGTCCATCCCGATCCAGTGCATCGGCACGAAGGTCATCCAGGTGCCGATCAGGGTGAGCCAGAAGTGGACGTGGCCGAGCCGCTCGTCGTACATGCGGCCCGTGATCTTCGGGAACCAGTGGTAGAGGCCGGCGAAGATCGTGAACACCGAGCCGGCGAACAGCACGAAGTGGATGTGGGCGACGATGAAGTAGGTGTCGGTCATGTGGATGTCGAGCGGCACCAGGGCGATCATCACGCCGCTGATCCCGCCGAGGATGAAGCTGACCACGAAGCCGAGCGCGAACATCATCGCCGTGCGGTTGGCGTGGATCTTCCCCCAGAACAAGGTGGCGGTCCAGGAGAAGATCTTGATCCCGGTCGGCACCGCGATCAGGGTCGAGGTGATCATCATCGGCACCCGCAGCCAGCTGAACATGCCGGAGACCAGCATGTGGTGGGCCCAGACCGAGTAGCTCAGCACCACGATCCCGATCAGGGAGAGCGCCATCAGCCGGTAGCCGAAGATCGGCTTGCGGGCGTGGGTGGCGATCACCTCGCTGACGATGCCGAAGCCGGGCAGCATCATGATGTACACCGCGGGGTGCGAGTAGAACCAGAAGATGTGCTGGTAGCTGATCACGTCGCCGCCCTGCAGGAAGTCGAAGAAGCTCATCCCCATCGTCCGCGAGAGCAGCACCATCAGCTGGACGCCGGCGATGAACGGGGTGGCGCCGATGATCAGCAGCGAGGTGGCGAGGTTGGCCCAGGCCAGCAGCGGCATCCGCCACAGGCTCATGCCGGGCGCGCGCATCCCGATGATCGTGACCAGGAAGTTGACCGCCGCGAAGATCGAGGAGAAGCCGGCGAACTGCACCCCGATGTTGAAGAAGGACTGGCCCAGCGGGGCGCCGGTCGCCAGCGGGGCGTACCCGGTCCAGCCGGCGTCGAAGGAGCCGCCCGGGGCGAGGAAGGAGGCGAGGAAGATGACCCCGGCCATCGGCAGCATCCAGAAGCTGAGCGCGTTGAGCCGGGGGAAGGCCATGTCGGGCGCGCCGATCATCAGCGGCAGCGCGAAGTTGGCGATGCCGGCGAAGGCCGGGATGATGAACATGAAGATCATCAGCGTCGCGTGGGTCGAGAACAGTCCGTTGAAGGTGTTCGCGGCGACGATCTGCTGGCCGGGCTGGGCCAGCTCCGCCCGGATCAGCATCGCCAGCAGGCCGCCGATCAGGAAGAAGACGAAGGTGGTGACGATGTACTGGATGCCGATCACCTTGTGATCGGTGTTGAACCGGAAGTAGTCCCGCCACTCGCGGGCGCCGTGGTCGGAGTGGTCGTCCGGGACGGTCGGCTTGCCCAGCGCCCACCGCAGCCAGTAGTCGAAGCAGCCCATGCCCCAGAGGAACCCGAGCGGCGCCGTGATCAGCGGCACCACCACGTGCGGGTAGCCGGTCTGCTCGGTCTGGAAGGCGTCCAGCCCGGAGGCCAGCCGCAGCAGCACGACCAGGCCGAACCCGATCAGCCCGCCGGCCAGGAACCCGATCGTCGCCCGCGCGACTGGGATGGGGTGGCGGACGGCGGACGTGGCGGCAGGGGCAGATGTATCCATAGCTCCCCAGCACGGTATGGATGAACACCCGTTGTGTCTAATATCAGTCGGGCAACCTATTCATAGGTTCTGTCTATGGACGTCGAGCTGCGACACCTGCGCTACTTCCTCGCCGTCGCCGAGGAGCTCCACTTCGGCCGGGCGGCGGAGCGGCTCCACATCGCCCAGCCCTCGCTCAGCCAGCAGATCCGCAAGCTCGAGTCGATGATCGGGGCGGAGCTGTTCGACCGCGGCGGCCGCTCGGTCGAGCTGACCGCGGCCGGCGAGGCCCTCCGGGCCCGGGTCCGCCGCACCTTCGACGACGTCGAGGAGGCGGTCGCCGCCGCCCGCGACGCCGACCTCGGCATCATCGGCAGCTTCTCGGTCGGCTTCATCGAGACCGCCGCCATCGGGATCGTCCCGGGCGCGGTCCGCCGGTTCCGGGAGAGTCACCCCCGGGTCGGCCTGACCCTGCGGGAGCTCTCGATCCGCGACCAGACCGACGGGCTGATCACCGGCGCGCTCGACCTCGGCTTCGTCCGCGCCGAGCCCGGCCACGGCGACCTCGTGGTCGAGCGGGTCCTGGAGGAGAGCTTCGTGGTCGCGGTCCCGGTCGGCCACCGCCTCGCCGGCCGGGGCCGGCTCTCCCCGGCCGAGGTCGCGGAGGAGTCCCTGATCGTGATCGAGCGCGAGGAGATCCCCGGTCTCTACGACGAGACCATGACCATCATCCGCGAGTACGGCGGCGCCGTCCACATCGCCCAGAAGGCGACCAGCATCCTGGCCGTCCTCGGCCTGGTCGCGGCCGGCCTCGGGCTGGCCCTCTTGCCGGCCGCGGTCCGCGACCTCGAGATCGCTCGGATCGAGTACGCCGAGCTGGACCCCTCCCCCCGGACCGCGATCCTCGCGGTCCGCCACCGGGGCTCCCGCTCACCTCACATCGAGCCCTTCCTTGAGGCGATCAGGCAGCGGCCGGGTTAGCCCGGGCCCAGGCGGTCACGGTCGTCGAGGCTCGCGGAAGGGCCAACGGCTGAAGCTCGGGCTCCTCTTTATACTCACGCATTCTCGTCTAATCGCTGGTCGTCCAGCAAATCTCAGGGAGAACGTATGAGACGTGTCCGGCTGGTCTTGACCGTAGTTGCGGCGGGGGTTCTTTCTGGTGGGACCCTGGCGACGGCCCAACCCGCGGCTCCCACGTGGACGACGGAAGGTGCCTTCGGCTTCAGTGCGACGGGATCGCTGAGCGATCCCGTCGACACCGACGAGATCGCCGAGCAGATCGTCGCGTACGAGGCACGCCACGAGGCCGCTATCTCGACGCCCGCGGCACAACGGGAACGCGTGGACTCGGTCGACGCCTTCGCGGACATCGGCTTCGGGCCTGCGGGCGGAGCGCTCGTCACGGCGAGTATGAACGTATGCCGAGATTAGCTTCTACATCGATTGTCTTTGTCGTACTAGCCTTGGCCGTAGGGTTTCTAGTCAATTCAAGGACGGATGAGTCTCAAAGCCGTGCCGTAGATGCTGCCTTGACTCGTGCCGAGATAGTTAGTGCGGAGATGAGTACCACTGAAAAAAGTGAGCTTGAATGTCAGGGAAGGCTGAAGCGGCGAGAGCACAGGGTTGGTTTTACGCTGAGGTGTTTGGGGTTAGGTCCTATCCATGATTTCGCTGTAATCGAGGCTCGAAGGGGAACGAGAGAGCGAAAGATCGCAAAGCTAAGGAAGGTTTCGGTTTCGGTGCGTGGTAAGAACACCAGGAGAGCGACCTGTATAACCCTGGATCATAAGCCACGTTGCCAGATCAGTTATGGAAAGAAGCCAACGGCCTGGGACGGACGGATTTCGGGAACAATTGTTCCACGCAAAGGTGGATGCCTTACCGAAGCAAGGTACGTGATCGGTGTTGTAACAGGGTGGTGGATAGTTGAACCGAAGTTCGGAGTGCTAAAGAATTTCCGCAGCTGTGGCAAAGCTGTGTAACGCACCGGCTTGACGGTGCCTAGTTGGCCGTGGCTACCTGGAAGGGCTCCCGCTCACCTCACATCGAGCCCTTCCTCGAGGCGATCAGGCAGCGGCCGGGTTAGCCCGGGCCCAGGCGGCGATCGCGCCGGAGCCGGATACGACCTCGCCGTCCCCGAGCACCAGGATCGGCACCTCGTCGGTGCCGGACAGCTCCCGGACCTCGGCCCGGTCGCGGGTGCGCCGGGGCCAGGTCCACGGCATCAGCCGGTAGCCGCCCACGACCTTCAGCTCGTAGGCGTGGCCGGCGTCGTCCAGGGCCTTGGCGGCCTTGCCGCAGGGGTGGAGCGGCGGGACCGCCTTCCTCTGCCCGCAGACGTAGAGGATCACGACCGGATCCCCCGCCGCCCGTGCGCTGGAGGGGATCCGGTCACCGGATCGCCTCCAGCCGCTCGAACACCTCGGGCAGGTGGGTCAGGTAGGCGTCGTAGTCGAAGATCGCGTCGAGGTCGAGGTCCGGCGCCGCCTTGCCGATCAGCTCCCGGAAGTGGGTGCCGGTGTCGAAGGCCTCGTGGGCGGCCGCCTGGACGATCCGGTAGGCCTCGTCCCGGGTCAGGCCGGACTCGACCAGCGCGGTCAGGGCCCGCTGGCTGAACAGGGCGCCGTGGGTCAGCTCCAGGTTCTTGGCCAACCGGTCCGTGTGGACCACCAGGCCGGAGGCGACCTTGGTCGCCAGGTCATGCATGTAGTCGAGCCCGATCGTCGCGTCGGGCAGGATCACCCGCTCGGCCCCGGAGTGCGAGATGTCCCGCTCGTGCCAGAGGGCGACGTTCTCCAGCCCGGTCTGGGCGTAGCCGCGGAGCAGCCGGGCGAGGCCGGTCAGCCGCTCGGTGCGGATCGGGTTGCGCTTGTGCGGCATCGCCGAGGAGCCCTTCTGCTGGCCGGTGGCGAAGGGCTCCTCCGCCTCCCGGACCTCGGTCCGCTGCAGGTGCCGGACCTCGGTGGCGAAGCGCTCGATCCCGGCGCCGGCGAGGGCGATCGCGGAGAGCAGCTCGGCGTGGCGGTCGCGCGGCACGACCTGGGTCGCGATCTCCTCGCGCTCCAGGCCCAGCGTCTCCATCACCCGGCGCTCGATCGCCGGCGGGACCGAGGCGTAGGTGCCGACCGCGCCGGACAGCTTTCCCT